>Ga0126377_10002169_pt1 | contig 13396 bp, 7 predicted proteins | sample PanSoiMetPlot_22_FD_92647 | JGI IMG/M metagenome (GOLD analysis project Ga0126377, IMG submission 92647) | Tropical forest soil microbial communities from Panama - MetaG Plot_22 | ecosystem: Environmental > Terrestrial > Soil > Tropical forest > Bulk soil | place: Panama | collected 2016-02-17
GACGCCTTTATCGATCGCGAACCCCTTGCCGATGCCGCCGAGATGCGCGCGCATGCCGGCGCGCGCCAGCCGCGCGGTCCCTGCGCGTTCATCGATTTCGAGCGCACGATAATCGATGAGCGGCAGCCGGCGGCGAACCTCGTTCATGTCGGGGATGCCGTTGTCCTGATCGTGATCGAAGCGCCAGAGATCCGACAGCGCGCCAAACGTCACGTCGAACTTGCCGCCGGTCCATTCGCTGATCTGCCGTGCGTCCTGAAGCACGGCAATGACATCAGGGGACACGGCCACGGCACTGCCTCCGGCCGCGGCATTGAGGCGCTGGATGTCGCTGCCCTCGCGCCAGACGCTCATCAGCGACTCGAGACGGTCGAATTCCGTGAAAACCGCGTTCGCTGCTCGTGTCGCGGCCGCTTCATCCGGCGTCCAGATCGAGACGCGCAGCTCGGACCCCATCGACACGCGCGCCTGCTCGACCAGCCGCGCGTTCGCGGGTGATCCGGAAGAACGCGCGCACGCCGCCGTCACCGTCAGCAGAAGAGCAACAACGGAATACTCGAGGCCGTCGCGAATGATCAACGCGTCCCGCTCAGAGGGTCTGCATGGATGGCTCCGACTCGCTCGCTTTCGCGGCGATCAGAGCCATGAGTCCCGCCAGGCCAGCCGATCCGTCGTAGTCCCCCGTGATGGAATCGACCGTGTGTATACCGAGGACTCGATAACTTTCGAATTGCGACTCGCCGAACCACTGGTTCGCGGTCGTCTCGTGCGGAAAATCGTGATGAGCGGCCGCGTAGTTCGCCACATCCACCGGCTCGTCCCCCGACAGCGTCGCCTTCAGGTATAGCAGGGTGCCGTTCTCCACGGCACCGTCGATGTCGGCGTACCTGATGACGCCGACTGCCCCGTGCGCGTTGCCGGCTCGCGCGTGCTGCGCGTCGATGCCGAGCCCGTGGGGAAACTCGATCCGGATCCCGAGGTCGATCCGAATCTTCCGGATCGCGTTGCCGAGATCTTCGAACACGTAGTCGGCGTCGCAGCCCGCATCGCTGACGACGATGAAGCGGCACCGTCGAGCGACCATTTCATACAGCCCGAGGTTCTCGAAGTGCCCGCCGTCCGAGAGATACACGTACGGATTCGCATCCGTCGTCCGGCCGAACATCTCGCGCAGCAGCGGACCGGCGCCGACGACCGGGTCGCTCTTGCGCCAGGTGAAGCGGCCGGCTTCGCTCGGATTTCCCAGCCACGCGCCGAGCCGCGCGTTGAAGAGCGTCAACAGGAACGTGACGAAGGGAGACGAGTGATAGCCCATGTTCGGGCTCGCAGCGGCGCCGGAGATCGTGATCGCGGTGCCGAGCGACATGCCGTCAGGTCCGCCGTATTCCGCGATCGATCGGTAGCCGAGCGTCCGGGTGCCAGCGGCCAGAGCGCTGACCGTAAACGACTCCGCCTTCCGTTCCTGCCACGCGAGGCGATTGTCCGCGACGAGGTTCAGCGCCATGTTGACGATGTGGATCGGCCGCCGAACGGCGGCGAGCTCTTTCAAGTAGACGTTGTCCTTCGAGTCGAAGCCGGTGAACCGGTTGGGATTGCGCGACGCCGCCGGGCGCGACGCGCCGAGGAACGCGCGAATCAGGCGGTTCCGATACATGCCGTGCAGCGAGAACTTGTTCACCGCCACGACCATCCCCATCACGGCGCCGCCCGCGAGCAGAGTGGCGAAGAGCAGAATCATCTCCGGGAGGCCGGCACCCTCCGGGTGTTGATATTCCGGCACGATGTGCAGCGAGTCGATGAGCTGCAGCAGCCAGACGTTCGCCGTTGCGACGCCGACAAGCAGCAGAAGGACAAAGGCAGGAGCGGCGAGGGCGAACGCGATTCGCCGCCAGAGCGCCGCGGTCGACAACCCGTTCTTCACCTCGCGACCCGTTCGTGCCGCGACGGCGCCCGTGAGCGCGGTCAGCGCGCCGGCCGCAATCCTTCCGAGTGCCGGACTGGCCAGTTTGTCGCCGACCCAGCCAACCACCCGCGTCAATAGCACCGGTCCGATGAACACGACGAGGCTCGTGGCGAGCCAGCCGAAGATCGTGATGAGCAGCCACGCGCCGAACCGGCTCCACCACTCGCGATCGTCCTCGGTGGTCTCGCCGCTCGCGATGCCCACGAACATGGATCCGGCGCCGCCGGCGATCGCGAGGACCAGCGGAACGCTGAAGCCGGCAAACAACTCGCCGTGCGCAAGCGGCTCGGCAAACACGTGCACGGAAAACCACCAGACACCAGCGCCGGTCGCGGAGCCGGCGACCGCGGCGGCGATCCAGGTGAGCGGCCGGAAGCGCCGCGTACTCATCAGGCCGACGAGGAACCAGATGAGGACGTGTGCACCCGCGCTGATGATCACCACGCTCGACAGATTCACCAGGTCCGCGTTCAGCGTTCGCGACCACGCCCAGTACAACGTGAACGCCGACGTTGCCACGACGAGCGGGAGGAAGCACAGCTGCACGAACGCCGACTGGCCGCGCTGACGATTGCCGACGCTCGGCAGGTCGAGCGCGATGTACGCAAGCGACACGGTCAGCAGGCCAGAGCCGACCAGCACCAGCCACATCGACCACCAGAACAAATCGTCGCGATCGATCCAGTCCTGCGTCCCGAGCATCGTGACGGAGTAGTACAACCTCGGCACGAGCAGCGCCGCGGCCAGCAGCGGAACGAGTACCAGCCAGTTGAGGAGGAGGTTGCGCGCAACCGTCGAGATGAGGGACCAGACGTCGACCGACAGCAGTCCCGTCTTGGGATCGAGATAGTTGCTGTACTCACGAATTCGGCGGATGGGTTCGGCTTCGGGCTCGAGCGTCGATCCCGCGGTGCCGGCGAGAATTCCGAACACCTGATCTGGTTCCTGCGCGTGGGCATGCGCATGAAGGAGCCACGCCGACAGCCATCCGCCCGTGTATCCGCCACCGGAGACCGTCGAGACGTAGTCGAATGCGCCCATCAGTTTTCTGCGCGCGAGTCCCTGCAGCACGCCGAGCGCGAAGCTGGCGCTTCGAATTCCGCCGCCGGACAGGCAGAGCGCGGCGTGTCCCCGCACGTGCACCGCGGCGTTGATCGCGTCCAGGCGGTGCCGTGGATTCGGATCGTCGGCGGGATAGTTATCTGGAAGCGCGCCGTGAAGGTGCTCGTATTCGCACTCGAGAATCCGGTGATGCGGGATCGGGTGTTCCCCGGCGAACAGGTCGCGTACCGTCGCGGCCAGTCGAATCAGGGGATCGGGCGCTTTCATCGCCCCGATTCTACGGCTCCGGCGTGGCTCTTGCCTCCTGCGTCTTTTTCAGTCGGAACGCGACAGAATGGCACTTCCGTCCACGGCGAGCGATTACAAAGCTGGTGTGTCCAGCGACAAGAGTGGTGTGTCGGGCTGGTCCGCCGCCGTTGAGGAATTCCTCACGCTTCTCGCCCGGGCGGTCCGGCAGTTCCACACGTATCCGGAGACCAGCTCGATGTGCACGGAGGCGATTGCCGCCTGCCACCGGGCGTTCACCGGCCTCGAGCGGCACGATCGCCTCGCCCTTCGCGTCACACCGCACGAATTCCTTGCCGACGATGCCGGCATCGGAAGCGGTGGAATCATCGAGCGCGAGCTGGTTCAACGGCTTCACAAAGCGCGCGTGGCCTCGCTCGAATTCGACCACGCGGCGTCGCCGCGGGATTTCACACGGTTCTGCACGGACCTGTTGCGCAGCGAGGATCTCGCCGAGACGAAAACGACATTCGCCGAGCTGCTGACCGAGCACGGTGTCGACCTGATCGTGCCGCGCATGGCCCACCGGCCCGAAGTGCTCGACGTCGGCCCGCGCCCCGATCACGTCTGGGATCTCGTCGATCGCGATCGCAAGCGGCGAAGCGCGGCGGCGCCGTCCGGACCCGCGCAGTATCTCTACCCGCCGGAAAAGGGCTGGGTCCGCCTCGAGTCCGGCGGCCGGTCCGACAGCCTCTCGCTCGTGGATCTCGCCGTTCTCGTCGACGATCCGTCCGATGTGGCGACCATGCTGCTGCGTCTGACGGACGATGATCCCGTCGACGACGACGCGCGGAAGCGGGCGCTGGAACAAAAGTTCGGGGACGTGGCGATGCTGTTCGCCGCCCTCGACGGCCATCTCGCGCGGCTGATGTTCGGCAAGCTCGCGCAGGCCGTTCTCACGATTCCTCACGATCGACGAAAAGCGCTCCTTCAACGGACGATCCTGCCCGGACTCCTCGACGGGCGCGCCGCCGGTGCGGTCCTCCGCGATTTTCCCGACAGCGATCTTGCCGAATCGCTGTGCCTGCTCCTCGAGCTCGAGACCGCCGCGCCCGAAGTGGTGACCGCGGCGCTGCAGCGGCTCGACCTGCCTGCCGAACGTAGCCAGGCGATTGCATCGCTCGTCGATGAGCGCCTGCGTCAGCCGATGACTGCGGCCGCCGGCGGCGAGAGTCGTGACGAGAAGATCGATCGCTTCGCGCGCCGGCTGATCCGGATCGATGCAACAGTAAAGAAGGACTTCAGCGAGTTTTCCGCATTCGATCTCTCGATCGACAACCAGGCGGCGGCTGCCATCGCGGCGGTCGGGCCGACGATCGTCGCGACCGACATGCTTGCAGAGCAGATCGACTGCCTCTGGCGGCTCGTACGGCTGGAGCCGAATCCGACGCTCGTCGAATCTTTTCTCACACGCACCGCCGCGCACCTGGCCGAGCTCGATCGCGCCAACCGCATCGAGGATCTGCAACGCTACGTTCGGCGCTTCAAAGAGCTCGCTGACACGCTGGCCGACAATCGGCCTGACGTCGAAGAAACGATCGGGCGTGGCCTTCGCGCGTTCTGTACGGCGGCGAGGGCGGCCAGGTGGATCGGCCTCGGGAAGACGGGCGGCGACGACCCTCTCGAACCGGCGATGATCGACGCCTTCGGAGAGTTGATGGCCCCGGCGTTCGTCGAGCTGCTCGATGATGCCGCTCTGCAGCCGAGATCGCGGGCGCTGACAACCCTGCTCTGCGAGCACGCCGAGGTCCTGGCGCCTGGCCTCATCGCGCGGCTCGGACGGTCCGGTTCCACGGCAACCCGCGCGATTGTCCGCGTGTGTGGCTACGCCGGTGCCGGATACGAGGTTGCGGTCTCCGAGCAGGTGAACAGCCGCGACGAGCAGACGGTTCGTGAGGCCTTCAGGTCGCTTGCGCGCATCGGGACGCCGCGCGCCGCCGCCATCGTCGCCGCGCAGATCCAGAACGGCACGCCTGCTGCCCGAACCGCCGCCGAGGAAGCGCTCTGGCATCTGCCGCCAGCGCTCACGACGGCGCAGCTGAAGGACATCCTGGGCAAGCGCGAGTTCGTCGTGCAGAACCCGCTCGTGGTGTCACGGTTGATCGAGCGCGCTGCGCAGACGAAAGCTGGCGGCCTCGACGATGTGCTGGAAGAAATCGAAAGCCTCCGCTTCCGGTTCTGGAAGCCGGGCATCGTGAAGATGGCGCTGAAGGCGCGAGAGCTTCGGGAGCGATGAAGTCGCCCGATACGAGCGCGGCGCCGACACTCGACCCGGTCGCTGTCCTGAAGGGGTTGGCGAGCCTTCGCCGGCTCACCGGCACGTATCCGGCCGGTCATCCATCTATCGTGCAGAAGACAGCGGAGATTCTCGACGCGCTCGCCAGACAGTTCCGCGTCTCGCGCGAAGTTCGCATCGACATCATTCATGGCCAGGTCTATCTCGACGGCGTGTCGTTCGACCGCGACGTCCAGGGCCAGGCGCCCATCATCAACGAGCTCGTCGCCCTCGGTGTAGACAGTGTCCACTTCCGCGACGGCGTTCAGGCAGAAGAACTGCTGGCCGCTGCGGAATGTCTCTGGCAGCAAGAGCGCTCGGACGCCAGTTCCCTCGATGCGCAGCTCGCCGCTCGCGGCGTCAGATCGATCAGTCTCGGACGGCTGGTACCGCTCGACACCAGGTGGCGCGCGCAGCAGTGGCCTGATGCCCCCACCGGTCCGCTCGACCCCGCATACGCCGAGTCGCTGGTCCGGGCGCAGGAAACGTTCGAGCAGGTCTCGAATGGCAAGCGGCTGGACCCGCTCACCATCGGCGATCTCGTCCAGCTGCTGCTGACGCGCGTCGCGCGCAGCAATGCGGCGCTCGGGCAGATCCTTGCAGTCAAGCAGTACGAGAACCTCACCTACGCGCATTCGGTCAACGTGTCGCTGCTCAGCCTGATCATCGCGCGGCACGCGGGCGTCGATGATGCAACGCTGGCGGCTATCGTCGAAGCCGCGCTGCTTCACGACATCGGCAAGACTCGAATTCCGCTCGACATCGTCAAGAAGCCCGGCGCACTCGACAAGCGCGAACGAAAGATCATCGAGGACCATACGACCTACGGCGCGGAAATCCTCGCGCAGACCGACGGCCTTCGTCCGCTGACACCGACGGTGGCGCTCGAACATCACCGCGCGGTCGCCGGCGCTGGCTATCCCGATCTGCAGAACGCCGTTCCGAACATCATGAGCCAGCTCGTCTCGGTCGCGGACATTTACGAGGCGATAACCGGTGCGCGTTCATATCAGGATCCGACGCCACCCGAACGCGCGTGCCTGATTCTGGCGCGCCTCGCAGGTGACAAGCTCAATACGGCGCTGGTGAAGGCCTTTGTCAAAGCCGTCACTCCGTTTCCGATGGGATCGCTCGTTCGCACCAACCGCGATGAATTCGGCGTCGTCGTCGAGACCAATGAGAACGATCCGCTGCATCCGATCATCGCGCTGACCGAAAGCAGCTTCGAGGCTCCCCTCACCCGCCTCGACACGAGCACCCGTGACGATGCCGGCACTTACGTGCGGCACATCGTCGAGACACTGCCAGCCGCAGAGAGCTTCGACATCCGGCGGTTCCTGCCTGCGGCCTGAAATAGTCGTCAGTCGGCAGTCGTAAGGGGTAGTCGTCAGTCGAGGCCAGTTCGGGTTGTACACCCTCCTTTTCCCTGTTATGCTGCACGTGCCAACGCACGTGACCCTCCCCAGCCGCCCAGCTCCGCTGAATCACGTCACCCCGAGCGAACAGTACTACGGGTTCGTTTCGTCGCCGTTCAGCCTCACGCCGGATCTTCGCTTCGCGTACGACAGCCGCTCGTACATCTCTGCGTGGGAACAGGTGAAGGACGCGCTGCGTCATCGCGAGGGCCTCATCGTCATCACCGGCGAAATCGGCACCGGGAAGACGATGCTGTGCCGCGCGCTCCTCGAAGGTCTCGGCCAGGCGCGAACGTTCCTGTCGGTGATTCTCGACCCGTGCCTGACAGTCGACGACCTCCTGTACCAGGTGCTGACCGACTTCGGGATCAGCTCGAGCAGCGCCCGACCCACGTCGGGACCGGCGGCAGAAGCGACGCGGCATCAGCTCGTGGCAACGCTCCAGCACTTTCTCGCATCGCTCGTGCCGATTCGCGCGCACGCCGTCATCATGATCGACGAGGCGCAGCACCTTGACCCGAGTGTCCTCGAGCAAATCCGCCTGCTGTCCAACTTCGAAACCGACGATGCGAAGCTGCTGCAGATCGTGCTCGTGGGTCAGCCGGATCTCGATACGGTGCTGGCGCGTCCTGACATGCGGCAGCTCAATCAGCGCATCGCGCGGCGGATTCACCTCGAGCCGCTCTCCGGACACGAGGTCGGTGACTACGTTGCCCGCCGTCTGAGCGTCGCATCCGGGGACTCGGACACTCGACTCGAGGTGACGGCGCCGTTCACGACGGACGCGATCGCGGCGGTACAGCAGATTTCCGGCGGTGTGCCGCGGGTCATCAACATCGTCTGCGACCGCGCGCTCGAGATCGGCCACGACCAGCAGGCGTCCACGATCGGCCGCTCCGGCATCATGGCTGCCGCAACGAAACTGAAGATGCCGCTGCCCCTGATGATGCGGTCCTTTCCGAAGGGCCCGACGGCGGCGGCCGCCGCGGCGTTGCTCGTGGTCGCCGTTCTCGGCGGCTCGTGGTGGACCGGGCGCAACGGCGCGGCGACAGCGGCACGACCGGTCCAGACACAGGCGCCGCCACCGCCAGCGCCACCACGAGAACCCGCGAGTGTGTCCAGCGCGTCGACGGGGGCCGAGTCGTCGCTCAAGCCGACCGGAACGGACGGCACCACCGGCGTTGCGGCGCCGGCACGTGAGCACGCACAGAGCGACAGCCTGAGAAAAGACACGTTCAACATCGCGGTCGCGGCTTTTCGCACGTCCAAGCGCGCGAGCGACGTTGCGAGCGACATCGCGGCAAAGGGATTACCCGTGACGACCAGGACGGATGCGACCGGCACGTGGTACCAGGTCGTCGTTGGTCCGTATTCGTCCGCCAGCGAAGCTGAGGCCGCGCAGCGGATGCTGGCTCGCGAAGGCTTCGCCGACACACGCGTTTCACCTTCCATCGCAGACCGCTGATCCCGGATCCTGGTTTCGACATGCAGGATCCTTCCTCGCGCCGCCATACCCGCGCCTGGTTGATTCCGACGCTGATCGCTGCGGCGTCTGCCGGCGTCCTCGTGTACTGGACGTCGACGGCGCGACCGATGTGGGTCGACGAAGAAATGCTGGCGCTGAACGTGCGCGACCGCGGATTTCTTCAGCTGGCAGGCTCGCTCTGGCTCGATCAAAGCGCACCGCTCGGATGGCTCGTGCTCGAGCGCATGATGATGCTCGTCTTCGGCACCGGCGAGCGCGCTGTTCGCGCACTGACGGTGATCTTCGGAATCGGGACGCTCGGTACCGCCTGGTGGATCGGACGGCGATGGCTGACGCCGTTGGGCGCCGCAGTCCTCGTCGCGTTGTGCGGCACGGGCGAGTGGCTTGTGTTCTTCACGCTCGAGTTGAAGCACTACTCGGCTGATGCAGCGGGCGCACTGCTTGTTCCTGCGCTTGCAGCGTTGGCATTGGAGACCGCTCCCGACAGGCGTTCGGTGTTCACCGATCCCGCGGTTCACTGGTGGGGAACCGCGGCAATGCTAATGTGGTTCAGCAACGGCGCGCTCTTCGTGACGCCCATCTGTGCGCTGGTGCTCTTCGCATCGACGCTGCAGCGGCGGAACGTCGAGGACATCACCCGCTTTTTGATCGGCGGCGCCGGCTGGCTCGTGTCTCTTGCGGGCCTCTACTGGTTCGTCCTTCGCCACGCGCTCGCCAATCCGTATCTGAAGAACTACTGGGCTTTCGCGTTCCCTCCGACCGCTGGCGGCATCGGTGCGGTGCTGTCCTGGATCGGGTCGCAACTGGCGCCGTTCGCGGTGAAGCCGCTCGGAAGCGGCATGCCGACGGTCTTCTGGGGCGCGTACGTCCTCGGCCTGCTGTTCGCGCTCTTCATGAGGTCGCGTGTCGCGCTGCTGTTCGGGACCGTTCCGATTTCTCTCCTCGCTCTTGCGTTGGCCGGCCTCGTGCCCACGTTCGAACGGCTGGCGATCTGGTCCGTTCCCGCCTTCTACGTGGGCGTCGCACTGTGCGCGGATACTTTCGTGCGCAATCCGTCGTGGCGCTTCGGTCGCCCCCACTTCTACGCCGGACTGGCCCTCGCCATCCTCGCGCTGCTGGCCTCGTACGACGTCGTCAGACGCGGTCTGTTCGCCATCGCGCACAGGCCCGCCAGCAACTATGGACTGGACGATCGCAGCAGCGTCCGATGGCTGGTCGACGCACGGCGGCCTGGCGACGCCGTGATGAGCACGCACTACGGGCTCGCCGGCATCTGGTGGTACGCGGGCATCAATGTCGCGGATCCGGATCGGAGCGGTCGCATGGCTGATGGCGCGCCACTCTACGAAATTCACCACGTTGAGGACGAACACGAGTGCGCGCGATGGAATGGAGCGCTGGACGCGATCGCGAGCGAACGATCACGCATCGTGGTGTATCTTGGCTTCCGCATGAACGTCGAGCCTGAGGGCTTCGATCGGCTGGTGCTGGAAGAATTCGGCCGTCGCTGGCCGCTCGTCGGTTACAAGGAGTACGCGGAGCTCAGTCGCGTCGCGATTTTCGACCTGAAGGGCACGCCGGGCGGACCGCTCGTGATCCCGTCGAAGCCGGGATCGCCGCTCTCCGCGTCGGTCGTGACCAGACCGGCCGGCTGCGTCAGCGTGACACCTGCGCGGCGGTGGTAGAGGGATCAAAGGAGCAGCTGTTGGCAGCAAAGATCGAAGCGATTGAGATCAAGCGGAAGATGTTCTTCGAGTTCGAAGGCGCGCCGTACCACTGCCTGGACGTCGACATTTCCCGCCCGACGGCACGCGGCGGCCAGACGCTCGTGCGCGTCAAGATGCGCAACCTGCTGACGCGCGCCGTCTTCGACAAGACCTTCAAGGCCGGCGACAAGTTCGACGAGCCCGATCTCGCGCAGGTGTCTGCGTCTTTCCTGTACGCGGACAGCGAGGGCTACCATTTCATGGACCAGGACAGCTTCGAGACGCTGACGCTGCGCGACGACACGGTCGGCGACGATCGACAACTCCTCGTCGACAACGTGCTCGTCCAGGTTCACAAATACAACGGCAATCCAATCGGCTTGCAGTTTCCGCCGCACGTCGAGCTGAAAGTCACCTACACCGAGCCCGGCGTGCGGGGCGACACGGCGAGCGGAGGCGTCACGAAGCTCGCCACGCTCGAGACCGGACTCGAGATCCGCGTGCCGCTCTTCATCAAGGAAGGTGAGAAGGTGAAGGTGCACACCGAGACGCGCGAGTTCGCGGGGCGAGCCTGAGCGGCACGATAACCCACGCGACCCACCCGACCGATCGGACCCACGCGACCCACGCGACCGAACTGTAATTGGATGCCCGTTCCGGCCGATCGGGCGTCTAACCACGTCATAACGGTCAGCCAGCCGCCGCCTCGTTAAACGCCGGAGAGTGCTCATGGGTCCAGCACGACTGGTCCTCACGACAATCGTCGTGTCGTTGCTTCTTGTCTGCGCGCACGACGCCGCGTCGCAGACGCCGACGACGCCCGAAGGCTGGGTTGTTCTTCCCGTCGACGAATATCGCGCGCTGCGCGAGCGCGCGAATCCCACACCGCCAATTCCCCCGCCGCCGCCGGTGGACGCGACGCTGACGCGTGCCGATTACGACCTGCGCGTCGACGGCGACACGGTCGTCGGGAAGGCGACGCTGACAATCGACGTGATGCGCGATGGATGGGTGCGCGTCCAGATCCCGCCGGGCCTCATGGTGCGCGAAGCCAGCCTGGACGGCCAGCGGGTGTCGCTGGTCGAAGGGCCGCCGCGTCATGTGCTTCTCTCGCGCGCCGGCCGTTCGGTGCTCGCGCTCGACATCGTCATCCCGCTGACCGCCACCGCGGGCGCAGAATCGATCACGATTCCGGCGTCGCCGGCACCGATCTCGCGCGCCAGGCTCGCGCTTCCACGAGGCGGCGTCGACCTGTCGCTGACCGGCGGCTTTCTCGCCGATCGGACGGAAGAAACGACCGAGAGCCGCTGGACGGTGTACGGCCGGCCTCAGCAGGCGCTGAACCTGACATGGAAGCGCAAGGTCGACGACCGCCGCGCGGATCTGCCGCTGCGCGCACGCGCACGGATCACGGAGTTGGTCGGACTCGGCGAGGAAACCTGCCAGATCTCCGCGACGGTGCGGGTGGAGGTCCTGCAGGGCCTCGCCCGCGAGATCGCGCTCGCGATGCCCGGCGGTCTCGTCGTGAACCAGGTGGACGGCGCGACGGTGGCGGAGTGGGACGTGACTGGATCGGTGCTGCGCGTGAAATTGCTCGAACCCGCAGCCGTCGAGACGTCGTTCGTCGTGCAGGCCGACGTGCGGACCCCGCGCGAAGGGACCATCGCGATCCCGATCGTGCGGATGCCTTCGGCCGAACGTGAAACCGGCGGCGTGGCCGTCGACGTTGTCGGCGCAGGTGAAATCGCCGGGCGGCAGGCGCTGGGCCTCGAGCCCGCGGATCCATCCGAGCTCGGTGAAGCCATCGCGAGTCGCGAGTCCCCGTCCATGGTCGGCTTCCGTCACAGGCCTGCCGCGGGCACCGATGCGCGATCGCTCAGCGTCTCGGTGGTGCGCTACACGCCGCAGGCGGTTTCGATTGCCAACATCGAGGAAGCCCGCTATCGCGCGCTCGTTTCCGAGGACGGGAGCCTGCTCGTCGAAGCGCACTACGCGGTGCGGAACAACCAGCGAAGCTTCCTGAAGGCGACGTTGCCGCCGGGTGCGACGCTCTGGAGCGCCGCGATCGCGGGCCGTCCGGTCCGCCCCGGCGCGGCCGACGCGACTGCCGTTCTGCTGCCGCTCGAAAAAAGCCGGGCTGGACAAGAGGCGCCGACGTTCGTCGTGGACCTCGTGTACCTGCAGCACGTGGATCCGTGGAAGGACAAGAGCCGGCCGCGCGTCGAGCTGCCGGCGCTCGATCTGCCGATCTCGCGCACGGGCTTCGAGCTGCGCTACTCCCCGCGGTATCGCGTCGAGCCGCAGGCCGGGGCGTTCCGGGTGGACGTCGACCCCGGACCGTTTGCTCCAGCGCTGCGCGCACCGATGTCGACGGTTACCAAGGATCTCAAGTCGGGCGACGAACGCGCCTCCGGCCTGCAGGCCCTCGCGGACAAGTTCAGAAAAGAAGCAGGCGGCCGAACGGTGATCGGATCGCTGCCGGTGCACGTGATCTTCCCGGCAATCGGTCCCGCGATCTTTCTGGCATCGGAGCTGACGGCTGAATCGCAGGCGCCCGCGGTGGAACTCGTGGTCCGCCGCGTCGGCAATTGAGGAGGCGACCGATGAGAGCTTCGGCGGACAAATCGTGCTTCGTCAACCTGGTTTTCTTCACGCTGCTCGCGGCGTCGGCAGCCGCGCAGCCTCCCGCGCGCCCGGGCGACAGTCCGCGGAGCGATCCGTCTCGCAGCGTGACGCTGTCGCTGACGGAATACAACCGACTGATCGATCTCGCCAGCCGGCCACCGCAGGGACCGGCGCTGGCGCCGGTGGGCGCCGTGCTGTCGAGCGGGGATCTGCGCGTGCGCGTGGACCGCGACACCGCGCGCGGTGTGTTCACGCTCGCCGGCGACGTCCTCCGGCCCGGCGTCAACCGGGTCGCGCTGCTGTCCAGTGCGACGCTCATCGAGGGGACCATCGCGGGAAGGCCCCTGCCGCTCGACGCGGACGGGAACATGCACACCGCGCTCATCGCCGGTCCCGGGCCCTTCGCCGTCACGCTCGAGTGGGGAACGCCGCTCCTGTTCGGACCGGGGCGCGCCTCGTTCACATTGCCTGCGCCGCCGGCGGGAACCGTGCGCGCCACGATCGACGTTCCGGGCGATCAGGCTGACGTCCACGTGTCGGCCGGGCTGATCACGAAACGGACGGCGATCGACGGTCGCA
>Ga0126377_10002170_pt1 | contig 13394 bp, 10 predicted proteins | sample PanSoiMetPlot_22_FD_92647 | JGI IMG/M metagenome (GOLD analysis project Ga0126377, IMG submission 92647) | Tropical forest soil microbial communities from Panama - MetaG Plot_22 | ecosystem: Environmental > Terrestrial > Soil > Tropical forest > Bulk soil | place: Panama | collected 2016-02-17
GCGACCTCCGGGCGACGTCGCCGACCGGCGGCCGGGCGGCCCCGGCCGATCTACTTCTTGCCCTTGACCAGCGCGGTCGGCGGCGCCTTGGTGGCGCCCGGGGGCGGAGGCGGCAGCGCGGCGGCGCCGCCGGAGTCGCCGGCGGCCGGGCTGTCAGCGGTTCCCGACGGAGCCGCGGCCGGCGCGGCTCCGGGCTGCGGCTGTCCCGCCTGATCGGCCGGCGGCGTCCCCGGCTGGGCGCCGGGCGCGGCGGCCGGCGCCGCTTCGGGCGAGGGCGCGGTCGCTGCGGGCGCGGTCCCTGCCGGCGCGGTCGCTGCCGGCGCGGTCGCCCCGGGCGCGGTGGCTGCGGGCGCCGTCGCTGCGGGCGTGGTCGCGGTCGCCGCGGCGCCCCTCGCCGACTCCGCCGACAGGTCAGGACCCTCGGACGCCGCCTCCGAGATCCGCTTCTCACTGGGGACGGCCACCGTGATGCCCACGACGGCGACGCCGAACGCGATGCCGGCCACGATACCGATGGCCCATGCCCGCCTGGAGGCCTCGACGGTGCGCTGCTCGAAGACCACGAACTGCCGCTCCTGCTCCGGCTGCCACGATGAGAAATCCTGGTACGGTTGCATGATCTTGGCTGGGCTCCCCGGGATGTGGCGCGCGTTGCCGGAATAGATCCGCGGCGTTCGGCGCTCGTTACGATAGCACGGATGCCATCAGGACCTCTGACAACCCGGGTGTCTCCCGGTTCCACCGAAGGCAGCCGGCGGCCGCGGTTCGTGCCTGCGCTGGTCCCGGTGCTCGCCGCTCTCGCCTGCGGCCAGGCGCTGTCCGAGCCGCTGCCCGAGCGCACCCCGGGCGGGCAAGCGCGCGAAAGGCAATCCGTGGCCTCGGCCGCGGCCGCGCCGTCGACCGAGGTCCGAGCCGCACCGCCCGGCGAGGCCGCGCTCGGTGTGGTCGACCGCGGCATCTTCTCCGACCTCGACGCGGTGCTGCAGATCCACCTGCCCGCGCGTCTCGCGCCCGCCGCCGCCCACGCGATCGTCGACCGCGCCCACCACCTCGTGGTGCTCTACGACCGCGACTGGCCGGTCAAGGTCTACCCGCTGGGCGGTCCGAGCCAGCTCGCGGTCGGGCCGCACCGCCTGGCCTTGCGACCGGGCGACCGGGCCGAGCTGGCGCCGCTCCTCGGCCCGGCCCGTGTGCGCGAGCTCGTCCCCGGCCAGAGCGCCCCGCCCGGCGACGACGACCGCGACGGCATCCCCGACCCGCTCGACGTCCTGCTCGGGGCCCACAAGAACAGCCTCAACGCCGCGGTCTACGGCGGCGGCTACATCCAGCTCGACTTCCCCGGCGGCGATGTGCCGCGCGACATGGGCGTGTGCACCGACGTCATCGTGCGCGCGCTGCGCAACGCCGGGCTGGATCTGCAAACGGAGCTGCAGCGCGAGATCCGCCGCGCGCCGCGTGCCTTCCCGATGGTGACGCGGCCCAACGCGCACATCGATCACCGCCGCGTGAAGACCGTCCTGCCCTACTTCGAGCGGCGCTGGGACCGGCGCCGCACCGCGCTCGACGATCCCGACGACCCGCTGCGCCCGGGCGACGTGGTCTTCATGGACACCTTCCCGGGCAAGCCCGGCCCCGACCACGTCGGCATCCTGTCCGATCGCGTGGGGCCGAGCGGCCTGCTCCTGGTCATCAACAGCTGGACCGACGGCTACCGGGCCGGCGAGATGGACCTCCTGGGCCTGGTTCCGATCACGCACCGCTTTCGCTACCCCTCGCGGCCCCGCTGAGCCGCGAGATCCGCGAGGGCGCGCGGCCGCGCGGAGCCGCGCCTACCAGACGTCGCAGCGCGAGGCGTCCGGCCGCACCATGGCCGCGCCCGCCGCGCAGTGGAAGGCGCGCTGGAACTCCGGCATGTTCGAGAGCGGGCCGATCACGCGGTACTTGCCGATCGGGTGCGGATCCGACTGCACCATGAGGCGCTGCGTCTCGGGACGCACCTCGTCGCCGCGGAACTGGCCCCACGCGACGAAGAACTGCTGATCGGGCGTGAGGCCGTCGAGCTCCGGCGCCGGGTGCGCCACCTGCGCCTTCTGGAACGCGCGGTAGGCCAGCTGCGCGCCGGCCAGATCGCCGATGCTCTCGCCCAGGACCAGCTTGCCGTTGTGGTGGATGCCGGGCTCGATGAAGTAGTGGTCGAACTGATCGACGACGCACTGGCCCCGCTCCTGGAAGCGGCGCAGGTCCTCCGGCGTCCACCAGTTGCGCAACACGCCCTCGGCGTCGAACTTGGCGCCGGAGTCGTCGAAGCCGTGGCTGATCTCGTGTCCGATGACCACCCCGATGGCGCCGTAGTTGACCGCGTCGACCGCCTCCATGTTGAAGGCGGGCGGCTGCAGGATGCCGGCCGGGAACACGATCTCGTTGAGCAGCGGGTTGTAGTAGGCGTCGGAGGTCGGCGGGGTCATGCCCCACCTGCCGCGATCGACCGGCTTGCCGATCAGCGACCAGTCGTCCTTCACGTTCCAGCGCGTGGCGGCCTCGACGTCGGCCCAGAAGTCCTCGCGCGTGATCCGCACGCTGCTGTAGTCCTTCCACCTGTCGGGGTAGCCGATCTTCGGGTTGAAGGTGGCGAGCTTCTCGAGCGCGCGCTTCCTGGTCTCGGGGCCCATCCAGTCGAGCTCTCCGATCGTGTCGCCCATGGCGGCGCGCAGGTTGGCGACCATCTCCTTCATGCGCGTCTTGGCCGCCGGCGGGAAGTACTTGTCGGTGTACTTCTTGCCCAGCGCCTCGCCCAGGAGCTCGTCGGTCGTCTCCACGCAGCGCTTCCAGCGCGGCTTGAGCTCGGTCGCGCCCCTGATGTAGCGGCCGTAGAACGCGAACTCCTGCTCGACGAAGGGGCGCGATAGCGACGACGAGGCCGAGCGCAGGAGGTGCCACTCGAGATAGGTGCGCCACCGGGCCAGCGGCGCGCGCGCCAGCTGGCGATCGACCTCCGCCATGAAGCGCGGCTCGCCCACGTTCATCGCGCCCTGCGGGATGCCGGCGCCCTCGAAGAACGCGGCCCAGCGGAGGTGCGGTGCGAGCTTCTCCAGCTCGGCCATGGTCATCTTGTGATCGGTGTTCTTCGGGTCGCGCAGGGCGACGTTGTCGAGCGAGGCGCGGGCCAGCGAGGTCTCCATGGCCAGGACGGTGGCGGCGGCGGAGGCGGCGGCGGCCGCGTCCCGGCCGGCCAGCTCGAAGGTCGCGGCCACGTGGGCGCGGTACCTGTCGCGCGCCTCGGCGAACCGCTTCTCCTTCTTCACGTAGTAGTCGCGGTCGGGCAGCCCGAGGCCGCCCGCCGACAGCTGCGCGATGACGTCGGTCGGCGTGTGGTAGTCGGAGCCGGAGGCGAGGCCGAACGGGATCGCGATGCCGAGCTGGTGGAAGTGGAGCAGCACGCGCTCGAGCTGGCCGCGATCGCGGACGCCGGCGATCTCGGTCATGAGCGGCCGCATCGGCTCGACGCCGGCCTGGTCGACGCGCGCCTCGTCCATGCAGGCGCCGTAGAAGTCACCGATCAGCTGCTCGACGCTTCCCCCCGGCCAGTCGTGCCGGGCCGACACCTCCTCCAGGATGCCCTTGAGCTGGTCCTTGGTGCGCTCGCCCGACTCCCAGCGCCGGCTCCAGCGCGGCATGGTCGACGGGATCGGATTGTTCGCGCGCCACGCGCCGTTGGCGAACTGGAAGAAGTCGGCGCACGGATCGGCCCCGCGATCGATGTCGGCGACGAACACGCCGCGCGCCGGTGCGGGCGCTGGAGCGCTCGTCCCACCTGGCGCGGGCGCCCCCGCCGCCGAGGGTGACGCCGCCGGACCCGGTGAAGCGCCGGGCCCGCCGCATGCGGCCCCGGAGAGCGCCAGAACCATGAATCGCATCGCCTGTCGGGTCACCGGGCACCTCCGTTGAAGATCCTCGGTTGATATTCAACTGCGCGCGAGCTGTCAATCCGTCACCTGTGACAGCGGTTGCGTCACAGCGTGACAGTCGGCGGGCGCGTTCGGGCGCGTTCGGTGCCGAGCTGACACCTGTCAGGCGCTGCGCCTGACGTGGGCCACTGATACCTCGTTCGCGCCCGGACGAAGGTAGAGGGGATGGGCAACACAGTTCGGGCGAGGGTGGGGATCGGAGCGCTCGCGGCCATGGCGGCGGCGATGCTGCCGGGCTGCGCGGCGACGGACCGCGTGGGGGATGCGCGGGAGAGCGTCATCGGCGGGGAGTCGAGCGATCCGGGGGCATATCCCGCCACCGGCGCGCTCCTGCACGGCCTGGCCTATCGCTGCACGGCGACGCTCATCGCGCCCGACGTCGCCATCACGGCCGCCCATTGCCTGGCCGAGGGAGGATTCGGCGACTTCGGGTTCACCCTCGACGCGGACCTCGGCGACGGCATGGGCCACCCGATCGAGGTGCTCGCCCATCACCAGCACCCGGAGTTCCGGGAGACGGCCGAGGAGCTGACCCGGATGGGCCAGCGCAACGACGTCGGCGTGGTCATCCTGGCCGAGCCGATCGAGGGTGTCGCGGTCGAGGAGCTGGACCTGGGCCTCGATCCAGGCGGCGCCGACGGCGACCTGGAGAGCGGCAGCGCGCTCACGCTGTGCGGCTACGGGCGCGACCAGTGGGCGACGAGCGAGACGGCCGGGGTGAAGCGCGAGGGCGTCCTCCACGTCGACCGGGTCGGCGACTGGGAGCTCGAGACCACCCACGACGGACCGCAGGCCTGTCGCGGCGACTCGGGCGCGCCGCTCTTCGCCGAGACCTCCGACGGGCGCGTCATCGCCGGCCTGGTGTCGCGGGCGGTCGGCGACTCGCACATGTGCGACAGCGGCGGCATCCACACCCGGGTCGCGCCCTACGCAGAGTGGATCGCGCAGGCATCGCGCGACCGCGATGTCGGCGGCTGCCAGGCCGGCGGCGGCGGGACCGGCGGGGCGGGTGCCGCGTTCGCGCTGCTCGCGGCGTGCGCGCTCGCGGTGCGAGGCCGCCGGCGTCACGCCAGGTCATCGCCGCGCGAGCCGCGCCAGCCGCGCCAGCCGCGCCAGCCGCGCCGTCCGCGCTGGCCGACTTCCGCGGTGCGGACCTCTCGCATGTCACAGGGTCATGTTCGGGGCCGGCCGTCCTATCGGCGCGTTTCGCCTGGCCCTCGACGGAGTCGAGCTGCGCCGAGTGGCGGCGGAGCGGAATGAGTCCAGAATCGATGGATGGGTGGGGACAGGTGGGGTGGAGGGCAAAACTTCGCGCGCCGGCACGGGCGACGCGGCGCGCATCCATGTGATCAGGGGCTGACCGTGTGGCCTTACTTCAACCCGATCTACCTCCTGTTCGTCTTCATCGCGCTGCTCGTGCTGCCGCGCATGACCCTGGTCGCGAGCTGCCCGCCGAGCGCGCTGGCCGTCCTGCTCTTCCTGCCCATCTACGCGCTCGGCCACCGCGCGCAGGGGCACTGGCGGGTGGTCGTGTGCGCGGCGATCGCCGCGCTCGGCGTCGCGCTCATGGTGTGGAACAGCCCCGGCGCGTACATCCTCATCATCTACGCGATGGTGCAGGCCGCCTACTTCATGCGCCCGCGCGACGCGCTCGTGGCGATGGGCGCGCTCATCCTCCTCCTGGCCGCAGAGCTCGAGTGGGCGGGAGAGCCGCTGTCGTACCTGGCGGTCGCCGCGATGATCGGCCCGGTCGCGGTGCTCGGCGTCTTCGTCGGGCGGGCGGCGGTGCGCCGCAACGCCGCGCGGCGCCTGACCCTCATGCGCATGGCGCAGATGAACGAGCGCGAGCGCATCGGCCGCGACCTGCACGACCTGCTCGGCCACACCCTGTCGCTCATCGCGATCAAGAGCGAGCTGGCCGGCAAGCTGGCCCTGCGCGATCCTCGTGCCGTGCAGTGCGAGATCCGCGAGGTCGAGCGGGTCGCGCGCAATGCGCTGGGCGAGGTGCGCCGCGCCGTCACCGGCATCCGCGCCGCCTCGCTCGACGTCGAGCTCACCCGCGCGCGCCTGGCCCTCCTGACCCGCGAGGTGGAGCTGGTGTCGCGGCTCGACCGGCTGGAGCTGGCGCCCGAGGTCGAGAGCGCCCTGGCCATGGGCCTGCGCGAGGCGGTCACCAACGTGGTGCGCCACGCCCGCGCCCAGCGGGTCGAGGTGGCCCTGCGCTGCGAGGGCGGCGCCGCGCTCATGGAGATCAGCGACGACGGCCGCGGCGGCCGCATCCGCCCCGGCCACGGCCTGACCGGCATGCGCGAGCGCCTGGCCGCGCTGGGCGGCGACGTCGCGGTCGACGCCAGGCTGGGCGGCGGCATCCGGCTGCGCCTGCGGGTGCCGATGTCCGGTGCGGACGCAGCGGCTCTGGCCGCCGCGTCATGATCCGGGTGCTCCTGGCCGAGGACCAGGCGATGGTGCGCGGCGCGCTCGCCGCGCTGCTCGGGCTGGAGCGCGACATCGAGGTGGTGGCGGTGGCGGGAGACGGCGAGGAGGCGTGGCGCCTGGTGCAGGCGCACTCGGTCGACGTGCTGGTGACCGACATCGAGATGCCGCGCCTGGACGGGCTGGAGCTGGCCCGGAGGGTGCGTGGGGCCGGCTCGCGCTGCCGCATCGTCATCCTCACCACGTTCGCGAGGCCTGGCTATCTGCGCCGCGCGCTCGAGGCCGGCGCGTCGGGCTACCTGCTCAAGGAGTCGCCGGCCGAGAAGCTGGCCGAGGCGCTGCGCCGCGTCCACGCCGGCGGGCGCGCGATCGATCCGGAGCTGGCCGCCGAGGCCTGGGGCGACGCCGATCCGCTGACCGACCGCGAGCGCCAGGTCCTGGGCATGGCCGGCGAGGGAATGAGCGCGCCCGACATCGCCCAGGCGCTCGCGCTGTCGACCGGCACGGTGCGCAACTATCTGTCCGAGGCGATCGGCAAGCTCGGGGCGTCGAACCGGATCGAGGCCTACCATCTGGCCCGCCAGAAGGGTTGGCTGTGACGAGAAGGGGCGGCTTCGACGAGAAGGGTTGGCTGTGACGAGAAGGGTTGGCTGTGACCTGGGTCGTGCGCTCGACGCGCCGGGCCGGGCTCGGATAGTCTAGTCCGGGTCGGGTGAAGGGCACGGCACGGCTCGGCCTCGCGGGGCTGCTCCTGGTTGCGGGTTCGCTCGCCGGCGCGCCCGCCGCGCGCGCGGCCGGACCGCGCCTCTTGCTCGACCGCGCCGAGCTGGAGCCGAGCTGGTTCCCGGGCCTGGCCCGGCTGCGCCTGCACGTGACCGCGATCCAGCTGGAGGGGACGCTCATCCCGGTCGGCGGCGACGACCCCTTCGTGCTCATGGTGAGCGGCAGCCGGCGGCGCGAGCCCTACCTGGTCGGGCGCTATGCCGGCTCGGGTGGCGCCACCGCGGTGGTCGTGGTGGTGCAGACCGGCTGGGAGATGCGCGACGACCTCGAGGCCATGCGCGAGGCGGTCGCCCAGCTGTGGGGCGGCCTGCCGTCCGACGCGCAGATCGCGCTGGTGACCTACGGCGAGGGGGTCGACGGCGGCAACCGGCTGGGGGCGGCGCACAGCGCGGCCGATCGGCGGGTGGACGCGATGGAGGCCGACGCGGCGCCGGCCGATCAGCAGCTGATCGGGGCGGTCGAACGCGCCGTCACCACCCTCGGGCGCGCGCGCGCGCCGGGCGGCGAGCAGGTCCCGCTCCGCCGCATCGTGGTCGTCCTGTCCGACGGCAAGGACGCGGATCCGGATCCGTCGCGCTATCGCCTGGTCGGCGAGCGGGCCGAGCACCTGGGCATCCGCGTTCACTCGATCGCGTTCAGCCCGGTCGACAACCGCGGCCCGCTGCTCGGCCTGGGCGAGCTCAGCAAGCGCTCCGGCGGCACGTTCCGCTGGGTGCGCAGCCGCGAGGGCTTTCGCCCGCAGATGGACACCCTGCTGGCGGAGATCGACCAGCAATACGTGCTGACGTTCTTCCTGCCCGCGGCGCAGCTGGCGGGCAAGCGGCTCGCGGTCGGCTACCGCGACCTCGAGTCCAACGAGGTCAAGGTCAAGGAGGTGAGCTGCGGCGGGAAGGCGTGCGGCGAGGGCGAGTTCTGCGCCCGCCACGCGTGCGTGGCGCGCGGCAAGGGCGGCGGCGGCCTGTGGTGGTGGGTCCTGTGGATCGGCGGCGGGCTGATCGGGCTGCTCGTCGTGGTCGGCGCGGTCGGCGCGCTGGCCGGGCGCCGCGCCGGCGCGCCCGCAGGCCAGGTGCCGGGCCAGGTGCCAGGCATGACGCCGGGCCAGGTACCAGGCATGACGCCGGGCATGGCACCGGGCCAGGTGCCAGGCCCGGTCCCCGGCGCGGCGCCGGTGGCGAGCGGCTCGCTGCTGGTCATGGCCGGGCCGTACCAGGGGCAGCGCATGCCGCTCCGCCACGGCTTCGTGGTCGGCAGCGCGCGCGGCTGCGACTTCACCGTGCCCGGCGATCCACAGGTGATCCCGCACCATGCGATCTTCGTCATGGACGCCCGCGGCGCCATGGCGGTCGTCGACCGAGGTTCACCGACGGGGACTTTCGTCAACGGCGTCCGTATCACGGAGGCGAGGCTCCAGCACGGCAACCTCATCCGCATCGGATCGTGCAGCCTGCGCTATCTCGCGCAATGAGTGATCGATAGACCGGTGATCGGTAGATAGACGAGGATCGCACCGACGATGGGCCAGATCTGGATCGCGGGGACCGGCTTCGACGTGGACGCGCGGGTGGTGCGCTGGGACGAGGGCCCGCGCTTCGACGCCCACCAGCCGCGCTGCCTCAACTCCAGCCAGCCGTGCTCCGGCGGGGTGCTCCCGTTCTCGCCCAAGTTCACCTCGAGCCGCTCCATCCGCGTCGCGACCCGCCCTGCCCTGCGCAGCCTGGGCGAGCGGCCCAGCCTGAGCGCGGCGCAGGCCATCATCCGCCAGTTCGTCATCCACCACGACGGCTGCCCGACCGCGGCCAGCTGCTTCAACGTCCTCCACAACGAGCGCGGCCTGTCGTGTCACTTCCTGCTCGACAACGACGGCACCATCTACCAGACCGTCGACCTCGCGTTCATGGCATTTCACGCGGCCGGCTTCAACTCGAACTCGGTCGGCGTCGAGCTGTGCAACCGCGGCGACGCCAAGCGCTACCCCGACTTCTACCGCCAGCGAGGACAGAAGCGCGACGTCACCACCTGCCGCATCCACGGCTACACCTACCTGGCGTTCGACTACACGCGAGAGCAGTACGACGCGCTCAAGGCGCTGGCGCGCGGCCTGGTGCGCGCGCTGCCCAACCTGCCGGCCGAGTATCCCCAGGATTCGCCCGGCTATCAGGCGTGGGGCGTGCTGAGCGGGGTGCAGCGCTACGCCGGCCTCCTCGGCCACTACCACACGACCACGCGCAAGTGGGACCCGGGGCCGTTCGACTTCAAGAAGTTCTGCCAGACCATCCGCGGGCGCATGTCGTTTCCGATCGCGCCGCAGGGCGACAAGGCCGACGTGCCGGAGGACAGCGAGGCGCTGCGCGACGCGTGCGAGCAGCTCTACCGCAAGAACGAGATCGAGGGCAACGCGGGCTTCTACCCGCTCGGCCCGACGGGAGAGACCCGGCTGTGGCACGGCGGCGTGCACCTGCCGGCGCCGACCGGGACCACGGTCCACGCGCCGTTCGCCGGGCGGGTGATGGTGGCGCGCATGGGCGGCAGCTCGAGCGCCGGCAGCACCAATTTCGTGCTCCTGCGCCACGACATGAGCATCGGGCCCAGCCCGATCCGCTTCTACTCGCTCTACTTCCACCTGGCCGACGAGCGCGGCGGAGACAAGGGCGCGCCGCGCTGGATGTCCAGCCCCGAGTGGAAGCGCGGGGGCGCGCCCGGCGCCCTGGCGCTGCTCGACGAGCCGCTCGAGGCCGGCGACCTCATCGGCCACGTCGGCATCGCCGGCCCGGTCGACCTGCGCGCGCCGCAGATCCACTTCGAGGTGTTCGCGGCCGACGACGTTCTCGGCTCGATCAAGGGCAACCCGTTCCAGGTCATCGACGGCACCAGCGGCGGCCGCTTCGTCACCGACGACGCGATCCTGTCCGCCATCGACACCGCGCCCAGGGACGGCAAGGTCAGCCGGCGCGAGCTGGCCGACTTCTTCCACAGCTCGGCCGACCGCAACCTGGCCCGCTACTACGCCACGCTCAACGTCTCCGAGTGGACCGCGAACCCGAGCTGGGTCGACGCCCTGGCCATGGCGCCCGACTTCGCCGGGCTCAGCCGGCAGGACCTCGAGCAGCGGGTGGCCGAGGAGATCGCGCCGACCCTGTGGTGGACCGAGGAGGTGGCGCGCCACGCCCACCTGCCGCGCGACGGCATCGTCTACCACTACAACCCGATCGCGTTCGTCCAGTTCATCAATCAGAAGCTGCAGGAGGCCAAGTTCCTGCCCGACGTGAGCCCCGGCAGCCAGAAGCACGAGGACGCAAAGGAGCAGCCGGCCGGCGTCCTGGGCGACATCGACGACGAGTCGGGCGAGACCTTCCTCGACGCCAGCGAGCTCGAGGACCAGAACCTGCGCCAGGACCTCACGCTGTCCGAGCTGGCCGACGGATTCCCGGAATGAGCGCACGCGGCGACCGACCCACCACCACGCGGCGCGGCGCCCTCAAGGCCGCGCTGGCCGCCGCCGCGGCCGCGCTGCTTGGCAAACGCCCCCGGGCGCTCCCGAGCCCGAGGCCACAGCCGCCGAAGTGGACGGGCCATGGGTAGGCTCTTGGCGACGCCGCAGGTTTGAGTCAGGTCGAGGAACGTCTCGCCCGACTCGCTCTCGATGTCGCCTCATACCGGCCGGCGCTCAACTGCCGCATGCGCTCCACGCCATGACTCGCCCGCCGGACGGCGAATTCACAGTGACCCGACTGGCGCCGGCAGGCGCGCGCTGCCAGACCCCGGTAGCGTTGGTGGGCCGAAGCCCGAGTTGGGCTCGATTTCACTCTTGCGCCGGAATTCCTCGCACGCTTCGCTTCGCGCCGCGCCTTCCTGTCATCCGCCACCTCAGCGTTGTCGTCTCGGTCCGCTATCAGAGACAATGTCCGCCCGCAGATGCCCTAACATCATCTCGGGTCTGCCGAGGACGTAACGACTAGCTTGTAGAGAGACGTACCCGCCGGCGCGTCGATGTCGAGGACATTGACCCCACGTCGAACCTCGGTGATGGTGGCCACAATGTGCGAGGGCTCGGTTCCGAGTTGCGCTTCCGTGATCAGAGAGCCATTCCACGTCAGGGTTGCGCGTTTATTGCCCACAGGCACCGCAGCCGTAAGGTCGATCTTCACCGATCCGCGTCGATTCAGCGGAACAAGAATGCGGGCGCCGCGCCCGATAAACTCAGTTGTATCGTCACTTCCCTGGCGAAGTCTCAGGAGGAAGGGACTCCTGGCGTTGCCCACAGGCACATCGTCGCGTGTCTTGGCTCTAATGGAATTGAGCCCCGGGTAGAGCTCGCTAAGGAAGTGGACGCCCACGACACGATCGTAGTTTCCTAGATGGGTGCCATAGCGAAAGGCGAAAATAAGACGCATGGGCAAATTGGTTGCCGCTGAACAGCCGCCGACGAACCACCCCAGAGGGCCGGGTATCCGCTGCGTCAAGATTGCCGATGCCGCCTCGCCGCCGTTGATTCTGACCGTTCGCGCCTCGTAGCCGCCAGCGGCCAACAAGTTGCCCAAAGCGAGGGAAATACAGCATGATAGGAGTAAGCCACAGGCAACGCGATGGACAACTGGCCACCTTCTTGCCGCAAAAGCCCTGTCCAGCAGAAAGCCCAGTCCGAACGCGAACACGACAAAACAAGAGTCGAAGCGTCGTCCCCCGAATGAGCCTCCAGCCCACCAGTCCCAGACTGCCCCGTTGACCACAACCTGCGCACCAGCACCGACAAGCAGGCACAACGCGAGGCGTGGATACCGCATCACAGAAGCCAGGAATCCGAGAGCCGCCAGCGCATAGATAGGGGACCACGGCAGCAGCCCGTTGCGCGATGAGAAGAGGACCTCGCTCCAGGCGGGCTCGTCCCATCGCATGAATCCGTTGCCTTGTGGCACGAGGTAGTAAGTGCCGTACACGCCCTTCCAGGCCATCAGCTGCGGCGCGAAGACAAGGAACGCGACGACTGCCGCAAGGATCCAGCGCAGCGCGAGCTCGAAGCCTATCTTCCCTCGTCGAACGAGATCGTCTGCGGCGGCGACCGCAAGCACAGAACCCCAAAGTGCCAGCTGGGGACGAGCCAAGGTGGCAGCTCCCCACAGCGCGCCGAGCGTGAGCCATGTCCGCAGGGAACGAGGCTCCTGCGATCCGTCAAACGTGGCATCCCACCGTTCAACGAGCCACGCCACCCAAAACGAAGCGAATGGATGCGCGTAGCCCGGCTGCCGAATAGCATAGTAGACTAGCGGTCCGCCCATGGCAATGCATAGGGTAGCCAGCAATGGCGGCCAGCCTGCTGTGTTAAACTTGCGACGTAGAAGTCGCAGCGCAAAAAAAATAGCGCCTAGTGAGTAGAGAACTGACGCAAATAGCGTCGCCTTGATTTCCCATTCCGAGAATCCGTCGGTTCGTCCATCCGCCAGCCACGCGGCGAGATGCCCGACGCCGAAGAAGGGCAACTCGAAGATCGCTGGACCGATTCCGAACGGGTTTGCGGGCCGCCCAGTCGGGGCGGCACCAAAGCGATACCAGTTCTTCGTCTCTTGGTACTGATTGGCAAAATCAAGATCGTGGTCCAGGAAGATCGATGGAAGATACGAATAGTAGTACGGAGCGTCAGCCCAGAGCTGCGCGGTGGCCTCATGCCTCCCGCGCGCTTCTCGCCCGAGGAAAAACCAGGCCGTCGATGCAGCAAGTAGAACAGCGGGAATAGCCATCCTTCGCGCAACAGCGCGGTTCCCGAGGAGCGCCACTGCTCGGGAGACTAGCGAGCCTCCCTAGCGAGAGCAACCGCGCGTTACCGCTGATCCATGATGGCGTGAGGCCGTGTCCTCAGGGTGTAGTTCTCATCCTGCCCCGCGCGTTCGCGCGCGGCATGGGGCCTTTGGCGGCGTGAAGTTCGACCGGGCTCACGCACGGCTGGCTGTCGTCGCGCTCGCGGTACAGCCAGCGCTCGGCGGTGACGGGCCCGGCCGCGGTCATGTACGTCCGCGCAGCGCGAAGCACTCGCCGGTGGACCTTGCCCTCGATCTCGATGGCCGGCGCGACGACGTCGTGGGCGGCGATGACCTCGGCTGGCTGACGTCAACTACTTTCTCCCATCGACGACAATTACATTTCCCCAAGCGGGAGGTGGTTGGACTGCTCCTCGGGGTGCGGGGGCGTAGTTGTCGTTGGCGTCTGGGTGGCGGTCGTCGC
>Ga0126377_10002171_pt1 | contig 13384 bp, 9 predicted proteins | sample PanSoiMetPlot_22_FD_92647 | JGI IMG/M metagenome (GOLD analysis project Ga0126377, IMG submission 92647) | Tropical forest soil microbial communities from Panama - MetaG Plot_22 | ecosystem: Environmental > Terrestrial > Soil > Tropical forest > Bulk soil | place: Panama | collected 2016-02-17
ACGAGCACGTCAGCGAGGGTCATGGCTTCTAATTGGTCGTGCGTTACGTACACGCTGGTGGTGCTCAGCCGGCGCTGGAGAGCGCGGATCTCCAGGCGCATCTGAACGCGCAGCTTGGCGTCGAGGTTGGACAGCGGCTCGTCGAACAGGAACGCCTTGGGCTGGCGCACGATGGCCCGCCCGATCGCCACGCGCTGGCGCTGTCCGCCCGACAGCTGGCTGGGCTTGCGGTCGAGGTACGGGGTGAGGTTGAGCGTGGCGGCGACCTCGTCGACGCGGCGCTCGATGTCGGCGCGCTCGAGCCCGGCCATCTTGAGGCCGAACCCGATGTTGCCGCGCACGCTCATGTGCGGGTAGAGGGCGTAGCTCTGGAAGACCATGGAGAGCCCGCGCCGCGCCGGCGGCCGGTCGACGACGTCGACGCCGTCGATGAAGATGCGGCCCGAGCTGACGTCCTCGAGCCCGGCGATGAGGCGCAGGAGCGTGGACTTGCCCGAGCCGGAGGGGCCGACGAACACGACGAACGACCCCTCCTCGATGTCCAGGCTGACGCCCGGGATGACGTTGACGCCGGCGAAGGTCTTGGAGACCCGTTCGAGTCTGATCTGACCCATGGTGGGTTCCTTTACTTGACCGCCCCGAAGGTCAGGCCGCGGACGAGCTGCCGCTGGCTCAACCATCCGAGGACGAGGATGGGGGCGATGGCGAGCGTGGAGGCGGCCGACAGCTTGGCCCAGAACAGCCCCTCCGGGCTCGAGTATGACGCGATGAAGGTGGTGAGCGGCGCGGCGTCCGACGTGGTCAGGTTGAGCGTCCAGAACGCCTCGTTCCAGGCCAGGATGACGTTGAGCAGCACGGTCGACGCGATGCCGGGCACCGCCATCGGCGCCAGCACGAACACGATCTCCTTCGCGGTGGTGGCGCCGTCCATGCGCGCGGCCTCGAGGATGTCCTTGGGGATCTCCTTGAAGTACGTGAAGAGCATCCAGATGACGATCGGCAGGTTGGCCAGGCAGAGGAGCACGACCAGGCCGGTCCGGGTGTCGAGCAGCCCGGCGTCGCGGTAGATGAGGTAGATCGGCACCAGCACGCCGACCGGCGGCATCATCTTGGTCGACAGCATCCACAGGAGCGTGCCGCGGGTCCGCCGGGTCGGGGAGAACGCCATGGCCCAGGCCGCCGGGATGGCGAACACCAGCGCGACCAGCGTCGATCCGCCGGCCAGGATGATCGAGTTGATCGCGTGGTGCACGTAGTCGCTGCGGGTCTGGACCACGGAGTAGTTCTCCAGCGTCCAGTGGAACCCGAGGAACTTGGGCGGCACCGAGAAGGCGTCCAGCTCCGTCTTGAAGCTGGTCAACACCATCCACAGGATGGGAAAGAAGATCAGGAAGGCGACCGCCCAGACGAGCACGGTCATGATCGCCTTGCGCGACAGCGTCTGCGTGCGTGGCATCGCTCAGGCCTCGAGGTTCTTGCCGACCATGCGGACGAAGAAGAAGGCGACGATGTTGGCCAGCACGACCGCGACCAGCCCTCCCGCCGAGGCGCCGCCGACGTCGTACTGCAGGAGCGCCTGGGAATAGATGAGGAAGGCGAGGTTGGTGGTCTGCAGCCCGGGGCCGCCGCCGGTGGTGACCAGGATCTCGGCGAAGATGGTCAGGAGGAAGATCGTCTCGATCAGGATCACGACCGTGATCGGACGCGCGAGGTGCGGCAGCACCATGTAGCGGAAGTAGGACAGCGCCCCCGCGCCGTCCATCTCGGCCGCCTCCTTCTGCTCCTGGTCGAGCGACTGCAGCGCGGTCAGGAGGATGAGCGTGGCGAACGGCAGCCACTGCCACGCCACGATCACCGTCACCGAGAGGAGCGGCCAGTCGGCGAACCAGTCGACCGGCCGGAAGCCCAGGCTGGTCGCGATCCACGCGAACAGGCCCGAGACCGGGTGCATGAGCAGGTTCTTCCACACCAGCGCGCTGACCGTCGGCATGACGAAGAAGGGCGCGATCACCATCAGCCGCGCGATCGAGCGGCCGAACACCTGCTGGTCGAAGAGGAGCGCCAGGAGCGTCCCGCCGACGATGGTGATGACGAGGACCGAGCAGACCAGCAGCAGCGTGTTGAGGAGCGCGGTCTTGAACGCCGGGTCGGTCAGGAAGTAGACGTAGTTCTCGAACCCGGCGAAGCGCTCCTCCCCCGGGCTGAGCAGGTTGTAGCGCAGGGTGGAGAAGTAGATGGTCATCGCCAGCGGGACGATCATCCAGATGAACAGGAGAACGACCGAGGGGGCGACCAGCAGCCTCCCGGCGACGCGTGTGTGCCGAGTCGACACGATCGGCTCCTATCTCATTTGATGTAGCCGGCGCGCGTCATCTCGCGCTGCGCGGCCTGCTGGGCGGAGGCCAGCGCGCGATCGACATCGACCTGGCCGGCCAGCGCGGCGGAGAACTGCTGACCGACGGTGGTGCCCAGCCCCTGGAACTCGGGGATGGCCACGAACTGCACGCCGGTGTAGGGCACCGGCTTGACCGTTGGATGGGTGGGATCGGCCGCGTTGATCGAGTCGAGCGTCATCTTGGCGAACGGCGCCGCCTTCTGGTACTCGGGGTTCTCGTACAGCGAGGTGCGCGTGCCCGGCGGGACGTTGGCCCAGCCCTCCTTGGAGGCGACCAGCTCGAGGTAGGCCCTGCTGGTCGCCCACGAGACGAACTTCTTGGCCGCGTCGGCCTTCTTGGAGCTGGCCGGGATGGCCAGCGACCAGGCCCACAGCCAGTTGGCCCGCTTGCCCAGACCGTTGTCGGGGGCCAGCGCGAAGCCCACCTTGTCGGCCACCTGCGAGTCCTTCGGGTTGGTCACGAACGAGGCCGCCACCGTCGCGTCGATCCACATGGCGCACTTGCCGGAGTTGAACAGCGCCAGGTTCTCGTTGAAGCCGTTGGACGAGACCCCGGGGGGGCCGGCGTCCTTGAGCAGCTTCACGTAGAAGTCGAGCGTCTTCTTCCACTCGGGCTGGTCGAACTGCGGGTGCCACTGCTCGTCGAACCAGCGGGCGCCGAACGAGTTGGACATGGCGGTGACGAAGGCCATGTTCTCGCCCCAGCCGGCCTTGCCGCGCAGGCAGATGCCGTAGACCTCGCCCGACTTGTCGGTGAGCTTGCGGGCCGCCTCCGCCACGAAGTCCCAGGTCGGCGCGTCCGGCATCTTCAGGCCGGCCTTGTCGAAGAGGTCCTTGCGGTACATCGTCATCGACGACTCGCCGTAGAACGGCGCCGCGTAGAGCTTGCCGTCCATGGACAGCCCGGCGCGGATGGCCGGCAGGAGGTCGTCGACCGCGTAGTCGGCGCCGAGATCGTCGAGCGGCAGGAGCCAGCCGCGCTTGGCCCAGATGGGCACCTCGTAGGTGCCGATGGTCAGGAGGTCGAACTGGCCGCCCTTGGTGGCGATGTCGGTCGTCACCTTCTGGCGCAGCACGTTCTCCTCGAGCGTCACCCACTCGATCGTGATGCCGGGGTTCTTCGCGGTGAAGTCCGACGTCAGACCCTGCATGCGGATCATGTCGCCGTTGTTCACGGTGGCGACGGTCAGCTTGGCGCCGGCCTCACCGCCGCCGCCCCCGCTCTCGCTTCCGGCCCCACCCGACTTGTCGGCGGGAGCCGACTCCTTGCCGCAGCCGAGGACCATCGCGCAGGTCAGCGCGAGTGCCGTGGCGGCGAGGCGTGCACAGTCCATTCGACGGACATCGATTGGCGCCATGAGTTCCCTCCCCAGGAGACTCGGGCGGGGTCGCAGTGGCCCCGCGCGTCCCTGATTCCACGGCCATTTAACGTGAGGGGTGCACCTCTGTCAATAAATAAATCAGAGTGAAGTAATAATTGACTCGGCGTGGCAACCCGCTGCATCCTGGCTCTCGCGATAAGAAGGTGCGGCGATGGCCAGCGAGGACATTGAGCCCGGCGCGGAGACGAGCGATGCGCTCGCCGTGCGATCGCGCCACGGGCGCGGCACCAACCAGGTCGGCGTCCGCCTCTACAACGAGCGGCTCATCCTGTCGCTCATCCGCCGCCACGGCAGCCTGACCAAGGTGGACATCGCGCGCCTGACCGGGCTCTCGATCCAGACCACCACGGTCACGATCAACCGGCTCAAGGCCGCCGGCCTCCTGCACGCGGGCGAGCGGCAGCGCGGGCGCATCGGCCAGCCGGCGGTGCCGTACTCGCTCGACCCCGACGGCGCGTTCGCCCTGGGCCTGAAGATCGGCCGGCGCAGCAGCGACCTGGTGCTGATGGACTTCGTCGCCGGCATCCGCGAGCGCCGCCGCATCAGCTACGCGCATCCCGAGCCGGCCGAGGTGATGGAGTTTGCCGGCGCCGGCATCCCCGAGCTGGCCGGACTGCTCAGCACCCGGCAGCGCGACCGCATCACCGGGCTCGGCGTCGCGATGCCGTTCGAGCTGTGGAGCTGGGAGGCGGAGCTGGACATGCCGGCCGGGACGCTCGGCGGCTGGCGCCGCTTCGACGTCTCCGGCGAGCTGACCCGGGTGGTCGCGCCCTGGTCGGTGCACGTCTGCAACGACGCCACCTCCGCCTGCGCCGCCGAGCTGACCTTCGGCAGCGGCGCCGCCTATCGCGACTTCGTCTACTTCTACGTCGGCGCCTTCGTCGGCGGCGGCGTCGTGCTGGGCGGCAGCCTGTTCCCCGGCCGCACCGGCAACGCCGGCGCGCTGGGCTCGATGCCGGTCGTGCGCGCCGACCCGGGCGGCGCCCCGGGCGTGCAGCAGCTCATCCGCTCGGCGTCGCTCTACCAGCTCGAGCACCGGCTGGTCGAGGCCGGGCAGTCGGGCACCGACATCTGGCTGTCGCCCGACGACTGGTCGAGGTTCGCAGGGCCGCTCGACGCCTGGATCGACGAGGCGGCCGTCGGGCTGGCGCAGGCGGTCGCCGCCGCGCTGTCGGTCATCGACTTCGAGGCGGTGATCATCGACGGCGCCTTCCCCGCCGACGTGCGCCGGCGGCTGGTCGAGCGGACCACCTTGCGCCTCGCCGACATGAACCGCCAGGGCCTGACCGAGGCGGACATCGTCGAGGGCTCGATCGGCCGCGACGCGCGCGCGATCGGCGGCGCGGCCATGCCGCTGCTGGCCGCGTTCGCGCGCGACTTCGATGTCCTGTTCAAGGGGGCGACGTGATGACCGGCGAGGTGGCGCGATGATCCTGGTCTGCGGCGAAGCGCTCATCGATCTCTTCGTCGGGCCGCCCGAGGGCAACGAGATGCCCGCGCGCGCGGTGCCCGGCGGCTCGCCGTTCAACGTCGCCATCGGGCTGGCCCGGCTCGAGGTGCGCTCGGCCTTCCTGGGCGGCGTGTCGCGCGACGGCTTCGGCATCCTCCTGGCCGACCTGCTGGCCAGAGAGGGCGTGGCGGACCGCTTCATCGTGCGCTCGGACCGGCCCTCCACCATCTCGGCGATCGCGACCGGGCCCGACGGCCAGGCGACCTATTCGTTTCACGGCGAGGGCGCGGCCGACCGCGCGCTCCTGCCCGCCGACGTGCCCGCCGAGCTGCCCGACGAGGTCGAGGCGGTGAGCTTCGGCTCCTTCTCGATGGTGATGGAGCCGGGCGGCAGCTCGTTCGCCGGGCTGGCCGAGCGCGAGAAGGGCCGCCGCGTCATCAGCGTCGATCCCAACCTGCGTCCGACGGTGATCGGCGACCTCGCGGGCTGGGCGGCGGCCATGGAGCGCTACTTCCGCGCGGCCACCATCGTCAAGGCGAGCGACGAGGACGTGCGCACCGCCTGGAGAGGGCGGGCCACCATCGGCGAGGCCGCGGCCTTCTGGCGCGAACGCGGGGCCCGGCTGGTGGTGATCACCGAGGGCTCGCGAGGGTCGACCGCCTTCGCCGACGCCGGGACGGTGAGCGTGGCGGCGCCGCCGGTGGTCGTGCGCGACACCGTCGGCGCCGGCGACTCGTTCCACGCGGCCATCCTGGCCCGCCTGTCGGCGACCGGGCGGCTCGACGCGGCCAGCATCGGCGCGCTCGACCGCGAGGCGCTGGGCGACCTCCTCGCCTACGGCAACGCGGCGGCGGGCATCACCTGCACGCGGAAGGGCGCCGACCTGCCCACCGCGGCGGAGGTCGCCGCCGTGCACCGAGGGCCGGCCGGCACCTGAGCCGCGCGGCGCGGGCTCCGGCCGCGCGCCCCGTCACAGCTCCTGCAGCCGGCGCGCGATGCGGTCGAGCGGCAGGACCTCGTCGACCGCGCCGGTGTCGATGGCCGCCTTCGGCATGCCGAAGATGACCGAGGTGGCCTGGTCCTGGGCCAGGGTGACGCCGTCGGCGCGGTGGATGGCGGCCAGCCCTGCCGCCCCGTCGCGCCCCATGCCGGTCATGACCAGGCCGATCGAGCGGGCGCCGAACGCGCGCGCGGCCCCCGTCATGGTCACGTCGGCCGACGGGCGGCACCCGTTGACCGGGGGGCCGTCGCCGAGGCGCAGGAAGCCGCGCTCGCTGACCTCGAGGTGGCGGTCGCCGGGCGCGATGAAGACCACGCCGGCGATCGGGCGGTCGCCGTCGCGCGCCTCGCGCACGCTCACCGCCGAGAGCGCGTTCAGCCGCTCGGCCAGCGTGGTGGTGAAGTTGGCCGGCATGTGCTGGACGATGAGCACCGAGAAAGCGATGTCGGCCGGCAGCGCCGGGATGACCCGCGACAGCGCCGACGGCCCGCCCGTCGACACGCCGATGACCAGCACGCGCGGCCCGCTGGGCGGCCACGTGGTCAAGAGGGCGGGGCGCGCCGGCTTGGCCTGGCGCAGCGCGGCCAGCGCCTGCGGCCGCGATCCGGCCGCCGCGACCAGCTTGGCGGTGAGCTCGCCGGCGATGGCGCTGAGGTCGGCCGACACCTCGCCGGCCGGCTTGCTGACGAAGTCGACCGCGCCGGCGGCCAGCGCCTCGAAGGTCTCGCGCGCGCCCTCGACGGTGTGGGCGCTGAACATGAGCACCGGCGTGGGGCGGCGGGCCATGATCTCGCGCACCGCCTCGGCGCCGTTCCAGCGCGGCATGTTGAAGTCCATGGTGACCACGTCGGGCTCGAGCGCGACGACGCGCTCGACCGCCTCGACCCCGTCGCGGGCCTGGCCGACCACGTCGAAGCGGCCGTCGGCGGCGAGCAGCCGGGCGATGGCCGCGCGCATGAACAGCGAGTCGTCCACCACCAGAACGCGAACCCTGTGCCCGGCGGCGCGCTTCACGGCTGCTCCCTGCTGCCGGTCCCGCCGGGCGGTGGCTCGTGAGGTCCGCCTGCAGGACCCCCCAGACGGTCCTCGCGGCGCGGCGCGATGCGCAGGACCTGGTAGGCGGTGACCGGCTCGGTCACGCCCTTGAGCTCGAGGCCGCGCACCTCGCGCACCTCGACGAGGTCGCCCAGCCGCTGGCGGGTCGACGCGCTGATGAGCACGCCGGCCGGCTCGCAGCGCGCCTCGTAGCGGTTGGCCCGGTTGACGGTGTCGCCGATGACGGTGTAGTCGCGCCGCACGTAGCGCGAGCCGAGATCGCCGCGCACCAGCGGGCCGGTGTTGATGCCGATGCGCATGCGCAGCGGGGCAGGGCGCCCGGCGTTGAAGTCGTCCATCGCGGCCTGCATGGCCAGGGCGGCGCGCACCGCCCGCTCCGCCGGGTCGTCCCAGCCGGGGCCGACGTCGAACACCGCCATGATGGCGTCGCCGATGAACTTGTCGATGTCGCCGTTCTCGGCGCTGACCAGCGGGCACAGGACGTCGAAGTAGTGGTTGAGGAGCTCGATCACCTGGCGCGGGCCAAGCCGGCTCGACATCTGGGTGAAGCCGACGATGTCGGAGAAGAGGACCGCCATGTCGCGCTCGTCGGCGCGCACGCCGGCGATGTCCCCGGCCGCGGCCCGCTCCTCGGCGGCGCGGCGCGCCCCCTCCGAGATGTACACGCTGGAGGCCTTCTTGTAGTCGAGCAGGCGGCGCTCGGCCAGGGTGCGCTCGACCATGGCGATGCACTTGTCCTGGGCGAAGGGCTTGACCAGGTAGGCCGAGGCGCCGGCGGCGCGCATCTGGGCCATGTCGCGCTTCGACTCGCGCGCGGTCAGCATGATGACCGGGATGTTGCGCGTCTCCGGGCTGCGCTTGAGCGCGTGCACCAGCTCGAAGCCGGTCATCTCCGGCATCTCGTAGTCGCTGACGATGAGCGCCGGCCGGAGCTCGACCGCCTTGTCGAGCCCGACCGCGCCGTTCTCCGCGGTCGACACCTCGAAGCCCTGGCGGGCCAGGCAGTCGGCCACGTAGTGGCGCAGAGCCGGCGAGTCGTCGACCACCAGGATGCGCTCGCGCGACGCCGGGATGGTGCCGGAGAAGAGCTGCTTGACCCGGGTCAGGAGCTCCTCGGGCACGACCGGCTTGATGAGGTAGTCGTCGGCGCCGGCGTCGAAGCCGCGCTCGAGGTCGTGGGCCTCGCCCAGCGACGAGCAGATGAGCACCGGCAGGTGGCCGAGCGCCGGGTCGCTCTTGATCTCGGCGCACACCGCGTAGCCGTCCATCCGCGGCATCTCGATGTCGAGGATGAGCAGGTCTGGCGCGCGCGAGCGGCACAGCTCGAGCGCCTCGGCCCCGTCCATGGCGCTCACCACCTCGTAGCCGGCGTCGGTCAGGATCGGCGCGGTGTGGCGGTGGATGAGCGGCGAGTCGTCGGCCAGGAGGATGAGCTTGCGCGTGCGGGTGCTGGCGCCCAGCGCCTCCAGCACCTCGCTGTCGGCGAACGGCACCAGCAGGAAGCCGTCGGCGTGGACCTCGCGCGCGACGTCGCTGTCGCGCGGCTCCAGCCCGATCACGATCGTTCCGATGGTCACGTGGTCGAGCTGCTCGCGCAGCCAGGCCACCACGTCGGCCAGCTCACCGTCGGGCAGGCGGCGCGGCAGCATGACGGCGCGCGGCTCCTCGGCCGGCAGGCGGCGGCGCAGCTCGGCCGCGCTCGCCACCACCTCCAGCGAGTGGCCGAGCGGGGCCAGCGGCCGGCGCAGGAGCTCGGGCAGGACCGGATCGGCGGCGACCAGCATCACCTTCACGACGGGCGCCCTCCACGCGCGGCGCGCTCGCCGAGCAGGCGCGCCACCGCCTTGAGCAGGAGGTGGCGGTCGTGCGGCTTGGTGATGTACTCGTCGACCCCGGCGTCGAAGCCGCGCACCCGGTCGATGCGCTCGCCGCGGCTGGTCACCATGATGATCGGGGCGTCGCGGTACTCGGCCAGCGCGCGCAGGGCGCGGGTGAGCTCGTAGCCGTCCATGCGCGGCATCATCACGTCGGTCGAGACGAGATCGAAGCGCTGCGCCTGGGCCTCGGTCAAGCCCTCGGCGCCGTCGCGCGCGGCCGTGACCCGGTAGCCGGCCTCGGTGAGCAGGCGGCGCAGCGACTCGCGGACCACGTCCGAGTCCTCGACCAGGAGGATGTGCGGGGCGCTGGCCACCGCGGCGGCGGCGGCGGTCGCGTCGCGCCGGGCGCGGGCCATCCCGCCGGCGCGGCGCTGGGCCAATGCGCGGGCGATGATGGCCGGCACATCGAGGATGAGGGCGCAGCGGTCGCCGAGCAGGGTGGCGCCCGCCGCGCACGGCACCGCGCGCAGGAGGTCGCCCAGCGACTTGATGACGATCTCCTTCTTGCCCAGCAGGCCCTCGCACACCAGGCCGAACAGGTCGCCGGCCTGCTCGGTCAGGATGACGCACAGGTCGCCGGCGGTCACCTCGCCGCCCGACAGCTCCAGCACCTCGTCGAGGCGGACCAGCGGCACCTGGCGGTCGCGCACGGTCAGCACCTCGCGGTCCTGCACCAGGCGGACCTCGTCGGCCTGGCAGGTCAGGGTGCGCACGACGGTGTCGAGCGGGACCGCGAACACCTCGCCGCCGGCGCGGGCGAGCAGCACCTGGGTGATGGCGAGGGTGAGCGGGAGGATGAGCGCGAATGTGGAGCCCTCGCCGGGGGTGGAGCGGATGTCGATCGAGCCCTTGAGGCGGGTGACCACGGTCTGGCGCACGACGTCCATGCCGACGCCGCGGCCCGACACGTCGCTCACCACCTCGGCGGTGGAGAAGCCCGGCCGGAAGATGAGCTCCAGCACCTCGCGCTCGTCCATCGCGTCCAGCTCCTCGGTCGTGCACAGGCCGCGCTCGCGCGCGCGCCGGCGCACGACGTCGGGCGAGATGCCGCGGCCGTCGTCGGCCACCTCGATGAGCACCTGGTTGCCGCGCTGGGACGCGCGGATGTGGATGGTGCCCTCGGGCGGCTTGCCGGCGGCGGCGCGCGCGTCGGGCGGCTCGATGCCGTGGTCGACCGCGTTGCGCACCAGGTGGAGGAGCGGCTCGTCGAGCGCCTCGACCAGGAGCTTGTCGAGCTCGGTGTCCTCGCCGGTCAGCACCACGCGCGCGCGCTTGCCGAGGCCGTTGGCCAGGTCGCGCACGGTGCGGTGGTGCTTGCGCATGACCCCGGTGACCGGGACCATGCGCAGGCGCATCACCGCCTCGCGCAGCTCGGCCGACACCGAGTCGAGGCGGCCGGACGAGCCGTCGAGCTCCTGGGCGATGTCGCCCAGCACGCGCTCGACCCGGCCGAGCTCCTCGCGCAGCTCGCCGAGGGCGGCGGCGGCGACCGGGCGCGGCGCGGCCGCGCGCGCGCCGCCCGCCGCGGCCCCGCCGGCCGCGCGGGCGTGGCGCGCGCCGCCCATGATCTCCAGGCGGCGGGCGAGCTGGCGATCGGTGGACAGCTCGCCTCCGAGAGACGACAGCGACCCGATCGAGGCGCGCAGGCTGTCGCGGCCCAGGACGAGCTCGCCGACCAGGTTGAGCAGGTGATCGAGCTTGTCGAAGTCGACGCGGATGGTCTGGCGGCTGGCCGCGGACAGCGCGGCGGCCGCCGCCGGGTCGGCCGGCGCCGCCGTGGCTTCCGCTGCCGGCAGGGCGGCCGGCGCGGAGCGAGGATCGCGCAGGCGCGCGACCAGCGGCGCGGTGTCGAGGTCGGGCGACTCGCGGCGGCTCGCGCGGCTCGCGATCTCGCGCAGCGCGTCGAGCGCGGCGAGCAGCGCGTCGACCACCGGGCGCTCGGCCCGCCGCCTGCCGTCGCGCAGCTGCCCGACCAGGTCCTCGGCCGCGTGGGCCAGGTCGTTCATGGGACGGAGCCCGACCATGGCCGACGATCCCTTGATGGTGTGGAGGTCGCGAAACACGTCGCGCAGGAGCTCGACGTCGTCGGGGCGGCCCTCGATGTCGACCAGCTTGATGGCGAGGGCCTCGAGGCGATCGTTCACCTCGGCGAAGAAGAGGTCGACCATGTCGTCGTCCACCTTCGGCGTCCACGACGCGCCGGCCTCGCGCGCGCCGTCGTCCGCGCTCTCGGCCGCCGCCGGCGTCGGGCTCGCGCTCGCAGCCGCGGCGGCGGCAGGGCGCGGCGGCGGCGCCGCGGGCGGGGCGCCCGCGCCTCCATCCCGCCGCGTCAGGCTGGCGAGCGGCACATCGGGCGCGGCCGCCGTCGGGCCCGCCGCGCGCGCCCGGCCCGGCACCGGCAGCAGGGTCTCGAGCTCGTAGCGCGCCGCCTCGAGCGGCAGGCCCTCCACCCGCGCGCCCGAGCGATCCGGGCTGGCCAGCGCGTCGAACGCCTGGACCAGCGTGTGACAGGCGGACGCCACGTAGGGCAGGGCCACCTCGCCCACGACCTCGCCGGCCAGGATCCGATCGAGGATGCGCTCGACCGCCAGCGCCAGCCGCCCGACCGGCTCGGCCCCCATGAGCAGCGACTGCGACGCGATCGAGAACGCGTCGTAGGCCGCCCCGGCCATGGCGGCGCGCGCGCCGGCGCGATCGAGCTCCTCGAGCGGCAGCGCGCCGATCGCGCCCGACAGCCGGCGCGACTCCGCGGCGCAGCTGGCCACGAACTGCGACCACAGATCGCTCACCCGGCCTCCCCTCCGCCGGGGACGCCGCTGCGGCTCAGCCAGCGCCGCGTGCTCTGCCTCTCCGCCACCAGCGCGACCTCGACGCCGGCGGCGCGCGCCGCCGAGCAGGCCCGGCGCAGGATCTGGCCGGCCGCCTCGTCGAGGTAGTCCGCCCCGTCGAGGTCGATGACCACGCGCCGGTGCGATCCCGACAGCGCGGCCCCGAGCTCGCGCGAGAGCCGCGAGCCGTCGTCGTAGCGCCCGCGCAGCTCGATCACCACCTCCTCGACCTCGAGGCTGGCCAGGTCTGCGGCAAGCTCCGGCGGCCGCGGCGGCGCACTCGCGCGCGGCGCGCCCGCGCTGCCGGTGCCACGCTCGGTCGCGGCCCGGCGCGGCGGCCGCGGGGCGCCGGCCCCTCGCTGGGTCGTCGGGCGCGGCGCGCGCTCGCCGGCTTGCGGCTTGCGGTAGAGCACCGCGTCCGGCGTGCGCACCGCCTCGAGCGCGGCGAAGTCGCGCAGGCTCTCGGCGTAGCCGACGAACAGGAAGCCGCCCGGCGCCAGGCTGTCGATGAGGCGCGGCACCACCTGGCGGCGCGCGTCGGCCGAGAAGTAGATGAGCACGTTGCGGCACCAGAGGAGGTCGATCTGACGCGGGTAGTCGGGGTCGGCCAGGTTGCGCGGCTCGAAGCTCACCAGGTCGGCGAACTCCGCCGCCACCCGGACGCGGCCCTCGCCGGCCGGCTCGAAGGCGCGCCGCACGTCGTCCGGCACCGGCTCGAGCGCGGACGCGGGATAGACGCCCCCCTCCGCCACCGCCAGCGCCTCGCGGCTGATGTCGGTGGCGATGACGCGGACCTGGTAGGCGGGCGCGGGCAGGGCGCGCGCGAGCAGGATGGCGAGCGTGTAGGGCTCCTCGCCGGTGGCGCAGCCGGCGCTCCACGCCCGCACCGCGCCGCCCGCGCGCGAGCGCAGGAGCGCCGGGATCACGATCTGCGTCAGCGCCTGCACGTGCGCCCGGTGGCGAAAGAAGCGGGTCTCGCCCACGCGCAGGGACTCGATGAGGAGCTCGAGCTCGCGCGAGCCGTCGGGCGACTCGATGAGCTCCGCGTAGCGCTCGGGCCGCTCGAGCCCGAGCGCCTCGATGCGGCGCGCCAGCCGCGCGTCCAGCACCCACTCGGGCGGGCGCAGCCCGGCGCATGCGTCGATGCAGTCACCGACGCGCTTGAGGAGGTCGGGCTCGAGCGTGGGCATGGCTCATGCCCGGTGTTCGGGCGATCGGGTTTCCGCTCTGGTCGCCGCCGCCAACGTCGACGATGACGTCGACCTTGACGTGGTCATGAACGGCGACGGCGCCGTGGACGTGAGCGCCACCACGGTCGTCGACGACATGTCGCGTCCGCGCGGCAAGCGACCATGTCGGCGCAACCGCCGCGTGCGTGGGGCAGGAACGACGTCAC
>Ga0126377_10002172_pt1 | contig 13382 bp, 13 predicted proteins | sample PanSoiMetPlot_22_FD_92647 | JGI IMG/M metagenome (GOLD analysis project Ga0126377, IMG submission 92647) | Tropical forest soil microbial communities from Panama - MetaG Plot_22 | ecosystem: Environmental > Terrestrial > Soil > Tropical forest > Bulk soil | place: Panama | collected 2016-02-17
GGAGTGTGATCCGTCACACCTCGGGCGGCACGGGCAGCGAGCCCGGCACGGCGATCCTCGGCACGTTCACGTTTAAGAACACGACGACGGCGCCCTTCGATCAATTAACGCTGGCCGACGTGCAGAGCTACACGCAGCCGATCGATTTCGGGATCAACAGCTACAAACTATCGCAGTGGCTCTTGACCGGGTTCGCGCAGGACAGCATCCACCTGCGACGTGACCTCACCGTCGACGTCGGGCTCCGTTACGACCGGCAGACCTTGACCGACGCGACAAAGAACTTCGCGCCGCGCCTCGGCTTCGGATGGCGCCCGGGCGCCAGTTCGCGCCTGTCGATTCGCGGCGGCTACGGCATGTATTACACGCAAATTCGATCCAATGCGGTCGCCAGCTACCTGGTGAACGGGCTGGACGGATTGACGACATACACCGCGACTCCCACGCAACTCGGTTTCCCGACCTGCCTGACGGGATCCTGCCTCCCGCTGTCGTTCGATCCGAAGACGCTGTCGAAAGATCAATTGCCCGCGCGCGATATCACGATCAGGGCGGGGCTTCGCGACTTCTACCGGGCGCAGTTCGCGAGGTACGGGCTGAACTTCGACTTGCTGCCGAACTACCCCGATGAGCTTGTGAATCCCCGCAGCCACGTGGCGTCCATCGGCGCGGAGACCGAGGTAATAAGAGGATTGTTCGTGGGGGCCGATTACGTGCGCCAGCGCCTGACCGGCATTGATCGCACTGTTGATTTGAACGCGCCGGCGCCCTTCGACCGCACGGCGCCCGGACAGGTTAGAAGCGTGGCGTCGGCCAACAACAGCCGTCCAATCCTGCCGGGCCCTAGCGGCGTGCGCCAGGTCAACGTGTTGACGAATCTCGGCGTCGCCGATTACGACGGATTGCAGACCCAGGTCAGCTATCGTGGCAATCGGAGGATCTACGCCGCGATCAGTTACACGCTGTCCAAGGCGACCAACAACAGCGAACCGGATGGGAACGGCATTAACCCGAACGACGGCAACTTCTCGCGGCAGGGCGAGTTCGAGCGCGGACCCAGTCTGCTCGATCAGCGTCACCGCGCGGTCATCGCGTTCAGCTACCTGTTGCCGTTCAACATCACGGCCGGCACGCTGACACAGCTCGCGTCCGCGCGTCCGTTCAACGCCACCACCGGCGTTGACAACAATGGTGACGGCGCGAACAACGACCGCCCAGTCATTAACGGAACTGTTATCGGCAAGTCGACGTTCCGCGGCACAGCGACCTCCGACGTGGCGGTCTTCATCGAGAGTCGCATCAAGACGTCAGAACGCACATCCATCCTGCTCAGGTTGGAGGGCTTCAACATCTTCAATCACGGTAACTACCTCGCCCGCGGAATAACGACGTACGGCGACACGGGGACGCCGCTCCCGACGTTCGGCCAGTTGGTGTCAGTCGGGACGGCCACAAACGCGCTCCCGGCGTTCGCAAACGTCGACCCGCCGCGGATGTTTCAAGTGCAAGCGCGGTTCACATTCTAGGCGCAAACAAACCGCCACAGAGCCACCGCAGCCACAGAGCGGAAGAGAAAAAAAGCCTGTCTATTGATCTTTATTTTTCCTCTGTGGCTGCGGTGGCTCTGTGGCAATCCGTTTCTGGTCACGATGAATCTGCTGACAGTTAATGGCCTCTCCAAAAAATTCGGCGCTCGCGCGGTACTGCAAAACGTGAGTTTCAGCGTGCGGAGAGGCGAAGTCCTGGGTTTGATCGGGCCGAACGGCGCGGGCAAAACCACGCTCTTTGAATGTCTGGCCGGCGTTTTGCCGAGTGACGGCGGCGCGCTCATTAGCAATAAGCAAGTACTTGCTCCAGCGCAACGCAAAAACGCGTTGTTCTACATGCCTGACGGCGTCACGCCCTGGGCGGAACAGTCCGTCATTTGGGCGCTCGAATTTTTTGAGCGGCTCTATTCGGCGTCGGTCAAAGCGCCGGATTTGCTGGATGCGTTGAAGCTGGAAAGCCTGCGACACGCGCGCATCGGCTCTCTCTCGAAGGGCGAGCGTAAACGGTTGCTGCTCGCGCTGGGCTTGCTGACGCCGCAGCCCTTGTTGATGCTGGACGAGCCGTTCGACGGCCTGGATTTAAGGCAGATGCGCGATGTGATGGCCTCGTTGCGAAGTCAGGCTGAGCGCGGGCGGACGTTGATGCTCTCGATCCACCAGTTGGTTGATGCGGCGCGCGTCTGCGACCGGTTAATCCTGCTCAGCGACGGGCGCGTAGTCGGTGAGGGGACGATTGATGAACTCCGCGCGCAGGCGAATTTGAGCGACGGCGGTCCATCTGAAGCGGGATTGGCCGAAGCGGGATTGGCCAAAGCGGGATTGGAGGAGATTTTCCTTGCTCTCACTTAGGCTGCTTCTCTTCTCCAAAGAGTGGCGCGAATTGACAGTCTCGCGCGCCTATTGGCTTTTGCTTCTGGCCGTCGGCCCGCTCGTCGGCCACAGCTTTATCAACGCTGTTAATCTTTACGCCGAGGCGAGCGGCGTTGGAGGCGGGCCGGGGGCTTTGCCGCAAGGATTGACTCCGCTCGACGGGATGCTTGCGCCAACATTCGGCGCTTACGATCTGGCCGTGACGCTGCTCTTTCCGTTTGTGGCGATCCGGTTGATCGCGGCGGAAAAAGAGAGCGGCGCGGCGAAACTCGGGCTGCAACTGCCTTTCGGCGTCGGAGAGACGGTTGCGGCGAAGCTCCTGGCGCTCGCCGCGGGCTGGCTGATCGCGTGGCTGCCTGGATTGATCGCCGTCGCGATGTGGAGGGCTTACGGCGGCCATCTATACGCGCCCGAAACTTTGAACCTGCTGCTGGGGCATTGTCTGCGAATGCTCCTTAGCGCCGGCGTTGCGATCGCCGCGGCGGCCTTGGCCGAGAGCGCGGCGAGCGCGGCGATTGTGACCCTGGGCTTCACGGTCGGGACGTGGGCGCTCGATTTTATCGCGGCCGGGCGCGGCGGATGGCTGGCCACGCTCGCGGCCTATACGCCGACCGCGGCGCTGCGTTATTTCGAGCAGGGTCTGCTGCGATTGAGCGCCGTGTTTGTGATGTCCGCGATGGCGCTGGGCGGTCTTGCAATTGCGGCGATCTGGCTGCATACGGGGCGTAAGATCGGCGCGCGGCTGCTGCGCGCCGCCGTTCTGATGGGCTTCATCGCGGTCGCCGTATGGCTCGGATCGCTTTCGCGCGCGAGTTGGGACGCGAGTGAAAACCGTCGCAATTCGTTCTCGCGGGCCGATGAAGCCGCGCTGCGCCGGATTTACGAGCCAATGCGCATCACCGTCAATTTGGCCGCAGAAGACCCACGGCTGATGGATTACGAGCGCGGCATTCTGAACAAGCTGCGGCGCATCCTGCCGCGCCTCGAAGTCGATTACGCGGCGCAGAGCCGCACGGGTTTGTTTGAAGGCGCGGAAGAAAGCTACGGAGAGATCTGGTACGAACTCGGCGGACGTAAAGTGATGAACCGCTCCACGACCGAGCCGATTGTTGTCGAACAGCTTTACCAACTCGCCGGAATCACGGCTCCGGCAAATTCGGACGAGCCTGTTTTTCCCGGCTACCCACTCGCGGCGCATCCCAAAGGCGCGAGCCTGATATTTTATGCGCTCTGGCCTCTGTCTGTGATTTCGGCCTGGGGCCTGGCGCGCCATCGTAGGAGGTGAACAATGAAAAATATTATCGCTTTTGTGACCACACTGGTTTTAGCTTCCGCGCTCTTCGCTCTTCCCACCGTCGCGCAAAAAACGAAGAAGCCCGCGGCCGCGTCGAAGAGCATTCGAATTGACATCAGCAAAGATAAAGTCGGCGGCGAGTCGTCGAAGTTCCTTTCGGTCGTCGGCAACTGGTCGGTAGTGGACGACGGCGGCAAGAAGGCTTACGCAGTCGACGGGCGCGAGTGGCTGCGAGGCAACCCTTCGCGCAGTCTGGCCGAGAACGCGCGCGCGATCTACGGCTCGCGCCACGAAGAGTTCATAGACAACGTGAAGGCCTTTGCCTACTTCCCTTACTCGGTCGCCAAGGATATTCCTGATTTCCAGAACGGCGAGATCAGCATGAAATTCAAGATGATCGAAGGCAAGTTGGACAAATGCGCCGGAATCCTCTTCAACCTCAAGCCGAACGGCGACTACCTGACGGTGCGCTTCAACGGCAAGGAAGACAACCTGGTGCTCTGGACGTTCAACAAAGGAGTCCGCAAATTCGTCAAGAAGGGCGTGGAGAACGTGCCACTCGAGTTGAACAAGTGGCACGAGATCAGGATCGCCGTTCATGGGACCCAGCTCGAAGGATGGTTGAACGGCAAGCATCTGCTCGATTACACGCTCGCCGAACCCGTTGCCGGCAAGGTCGGGCTGTGGTCGAAGACGGACAGCGTCAGTTATTTCGACGAGTTCACGGTCACGCCGGCCTCGAAATAGGGCGCCGCGCCTAGAAATGCACAGTATGTGGAGCGTGAGCGACCTGAGCGCGGATCATGAAGCTTCATGATCCGCGCTCAGGTCGCTCACGCTCCACGTACCGTAGCGCCTCACGCCTCTAAATTTCTCTCAAAGGATTTCATGAGCGGTTTCGTTTGACAGATGACGCGCTGTTACGAATACTCCCCCGCATGAAACCCCTCTTTACACTACGCGGATTCAAACGAACGGGGGAAGGCGTCGCGTCCGACCTTGGACCTCTCGAACGCGAAGTGATGGAACTGATATGGCGGCGTCCCAAACGGGCGACCGAGGTCAGTGTTCGCGACATCCATCTCGCCTTTGACGAGCGTCTGGCCTACACGACTCTGATGACGACGCTCAACCGTTTGCACAAAAAGGGCTTGCTTGAAAGGCGCAAGGAGGGGCGCGCTTTTTTCTACTCGCCACGTTTTTCTCCCGATGAATTCGAGCGCGGCGTCGCCCGCGCCGTGATCAATATGCTGCTTGGTCGAGGTTCGGACGGAATCGAGCCGATCCTGGCCTGCATCATTGACGCAGTGAGCGAGCGCGACCGCGCGCTGCTCGACGAGCTTGACCGATTGATTAAGGAGAAACGTCGCGCGGCGCCACGAAAGGAGTGAAGCCGATGTTCGAATTGCTGGGAATCTGTCTGGCTCTGGCGGCGCTGCTCATGTTCAACGCCCTGGCCGCGACGCTGGCCTCGGCGTTGTGGAGCGCGATCCGCGCCCGCGCCGAAGACTGGCCGGCCGCGGCGCGGGCGCGACTGCTCTTCGCGCTGCGCGTCTTTCCCGCGATCATTGCCCTCGTTTGCGTCGGCGCGGCGCTGTTGCCCGCCTACATCGCGCACGAACCGCGGCGCGCCGTTGAGCCGGTCAGTCTGAAACTCGGCGTCATGGCCGCGATTTCGGCCGCCGGATTGCTGCTCGCGTTATGGCGCGGCGTCGCGGCATGGGTTGCGACCCACGGGCTGATCAAGAATTGGCTGCGCGTCGCCGAGCCGATCAGCTTCGATCAAATCCCGGCTTACCGCTTGCGCCATCAATTCCCCGTCATCGCCATCGTCGGCGTCATTCGCCCGAAACTCTTTATCGCCGATCATCTATTTCAATCGCTGACCCGCGAAGAAATGGCCGCCGCAATCGCGCACGAGATCGGACACCTGGCGGCCAGAGACAATCTCAAGCGCGCGGCGCTGCGCGTCTGCCGCGACGCGCTGGCGATTTTCCCCAGCAGCGCAAGGTTGGATCGCGCGTGGGCCGAGGCTTCGGAAGCGGCCGCCGATGAACACGCCGCGAGGAGCGGAAGAGCCGTTGCGCTGGATCTGGCTTCGACGCTGGTCAAAATCGCGCGTCTCGTCCCCCAGGGGGTCAAGCCCACAATGCCCGCCAGCGCGTCGCTTATCGTCGATGACGCGGACGGGATCGCGCAACGAGTGCGGCGATTGACGCGCCTGGCGACGCTCGACAACGCCTCACACCGAGGGCGCGTTTTCAACTCAAAAGCCTGGCCATGGGCCTGTTTTGCGGCGATTCTGATTTTGGCGATCTTGTCAACGACAAGCCCATCCGCGCTCCGAGCCACCCACGACTTGATTGAAATCGTCGTCTCGAAATTACAGTGAGACTCTAATGACTCGATCTGAAGTGGTCCAGGCAAATTCACCCCGGAGCCATTAACAAAATCGCGGCTCGGCGGTATATAATTGGGTGTCTTCATCCACATTGACTGACCATGAAAAAGTCCGCCAATTCACTGCACGTTTTTACCGTTACTGGAGGATACTGATGTTAATCTGCCCGACCTGCCGTAACCAAAACCTGGACACCGCCAAATTCTGCGGTAATTGTGGCAATTCTTTCACGCGCCAATCCACTTCAACGTCTTCACTGATCAACTGCGCGCAGGGTCATGTTTATAGCGCGGTATACGAGCAATGCCCCTATTGCCCGCAACCACAATACGAAAGCCGGGATACGGATTTCGCGACCCGCGTGGAGACGCCTATCACGGCGATTGAGCCGTCTCGAGGGGCTGGCACGACTACTTACACTCATCCGCAAAATACGAACGATTTCGTGACGCGTATTGATACCCGCGAGAATGCGTTCGAGACCCTTGAATCTCCGACTCTCCCGCCTCCGCCGTCGGCGCCGCTCACGCCGGCCTCTGCGTATGTTCCGACCGATGCCACCCCGGCCGTCCCCCTATCAGAGCCATTCGGTTCAACGGCCGCTGAGCAGTTCAAGGCGTCGGGGCATATTGAGCCTTCGACCATAAGTCAAGAGAGTGGGCATTCTCAAACGTCGGCTCCGCAAGCAGTCCCGCCCACCCTGGATCGCCGCACGATGGTGCTATCCGACCAATCCGCCCCGTTGCGCAAATCCAAGGGGCGTATCATCGGCTGGCTGGTCACTTTCAGCCATAATCCCGATGGCGATGACTTTCGCATTTACGCTGGATACAATCGGATCGGAGCCAACCCCGTCTGCGACGTCCTGATCGAGGACGAAACTGTCAGCGGGTCGCACGCGATCATCGTCTACCGCGACGGGCGGTGCCTGATCAAAGACGATCTCTCGCGCAATGGCACCTTCGTCAACGGGCGGGAGATCACTGAGGCGCAGCCGCTCCAAAGCTACGACCAGATCCGCGTCGGCAACACTAATTTGACCTTCGTCGCGGCGCAGCGCACCGAATAACACCTCGGATAGCGGATTGCGGATTGTAAGACGACCGATCATGCTTCGGATTCGTAGAGTAATGACATCCCAAATCATTAAATCGGGTCATTAAGACGGAATGAAACCACCTCTCGTCAATACTCCGCAATCCGCAAACGTCCACAAGCAAGGGCCGCAATCCGCAATCGAAGAATATGCGCTCCCCACTCTTCTGATCGCGACTACGAACAAAGGCAAAGTGGCTGAGATCGCATCGTTGCTCAAAGGATTGGACTGCCGTGCGATCGGTCTCGATGACCTGCCGCAGGTTCCGCCTCCGGTCGAAGAGACTGGGACTACGTTCGTCGAAAACGCCCTCATCAAAGCCGATTATTATCATGGGGCCACCGGATTTCTTACGCTCGCGGACGATTCAGGGCTGGAGGTCGATGCGCTCGAAGGGCGACCCGGAGTCTACTCGGCGCGTTACGGCGGCGAAAACTTAAGTAGCGTCCAACAGATCGCGTTGTTGCTTGAAGAGATGAAAAATGCGCCTGAAGAGAAGCGGACAGCTCGATTTGTATGTGTAGTCGCGGTGGTCGGCGCGTCTGGCAAAACTTCAGATATGCGAACATATGCCTGGCATCGGGATGGAGCGCCAGATGCAGAGTTGGTTGACGCGCCGGTAGGGCCGCAGATCAGACAAACCTTCGAAGGCCGCTGCGAGGGCAGAATCGCCCTTGCGCCGCGCGGCGCCGGCGGCTTCGGCTACGATCCGATCTTCATCGACGCCGAACTCGGACGCACTTTCGCCGAACTCTCGCCCGAAGAGAAATCGTCCCGCAGCCATCGTGGGAAAGCCTTGGGAGCGGCGATCAAATACCTTGAAACGCTATTGAAGAAGTGATGAGGGAATGGGTAGTGGGGAATGGGGCAGCGACGTCCTTGTCCCCATTCCCCACTCCCCATTCCCCACTTCCGCTCACCCTGCATGAATCAGGGTCTTCACTTCCCTGCCGAATTTCACATCGATCTTTCCGGCGCGGACCTCGACGACAACGCCTACGCCGAACTTAGGATGATCGACGCGGTCACCTGCGACGAACCTCTCCTGCATCGAATAGGCGCGCAGCGGGCCAATCTTTTCAGTCACAGGCGCGGAGTCTTTTTTCGCGCCTCTCGTCGAAGAACGAGTCGTTGCGGCTCTGGACGAGCGCTCACGATAGATGTGATTGCTGTGGCAGGTGCGGCACTCGACGCGTCCGATGGAGCCATCGGCGTTGATCGCGGCGATGACGTGTTCACGAACGTCTTTGCACTTACCACAATACGCGTCCACGTCGCCCCCGACCTGTGAGCGTTTAACGATACCGAGCGAATTCTTCATCATTACTTGATTCCGTTTCTATTTTCAACCTTCCTTTAATCATCTGGCAATCATCTGGACAATCATCCGGGCAATCATCCTCGCCGGATCAAGCGGCGCCAACGCCCTATTCCAGACTGACGCTCTTCCACTCGCCGCGGATGATCAAATCGCGAATCTCAGATACGCCCTTCCCTTCTTGGTGCAGCTGTTTGACAAGGAGCCCCTCCTTGAGACAGAGCGTTCAGGTTGCGCCATGATCAGTGGCGAAACAGTCGAGCAGACTGCGATGTCCATTTCCAGCGTCGCAATGACAATAGCAAGGCTGCTGCGAGAAGATTTCTGGGAGCTCCTTCGCGTAACTGTAAGCCTTGACCACTGACGGTTCGGAAAACTGCCTCGGGTCTAAAACAGCCGGCAATGGCTTTGCGTCCGCCACGTTTGAAAAATAGGCGGGGATGCGCGGGGTCGCCGCCGCATGATCGCCGGGCGAATGACCAGGGGTCGCGCTTGCCCCTGAACTCGAACTCGATGCCGACGACGAATCGCGATTCGCGCCGCATCCGAACAGGAATAGACTGGTCAGGAATAAACCGACCAGGATCGACTTAGTCATCGGTATTTCTCCGAATGAGATGATAGGATTCGGGCGCTCGGCCACCGCAGATGCAGAGAGAAAAAATGGAGATAGATGTCCAATGTACTCATTTTTGATTTTTCTCTATTGCTCTGTGTCTGCAGTGGCTGGTTCTTGTCCACCCATGTGAAATTCGCCATAAGCATGACCAGATTGTATCATCATTTCGGCGTCATTGCAGTTACCGACCCGCGTTTTACGAAGAATTAAGCCGCTCGATGAGACGGTTCAATGAACCAAAATGCGAGACAAACAATTCGCCTGATGCTATGATCTGCACGCATTCGTCAATCACGCCACTCAATTCCCCCATTAGCCCCACATCGGGCAAAGGGCCAATTCACGGTTTGTGACCCCGAAGAAAATGAAAAGATCGGTTGTCGAAAAAACTATCCGCCTACTGATCGCAATCGCTTTTTCCATTCCGGTTGCGCTGGCGCAGAGTCGCAGTTTTACAATTCAAGTCGAGAGCGCGCTTTCCGAAGCTGAGGCGAGATCGAGCGTCGCCAAATTGCGCGCGCAAGGCCTGGAAGCTTATTGGGTCAAGACGACAATCGCCAGCATAGGCGCGCGCTACCGCGTCCGCATCGGGCGGTTTCAAAATCAGGCGCAAGCCAAAGCCAAGGCCGATCAGTTGGTCAGCGCGGGCGCGATCAAAGAGTTCATAGTCGCCGTCTACGACGCGCAGCCTTCCGATTCCGAGGCGCCGGACGAATCGAAACCTGCGACCTCACCGCCCAAAGGCCCCGAACGAGCAAGCGATAAATCAGGACCGAGGGAGAAAAAGAATCCTCTTGAAGCAAAGCCGGGCGCCAAGATCGAATCAGGGCCCGGCGCTACTCGGCCGCGCAAGGCTACGAACTCTGAACCAGCCATCGCCGCTCCGGCGACGGCCGAAGCCCCGGCGGATGTGAAAATCAACGACGGCGCCTGGACAGTCGTGAAACACGGCCCTGAGATCGACAAGAACCTGCGCGCAATTTACTTCATCGATTCGACGACAGGCTGGGCAGCGGGCGACGCCGGCGCGATCTACCAAACGACCGACGGCGGCAGAGATTGGAAGCCTTTGTATAGCGTCGGCGCAGCGGACATAAGCTTCATATACTTTATCGACTCGAATCGCGGCTGGATGCTCGGGAAATCGGAAGGCAAGACGAGCGATGGGGCCGAGAGCGGGACCATCCTTTTTATCACCGCCAACGGCGGGCGCACGTGGATTCGCAAACCGCTGCCGAATGTGACGAGCCTCCATTTCATCGACGCCAAAACCGGTTGGGCCGTCGGCAGGAACTTCACGCTGCTGAAAACGATCGACGGCGGCATGGAATGGGTCAAGGTCGTGGGTATCGAGAAGTTGATCATATCGCCGATCGAATCATCGGATTACAGCTTCGGCTTCAGCGACATCCACTTCACCGACGCGAAACACGGCTGGCTGATAGGCAATTTCTACGGGAGAGCGCGCGGCGACATCGGCGGCGTCTTCACGACATCGGACGGCGGCGCCACGTGGAGGAGCCTTCCGCTGACGATCCAAACCCGGAATAACTCCGGGCGATTCACTCCCGGGTCGCTCCACTCGGCGCATTTCACGGACGCGAACACGGGATCGATAACCGGCGAGATGTATGACGGCGAGAGCAGATTCTTCTTCGCGCTGCACACGCGCGACGGCGGCCAGACCTGGAGCCTCTTCCGTATACCGAGCCGCGCCACTCATAACAGTCAATTCCTCGATCCGGCGCGCGGATGGACGGCGGCTTTCACCCCTCGCGCAGGCGGAGATGAAGCCACGGTCTACGACACCACACTGATGCGGACAGATAACGGCGGTCTGTCCTGGCGCATAGATTTCATCGCGCGCGGACGCCGCATTCGTGGGGTGTTCTTCTTGTCTCCGACCAGAGGCTGGGCCGTCGGAGACAAAGGAATGATTCTCTCTTACGAAGCTAAGTCGAAAACCAATTGAGATCTGGGGAATGGGGAGTAGGGAGTAGGGAAAAGACGCTATTTCCCTACTCCCTACTCCCCATTCCCCATTCCTTATCTTCAACGCCAGAAGGCCAGGACCAACTCCACCAAAATCAAGATAACGATGATCGATTCGAGCGCCTGGCTCTGCGCCGTGTGAACACGGTCGTTCAGCATCTGGTAAAAGTCGGAGATGATTTCGAGCTTGCGCGAGATGATTCGATCCCACTCGTGCAGGTAGAACCTGCCCGCCGCCGACGAATGCAGCCTCGCGAGGTAGAGGTCGCCGATCAATTTCAAAGCGTTCTCGACCCGCTCGTTCACCAGCGAGGACTCGACCCGCAGTTCGGCCAGGTCCTGAATGGCCTGTTTGTATGGCGTCCGGAGCGGGATCGGCCACTCGATCCGTTTTCGCACGAGCGCGCCGTACTCGTTGATCTTCCTGTCCAACTGCTGATCAATGTAGCGAGCTTCCAAGAGTTCGACATTGATCAACTCCAGGACGCTGGCCGTGTCCTCGTAGTCGCGGTCATAGATGACCGCCGAGTTCCAGTCCAACAGCGCCAGATCGTTTTCGTAGTATGAAATCGCCTGGGCCAGGGCCTCGTCTTGCTGAGAGCCGCTCAGATCGGCTGTTTCAAACCGCAGCGTTCGCGCCAGCAATCCGCGGTTTTCGGACAACAACTCCGAGGCGCTAATCGGGCGATCCAGCTCCTCTATGATGAACAGGTAGTAATCCTCGACCAGGTTGGATAGCCGGGGGCGAAAGATGGCAGGCTCTATCTTCCTCATCAGCGATTCGACCTGCTCTTTCGCGTGAAGCCCGAGATCGAGGTTGTAAAGATCATGGCTGACCTGCGGCAGATCTTCGAGCGACACTTCATTCCCCTGCCCTATCGGCCAACGATAAGCGACGCTGACCGCGCCGAAATCGAAGATCGTGGCCTGAATGCTTCCCACGACGGCGAAATGGCCCGTGGCAAGCCCCAGGCTCAGAATCTGCGGCGGCTTCGAATACTGCATATACGTCGGCGTCTGCTTCTTGCGAGACAGCGGCTGAACCGGCGTCGTCGCCAACATCGCGCTCAACCTTTCAAGCGACACCTCATACCCGACATCGAAAGCGAATAGAGCGAGCACTTGACCTTGAACAATCCGCGCCATAATCTCTCCCGTCAGGATAATCGTGCGACCATCCGAGACAATAAGAGCAATTTTGGCAAGCCAAGTCAAAGATGAACCATCCGGCCAATACCACCGCCAATTGCCTTCGGTGCTCAGGCGCCAAGTTGACGCGCTTGCCTGAGTCGCCGGAAGAGATTACGTTCTTCGTGTGCCCCTCATGCCACCGGCATTACGCCCAACGACCAGGACATTCACTGACTTATCGCTGGTTGCACCCGGTTTCCCTGGCGCTTTACCCCATCCTGTTTAACCGGGAACCAATTTCCGCGGCGCCGTCAGTTGCCGAGGAACTTATGCGTGTCTGTTCCCGCGACGCATTGCCAAAAATGATCGAGGAAATTGAATTGGAGTTACAGCGCCCGACGCAGAACGTCAGAGAGATACTGGATAATCCTCAATCCGAAGAAGAGTGCCGCGAGTTTCTACATGCGGTTGTGACTTATATTCGCGCGCAAGGCGATCGACCGAGCCATTGACACCGTACAGTTCTCAATCCGGGAGGGCTGAATTCGCCTGTCGTTTCAGGACGCGGATGTTTTACTCAGCAAGGAATATGACGAGGCGCGTGATCGTTATCTAAATCCGCCAAAGAATACTCCCTCCATAGCCGCAGGCTTGGATGGAGATGAATTTGGCATCGTGGGCGCTTCGCCCACGATTAATAGTGGTTACTACGTCCATCAACTAGAGGTAAAATATTCCGGTGATAGTCCAAAAGGCCTTCAAATACCGATTCTTCCCGACTGATGATCAGGCTGCGCAACTGGCTAAAACCTTCGGCTGCGCTCGCTATGTTTACAATCAGGCCCTGGAATATCGCACTGCAGCCTGGCAGCAAGAGAAGAAATCCATTGGCTATCGCCTTACAGCCGCCAAACTCACCGAGTGGAAAATGGAGCCTGAGAAAGCCTTTCTTTCCGAGGTCAGTTCGGTGGTCCTGCAACAATCGCTGCGGAATCTCGATACCGCCTTCACGAATTTCTTCGAGAAGCGAGCGCAATATCCCAAATTCAAATCCAGACGCGACCGCCAATCGGCGCGCTATGCCACCAATGCCTTCACCTTTAGAGACGGCCAA
>Ga0126377_10002173_pt1 | contig 13376 bp, 6 predicted proteins | sample PanSoiMetPlot_22_FD_92647 | JGI IMG/M metagenome (GOLD analysis project Ga0126377, IMG submission 92647) | Tropical forest soil microbial communities from Panama - MetaG Plot_22 | ecosystem: Environmental > Terrestrial > Soil > Tropical forest > Bulk soil | place: Panama | collected 2016-02-17
CGCTCCCAACAACACCAATAGCGCCAAACGCACATCGCCGACGACGAATTCGTTGACGGGCAGAACGTTGAGATCGAGTTCGCCTTCAAAGCTCGATTTCAGCGTATTCAGCGCCTCGGCCCGCGCCTCGTCGAGGCTGACGCCCGGCTTCAAACGCGCCACGCCGTTGAGAAAGTACGGCCCGCGACGTGTGGGCTGCTCCAATTGCAGCGCGGTCCACAACTCCACCCATTTGCTTGGGAAGTCCAGGGCGGCGGGCAACACGCCGATGACAGTGTAACCCGCGCCGTTCAGATTGATCGTACGACCGACCACTTGAGGGTCAGCGGCGAAATTTTTGCGCCAGAAGCCGTCGCTGATTAGCGCGACTCGCTGCGCGCCGGGACGCTCTTCATCAGGAAAGAATGCGCGCCCCAGTTGGGGCTGCGCTCCCAGTATAGAAAAGAAATTGGCGGTCACTCCGGCGGCTTGTACCCGTTCCGGCGAATCGCCGCCAGTGTAGCTGTACGTTATGTTTTGAAAAGCTCCGATCTCGGCGAAAGACCGGCTCTGCGCCCGCCAATCGAGCAAATCGGCGACGGCCAGCGACGTACGGTCTCCACCGGCAGCCTCCGCGCCCCGGTTCCAAACCATCACCAGTCGATCCGGGTCGTTAAACGGCAAGGGCCTGAGCAACACCGCATTGACGACGCTGAAGATCGCGGTGTTCGCGCCGATGCCCAGCGCCAACGTGAGCGTTGCAATCAGGCTGAACCCGGGATTCTTCAACAAAGTCCGCGCGCCGTAGCGCAAGTCTTGAATCAGGGTCTGCATAATTCCTTGGGAAATAGACAGGATTTGCCGGGATTTGGCGGGGCGAAATGAGTCTTGAAAAATCCAGTAAACCCTGTCAGATCTCTCGATAAATTTCAGGTCACTTTTCTCGCCGCAGGGAGAGGAAACTGGAAAGGGCGTCTCCGGCTCGTCCTGGTCGAGATGTATACGCAGTGATGGGGCCATCGAGCTGCTCTGAGCGCGGCGTCAGCGCAAAATGGAGACGATGCTGACCGCGGACGTCATCTGTGCCGATGTCCCCGGAAAAACTCCCGCTTAACTGGCCACCAGACCATTCGGCGTTGGAGATTCTCTCTCGCGGCTGATCAGCCAACTGGGCATATACTTCGCCCTTGGTCTGAACCCTGAGGCGGAATCGCCGCTTCCCGTCGTGGGTGAAGACTGCGCCAACCCAGTCGCCAACCAACGTGTCAGGAATCGGCTCCGCCGACTGCGGCGGCTGCTCAAACGGCGGCGCGAAACGCATGTCGGGGAGCGTACGCCGAACGACCTCCATGGCGACGCGCACGGGCAAGTCCATCCCGGCGTTGCAAAGCCCGACAACGACAAATCGCTTCGCAGGAATCGTGAAGACGATAGCGCCGACGCCGCCCATACCTCCCGTGGCGAACACGACCCGAGATTCCGACCGGTCGTCAAGTTGCCAGCCTATGCCGAAGGGCGACCCCTTCGTCGGCTGAGTCATCGCCGCGAGCGAAGCATTGCTCAGGATGCGTCGCTGTCCCGCTTCCAAGGTTCCGATCTGAAGAAAGGCGAACCGCACGAGATCGTGAGCGCTCGCATAAATTGCGGACGCCCCACGATGGTCGAAGTCATAGAAAGGCAGGGGCGCGCCGGTCATTGCGTAGCGAATCGCCTGTTCTTGCTCTCTCTCCGGTGGAATCCCAACAGCCATGCGTGACAACCCAAGTGGCTCAAACACTTCTAGCCGCATGAACGTTGCGAAGTCCTGTTTTGACACTTGAGTGATGGCGTGATCAATCAATCCGAATCCCAGGTTCGAGTATTCGAATCGTTCTCCTGGCGGTCTGACCAAAATTCCATAACGTCGAATGGTTTCGGCGAACGGCGGCGGACGATGCTCCTCATCGGCGTAAAAGAAATGATGATGGGGAGGTAGTCCCGCCGTGTGATTGGACACACGCCTGACGGTCGCCTGATGAGCGTCGCCTACGTAAGCATGCAAATTGGCTGCGCCCAGGTAGTCATTTATCGACTTATCAAGGTCAATTTGCCCGCGCTCGACGAGCGTCATCAGACCGGTCGCCGTGATAGGCTTCGAGATTGAGGCCAGTGAATACATCGTTTGTGGAGTCGCAGGGATCCGCTTTTCTTTATCCGCCCAACCCCAAGAACGCTCCCACAGAAAACGCCCATCTTGGGCGACTGCCATCGTTAGTGAAGGGGCGCCGGATGTGACAAACTCGCGCTCAATCCATTCTTGCCTGGGCGCTGCGCGCTGCGTCGCTGCTTCCTGCGGCGTCGCAGATGCAAAGAAGCCGCGCACGGCACCGCGAATTGCCTTATTCGACCCAATGCCGATGCTGAGCGCCAACACCATCGCGGCAACTAACGAGACGCCGGGCTTCTTCAACAACATTTGCGCGCCGTAGCGCAGGTCTTGCCAAAGGGTCTGCATGATTGATTCCCCTTCATTGCCTCTTCCGGCTTGGAAACCAGACGCATCTCAGACGCCGATCCAGGACGGTTTGCCGATGTGCACACTTGCAGTCAGGCTGGCGCCCATCCTGCGACATAAGATAACCAAACCGCGTGCCAGACTGAGGGGAACACTAAGCCGTTAGTCTCTTATGGCTTGGCGTCGCAAGGTGGGTAGCGGGACGTGGCCTAGTGTGCGCTTCCGGGACTGCGCAATCCCAGTTTCGAGCACTCACTAATCTGCCCGCTCACTTCAGGATTGGCTGAGGGCGCCGGGAGCGCCAGCCGGCATTGAACGAGTAAAACCTTTGCATGCCTGCTGAGCCTCTCTTATACTCCGCCCCATCTCGCATTCACACGGCTCAACAGTACTGGCTCTGCAATGTTTTGCCTTGCAAGAGGAGATCACGGCCATGCTGATCACTCGCAAATTAGCGCCCGGCCAACGCGCCCAACAGCAACGGTTCTTAACTGTGGAGGAGTCATGTATCTAACAAAGATTCTCAACTGGCGAGGAGTTCTCTTTCTGGCAATAGCCGCCTGGGTCCTGATGACGATTGGTTTCGCAACCCCGCAATCGCCTGCCCCGACGGCCGCGCCGGCGCAATTGGATTTCGAGTTTTTCAAAACCCAGGTACAACCCATCTTTCTGGCGAAGCGCCCGGGTCACGCCCGCTGCGTCGCTTGCCACATAACGAGCACCCCCATGCGCCTGCAGCCACTCTCGCCCGGAAGCGGCGCATGGGACGAGGGGCAATCCCGACAGAACTTCGAAGTCGTCCAGCAAAGGGTGATTCCCGGCAGCCTGCAGAGCAAGCTGCTCGTCCACCTGCTGGCGACCGAGGCGGGCGGCGACGCGTTCCACGCCGGCGGCAAACACTGGGACTCACAAAATGCCCCGGAGTGGCAGACGCTCGCAGCATGGGTGCGGGGGGCAAAGGCCGACGCGTCCACCAAGCTCCGGATCATCCAGACCAACAGCGCCGGGGACAACATCCACCTCATTGATCCCGTCACGAACAAAGTGGTGGGAGAAATCAGGGACATCGAAGCCAATCACGGAGCCGCTGCGGCCCCGGACGGAAGTCGAATGTACTTCAGTGATGAGGCGCTTGAGTCGCTGGACATCGTTGACGCAAGGACGCTGCAGGTGACCAAACGGATCCCGCTAAGTGGCCGTCCCAACAATATCTCAATCAGCCGCGATGGGCGGCGAGTCTACGTAGCGATCGTCCAGGCGCCGGGCGCTGTGGATGTCATCGATACGGCGACTCAAGAGCGAGTCAAGACAATCCCGGCGAAAGGCGGCGTGCACAACACATATGTCACTCCGGATGGCAAGTACGTGATCGCCGGCTCCATCGTCGGGAAGATCATGACTGTGATTGATGCGAAGACCGAGCAGCCCGTGTGGTCGATGGAGTTCGACCTTGGCGTTCGTCCAATGGCCTTCGAGCAGAACGCCGATGGCTCGACCAAACGAATCTTCGTTCAATTGACCGAATTTCACGGGTTCGCGGTGGTGGATTTTCAAACCCACAAGGAGGTCACTCGGATCACTCTTCCTCCGCTGCCGCCCGGGAAAGTGGATAACAAGGAAGGCGGAAACATCTCCCACGGCATGGCCGTCACCGCCGATGGCAAGACCCTGGTCGTCACCAGCAGGCAGAATAGCGCGCTCTATGCGTACTCCCTCCCGGACTTAAAGCTCTTGGGCGGCGCTGACGTGGGACTGGCGCCAGACTGGGTGACGCTCACCCCCGACAGCAAAACGGCCTACGTGGCCAACGCCGGGTCGAACTCCGTGTCTGTGATCGACCTCAAGTCGCTGAAAGAGGTGGCCCGCATCCCCGTCGGGCATGTGCCAAAGAGGAACACGACGGCGATGCTGCGGGTTCAGTAGAGCATCGGGAGATGGCATCCGGCAACCAGACCTTACCGATAGCAGAAACGAGTTTCTGCTATCGGTAAGGTTTTGCATCTGTATAAATCGTAGTTAGACTCGTTCAACGCTTTGGTAAAATATGGGTGGTTCATTCTCAGCGAAGGAGGTAACCAATGTCACAATTCATAATTTTTCCGATCACAGCATTGTTCCTGATATCAAATTTAAGTCCGCTTCTCCAGCAATTATCGCCGTTAAAGAATGACCCGCCTGATTTAGCGGTGTTAGACTTTCGCTGGAAGGAGATTCGAGAGGAAAATTTGCCAGGGAATACATGGGACCGAATTGGGGAGTCACATGATGATGGAAGAGTGGGACAAACGACATATCGATACAAGTATGAAATGAGGGTAAAGAACACCGGTGGGAAAGTAATCGGGGCTGTTTTCTGGAGGTACGTTTTCTCACACAGTGACAGCACTCAACCAGGAGAGCACTATAGAGACTTTTGCAGCAAAGTACGGATTAAGCCAGGGGAAACCAGGGTGTTGAATCAAGGTAAAAGCCGTCCGGCAGGGCCACCCATGATTATTGACAGGTCTTGGAGACGGATTCAGATTAGTGAAATGAAGCAAGGGGTAAAGATTATTTGCATCGAGTATGAAGATGGTTCAACTTGGACTCAGCATTAGTATCCTGAACGGGCCTATAAACGCATGCGGCGGAGGCCGCGACGTAGGTTTCTTATCAGTTCCCCAGTTGCCCTTCGCCGGTCTGGCGCGACGCGGCCCCGCTGATCGGTCTCAGTCCTCCATCCTTGACTGCGAGAGTCGTTTCGGAGGAACGGGTCGCAGCTATTGGCGCCGCAACGCGACCATCGGATCCACCTTCGACGCGCGGCGGGCCGGGACGTAGCAGGCTACAAGCGCGACCAGCGCCAGCAGCGCGGCCACGCCGGCGAAGGTCATCGGATCGGTCGCGCTCACACCGAAGAGCAATCCGCGGATGAACCTGGTCAGCGCGAGTGACGACGCCAGCCCGATTCCAACGCCGGCCGACACGAGGACCATTCCCTGGCTGACGACCATCTTCAACACGTCGCGTGTCTGCGCCCCCACAGCCATGCGAACGCCGATCTCATGGGTCCGCTGAGCGACGGCGTAAGACATCACGCCGTAAATGCCCGCCACCGCCAGCAGCAGCGCGAGCGCCGAAAAAACGCCGAGCAGCAACAGCGTGAACCGCTCCTGCCCGATTGATTGCGCCGTAATCTCTTCCATCGCGCTGATGTTCGAGACGGCCAGGTTTTTATCCATCGCGGCGACCGCGCCCCGCAGAGCCGAACTCAGGCTCAACGGGTCGGCCGCCGCGCGAGCGACGATGAACATTCGCCGCGTCGGCTGCTGTCTGTGGGGAAAAAACATTGATACGCGCGCATCCTGGTTCAGGCCGAAGTGCTTCACGTCGGCCGTCACGCCGACGATCTCGCGCCAGCCGTCGGGGCGTCCGTTGCCTATGCGCTTGCCGATCGGATCTTCGTTCGGGAAGTGGCGGCGCGCCGTCGCCTCGCTGATGATAACGACTTTGGGCGAGCTCTCATTGTCGCGTTCGTTGAATTCGCGCCCGGCGACGAGCCGCATGCCCATCGTGCGGAAATAGTCGTGGCTGACGGAGCTGATCCACGCCACAGGCCGTTGATCAGGCTTCGGCTCAGGACGGCCTTCGATCAGAAACCCGGCGTCGTTGTCGTTGCCCGCGAGTGGAAGCGACGAAACCGCCGCCGCCGATCGTACGCCGGGCAGCGCCTTCACGCGTTCCAAAAGTTGGCTGTAAAAAGGAGCGATCTGAGCGCGTTCAGGATAGACCGCCTGCGGCAGTGTCACGACTGCGGTCAATACATTGCGCGGGCTGAAGCCGGGATCAACTCGCTGAAGCCGGATGAAGCTTCTGATCAGCAACCCCGCGCCGACGAGCAGCGTCAGCGCCAGCGCGGTCTCGGCTATCACCAGCGCGCCGAGAGCGCGGCCGCTCCGCGCGCCCTGCAAACCCTTGCCACTGTCACGGAGCGATTGATTGAGGTCGGCCTTGAAAAGCTGCCAGACAGGCGCCGCGCCGAACAACAATCCGGTCAGAACTGTGACCCCCATCGTGTAACCCAACACGCGCCGATCCATCCCGATCTCATCCAGGCGCGGAGTTCCCTGCGGGCTGAAACCGACCAGCAGAACAACCAGCCCGTACGCAAGCGACAACCCCACCGCTCCGCCGATCACGGCCAGCAGCAGGCTCTCCGACAATAACTGCCGCGCGATGCGCCATCTTCCCGCGCCGAGCGAAGCGCGTATGGCGATCTCTTTCTCGCGCGTCGCCGATCGCGCCAGCAGCAGGTTTGCGACGTTCGCGCAGGCGATCAGCAGCACGAATCCGACTGCGACGAGCAGCGCCAACATCTGCGTCTTCACCGGGCCGACCAGGAATTCATGCAGCGGAACGAGCGTCGCGCCGACCTTCAAATTCGTATCGGGAAACTGCTGTTCGATGCGCGCGGCGATGGAGTTCAATTCGGCGCGCGCCTGCGTTTCAGTCGCATCTGGCTTGAGCCGCGCCATCACACGAACCGTGATGCAACCGCGCTGACATCCGGGGCTGAGGGCGGGCTGGATCGGCCGCCAGATGTCCGCGCCGGCGATGATCGGAAATTTGAAGCCCGCGGGCATGACGCCAATGACCTCGCGGCTTTCGCCATTGAGCGAGATCCTTTTACCGACCAGCGAAGGGTCAGCGCCGAAACGCTGCCGCCACAATTTGTGGCTGATGATGACGACGCTCTCAACGCCCCGCTGATCTTCTTCCGGCCGAAACGACCGGCCCAGCGCCGGCGTGACGCCGAGCGTCGCGAAAGTGTCGTGCGATACCTGAGCGCCGAACAACTGTTCAGGTTCGCCTTCCCCGGTCAGCGTCGGCTGCCAGTTCTGAAGCGCCACGACGTGATCGAACGATTTCGCCTGGTCACGCCAGTCTTCGAAGCCCGTGGGCGAAGTCCATTCATTTACCGGCCCGTTGCGCGCCCGGTGGTCTTCCCAAATGGTCATCAATCGTTCGGCGTTCGGATAAGGCAGCGGCCGCAGCAGCACTGAATTGACGACGCTGAAGATCGCCGTGTTCGCGCCGATGCCCAGGCTGAGCGTAAAAACGGCGATCAATGCGAAGCCCGGTTTCTTCAACAACATCCGCGCGCCATAGCGCAGGTCCTGCCAGAGTTTTTGCATAAATCCTCCATCACGGTTGATTCAGTCGCCGCAGCGACCCTGTGTGTTTAGCCTGGCTTTTATGGTCTTTGAAAAATAAATGCAACAACTGTCTTCCCTGTCGCGGAGCGACATTTGAGCCTAGCCCGGCTTTTCAAAGCCGGGTCGAGTCACGCATTTCCGCCCTCAGTCGCGGAGCGACGGTTGAGACTGATCACCGGTCTCAACCGTCGCTCCGCGACTGAAAAGACTATGTAACCATTCTCCCGGCTTTGAAAAGCCGGGCTAGGCTCAAATGCCGCTCCGCGGCAGGAGAATCTCGACCCTTTGAATCCCATCGAGCGCCGTGTGTGGGATTTCCGAATCCGTGGTTGCATTTATTATTCAACGACCATCAAAGCCGGGCTAAGTTCACGAAATCGCTCCGCGACCGGGAAAAACGGTTCTGGATTACTCACACCTCAATGCGACCATCGGATCCACTTTCGCCGCCCGACGGGCGGGGATGTAACATGCCAACAGCGCGACGCCCGCTAACAACAACGACACGCTGGCGAAGGTCAACGGGTCTTTGGCGCCTACGCCGAAAAGCATGCCGGACATCAGGCGGGTGAGCGCCAACGACAACGCCACCCCCGCCGCCGCGCCGATCGAGGTCAATATCAACCCTCGGACCACGACCATTCCGATTACATCGCGCGGGCGCGCGCCCAGGGCGATCCGGACGCCGATCTCACGAGTTCGCTGCGTGACAGCGTAAGACATCACTCCGTAAATGCCGACGGCCGCCAGCAGCATCGCCACCGCCGCGAAGACGCCTAATAGGAGCATGTTGAAGCGCCGCGCCTCGACCGACGCGCCCATCACTTCCATCATCGTCCGCGCTCTTGTAACGGGTATCAGCCCATCGACACGCCAGACGCGGCTTTTAACCGCCCCGGCGAGCTCCGCCGCGTCGCTCTCGCTGCGGACGACCAGATTCATCCACCGCTTCCAGGCGGCCCCGGACTGCGGATAGGGCGTGTAGAGCGCCGGCTCTTCAGGCTCATCCAACCCGGAGTGTTTGATGTCACCGGCGACGCCGACGATCGTGATCCAGTTTTTCGGATCGCCCCTCGCCCAGCGGACGCGCTTGCCGAGCGGGTCCTCTTCGTTGAAAAAGCGGCGCGCAAGACTCCGGTTGATGATCCCAACCAGAGGCGCGTTCTCATTGTCCTGCGACGTAAAGTCGCGCCCAGAGAGCAATGGGATCTGCATGACGCGGAAGTAATCGCCCTCGACACTGAGCGTTTGCACATCAGGCTCTTCGCCCGCGGACAACTGCTGCCCTTCTACCAAAAAGTCGTGCGTCAGATATTCGCCGCTCAACGGCGTCTCGCTGACCAATGCCGCCTGCGCGCCCGGCAGTGAATTGACTTCCTCGAGCAGCGCCCGTCGATATTGGGCCTGCGCCGGCGCCCGCTGGTAGCGCGACTCGGGCAGTTCGATCCGCATCGTCATCAGGTTGTCAGGATTGAACCCGGGCTGGACGTTGCGCAATTGCCAGAAGCTTCTGATCAGCAGCCCCGCGCCGGCCAGCAGCACAAGCGCCAGCGCCATCTCAATAACCACCAACGCGCTGCGCAGCCGATGTTTCGCCGCTCCCGCCTCCCCGCGCCCGCCCTCCTTCAGCGCGTCGCTGACGTTGACGCGCGCCGCCTGCCAGACCGGCGCCAGACCGAAGACGAGTCCGGTCAACACCGAGACCGCTAGAGTGAAGAGCAGCGCGCGCGCGTCCACGCTGATGGCCTCCAGCCGAGGCAGGTCCGCGGGTTTCATCGCGACTAGCAAATCGACTCCCCAGATGGCAAGAGCCACGCCGGCCGCGCCTCCGAGCATTGCTATCAAAACGCTTTCGGTCAACAACTGCCTCGTCAGCCGGCGCCGGCGGGCGCCCAGCGCCACGCGCACGACCAGCTCCTGCCCGCGCGCCGCCGCGCGCGCCAGCAACAGGTTGGCGAAGTTGACGCACGCGATCAGCAGCACCAGCCCGACCGCGCCGAAGAGCACCAACAGGGCGGGTTTGACCTGCCCGACGACGCGATCGTGCAGCGGGATCAACGCCGTCTGCCTGCGTTTGTTTTCCGCGGGGAAGGCCTCGGCCATCCGCTTGTCAATTGCGCCCATCTCGATTTGCGCTTGCGCGAGGGTCACGCCGGGCTTCAGCCGCGCGTACGCTTGCAGGAAGTGAACGCCGCGATAGGCGGCGGCTATGGGGTTGACGACCTGTACTGGCGCCCACGCTTCCGTTTCGCCGCGCGGCGCTTTGAAATCGGCCGGCATCACGCCTACCACGGTGTAACTATTGCCGCTCAACATGACGTTCTTGCCCACAACTCCGGGTTCGGCGCCGAACTGCCGGCGCCACAGCGCGTGACCAAGCACGATGACGAATGGCCCCCCTCGTCTGTCGTCCTCTTCGGTGATCACTCGCCCCAGCAGCGGTTGCGCGCCCAGCGTGCGGAAGAACTCTCCCGTCACAAGACCGGCGACCCACTGCAATGGTTCGCCGCTGCCCGTGTAATCGAGCGGCTGCTGTGTGTTTCCCCCGATCTCGGCGAACGATTGGCTCCAGGCTTTGACGTCGGCCACATCAAGAACTGACTGGTTCGAGCGGAATGAGACCAACCGCTCCGGCTCTTGATACGGCAAAGGCCGCAGCAGGACGGCGTTGACGACGCTGAATATCGCGGTGTTCGCGCCAATGCCCAGCGCCAGCGTAATGACCGCGACCAAAGTGAAGCCAGGGTTCTTCAACAACATCCGCGCGCCGTAGCGCAGGTCTTGCCATAGGGTTTGCATGTTTCATCCTCCGAAAAAATGTACCGTAGGTTGTCCAACCTGCGGAGGCTTGATTAATGAGGCGTTCAAGCGCCACAAAGGGGGTTGGTTATGAGGCCCGGCGCGTTATTGAAGCGTTCAGACGCTATCAAGCGATCTGGTTATGAAGCCCCCGCAGGTTGGACAACCTGCGGTACAGGGCGCGCCGCATTATTCCACCCGTAACGCCACCATCGGATCCACTCTTGCCGCCCGCCGCGCCGGAATCCAGCAAGCCAGCAATGCGACCAAAGCCAGCAGCGCCGCCACGCCGGCGAAGGTCACCGGATCCGTCGCGCTCACCTCGAATAACAACTTCTTCATCAACCGCGTCAGCGCCAGCGCCGCCATCACTCCAAGCGCCACGCCCAGCGCGACGAGCCGCAGCCCACGCCCGACGACGAGGCGCAACACGTCCGCGCCTTGCGCGCCGAGGGCGACGCGAATGCCAATCTCACGCGTTCGTTGCGTGACGCTGTAGGCCATCACGCCATACAGGCCGATGGCGGCCATCAGCAGCGCGACCGCCGCGAAGACCGCGATCAGCAGTAGCGTGAAGCTGCGCTGCGCCACCGAAGCCGAGACCAATTGACGCATGGTGGCGACCTTGTGAAGGGGAACGTCAGGGTCGAGCGCGTGAATGGTTTGGCGCACCGGGCCGGTCAACGCGCCGGGATCAGTGGTAGTGCGAACGACCAACAGCATATACGAATCTGTCCACTGCGCGTGCGGGACATAGGCTTGCAGGTCGGGCGCCGTTTCCAGATCGTAGTGATTCACGTCGCCGACGACGCCGACGATGGTGCGGAGCGGATTGTCAACGGCTCCCAGTCGGATGCGCTTGCCGACTGGGTCTTCATTTGGCCAGATGCGCTGGGCCGCCGTGCGATTGATGAGCGTCACGAGCGGCGCGTTCGCGTTGTCCTGTTCGGTGAAGCCGCGCCCGCGCAACAACGGAATGCCCATTGCGCGCAGGTAATCTGGGCTGAGGCTGTAGCGTTCCGCGCTCGGCGCATCAGCCGGATTGGCCAGCGGCTTCTTTTCGACGTGAAAGCCGTACATATCCATATTGCCGCCGAAGGGCAGGTTGCTGACGACGGCGGCTGCCTCTACTCCGGGCAACGCTTCGATGCGTTTGAGGGCTTCACTGTATAAGGCGCGCACCTGCGCGGGATCGTCATATTTCTTCGCGCTCGACGCCGGAATCATCATCGTCAGCAGATTGCGCGACTCGAAGCCAGGCTTCGTGTCCAGCACGCGCATGAAACTGCGGATGAGCAGGCCGGCGCCGACGAGCAGCGCCAGCGCAAACACGATCTCGGCGACGACGAACGACTCTCGCAAACGACGCTGCCTTTTGCCCGGCGAGCTTCTGGCGCTCTCTTTTAGCGCGGACTGCGCATCGTGCCGCGCCGCCTGCAACGCCGGGGCGAGACCGAAAAACAATCCGGTCAGCAGTGACACGAGCAGCGTAAAGACTAGCGCGCGCGCGTCAGTCCTGACCGGTTGCAACTGCAACATTTTCGACGGGCTGAGACTGGTCAACAGGTCCGTCCCCCACCACGCCAGCAGCAGCCCGGCGGCCGCGCCCGCTAAAGACAGCAACAGGCTTTCGACCAACAACTGCCGTACGATACGCCACTGCCCGGCCCCCAACGCGGCGCGAATCGCCATCTCTCTCGCGCGCTCGCCCGCCCGCGCGAGCAACAGGTTCGCGACGTTCGCGCATGCGATCAACAAAACCAACCCGACCGCGACAAGCATAAGATACAACGCCGGGCGAATCGCGCCGGTGAACTGATCCTGCAAGCGCGCTACGCCGATCGCAGGCGTCGCGTAGATATTCGGATGCTCACGCGCCATCACGTTCATGATCGCGCCCATCTCGGCGCGGGCTTGCGCCAGCGTGACGTCCGGCTTGAGACGGGCAATCGTCTGGAGGTGCTGGCAACTGCGGCAGGCGAAAGGCTGCGTGATGTCATAGCCGACCGGCGCCCAGACATCGGCGGCATCGTGGAAATTCGCGGCCAGTATGTCCGTAAAGCCAGGCGGCATGACGCCGAGGATGGTGAAGGGCTGATCGCTCAGGATGAGTTGTTTGCCCGCAACTTGCGGATCGGAGTTGAAGCGCCGCTGCCAAAGCCCGTGGCTGATGACGACGACAAAGCGCGTGTCGGGACGGTCTTCCTCGACGCGGAAATCGCGCCCGAGCGATGGGGCGACGCCAAGCAGTTTGAAGTAGTCCGCCGAAACGCGCAGCCCTCGAATCACCTCCGGCTCGCCCTGCCCGGTCAACACGCCGCCCCACGACCTGATGACGACCATACGTTCGAATGATCGGCTGCGCTCGCGCCAGTCCAAAAAGGTCGCATAGCCGGTGTTGCCTAAAGCGCCGTCCTTATCTTCACTCGCTGACAACATCAACAACCGGCCGGAATCACGATAAGGCAGCGGGCGCAAGAGCACAGCATTGACAACGCTAAAGATGGCCGTGTTCGCGCCGATGCCCAACGCGAGAGTGACGATGGCGATCGCAGTCGCCCCGCGATGCCCGATAATCATGCGCCAGCCGTAGCGTAAATCTTGAAGCAATTGCCCCATCGGCTCCTCCCGTTTGAAGACTGGTACGGCGCCGCGCGGGCTAGAAAGCGGCTGGCTGATGAGGCTGTCGCTTGCTTAGGCGCGCGGTATTGTTATGCGTGGCCCTGTTATGCGCAGAACCGCCTATTTCGCAATTACCAATCCGCGTGCCAGACAGAAGGCCAATTAAATGCCTGATTCTATTGGGAGCGATGATCGAAACTCTTGGCTGAGCGTCCGATTCTGGGAAAGCCGAATCCCAAAATCGAAAGACAAGACGGACGAATGGCGCCACAAAAACACAAAGATGA
>Ga0126377_10002174_pt1 | contig 13375 bp, 10 predicted proteins | sample PanSoiMetPlot_22_FD_92647 | JGI IMG/M metagenome (GOLD analysis project Ga0126377, IMG submission 92647) | Tropical forest soil microbial communities from Panama - MetaG Plot_22 | ecosystem: Environmental > Terrestrial > Soil > Tropical forest > Bulk soil | place: Panama | collected 2016-02-17
ATGCCCGATCTCAAGTTCTGGGCCGGCCAGCGCTACTACCACCGTCTCGACACTCACATTCACGACTTCTTCTACCTCAGCATGAGCGGTTACGGCGGCGGCTTCGAGGACCTCGCGCTCGGCAACGAGGCGGCCGGCAAGCTGGCCGGCGGCTACTTCGGCGCCTCGACCAGCGCCGACACCGACCTCGACGGCGTGGTCGACGAGCTCACCGACAACGGCCGCCCCGTCAAGCACGTGCTCGACCTCCGCCTCGAGGACGTCCACCTCGGCGGCCTGGCCACGTTCTGGCTGGCCGGCTCGCACTACGCAGGCGGCGACCGCATCGTCGGTGGCGACGAGCTGCCCGACAGCAACGGCTTCGCGGCCGGCTTCATCCACACCATCCCCGAGTTCCTCGGCGGCTTCAACAAGCTGGCCGTCCAGTACGGCACCGGGCCGCTCCTCGACTACGACGTCTTCTACAGGACCCCGGCCGAGAAGCCGCAGGATCCGAACCCTGGTCTGACCGTCGAGGACGCCTTCCGCTTCCGCGCGCTCGACGCCCTGGTCCTCGAGATGGCGCCCTCCCTGTCGTTCATGGGCACGGTCCTGTTCCAGCTCACCGACTTCGGCGCCGAGAACGACTCCAGGCAGACCTGGGTCTCGATCGGCGGCCGCCCGATCTTCCACTTCGGCGACCACGTCAACCTGGCGTTCGAGGCCGGCTTCGACTACACGAAGAGCGATTTCGGCGGCCCCGACGGCGGCGAGCTCGCGGGCTGGCTCAGCAAGCTGACCGTGGCCCCCGAGATCATGGCCGGCCCCACCTTCTTCGGCCGTCCGGCCATCCGCGCCTACTTCACTTATGCCTTCTGGGCCGATGACTTCGAGGGTCTCATCGGTGGGACGCCGTACCTCAACGATACGGCAGGCATCGGAGCGGGCTTGCAAATTGAGAGCTGGTGGTAGTACTCCACCTAAGCATCCCCCCACGGAAATTTTCTGGCGGCCTCGCAGCCGCTTTGCCCAACCACGACGGAAGGGGCTTTTCCATGAAGGCATTCACAGCGCTGTTCGCGTCGATGATGTTGCTTGCGGCCCCTGGCTGCAAGAAGGCGGAGGACAACAAGGGCGGCGGTGCCGGCGCCTCCGGAGGTGAGGCCAAGCCGGAGGCCAAGCCGACCGAGACGGTCGGCGGCGGCGCGGCTGGCGCGGTCGAGATCGCGATCTCGTGCGGCTCGGTCGGCAAGGACTACGAGACTTGCAAGGCCGGCACCGAGGCGTGGACCAAGAAGACCGGCAACAAGGTCAAGCTCGTCACCGGCCCGACCTCGTCCACCGAGGCGCTCGCGCTCTACCAGCAGCTCCTCGCCGCGGGCGCGGCCGACATCGACGTGTTCAACCTCGACGTCGTCTGGCCGGGCGTGCTCGGCAACTTCTTCCTCGATCTGAAGGAGTACTCGAACGGCGCCGAGAAGGACCACTTCCCGGCGATCATCGCCAACAACACGATCGACGGGAAGCTGGTCGCGATGCCGTGGTTCACCGACGCCGGCGTCCTCTACTACCGGAAGGACCTGCTCGAGAAGTACCAGGAGAAGGTGCCGACCACGTGGGCCGAGATGGCGGCGTCGGCCAAGAAGATCCAGGACGCCGAGCGCAAGGCGGGCAAGAAGGAGATGTGGGGCTTCGTCTTCCAGGGCAAGGCCTACGAGGGCCTCACCTGCGACGCGCTCGAGTGGGTCGACAGCTTCGGCGGCGGCAGCATCATCGACAAGGACGGCAAGGTGACGATCGACAACCCCGACGCCGCCAAGGCGATCGACACGGCCGCCTCCTGGATCGGCACGATCTCGCCCAAGGGCGTGCTCTCGTACGAGGAGGAGGAGGCGCGCGGCGTCTTCCAGTCGGGCAACGCGGTCTTCATGCGCAACTGGCCCTACGCCTATGACCTGGCGCAGGACGAGAAGAGCCCGATCAAGGACAAGGTCGGCATCACCGTCCTGCCCAAGGGGGACGGGGCCAACGCCAAGCCCTCGGCGACCCTGGGCGGCTGGAACCTGGGCGTCTCCAAGTTCTCCAAGCATCCCAAGGAGGCGGCAGACCTGGCCCTCTACCTGACGGGGCCGGAGGAGCAGAAGCGGCGCGCGGTCGAGGGCGGCTTCCACCCGACCATCGAGAGCCTCTACCAGGACAAGGACGTCCTCGAGAAGAACCCGTCGTTCACGGAGCTGTTCGACACCTTCAAGAACGCGGTCCCGCGCCCGGCGTCGCCGACCAAGGGCAAGTACAACCAGGTCAGCAACCAGTTCTGGAGCGCCGTGCACGCGGTCCTCAGCGGGCAGAAGAAGGCCAAGGACAGCCTGGCCGACCTCAAGTCCCAGCTCGAGCAGCTGAGCCGAGGCGGCAAGTGGTGATCCCGGCGTCGAGTCGTACGGGGATGGCGGGGGTCGTACAGGCGGGAGATTGAGATGGCGGACCGGCTGACAGCGAGCCGGGTGCGGTCGGCATGGCTGTTCCTGACGCCCATGCTGGTGGTCCTGGCGCTGGTCGCCGCATGGCCGCTCGTCCGCACCATCTGGCTCAGTTTCACCGACGCCAACCTGCTCTCCATGGAGAAGGCCAAGTTCGTTGGCCTCGAGAACTTCAAGGGCGAGTACGGCCTGCTCCACGACAAGCTGTGGTGGACGTCGGTCAAGAACACCCTGTGGTTCACCTTCTTCACGGTGACCATCGAGACGGTGCTCGGCATGACCGTGGCCCTGGTGCTCAACAAGGAGTTCCCGGGCCGCGGCCTCATCCGCGCCGCGGTGCTGGTCCCCTGGGCCATCCCCACCGTCGTCTCGGCCAAGATGTGGAGCTGGATGCTGAACGACCAGTTCGGCATCCTCAACCACATCGGCGTGCAGCTGGGCCTCCTCCACGCCCCGCTGGCGTGGACCGCGGATCCCGACCTGCTCATGGCGTCGGTCGTGATGGTCGACGTGTGGAAGACGACGCCGTTCATGGCGCTGCTCATCCTGGCCGGCCTGCAGATGCTGCCCAAGGAGTGCTACGAGGCGGCCCAGGTCGACGGCGTCCACCCGGTCAAGGTGTTCTTCAAGGTCACCTTGCCGCTCATCCGGCCCGCGCTCATGGTCGCGATCATCTTCCGGGCCCTCGACGCCATCCGCATCTTCGACCTCATCTACGTCCTGACCGGCACGCGCGAGCCGTCGATGACCATGTCGGTCTACGCGCGCCAGCAACTCATCGAGTTCCAGCAAGTCGGCTACGGCTCGGCTGCGTCGACCCTGCTCTTCTTCATTGTCGCCCTGCTGACGGTCCTCTACATCGTCATCGGCCGGGTGAAGCTGGGAGGCGATTGAGATGACCGGCAAGGTCGCGGCGCGGAAGGGGCTCTTCTACCTCCTCGTCATCGCCATCATCTTCTACACGCTGTTCCCGTTCTACTACGCGATCCTCTCGTCGCTGAAGACGGGGACCGAGCTGTTCTCGGTCGACTACTTCCCGGTCACGTGGAACCTCGGGAACTACGTCAGCGTGTTCCGCGACAACCCGTTCGCCACCAACATCTGGAACTCCGTCCTGGTCTCGTTCTCGACGGTGGCGCTGTCGCTGTTCCTCGGCCTCACGGCGGCCTTCGCGCTGGCCCGGATCAAGTTCCGCGGCCGCTCGCTCCTGCTGCTCACCATCCTGGGCGTGTCGATGTTCCCGCAGGTGGCCGTGCTGTCGGGCATGTTCCAGATGATCCGCAGCCTCGGCCTCTACAACCACCTGCCGGGCCTGGTGCTGGCCTACATGATCTTCACCCTGCCGTTCACGGTCTGGGTGCTGACCACGTTCATGCGCGAGCTGCCCAAGGAGCTGGAGGAGGCGGCGATCATGGACGGGGCCTCGTCGTGGACCATCCTGACGCGCGTGTTCATGCCCCTCATGTGGCCTGCGCTGGTGACCACGGGACTCCTGGCCTTCATCGCGGCCTGGAACGAGTTCCTGTTCGCGCTGACCTTCACCTTGACCAACGACGAGCGGACCGTTCCGGTCGGCATCGCCCTCATGAGCGGCGCCAGCACGCACGAGATCCCGTGGGGGAACATCATGGCCGCCTCGGTCATGGTGACCCTGCCGCTCGTCGTCCTGGTCCTCATCTTCCAGCGCCGCATCGTGTCGGGTCTGACCGCCGGCGCAGTAAAGGGGTGACGCCATGCCCGAAGCCAACCCGGAAGCCAAGAACGACACCAAGGACAAGACCGGCCCATCGGGGAACGGATCGAGCAAGGCCGGCAGCACCTGCATCCTCATGCGCGGGGTCGGGAAGCACTTCGGCAAGACGCGGGTGCTCGAGAAGATCGACCTCGATATCAAGACGGGAGAGTTCTGCGTCTTCGTCGGCCCGTCGGGGTGCGGGAAGTCGACCCTCCTGCGGCTGATCGCCGGCCTCGAGAGCGTGAGCTCGGGCGACCTGTCGATCGACGGCCAGCGCATGAACGACGTCGAGCCGTCCAAGCGCGGGATCGCGATGGTGTTCCAGTCGTACGCGCTCTACCCGCACATGACGGTGTACAAGAACCTGGCGTTCGGCCTCAAGCTGGGCCAGGTCGAGCAGGGCGAGGCGGACCGGCGCATCCGCGAGGCGGCGCGCATGCTGCAGATCGAGCAGCTGCTCGACCGCCTGCCCAAGCAGCTCTCGGGCGGGCAGCGCCAGCGCGTGGCCATCGGGCGCGCCATCACGCGGCAGCCGAAGATCTTCCTGTTCGACGAGCCGCTGTCCAACCTGGACGCCGCCCTGCGCGTGTCGATGCGCAGCGAGCTCAGCCGGCTGCACAAGCAGCTCAAGACCACGATGGTCTACGTCACCCACGACCAGGTCGAGGCCATGACGATGGCCGACCGCATCGTGATCCTGAACGCCGGGCACGTCGAGCAGTTCGGCCCGCCGCTCGAGGTCTACCACCGCCCGCGCACCGTCTTCGCCGCCGGCTTCCTCGGCTCGCCCAAGATGAACTTCATGCGCGGCGACATCACCGAGGTGGGCGGAGACAGCGTGACGGTCAAGCTGACCGGCGGCGGGAACGTGAAGGCGGCGGTCAAGCCGGACGGCGCCAAGGTGGGCGACACCGTGACCGTCGGCTTCCGGCCGGAGCACCTCAAGATCACGGCGGGAGACAAGGGCGGGCTGACCGCCACGGTGCAGCTGGTCGAGGACCTCGGCGATCACTCGATCATGCATCTCGACCGCGATGCGGTCGAAGGCCGCGTGCTGGCCAAGGTCGAGAAGGTGCCGGCGACCGAGGGTCAGACCGTGAGCTTCGAGATCCCGGCGGCCGAGTGCCACGTGTTCGACGCCAAGGGCATGGCCCTGGCGCGCCGCGACTGACGGGCGACGAGCCGGCCTGCCTCACCTGTCCGCGGCGGCGAAGAACGCGCCGAACGCGGGCAGGTGCACCGTGTCGCCCTCGAGGCGGGAGGCGAAGCCGTGCCCTTCGAGCGGGTGCCAGCTGCCCGCCTCGATCGTCCACGACGCCGGGCCGTTCGACAGGTTGAAGGCGCAGAGCAGGCGCTCGCCGCCGTCCTCGCGCTCGAACGCCCAGATGGGCGGCGTGGTCTCGCAGAGCGCGATCGATCCGGTCACCAGGGCAGGGTGGCCCTTGCGGAAGCGGAGCAGCCGGCGACAGGCGGCCAGCACCGACGACGCGTCCGCCTCCTGCACGTCCACCGCCGACGCCAGGTGCTCGTCGGGGATGGGCAGCCACGGCTCACCGCTGGTGAAGCCGGCGGCGTGGGCCGCGGCCCGCCAGGGCATCGGCGTGCGGCAGCCGTCGCGCCCCTTGAACAGCGGCGCGAACTCGATGCCCCACGGGTCGACCAGGCGGTCGAGCGGCAGATCGGCCTCGGTGAGGCCCAGCTCCTCTCCCTGATAGAGGCAGGCGCTGCCTCGCATGGTGAAGAGACAGGCGAGCAGGAGCCTGGCCAGCGCCGGCCTGTCACCCGACAGCTCTGGCAGCCGGCCCCAGCGGCTCACCACGCGCGGGACGTCGTGGTTGGAGAAGGCGTACGTGGTCCAGCCGGTGCCGAGGGCGGCCTCGAAGGTGGCCACCACGCGGCGAAAGCGATCGACCCCGCACTCGTCGTGGGTGAGCTGGAAGCTGTAGCCGGTGTGGAGCCGCGCGGTCCCCGCCGTGTACTTGGCGGTGATGGCGGCGCTGTCGACGTCGGCGATCTCGCCCATCGTGAAGGCGCCGTACTGGTCGACCAGGGCGCGCAGCCGCTCGAACAGGCCGAGGATCTGCGGCTGGTCGCGGTCGTGGACGTGGGCCTGCATCCGGTAGGGCGTGACCAGCGGGCCGGCCACGTCGAGGCTGGGCAGCGTGAGGTCCTGCGGCGGGTTGTCCCGGAGCTCGGGGTCGTGGACCAGCGTGGTGATGGCGTCGAGGCGAAAGCCGTCGACGCCGCGCTCCAGCCAGAAGCGGGCCTCGCCCAGCATCGCGTCGACCACCTCCGGGTTGTTCCAGTTGAGGTTGGGCTGCGAGCGCAGGAAGTAGTGCAGGTAGTACTGGCCGCGCCGCACCTCCCACTGCCAGGCCGGCCCGCCGAACACCGACAGCCAGTTGTTGGGTGGAGAGCCGTCCGGCCGGGCGTCGGCCCACACGTACCAGTCGGCGCGCGGGTTGTTGCGGCTCGACCGGCTCTCCTCGAACCAGCGGTGCTGATCGGACGAGTGGGGCAGGACCAGGTCGATGATGACGCGCAGGCCGCGCCCGTGGGCGTCGGCCAGGAGGGCGTCGAAGTCGGCGTCGGCTCCGAACAGCGGGTCCACCGCGCGGTAGTCGGACACGTCGTAGCCGAAGTCCTTCATCGGCGAGCGGTAGAACGGGGAGATCCAGATCGCGTCCACACCGAGCCCGGCGATGTAGTCGAGCCCGGCGCGGATCCCGCGCAGATCGCCGATCCCGTCGCCGCTCGCGTCGCGGAAGCTGCGCGGATAGACCTGGTAGATGATCGCGCCTCGCCACCAGGGATGTGCCATGGCCTCCTACTATGCACGCCGCCGGCGCCCCGGGCCATTCTCCCCCGTCGGCGCGGCATCTGGCGCACTGGTTGCGCTTGACCGGCGACGTCTGCCGACCTAACGTCCGGCAGCGGGACCGCGCCCGTTTTCTGGCCCCGTTCCACGCGCTCGCGTCGAGCGCAGGAGGAGCGAGTACCGTGAGACACGTGAGCTACGTGAGATCAGGCAGTTCATTCGTGCGCGTTGCGATCGCCCTGGCGATCGGCCTCCTGGCCGCCTCCGGCTGCAAGAAGGGCGGCAAGAAGGAGGGCGGCGGCGAGCCTCCAGCCAAGGAAGGCGAGGCCGCGGGCGAGAACAAGGAGGGGGCCGAGGCGCAGCAGCCTGCGGCCGGCGGCGGCGCGGGAAAGATCGCGCTTCTCCTGCCGGAGTCGCAGACCGCGCGCTACGAGGCGGCCGACCGGCCGTACTTCGAGGCCAAGTTCAAGTCGCTGTGCGCCGGCGTCGACATCGTCTACTCGAATGCCAACCAGGTCGCGACCGATCAGCAGCAGCAGGCCGAGGCCGCCATCGCGCAGGGCGTCAAGGTGATGGTCCTCGATCCGGTCGACGGCGAGGCGGCAGGGGCGATCGCGAACGACGCCAAGGGCAAGAACATCCCGGTCATCAGCTACGACCGCCTCATCAAGGGAGGCGCCTCGCCCGACTACTACGTCTCGTTCGACAACGAGCGGGTCGGGCAGCTGCAGGGCCAGGCCCTGCTCGAGAAGCTGACCGCGATGGGCAAGAAGGAGCCCAAGATCACCATGATCAACGGCTCGCCGACCGACAACAACGCCACCCTGTTCAAGACGGGCGCCCACAAGGCGCTCGACGGCAAGGTGAAGGTCGTCAAGGAAGACGCGGCCGCCAACTGGAAGCCGGAAGAGGCGCAGCAGCTCATGGAGCAGTTCATCGCCGCGGTGGGGCCCAAGGGCTTCGACGGCGCGTATCAGGCCAACGACGGCACCGCGGGCGGCGCCATCGCCGCCATGAAGGCGGCCGGCATCGATCCGAAGACCAAGCCGACGACCGGCCAGGACGCCGAGCTCGCCGCCATCCAGCGCATCGTGGCCGGCGAGCAGTACATGACGGTGTACAAGGCCATCCGGCCCGAGGCGGAGAAGACCGCCGAGCTGGCCTGCGCCCTGTTCAAGGGCGAGAAGCCGGCCGAGGGCGTGGTGACCGGCAAGGTCAACAACGGCACCATCGACGTGCCGTCGGTGCTTCTGACCCCGATCGCCGTCACCGTCGATGGGGCGGGCGAGACCGAGTCGGTGGCCGACACCGTGGTGAAGGACAAGTTCTACGGCGAGGACTCGGCGGCCCAGATCTGCAAGGGCTACGAGAAGGCGTGCGCCGCCGCGAACATCAAATGACTTGGCCAGTGACCCGGCGGCCGTCGTAGGGGCCCGCGGCCGGAGCGCGCCGGCGCTCCGGCATCGACAGGAGGAATCGATGGCGTCCCGCACGGCAGGCGAAGTGTCGAAGCGCGTCCCTCTCCTCGAGCTCCGGGGCGTGAGCAAGCGGTTCGGCGCCGTGCAGGCGCTGACCGACGTCCGCTTCGACGTCTTCCCCGGGGAGGTGGTCGCGCTGGTCGGCGACAACGGCGCCGGCAAGTCGACGCTCATCAAGGTCATCTCGGGCATCTACAGCAGCGACGAGGGCAAGACGCTGTGGGAGGGGCGCGAGGTCACCATCCACTCGCCCAACGACTCCAAGGCGCTCGGCATCGCGACCGTCTACCAGGACCTCGCGCTGTGCGACAACCTCGACGTCGTCGCCAACCTGTTCCTCGGCCGCGAGGACGCCGGGCCGCGCGCGCTCGGTCCGCTCGGCGTGATCAACGAGCTCACCATGGAGGCGCGCGCGGTCGAGGTGCTGCGGCGGCTGTCGGTCAAGATCCCGAGCGTCCGCATCCCGATCGCGTCGCTGTCGGGCGGCCAGCGCCAGTCGGTCGCGGTCGCCCGCTCGGTCCTGTGGGCCAACAAGGTGGTGCTGCTCGACGAGCCGACCGCGGCGCTCGGGGTGGCCCAGACCCGCGAGGTGCTCGACCTCGTCAAGCGCCTGCGCGACGAGGGCGGCCACGGCGTCGTCATCATCAGCCACAACCTGGCCGACGTGTTCGAGGTGGCCGATCGCATCACCGTGCTGCGCCTCGGCCGCTACGTGGGCACCTACGAGGCGGGCAAGGTCGGCCGCGAGCAGCTGGTCGGGCTCATGACCGGCGCGGTGCCGGGGCTGGCCGAGCACGAGGACCCGACCGCGTCGGCCGTCGCCGCGACCACCACCGAGTCCCTGCCGCCGGCCGTGCCGCCCGGCGCATCCGGGCCGCCGAGCGCGCCAGGGGGAGGCGCGTCATGAGCAGCACGCTCGAGCGCGATCCGCGCGTCATCCTGGAGCAGCGCGGCTTCAAGGGCCTGCTCGCCGATTACGGCCGCCGCCTGCGCGAGGGGGACATCGGCCAGCTGCCGGTCATCGTCGGGCTCGTCGTCATCTGGGGCGTCTTCTACAAGGCCACCGGCGGCACCTTCTGGACGTCCTTCAATCTGGTCAACCTGACCATCCAGATGGCGGCGGTCGGCACCATCTCGGTCGGGGTCGTGCTGGTCCTGCTGCTGGGCGAGATCGATCTGTCGGTCGGCATCGTCAGCGGCCTGTGCGCCTCGGTCATGGCGGTCCTGACCGTGCAGAAGGGCTGGTCGGCGGAGTCGGCCGTCGTGGCCGGCATCCTGGCCGGCACCGCGGTCGGCCTGCTGCAGGGCGTGTGGATCACGCGCTTCGGCATCCCGTCGTTCGTGGTCACCCTGGCCGGCCTCATCGGGTGGCAGGGCGCGCTGCTCTACGTCCTGGGCCGCACCGGCACCATCAACCTCAACGATCGGTTCATCGTCGGGCTGGCCGGCACGTACATCAAGGGCCCGAAGGCCTACGTGGTGGCGCTCCTGTTCCTCGCCTACGTCGCGGGCGGGCCGCTCGTCACGCAGCTGCGCCGGCGGGCGGCCGGGCTCGCCGTCCAGCCCCTCCTGTTCGTCGTCGTGCGGGCCGCGATCCTGTCCGTCGTGGTGGGCGCGGCGGTCGCCAAGCTCAACGCCGACCGCGGCATCGGCCTTGGCCTCATCTTCCTGGTCGGCCTCGTGGTGGTGATGGACTACGTCCTGCGCCGCACCCGCTTCGGCCGCATGATCTTCGCCATCGGCGGCAACGCCGAGGCCGCGCGGCGGGCCGGCATCCCGGTCCAGCGCGTGCGCGTGATGGTGTTCGTCATCGCGTCCACGCTGGCCGCGTGGGGCGGGATCCTGGGCGCGTCGCGCCTGCGCGCGGTCAACCAGTCGGCCGGGCAGGGGGACGTGCTGCTCAACGCGATCGCCGCCGCGGTCATCGGCGGCACGAGCCTTTTCGGCGGGCGAGGCAGCGTGTGGGCCGCGCTGCTCGGCATCATCGTCATCCAGTCGATCTCGAACGGCATGGACCTCCTGTCCCTGCAGTCGTCGATCAAGTTCATGATCACCGGGGCGGTGCTCTTGACCGCGGTCACCATCGACGCGGTCATCCGGCGGGGCCGGCAAGCGTCGGGCCGCTGACGGCAGGTCCTTCCGCTCGGAGATCCTTCGGGCCGATCGTCGGGGCGATCCCTCGGGCGGGGCCTGCCTTGATCGGAGCATCGGTCCGGCTACTCTCCCGACATGAGCCGGCAGGCGGACGTGCGCGGTGCCAGCGGCAGCGGGGAGGCGGGCGACATCGCGCTGACCGACAGCGCCTGGGCCGTCCTGCGCCGCCGCTATCTGCGCCGCGACGAGACCGGCCAGGTGGTGGAGACCCCGGCCCAGCTCTTCCGCCGCGTGGCCGCCGCGGTCGCGTCGGCCGACGCGCGCTACGGCGCGACCCCCGCGCAGGTGGCCGCGACCGAGGAGCGCTTCTACCGCCGCATGGCGAGCCTCGAGTTCGTGCCCAACTCGCCCACGCTCATGAACGCGGGGCGGCCGCGCGGCCAGCTCGCCGCCTGCTTCGTGGTGCCGGTCGGCGACTCGATGCCCGAGATCTTCGACGCCATCAAGTGGGCGGCCGAGATCCAGAGGACCGGCGGCGGCACCGGGTTCGCCTTCTCGCGCCTGCGCCCCTCGGGCGATCGGGTCGCCTCCACCGGCGGCACCGCGTCCGGCCCGCTCGCGTTCCTCGACGTCTTCAACGCCTCGACCGACGCGGTCAAGCAGGGCGGGGCGCGCCGCGGCGCCAACATGGGCGTCCTCCGCATCGACCACCCCGACATCCTCGAGTTCGCCACCGCCAAGCTCGACCCTGCGCGGCTCACCAACTTCAACCTCTCGGTCGCAGTCACCGACGCGTTCATGGACGCCGCGGCGCGCGGGGGCGAGGTCGAGCTGGTCAACCCGCGCACCGGCCGCTCCGAGCGCAAGCTGGACGCGCGCCGCCTGCTCCGCACCATCGCGACGGCCGCGTGGCGGAGCGGCGATCCCGGCGTCCTCTTCCTCGACCGCATCGAACAGGGCAACCCGATCCCCGGGGCGGGCGCCATCGAGGCGACCAATCCATGCGGCGAGCAGCCGCTCCTCCCGTTCGAGTCGTGCGTGCTCGGCAGCGTCAACCTGGCCCGCTTCGCCCCCGGCGGCGCGGTCGACTGGCCGGCGCTGGGGCGGGCCGTGCGCGACGGCGTGCACTTCCTCGACAACGTCATCGACGTCAACTCCTACCCGCTGCCGCAGATCGAGGCGGTGACCCGCGCGCACCGCAAGATCGGGCTCGGCGTGATGGGCTTCGCCGATCTGCTCATCGCGCTCGGCGTGCGCTACGACAGCGACGAGGCGCTGGCGCTGGGCGGAGAGGTGGCCGCCTTCGTCGAGCGCGAGTCGCTGGCCGCGTCGGCCGAGCTGGCCGCCGCGCGCGGGCCCTTCGCCCGCTTCGCGACCAGCCGGTGGGCCGAGGCCGGGCATCCGCCGCTGCGCAACGCCACCACCACGACGGTGGCGCCGACCGGCACCATCAGCATCATCGCCGGCTGCTCGTCGGGCATCGAGCCGCTCTACGCGCTGTCGCTGGTGCGCCGCGTGCTCGACGGCGATCGGCTGCTCGAGGTCCATCCGGCCTTCCGCCGCGTGGCCGAGGAGCGCGGCTTCTGGTCGGACGCGCTGGCCGCCGCGCTGTCGGAGCAGGGCCGCGCGCGCGGCCTGGTGATCGCGCCGCCCGACCCGCCGATCCCGCCCGACGCGCAGGAGCTGTTCGCCACCGCTCACGACGTGCCGCCCGAGCTGCACGTCAGGATGCAGTCCGCCTTCCAGCGCCACTCGCATTCGGCGGTGTCGAAGACGGTCAACCTGCCGGCGTCCGCCACGCCGGAGGACGTGGAGCGGATCTACCGGCTCGCGCACGAGCTCGGCTGCAAGGGCGTGACCGTGTACCGCGATCAGAGCCGCGCCGCGCAGGTCCTGTCGTTCGGCCAGGCGGCCGTGGACGAGGCCGCGAGCTCGGGCGAGCTCTGCCCCGAGTGCGGCTCGCCGCTGCGCGGCGACGGGCTGTGCGCCGTGTGCCCGGGCTGCGGCTGGGCGCTCTGCTCGCCCGAGTGAAGCGCTCTCCGCGCGGAAGGGTGAGTCGGGCGGGAGATCGACCGGAGCCGAAAATCAAGACGGCCACTCGCATCGAGGCGAGCGGCCGTGCCGGGACGGAGGATCGCTGATCCGAGCTAGCGGCGGCGCCGGCGGCGCTGCGGCTTGGGCGCCACTGCCGCCTGCTCCAGCTCCTCGAGGCGCTCGAGCATGTGGACCATCGACTCCCGGGTATCGGGGTGAGGTTCATTGTTGATGGCCCGAGCCATGGTCAAGCGGAGCTCCGCGCGCAGCTCGGACTCGGCGAGCCGATAGGTGCGCAGGGCATCCTCTCCGTCATAGCCAGAGAGATCGGCTTCGCAGCCGGTGGCGGCGATCCACACGGCGGCGAGTGCAGCAGCGCGTCGCCCCGGGGCAGCGTGAGCAAACTCCTTCACCGTGATGCGGAGCCTCTGGCGGACGACAGCCACGGGCGGCAGAGCAACCAGGCCATCACTGTCTTCGTCGTTGATGCGACGTAGTGCGGGTCGTGTCATGCGGTATGCGGTCCTCTTCGAAAAGAGTGTGGCAAGCCGGGCGCCAGAAACGTTTGGCCTCGTTCGACTTGGCCCTGATTGGGCGCCTTCGCGGGCAGCAACCTTGCCCCAAACGATCTTGCTTGGCGAGAGGATAAAATGGATTTTTTGAACGGCGGAGTTTTCATTTCATGGTCTTTGAAGGGCATCTCTGCGGGGTTCGGGACGCGATCGTGAATACAGTTCGAACAGGTGTTGCACGCCCCGGG
>Ga0126377_10002175_pt1 | contig 13373 bp, 8 predicted proteins | sample PanSoiMetPlot_22_FD_92647 | JGI IMG/M metagenome (GOLD analysis project Ga0126377, IMG submission 92647) | Tropical forest soil microbial communities from Panama - MetaG Plot_22 | ecosystem: Environmental > Terrestrial > Soil > Tropical forest > Bulk soil | place: Panama | collected 2016-02-17
GACTCGGCTGGTCGACCAGTACTTCCGGGACACGTGGGCTGGACTGCTCGACCTCCTGGAGGAGGCGGGGCCGGCCGGCCTGATCCGGCGGGTGCGCCGCGCCGACGCCCAAGACCCCGAAGGCCGGGGCATCGGACGCTACAAGCGCAGCGACGACGCGACGGTAATCTGGATCAGCTGGTGAGGGATCGCAGCGCAGACCAACGATCAGTGCATTGCTGATAGCTCCTATTTCTGGCAAGCAGGCTGATGATCAGCTGCCGCCGGGATGAGGAGGTCGTAGACCTCGCGGGCGACATAGCGCTTCAGGCAGCGCAGGATGTCGCGCTTGGACAAGCCCTGTGTGGTCCGCCGCTGGACAGATGCCCTGGTCGGGGCGTGGCAGCGCATCCGGACCAGCGCGATACGCCACAGCGCGCTGTTGGCGCGCCGGTCGCCGCCACGGTTCAGGCGGTGACGGTCGGTCCGGCCCGAGGAGGCCGGGATCGGCGCCACCCCGCACCGGGTGCGCGAACGCCGCCTCGCTGCGCAGCCGAATGGGGTTGTCGCCGACGGTGACCAGCAGTTGCCCGGCGGTGTCCACCCCGACCCCGGGCAGGCTGAGCAGCGCGGGCGCGACCTGGCCGATCAGCACCTGCAGCTCGGCGTCCAGCGCGTCCAGTTCGGCCTGGAGCTGCTGCCAGCGGCGGGCGATCACGCGCAGCGCGTGCTTGGTGGCCGCGACCGGATCGCGCAGCGGGCCGGGGGCGCAACCCGACGCAGGCGGCGACCAACTGCCGGGTGGTGGTCAGCCGCCGCAGCGGGCCGGCCAGCTCCTCTGGCGCCGAGGTCACCAGCCCGTGCAGCTGCTCGGCCGGCCAGCACCCGGGCCTTGAGCGCGCCACGGCGGGCCACCCGCAGCACCCGGATCATCTCCACCCGGCCCTGGCGGGACTTGGGCGTGGTCCGGGCGGTGCCGGCCAGGGTCACCCGGGCGGCGGCCTCGGCATCGATCGGGTCGGACTTGCCCCGGCGGCGCCGGGTGGAGCGATCAGGCCGGTCGACCTCCACGACGTCCAGGCCGTCGTCGCGCGCGAACCGGGCCAGCCCGGCGCCGTAGGTGCCGGTGCCCTCGATCCCGACCTTGACGACCCGGCCCAAGCGCTCAGCCCAGGTGACCAGGGCGACAGACCCGCGGGTGGAGACCGGGAACGCGGCGTTGCCCAGAGTGAGCACTTAACTTCGGCCCTGACGGTCGGCGGCGACCTGGGAACGGCCGTCCGCACAGCGGTTCCTGGATTTTGCTGACACGGAAGCGGTCACTCCGGCTGCCGCGCCGCCTTCACGGCTTGCCAACTGGGCAGGGGGTCGCTGAACGATAGGGCCATCCTTCGGAGGGCCACCATGGTCCTCGCTTTGCTGATCACGGCCGGGACCGAGCGTCCCGCGACAGGCCACGGCTTGCTGCGGGTCGTTGCCTCCAGCCGGTCTTGCGCGTGATCCCCACCATCCGGCACGCCGCGACCGTGCCGACGCCTGCCTTGAGCAGCTGCCAGTACTCGGTCTCCACATCCAGCTGCCGCTTGGGTCCGGTTTGGCCAGGGCCGCGCCGGCGGAGTGACCCGACAGGGTGTTTGGATCTCGCCGACCAGTCCAAGTGGAGCAAGGTCGAGTAGACTTCGCGTAGCGGTCGAACCGGTCCGCTGACCTCCTCCAGCTTCCACCCGGCCCTTGGACGTCATGGAGCAGCCCAACATCGACCCGGCGGCCCTTCTGACCGCGTGCACCCTCGTCGCGACGATCGCCGGCTGGCTGATCGACCGCTACTGGACTCGACGCAAGCGCATCATCTACCGCGTCCAACTCAACACGCCCATCGGCATGACGCCCCGGGACGCACGGAGCATCGTCGAGCTGCAGCTCCAGCGGGCCGGTGGCATCGTGTCCAACGCGAGCCTGACGCTGCTGCGCATCAGAAACGGCGGCAGCCTCGACATCAAAGCAGCCGACGTCGAGCAGCCGCTCACCTTCACGTTCGAGGGGCGGGAAGTGATCGGCGTCGAGATACCCCAAGCCGAAGCGAGCCCTCGGGCGCTCAGGGAGATGCTCCTTCGGGAGCCGGGCATCCAGGCCACCGGCAACAAGCTCGTGCTACCCAGAGTCCCGCTGAACAAGAAGGACCGCTTCAAGCTGCTGGTCCTCCTCTCCGGTACCGGGGATTCCGTCCACGGCGACGGCTTCATCACCGGCGGCCGGGTCGCCCGCGACCCCCGACGCCGCGGGCCGAGCACCCGCACGCTCGCCTACGGCGGCGCGTGCCTGGCACTGGTCGGCCTGCTCGGCGGACTGCTGATCCGTGCTCCGCGGCCCGCGCCCGGCTCGTCGGCCTGCGTCCCCGGACGCCTGCAGATCACCGGTTCAAGCGCGTTCGAACCGCTGGTCGAGGAGATCAGCGTCGCCTACATGAAGGGCTGCTCACGCGCGCAAATCGAGGTCGAAGGCGGCGGAAGCCTCCAAGGCGTCCAACGGCTGTTCGACAGCAGCCGGGACGATCGAACTGCCCTCATGGCGGTGTCCGACGGGCCAGCTCCCCAACGGTACCGGTCGCTGGTCCCCCATCCCGTCGGCATCGTCGTCTTCGCCCTGGTGGTCAACAAGGCGACGCAGATCCACGACCTCACCACCGGCCAACTCCGCGACATCCACCGCGGGCGCTACAGGAACTGGAGCCAGCTCGGCGGCCCGAACCTGCCGATCAGCATCGTGAGCCGCGACTCCCTGTCCGGAACGCGCGCCGCCTTCGAGGCAGGCGTCCTCAAGCTCAGCGAACAGGCGGTCTCGTCCAACGACTGCGTCAACAAGGACCGGGACGCAACCGCCCCGGTCGTCCGCTGCGAGCGGCGCACGACCGAGGATCTGCTCCGTGAGGTCGACACCATCCCAGGAGCGCTCGGCTACGCCGAGACGTCGACCGCGACACGCTACGACCGGGTCGACCGGATCCAACTGGACGGCAGGGACCCAGACCCCAGCCTCGTCCTCCAGGGAAATACCCGTTCTGGGCGACGGAGTACTTCTACACGTACAGCCGCGTGGAGGCCGGCACGCTGATGTCGGCGTTTCTGGACTACATGAACAGCGACACGGCCAGGAACGTCCTGCGGCGCAACGGAGGCCTTCCCTGCATCGATGGCAACCAGAACCTCATCGGCAAACTGTGCTGATCGCCCTGCGCTCGCCGCACCTTCGCGATCGCTCCTTGCGACGTCGCTGACTCGTGCGGCGCCAGGGTGGGCTCGACTACTCGGTGACGACCTGGTGCAGCGCCGGGTGGGCCCGCACGTTCATGCCGCCGATGCGCCGCTGGAACTCGGGGGAGGCGGCCGCCGTGCGGAAGCGGTCAGCGGACTCCCACTCGGCGACGTTGACGTAGCGGAACTCCGCCTCCGGGTCGAGGCTCTGGTGCAGCCTGGTGGACACGAACCCAGGCTGCTGGCGCATCCAGTCGGCGGCGTGCCGCCAGTCGGCGAGGAACGTCTCCTCCTGGCCGCCGGGGACCTCGAACGCGTTGATCAGCACGACACTCATCGACCCGCTCCTTGGGGTCTTCAACCGGATGATGGTGCCACCTCATGCCACGTTGAGGGCCTGCGCGATGTCCTGGTGGTTGAGGTAGACCACGACCCGAGTCGGTCGGTGTTCTGGTGCAGGATGAAGGTCGAGGACAACCGGACCGGGGTCGACGCCGTGGTGCGCTCGCCACGCCAGCCGGTTCTGACCAGGACTACCAGGACTATAGGTGTCGTCCAGGACGTGGTGCTCGAGGTCGGCCAGGACGACACAGGGATGCCGACGGCGCGAACAGCTCGGCCAGCCGGTCGACGTCGAGCTGGTCGGAGGCGGCGGCGAACGTCGCGAAGAATGCCTCGACCTGGCCATCGAGGTCTGGATCGGAAATCAGCAGCTCCGTACGGGTCGTGTCGGTCAGAGCAGTGCGAGCGTGTGCCAGATATCTGCCCCGTGATCGTCGGCAGTCGTGGGCGCCTCGAAGCGGACAAGCGTCGCGGGCTCTTCACCGTGGTGTCACTGGGGAGCCATCTCGGTGGTTCGCCAGGGCCGTACATTTCCCCCCGATCCTGCTTCGAAAGGAAGGAATGCGGCCGATGCGCGTCGTGTCTGCTGTGTTCGCTGCCGCATTGACCGTCGCGGCCCTCGCGGCCCCCGCCAGCTCACAGCCCCCCGTCGTCAGCCGGATCCACGACGTCCAAGACGCCGCCCATGTCTCGCCCCTCAGCGGCCAGGACGTCGCCGGCGTGGAAGGGATCGTCACAGTCAAGCGGCCCGGCAGCTTGTGGATGCAGGACCCCAACCCGGACACCGACGAGGCCACCTCCGAAGGCATCCTGGTGTTCGGCCCCAGCGTCGACACGCTCGTCGACGTCGGTGACCACGTGCGCGTCCGCGCCGCGGGGAGTGTGGAGACCAGCGGGGTCTTCGACCCGGCCTCTGACGGGATCGACTTCTACGAGAGCCTCGAGGGCATGCGCGTCCAAGTCGACCAGGCGCTGGCGGTCGGCCCGCGCAACCAGTTCGGCGAGATCCCGGTGGTCGGCGACCAGGGCGCACACGCCGGTGTCCACAGCGTCCGCGGCGGACTCCTCATCCGCCCCGACGACTTCAACCCCGAGCGGATCATCCTGGACGACACCCTGCTAGCGACCCCGGTGGCGGACGTCGGGGACAGCTTCACCACCGCGGTGGTGGGGGTCATGGACTATAGCTTCGGCAACTTCAAGCTCGACGTCACCACCCCGCTCACCCGGCTCGACGGCGCCCTGCAGCGCGAGACGACCCGCGCCCCGTCGGACCAGGAGATCGTGGTGGGGACCTACAACGTCGAGAGCCTCGATCCGGGCGACGGCGGCGCCTTCGCCCGCCACGCCGAGCAGGTCGTGCGCAATCTTCGCTCGCCCGACCTGCTCGCGATCGAGGAGATCCAGGACAACGACGGCGCGACCGACAGCTCCGTCACCGACGCCTCGGTCACCTGGAGGCTGCTGATCGACGCGATCCGGGCCGCCGGCGGCCCGGACTACCAGTACCGGCAGATCGACCCCGTAGACGACCAGGACGGCGGCGAGCCAGGCGGCAACATCCGCGTCGGGTTCCTGTTCCGCTCCGACCGCGGCCTCCGCTTCGTCGGCCGCCCCGGCGGCGACGCCACCACACCGACCACCGTGATCGACCGGCCTGAGGGGCCACGGCTGTCGTTCAGCCCCGGCCGGGTCGCCCCCCAGGACCCCGCGTTCGCCGACACCCGCAAGTCGCTGGCCGGCGAGTTCCGCATGCGCGGCACGAAGGTCTTCGTGATCGCCAACCACCTCAGCTCCAAAGGTGGCGACAGCCCGCTGTTCGGCCGCTGGCAGCTACCGACCCGCTCCAGCGAGCAGGCCCGCCGCGCCCAGGCGCAGGTCGTCAACGATTTCGTCGACGAGCTGGTGGCGGCCGACCCCCAGGCGAACGTGATCGCCCTGGGCGACCTCAACGACTTCGAGTTTCCCAGACGGTCGAGCTGCTCCAAGGGGGGGTGCTCACCACGCTGATGGACACGCTGCCCAAGGCCGAGCGCTACTCCCACGTCTTCGAGGGCAACTCCCAGGTGCTCGACCAGATCCTGGTGAGCGCCAACCTGCTTCGAACCGTCCCGATCGACTACGACCCCGTGCACGTCAACGCCGAGTTCGCCGACCAGGCCTCCGACCACGATCCCCAAGTAGCCCGCCTGGACCTGCGAGGCCGGCCCTCACCCACACAGCCCACGTAGCCGCAAGCGACCCGGCGGGCACCACTGTTTGCTTCTTCGCCCGAGGTGAACATATGGCCGCGACGCTGCCCACGACCAGCAGCCGCACGCCACCACCTACCGTCCGTCCCCACCAGCAGCGGTGGCCCGTGCGCCGAGCAGGCCGCCTGCTGGCGGCGGGTATGGCCCTGGTCCTGATCGCCGCGATGGGCCCGCGGGCCCTCGCGGCCGACGACGGTGAGGGCCCGGCGCCCTCGCCCGAGCTGCCGGCGGACGCGCCCCCCGATCAGCCGCCGGCGGTCGCGGCTGCCGACGACGCCGGCGACCGCGGGGAAGGGGAAGCGGCGCCCGCGGGCGCGGACGCGTCCGCCTGGACGCTGTGGCTGGTGGTGAGCAGCAGCGAGGCGGGCGCCACCAGCAGGGAAGCGGCCGGGGGCACGGGTACGCAGGCCGTGGCGGAGACCTCCCAGGGCGCCGGCGTCACCGACGCCACAGCCGACGCGGCCGGCCAGGCGCTACCAGACCAGCAGCCCGACCCCGGCCACGGGTGCGGCGCGGCCGGCGGCTGCGCTGACGGGCCGGAGCACCAGGACGCGCCCGCCGCCGCCGCGGCGGCGGCCGGCGGGCCCACAGCGTCCGGCTACCAACCACCGGCCAGGCCGCCGCGACCTGCGCTCGACCCGCAGCTGAGCCCGCAGCAGCGGCACACGATGCGGGTGGAGTACGAGCAGCTCCTGGCGGGGTGGCAGGCCGCGGAGGCCCAGATCGCCGCCGACCTGGCGGAAGTTCTCCGCCTGGCGGAACTCCACGGTTTGCGGGTGCAGCAGGAGTTCCAGGCGTTCGAGACGAAATGGACCGAACGCGCGGCCCAGCGCGAGCAGAGGGCTGCGGACCGCCGGGAGGCGCTGGCCCGTGCCCGCGCGGCACAGGCCGCACGGGCGGCGCTGGCCGCACCCAGGCCCACGGCGTCGTTCGATGAGCAGGTCGAGCGGACCAGGTCCCTGATCCAGCAGGAGGGGCAGGTGCTGCCCAGCACCACGCGCGCCCGAGCGCTGGGGATGACCCGCCCCCAGCTCGAGCAGGCGCTTCGCTACCTGCGCGTCGAGGCCGGCGTCGCGCGGCTGCTGGGTGAGCGGAAGACCGGCCCCGTCCTGCGTCCCGAGCAGCTGGCCAGAGCACTCCACGCCCGCAAGAAGGATGTCATCAGAGCGTTGCGCACGCTGGGTCACGGTCAGTGGAAGACGCCGCGCCGCATGAGCATGGTTGGACCAGAAGCCACACCGCTGGTGCTCCCCGGGATCGACGGGAGCACGCCGAAGCCGCCGGCCGTCCCGCCGACCGTGGTCCGCCCGCCGGACATCCCGCGCACGCCTCCCTCCGTCGCGGTCGCGCCGGATGCGGTCACTGACACGCCCGGGTACGGCGGGTTCACGCCGGAGACCGCCGTCCCGGCGTTCCAGCCGACGCCCGCGGAGCAGGTCGGCCGGCTACCGTTGCCCGCGCTGGCCGCCGGCGTCATCATCGCCGTCGCGTCCATCGCCCTCGGCGTGGCGATGCTCGGGGCGAGATGGGTCACTATCGTGGCGTTTCCGGCCCTCGCCTTCCCGATGCCGAGCATGCCCCAGGACGTCCCATGGGCCGCCCCTGGCGCGACCCCGGGATGACGCTCGGACGCATCGCGCTGTTCACCACGCTCAGACCAGAGGCGGTGTGTCCCGGGTTCTGCGGTCCTCCGAGAGGAGCAGGTCAGCTTCGACGAGCCTGAGGCGGAACGGAGCGCTGCGTTGCACAGGATGCTCGACTTCTACTTGGCAAGCGGGCAGCGCGCCAGCCAGCTGGTGCTTCCGGCGACCACTCAGTGCAAAGGTCAGGACACCAAGGCTGACCGTCGAGCAGCAGGCAGCTGCACACGACGCGACGGCGACGCGGCGATCGGGGCCGGGCTGGTCAGGGTGTGGCCGTGCCGGCGAAGTAGCCCAGGGCTCTGGCCCAGGCGTTGGCGCCGACCCGGGTGCCGAGCCGTCGCCCGTCCAGGTCACCGTCCTTGAAGTGGATGCCGCCGGAGCGGCGGGGGTGACCACCGTCGGCGGCTGATAGGGCAGCCAGTCCTCGCCCCGGATGGCCCTGGTGCCCCGGCCGGGCCCGCCCAGGCCAGCACCCTGCGGCCCCGGTACAGCTCCCGGACCGTGGACGGCCCGTCCGCCCAGTACTCGGCGATGCTCTTGCTGCGATCGTCCAGCTCACGGCTGTCACCCAGCGCCTGCCGGACCTGGCGAATGTAGGCCCGGTTGGGTCGGCCGCGCTCGTCGACGTGGGCGACCACGCCGGCTGCCGCGGCCTGGCCAAGCGCGAATACCGAAGACCGTCGTCGTGGTCTCGACCCGCCCCTCGGGAGGCGTTAGCGTCTCAGGTTCGAGTGGGTTCCGGGCCGGGGGGGCGGGCGTGGCCACATACGAGCAGACCCCTGAGGGAAAGACCGAACACCGCATCGACGGATCGGGCACACTGCCACACGTCGACGATTCTGAGTCAGCCTCCGAGGACCAGCGTCCGGAGGACCGCCTGCCGATCTTCGAGGCGGCCCGCTCCGACTGGGCCGGGCAGTCCACACCCACCCCGACTGGCCCCGGGGATTCGCCAGAGCTGGACCTCAGCGAGGCGTTCCTGCACTGGCCGCCGCGGTCAGTGGCGGACACCGATCCTTTCGACTTCGGCATCAACACCGGCGCTGGCCGTCCGGGGCTGCGCCTCAACCCCTACGTTCCCAGAGATGTCGACGCCGAACTCGACAGCGCCCTGGCGTCACCAGGCGTTCGCGCAGTCATCGTGATTGCCGACTTGGGCAGTGGCGCCAAGCGCACGGTCTTCCAGGCGCTCCGGCGCAACCGGCTCAGGAGTCCGCTGCTGATCCCACGCACGCCATCGGTGGACGACCTCGAGACGCTGTTCCACGAGGGGATCGCCGACGCGTACCCGGGCTCGATCCTCTGGCTGGCGGACTTCGCCGCGGTGGCGAACCGGTCCGGTAGTTCGCTGCTGGGGCTGCAAGGTCCCCACGCCACCGTGATCGGACTCGTCCGCCCCGAAGGAAGCCAACGCCTCGACCTGGGAGCCGACCGGAGCGTGAGGTTGATCCGCGTCCCTGATCAGTTGAGCGACGGGGAGCGTGACAGGGCGCAGCGCCTGTATCCGGACCGATATCCGGACCGGCCGCTTCGCGACCATCTCGGGTTCGCGTTCGGCAACCAAGGCCCGGCCGTCCTGAGCAGCTCCTCCCGGGCAGCCATCGTTCGGGCGCTGCAGCTTGCCGGCCGGCGCCGCGAGCGGCGGGGCACCGTCGATGCGACGCTGCTCCTGCTCGGTGCATTCATCCAAGCAGTTGAGACGGATCTGCCGGGTGTGACCAGCGGGTTCGTTCAGTTCCTCTGTACACGTCATCCGGAGCGTCCCGACACGGGAACGCTCCTCAGGCGCCTTGCCGCCGCCGCCGACGTTCGCGACAGCAACACGAGCGCCGACCGCCCGCTCGACCAGAACGCGCTGACTCGACCGCCACTCTCGCGGCTGCTCAAGCGGGCAGGGGATCTCGCCGCGCAGGTGGCGGGGTCGCGTGAGGCCCACCTCCGGCATGTCCTGGCGGCGGCCGTGGCATCCGACGACCCGCCGATCGATCCTGGAGTCCTCGCCGAGCTGCGCCTGTCCCTGGCAGCGCTGCGATCCGGGTTGCGCGAGGTCGTCCGGGACGAACCGCCGCTGGGCGAGTCACTCGACGTCTGGGCCAAGTTCCTCGGCGGGCCCGATGTACCTCGCGAACTCGCCGGCGGCATCTCGGCCGACCGAGTCGACCCCACCAAGGGCATCCCACTCAGCCGAGACCACCTCGGCGCGGCCGTCTACGTGTCCATGTTCGCCTCGGTGATCACCAGCCGGGACACGCCGATGCCGCTGTCGATCGGCGTGTTCGGCGAGTGGGGCTCTGGCAAGAGCTACTTCATGGGCCTGCTCCGCGAGCAAGTCGACCTGCTCGCACGATCCGGCAACCGCGGCTACCTGAGCGACGTCGTGCAGATCGGCTTCAACGCCTGGCACTACGCCGACAGCAACCTCTGGGCAAGCCTCGGCGACGAGATCTTCCGGCAGCTCACCTGCCCCTCGGAGCGGGCCGAGGACCAGCGGGCGCAACTGCGCGAGGAACTGGCCGAGAAGCTGGCGCAACGCAAGGACCTCGAAGCGACCACCTCGCAGGCCCGCGCAGAGACCGCCCGCCTGCAGGCGCAACTCGACCAGGCCACCGCCGACCGCGACACCCGCGCGGTCGACCTGCTGCATGCCGTGAAAGGCTCGCAGCAGCTCCAAGGCCAGTTCGACAAGATGTGGAAGCGCCTCGGGGTCGACGACGAGGCCGAGCAAGGGAGGATGCTCGCCGACCAGCTGCGCGGCACCGCCAGCGACGCAGCGGTGCTGCGCCACTCGTTGGCGGGCCGAACCGGACGGCGGGCAACCATCCTCGCGGCGATCCTGCTCGCGCTCCTCGCCGCTGGCGTCCTGCTGCTGCCAGCGACGGACCAATGGCTCGCCCGAGGCGGGCTGGCGACGCTCAGCACGCTCGCGGCCGCGAGCCTGGCGATCATCGCCCGCGTCCGCTCTGGCCTGCGCCAGCTGCGCCAGCTCGCCACTGACCTGCAGAGTCGAGCCGAGGCGGCGGCAGCGGAACGCCACGACCGCACACTCGCCAAGCACCTCACCGCCCTTCGCCAGGCAGAAGCCGACGAACGCGTCGTCCAAGCCCAGCTCGACGAGGTCATCACCCAGGTCGGCCAGCTGGGACGCCAGCTCACCGATCTCGCGCCGGGCATGCGGCTGTACCGCTTCCTGGCCGAGCGGGCCGACGGCGACGCCTACACCCGGCACCTCGGCCTGATCTCCACCATCCGCAAGGACTTCGAGCAGCTCATCGAGCTGATGGACGACTGGCGCCGCAACGCCCACGGCGAGAACGCACGGCGGCCCATCGACCGCATCGTCCTCTACATCGACGACCTCGACCGCTGCTCGCCGCAGCAGGTCGTCGACGTCCTCCAAGCCGTCCATCTGCTGCTCGCCCTGGACCTGTTCGTCGTCGTCGTCGGGGTCGACCCCAGATGGCTGCTGCGCTCACTGCGCCACCAGTACCGCAGCATCCTCACAGCAACCGCCGCGCCCTCGCGGCGTGACCAGCCCACCTGGGAGACAACCCCCGAGGACTACCTCGAGAAGATCTTCAACATCCCCTTCGCTCTTCCAGGCATGAACGAGGGCGCCCTGGGCCGGCTGCTGCGCAACCTCAGCACCGACCACGACACGCCAGAGACGCCAGCCACCCCGCCGACCATGCCCCCGCCCGACGCCAGCCAGGCCGCACCGCCACTACGCGAGCGTCCCGCCGACGGCGACCAGCCTCCACCACCAGCAGCGTTCCCGGTCGAGCGGGGCTCAGAGGTCGCGGCCGCACAGCACGGGACACCCGAACAGCAGCCGCCACGACCGCTGACCGAACCCGAGCTCCAGCTCCTGGCAGCGCTCGAACCGCTGATCGACACACCGCGGGAGGCCAAACGCCTGCTGAACCTCTACCGGATGCTGCGGTCGACCCGCGACCTGTCCCCGGCCTCCCGATTCCTCGGTGAGGACGGGCGCCACGGCGAGTTCGAGGCGGTCATCATCCTGCTCGGCCTGCTCACCGCGCATGCACGCCTCCTCGGCCAAGTCCTGGATGCACCGCCGAGCCAGAACCACGCCGTCCGCGGCGGACTCGCGCATCGGCCAGCCAGCGGGTCGTGGGCTGAGTTCGTCACAGGACTCCAGCCAAGACGCGACGGCACCGCTTGGACCAACGACATCGTCGGCCACATTCCAGAGGCAGACCTTGCCGAATGGCGCCGACTCGGCGCCGGCATCCAGCAGGCGAGCCAGGGCATCACGCTGCCCGATCTGACCGCGTTCCAGCGCTGGGTACCGCGGATCCGACGCTTCTCATTCGTCCTGTCGCCACTCGCCAGCAAGTCACCGCAGAACTGACACCATGCCCTCGCCCTGCTGAGATAGAGAGCGTCCAGTGCACGTGCCTGCCACCCTGACCAGCACCACATCACCGACCTCGACCTTGGCGGTGTCCACGGTGCGACCGTCACCACCTGCCGGCTGGTGATGATCGGCACCCATCGAGGAACCAGACGGCCGGAACTGCACCGTCTGACCATCGGCAACCCTCAACGCCTATCACCGGCGCGACCTCTGCCACCGCTCAGAACGGTGGCGAGGCCTCGTCTGGTGGCGCAGGAGAGTCTGCCTGTTCGGGTGCCCGAACCGGCTGGACCGCCGCACGGCCCGCTCGTCACGATCGAGAACATGGGGGCTGCGGCGGACCGTGCGGCGGACCGGACATCGCCGGCAGGGGACGTCGAGCGCTCGGCGTCCGCTGCCCGTGGCCGCATGCCCCACGACGGCGTGGGCGGCGACGAGGAGGTCGCCGCCGCGGGGCTGGTCGGCGCCGGAGACGGTCGGCGCGACGCGCGGGTGGTCCCGGACCCGCGTGCCATCCTGGCCCTGCAGCGGGCTGCCGGGATGCGCGCCGTCTCCCGCCTCCTGGCCGAGGGGTCGCGGCCGCGACATCCTGGCGAGCGGCGTCCGCCAACGGTGCAGCGCCTCGACCCTGGCAACCGCCCGCCACCGCCCGGGGCGCCCCCCGCGGGAGCCACGACCGCCGCGGCCGAGGGCAGGGCCGGCGTGACCGATGTCCCCGCAGGAGGCGCCGGCGCGCCGGCTGTCGGTGCCGATGCCGGTCCAGTGGTCGCCGGCGGCCCCCAGGCAGCCGGTGGGGTCGGCGCCACGCCGAGTGGTCCGCCCACCGCAGCGGCCGGTGATCCGGGTGGCACCGCTACCGCGGTCGTGCCGGCAGCGCCCGGAGGACCTCCGGCCGGGGCAGTGCCCGGCGCGGCATCCGGCGCGCCCGTCGCCACCTCCACCGCCACTCCTGATGTGACGGGCGCGGGCGGCCCGGGGCGGCCACCCGCACCCCTCGGCCCCGCCGGCGGTGGGCTCGCCGCCCTCGACGACCGTGCGGCCGCGCGGCGGCAGGCCGTCGCCACGGTCACCGCCGAGCGCAAGGAGCAGGTGCGTGCCGCGGCGACGACCGCCGCCACGGCCGTCGGTGCCACCGCCGCGCAGGAGCGGGAACGCGCCGCGCAGGCGCTCACGGCGGCCCTGGAGCAGGTCCGGTCCTCGTTCGAGGGCGCCCGCGACGGCATCCAGGCACAACGCCGTACGAGCCTCGACCAGGTGCGGGCCACGGCGCGGACCCGCCGCGAGAACGTCGACACGACCACCACTGACCAGAAGAAGGCGCTCCTCGACCTCGGTGCGGAGAAGGCGCGTGCCGCGGCCGACGCGGGCACCACCGAGGCCGACCGGATGACCCGTGAGTCGACGGCCAAGGCCGCGCGGGCACGCGCCATCGGCGAGGAGAAGGTCAACCAGTACCGCGGCTACGACCGTGCGGCGCGGATCGCCAGCGCCGCCAGGGAGATGGCGTCCAGCGCGGCGGAGCGGATGA
>Ga0126377_10002176_pt1 | contig 13372 bp, 14 predicted proteins | sample PanSoiMetPlot_22_FD_92647 | JGI IMG/M metagenome (GOLD analysis project Ga0126377, IMG submission 92647) | Tropical forest soil microbial communities from Panama - MetaG Plot_22 | ecosystem: Environmental > Terrestrial > Soil > Tropical forest > Bulk soil | place: Panama | collected 2016-02-17
ACGCTCTGCATCCACTGAATCTGGCCGGCGAGCGTGTCCGGCGCGATCCACATCGCGCTGTGCACGTGGTCGGCTGCAGCGGCGGCCGCGGGAATGACGCGATGGTAGGCCATCACGTAGCGACCGCCTGGACGCCCCACCAGGTCATCGAGGGGATAGCTTCGCCCGATGACGCGCGCGGCTGCCTGCTTCAGGGCGAAGAGCGACACACAGTAGTACCTACCACCCGATGTGCGCTCCGGTCACTCCAGTGTTCCCCCGGGGACGCGCTTGGCCAATCCTGCACAGAGGATCGCCACGGCGGAGAGCGCCGCGGGTATCGCCGCCGCATGAAACAGATCTCGCAAGGCCTCAGGGCCCAGGCCTCAGGGCCCAGGGTTGGTCTAGGCCCCAGGAGGCCTTTACGGCCGCGACGCCGATGACGGCGGCGCGGCTAGCGATTTGGCCTCTGCGTCGACGTCCTGCTCCCATTGCGTGATCAGCGGATACAGCTTCTTGACGATGTCCATGCGCTGATTCGCAAGGTCGTTCCGCTCGCCGACGTCGTTCGCCAGGTTGAAGAGCATCGGGTTCGGTCCGTCGATCATCAGCTTCCAATCGCCCTGTCGCACCGCGCGCTGCCGTCGGGCCTGAAGCGTATAACGCCAGAACAGCGTACGCTCGACTCGTGGCTGCGTGCCCTCGAGGATCGGCATGAGGTTCATGCCCTCGAGCTTCGCGTCGGCTGGTACCGGCGAATTGGTGATCGCCGCGATCGTCGCCGTGAGATCCATCACGATGCCCACCTGCGGTGACGTCTTTCCCGCCGGCACGTGTCCCGGCCATCTGAAGATCGCCGGCACACGGATGCCGCCTTCCCACACCGACTGTTTGCGGTGGAACAGCGGGGCATTCCGCGAGAGCCACTCGCCGCCGTTGTCGTTGGTGAAGATGACGAGCGTGTTGCGGGTAAGACCCTTGCGATCGAGCGCGGCGAGGATCTCGCCGACACCGCGGTCGGCCCGCTCGAGAATCGCGACATAATCCTGCCGCGTGCTCGTCTGATCGTCCTGCGGCTGGACGAATCGTGCGTTGTTCGGCGCCACCGACGGATGATCGGGCACCTGAAACGGCCAGTGCGCCGCATTGAAGGCCACTTCGAGAAAGAACGGCTTGCCCGCGCTCTCATCGATCACCTTGACCGCTTTCTGCGCGAACAGATCGGTCGAGTAGCCGTTCTCGTGCGAGGGCTGATCGTTTTCGAACAAATCGTGCTGCCCGTCGGAATCCGAGTGCTGGTAGTAGTCGATCAGTCCGCTCTTGAACCCGAAGAAGTAGTCGAACCCGTGCGCGGTGGGGCTGAACTCCGGTTTGTATCCGAGATGCCATTTGCCGATGAGCGCCGTGTGATAGCCGTTGTTCTTCAGGAGCTGCGGCAGCGAGCGGCCGGTCGGACGCAGGCCCTGCTCCTGGGCGACGCGCGCCGATCCGAGCGGAACCTCGATGCGCACGCGCTGTTGATAGCGGCCTGAGATGAGCGCCGCGCGTGTCGGCGAGCAGCTCGGCATCGCATAGAAGTCGGTCAGGCGCGTGCCGTTCTTCGCGAGGCTGTCGATGTTCGGCGTCTTCACGTCAGGCGCGCCATAGCTGCCGATGTCGCCGTAACCGACATCGTCAGTGATGATGAGGACCACATTCGGACGACTGGCATCCTGCGCCCACGCCATCTGAGTGACGCAAGCGATCGCGGCAACAAGCGTGAGTAGCGTGCGCATGGCTATTTGAAGATGGTCTTGAGCGTTTCAACCTGCGATTTGTCGAACTCACCGAGTTTCATAGGGGTCACCGACACATACCCGTTCTGCACCGCCCACATGTCCGAACCCTGTGGTCCTTCCCCGCCTTCCTTGAATACGCTCCAGTAGATCGTGCGGCCGCTCGGATGCTTCATCTCAGCGAAATGTTCGTCGCCTTCCTTCTTCTCCGCCTGCGACGTGATCATGTAGCCCTTGTATCCGCTGGTCGGCCGTGCCGGCAGGTTGACGTTGAGAAACGTGTTCGGCGCGAGCCCGTACTGCTTGATTCGCCGCGCGACGCCGAGGACCTCCTCAGCCGCATACACGTAGTCCCGCGGCGCTCCGTCCTCCGCAAGCGAAGCTGCAATCGCCGGCACGCCGTGAAGCGCACCTTCACGAGCGGCACCAACCGTGCCCGACAGGTACGCCGAGAAGCCGAGGTTGTACCCGCGGTTGATGCCAGATACGACCAGATCAGGCTTCGGCTCGAGAATGTTTCGAATCGCGATGTTCACGGTGCTGGCAGGAGTGGCCGTCAGCCCGATGGCTCGAAGCCCGTTCGGCAGCGTGAAATCCTCGCGGAATACCGGCTCGCTCGTCACGATCGAATGTCCCTTTCCGCTCTGATTCTCTGACGGCGCCACGATGATGACCTGGCCGATCGCCTGGAGCGTCTGCGCCACCATCGCAATGCCCGGCGCACGCACGCCATCGTCATTGCTGATCAGGATGCGATACGGAAGTGGTTGCGGACGCGCCTGCTGTGCCCGCGCCGGAGCGAACAGCATCGCGAAGAGACTTAGAGCGAGAAGTGGAACGACGGCACGAGCTCTCGACATGGCGCCGAGAGTATCAGAACGCAGGGGTGGGACGCCTGACGAGTCTGTAAATCGCCCAGGCCAGGATGCCGAGGAGGACGACGGGCACGAGCGGTGCGAGCAGTGCCAGGATGCCGGCGACGAGTGCCCCTACGAGCGCGACGATCCCGATGATGACGACGACCGGCGCGACGAGCAACCCGAGCAGCCCGCCGATAAGGCCGAACACGAGGCGGAGCACGCCGCCAAACAGGAAGAAGAACAGGCGAAACGGGAGGAACAGCAGCTTGAAGACCAGACCGATTATCAGGAGCGGAATTGCTGCGACGCCAAAGAACAGTAACGCCAGGGCGCCGAGGAACAAGAACGTCAGCATCCTAACCTGCCATTACGGCCGGTATCCGACGAAGGTTCCGCTAGGTGCGTTTCGACTCTGGCACCTCGTACAGGACGAGACCCCGTTTGACCTCCTCCATCGCGACACGCTCGGCCTTGAACGGCTGCGCGCGAGGCTCTTCGCCCGGGTGGTGGTCATCGCCGAGACGAGGAAGCGCGCCACGCCTCAGCTGCTTCGCACGCATCGCTGCGACGTCGACAAAGAGAAAACGGCTTTCAATCGGAGGGGCTTTCGGACGAGGGGCTGGCGGTTCCGCAGCCAGCTCGGTATCGACCGGACTCAGCGTGTCGTCAGTGTCAGCCATGAGAGGCCCCAGACTAACACACAAAAACGGCTCCAGGCTCCAAGGTCTGGGCCTTGCCCGAACCTGGAGCCTGTCTCGCCGTGGGGCGGCAAAGTCGCGACGCCGGACCTGTCCGCCGTAGCGGCAATGCCGCGAAGGCGGAGGTTACGCGGCGACTTCCACGTTGATGGTGCGCGGCTTGGCCTCTTCCCTGTACGGGAGCCGGATGGTCAGGACGCCGTTCTTGAACTCCGCGCTGACCTTGGCCGCGTCTACGAAGTTCGGCAGCGTGAACGAACGGCTGAACGTTCCGTAATCGCGTTCGACGCGACGGAACTGCTCTTCCTTCACATCGACGGGCAGCTTCTTCTCGCCCTTCAATGTGAGAACGTTGTTCTCTACCGTCACCTCGACGTCTTCACGACCCACATCCGGCAGCTCCGCCTTGATCACCAGATCGTGTGCGGCCGTCTCGAAGATATCGACCGGCGGGACCCACCCCCCGCGGGGGAGGATCGCAAACTCACGGAATGGATCGAATCGAGTAATCGTCATTGTCCTTGTCTCCTTACGCATCGACGACTTCGCCGTCCTTGATGTCGTTCTCTGGGGCCTGAGGCCCGGGCCCTGAGGCCTGCTGCTTGTAGAGCTGCTCGGCGATCGCGTGCGACGCGTTCTGGAGGTCGTCGCTCGCCCGACGAATCGCGTCGAGGCTGTCGCCTTTCGTGGCCTCACGCAGCGTGCCGATCGCGCTCTCGACGCGGCTCACATCCGCCGCCGGCAGTCGATCGCGGTTTTCGTTGATCGTCTTCTCCACCGAGTAGGCCAGCGAGTCGGCCTGGTTGCGCGCGTCGATCAGATCGCGCTTCACCTTGTCCTCCCGCTCGTGCGCGGCGGCGTCCTTCACCATGCGGTCGACTTCGTCCTTATTCAGACCGGACGATCCGCTGATGGTGATCTTCTGCTCCTTGCCAGTGGCCACGTCCTTGGCGGTCACGTTGACGATGCCGTTGGCGTCGATGTCGAAGGCGACTTCGATCTGCGGCACGCCACGCGGCGCCGGCGGCAGGCCGACGAGCTGGAAGCGCCCGAGCGTGCGGTTGTCGCGCGCCATCTGGCGCTCGCCCTGCAGCACGTGGACTTCGACGTTCGTCTGGTTGTCCGTCGCGGTCGAGAAGATCTCGCTCTTCCGCGTCGGGATCGTCGTGTTGCGCGTAATGAGCGTCGTCATCACACCACCGAGCGTTTCGATGCCCAGTGACAGCGGCGTCACGTCGAGGAGGAGCATGTCCTTGACCTCGCCCTTGAGCACGCCTCCCTGAATGGCCGCGCCGATCGCGACCACTTCATCGGGATTCACGCCCTTGTGCGGCTCCTTCCCGAAGTAGTCCTTCACCAGCTGCTGGACCTTCGGCGTCCTGGTCGAGCCGCCGACGAGCACGACTTCATCAATCTCGCTCGGCGTCAGTCCCGCGTCCGACAGCGCCTGGCGGACGGGTCCCATCGTTCGTTCGAAGAGGTCGTCGACCAGCTGCTCGAATTTGGCGCGGGTCAGCTTCATCTGCAGATGCCTGGGTCCGCTCTGATCGGCCGTGACGAACGGCAGGTTGATGTCGGTCTCCATCACTGTCGACAGCTCGATCTTTGCCTTCTCCGCCGCTTCCTTCAGACGCTGAAGGGCCATGCGGTCCTTGCTCAGATCGACTCCGTCGGTCTTCCGGAACTCCGCCACCATCCAGTCGATGACACGCTGATCGAGATCGTCGCCTCCGAGATGGGTGTCGCCGTTGGTCGCCTTGACCTCGACGACGCCATCACCGACTTCCAGGATCGACACGTCGAAGGTGCCGCCGCCGAAGTCGTAGACCACGATCGTCTCGTCCTTCTTCTTGTCGAGGCCGTACGCGAGCGCCGCGGCCGTCGGCTCGTTCACGATCCGCAGCACGTTGAGGCCGGCGATCTTGCCGGCGTCCTTGGTCGCCTGGCGCTGCGCGTCGTTGAAGTACGCCGGCACGGTGACCACGGCATCGTTCACCTTCTCACCGAGATAGTCCTCCGCCGCGGTCTTCAGCTTCTGCAGCACCATCGCCGAGATTTCCGGCGGCGAATACTTCTTGCCGCGCACGTCGACCCACCCATCGCCGTTGTCAGTCTTGACGACGCGATACGGCACGCGAGCGATCTCCTGAGAGACCTCGGCATGCTTGCGGCCCATGAACCGTTTGATCGAGAAGATCGTGCTGTCCGGGTTGGTTACGCTCTGACGTTTGGCGACCTGACCGACGAGGCGTTCGTTCTCTTTGGTGAACGCCACCACCGAGGGCGTCGTGCGCCCCCCTTCCTGATTCACGATGACCGCGGGCTCGCCGCCTTCCATGACGGCGACCACCGAGTTGGTCGTGCCCAGGTCGATTCCAATCACCTTGCTCATGTCTGTTCAATCTCCTGCCCTTGAATTGCCTGGAAGGCTTCAGGGCTGACAGAAGTATAGCACTTGGTGAGTATATATCAAGCATATAATCTTATATAAATGCACTCATATTATTCCTGAGAGATTTCCCAGGAAATACTCAGGCTTTCCAATCCGAGCCCGGCCGTTTTTCCTGTGCGATGATGGCGCGAGTGGCCCAGTTTCCTTTTGTTCCGGGTGGCGACGTTCGCGAGCTCGGTGACGACATCCGGGAACTGTTCGCCGATCTCGAGGCCCGCCTTCCCGCCGAACAGCGCGTGTATTCGGGCGAGTGCCACCCCGTCCTCGACGTGCTCGAGACCGCGGCGGGTGTCGAGATCATCCTGGACGTGACCGGCGTGCCCACCAACGCGATCCGTGTGCTCTTTCGGAATGGCGTCGTGCTGGTCGCCGGCGAGAAGGCTCGCAGCCCTCTCGGTGCCGGTGCGACCTATCACCTCGTCGAGCGCGAGTTCGGCCGCTTCGCGCGCGCCGTCCGGCTGACCGGTGCGTTCGAGACCGCGGCCGCACGAGCGTGGCTCGACTCGGGCGAGCTGACCATCGTGATCCCCAGACGCGCCGACCGACGTGGCCAGGCGCACGTGATTCCGATCACTTCGGCCGACCACCCATGAACATCCTCTTCATCGGAGACATCGTCGGCCGCCCGGGACGCGAGGCGGTGCGCAAGGGCCTTCGTGGAATCGTGGAGCGCCATCACGTCGACTTCGTGATTGCCAATGCCGAGAACGCGGCGGCGGGCTTCGGCATCACCAAGGACATCGGCGACACGCTGCTCGAAATGGGCATCGACGTCATGACATCGGGCAATCACATCTGGGACAAGAAGGAGGCGCTCGACTACATCGCGGCCGAGCCGCGGCTGCTTCGTCCCGCCAACTATCCGGTAGGTGTGCCTGGACGGGGGTCCACGGTGGCGCTATCGGGCGACGGGCGTGCGGTCGGCGTGGTGAACATCATGGGGCGCGTCTTCATGACCAGCATCGACGATCCGTTCGCCGTGGTGCTGCGCGAGATCGACGCCATCCGCCACAAGACCCGCATCATCATCGTCGACTTTCACGCGGAGGCGACGAGCGAGAAGATCGCGATGGGCTGGCATCTCGACGGCAAGGTCACGCTGGTCGTCGGCACGCACACGCATGTGCAGACGGCCGACGAACGGATCCTTCCGCAGGGGACCGCCTATCTCACCGACGCCGGCATGACCGGCCCTCATGATTCGATCATCGGAATGGAGCGCGAGCCTTCGCTCTCGAGATTCCTCACGGGCCTTCCGATCAAGTTCGAGCCCGCGACCGGAAACCCGCGCCTCAATGGCATCGTCGTCACGGCCGACGAGAAAACGGGGCGTGCCACCGGCGTGACGCGAATCAGTTATTCCGAGCAGGAGCTCGCCAACTTCGCCAGGACGGCCGAGCACCTGTCTGTGCACCAGCGATGAGCCTGTTCGATCTTCCCTTCGAGGAACCCCTCGACTCGCCTGACGACACGCTCGCTCGGGACAAGCCCGGGGCCACGCCGAACAAGACGAAGCCGCGCGCGCCCGAGCGGCACGTGCACACCGTCAGCGAGCTGACCGCGCGCATCCGCACGCTCCTCGAGGAAGAATTTTTCGAGATCTGGGTCGAGGGCGAGCTGTCCAACTGCAAGGTGTGGAACACGGGTCATCTCTACTTCACGCTCAAAGATCAGGGCGCCCAGATCAAGGGCGTGATGTTTCGTTCGGCCCTGCGGCTGCTGAAGTTCACGCCGAAGGACGGGCTGCGCGTCGTGGCGCGCGGCCGCGTCAGCGTGTACGACCCCAAAGGCGAGTACCAGATCATCTGCGAGCATCTCGAGCCGGGCGGGCTCGGCGCGTTGCAGCTCGCCTACGACCAGCTGAAACAGCGGCTCGCCACCGAAGGCCTGTTCGACGCGCGGCGCAAGCGGGCGCTGCCCGCGCTCCCGCGCAAGATTGGGGTCGTCACCTCGCTCGATGGCGCCGCGATTCGCGACATCATCAAGGTGCTGCGCCGACGATACGCCAATGCGCACGTGGTGATTCGCCCGGTGCGCGTGCAGGGCGAAGGCGCTGCGCTCGACATCGCGCGCGGCCTCTCGGCGATCGCGAAAGTCAAAGGCGTCGACGTCGTCATTGTCGGACGCGGCGGCGGCTCAATCGAAGACCTGTGGGCGTTCAACGAAGAAGTGGCCGTCAGAGCCATCGCCGGCTGTCCGGTGCCGATCATCTCGGCGGTCGGTCACGAAACCGACGTCACGATCGCCGACTTCGTCGCCGACCTTCGCGCGCCGACGCCGTCAGCGGCCGCGGAGATGGTCGTTGCCCGCAAGGACGAGTTCGTCTCGCGCATCGACCGGCTCGAGGTCAGATTGCGGGGAGCGATCACTGCCAGACGCCATCGACTCGAGTCGCGGCTGCGCGCGCTCGATGCGCGGTCGGGCATCGCCAGCGCTCGAGGGCGACTCGCCATGCGTGCGCGCGATGCCGGCGAACTGACGCACGAGCTGCGTCGCGCGATGCGCGCGGGCCTGTCGACGCGGGAGCGCCGGTATCAGACGCTGCGGCTTGCGCTCGAAACGTTCGATCTGCGTCGCCGCCTTGCCGGACTCCGCACCAGGCTGGTTGCCGGCGACGGTCGACTTGCGGCAGTACTCGATCGCCGTCGCCATGCGCTCGATGCGCGACTCGGCGCGGCGGTCGCCCGTCTCGAAAGCCTGAGTCCCCTCGGGGTGCTGGCGCGAGGCTACGCCGTGTGCTGGAATGCGGATCGCACGAAGGTGATTCGCGACGCGTCGAGCGTGGCCCCCGGCGATCGCGTCACCGTAACCGTCGAGCGCGGCGAGCTGGCGTGTGAGGTGAAAGGGCGTGTCTGACACCGCCATCAAGGATTTCGAGGCGGCGATCGCCGAGCTCGAAGCGGTCGTCAAGAAGCTCGAGGAAGGCGACCTTCCCCTCGAGGAATCGCTGCGGCTGTACGAGCGCGGCGTGCACCTCTCGCGCTTCTGCCATGCGCGTCTGGAAGAGGCCGAACGCCGCATCGAGGTTCTGAACGAGCGCGGTCACCTGCAGCCCCCTCCGGCGGGGCTCACGGCGGAGGATGACTCACAGACCAAGCGCTGAGACGCACGCGCTCAGCGAATACCTCGAGAGCCGTCGCGCGGAGATCGAAGCAGCGCTGCGTACGGTGTTGCCCGGGCCACCGGACTGTCCCACCGTTGTGGCCGATGCCATGCGCTACAGCCTGACAGCCGGCGGCAAGCGCCTGCGCCCCATCCTCTGCCTGGCCAGCGCCGATTCCGTTGGCGGCGATCGCGCGCTCGCCGTGCCGGCCGCGTGCGCCATCGAGCTCATTCACACCTACTCGCTGATCCACGACGATCTGCCAGCGATGGATGACGATGTGATGCGGAGAGGACGACCGACGCTGCACGTCGTCGCTGGCGAGGGGATGGCCATCCTCGCGGGCGACGGACTGCTCACCGAGGCGTTCCATCTGCTCGCGCGAGAACCGAAGACGACCGATCTCTCGATCGCGGCCCGCAAGCTTCGCGTGATCGACACGATCGCCGAGGCGGCCGGTCCCGTCGGTATGGTGGGTGGCCAGGCGCTCGATCTCGCATCGGTTGCACCAGTCGGAGCGAGTGCGGCTCCGCCAACGCTTGATCGCGAGGCGGTCGCCACCATGCACCGCAAGAAGACCGGCGCGATGATCCGGGCGTCTGCAATCGCCGGCGCGATCATGGGCGGCGGCGACGAGCAACAGATCGACGCGATCGCCCGTGCCGCCGCGGAGCTGGGACTCGCCTTTCAAATCGTGGACGACATCCTCGATGTCGAAGCATCGTCGGCCGATCTCGGCAAGACCGCAGGCAAAGATGCCGCCGCCGGCAAGCCTACCTATCCCAGTCTCTACGGACTCGACACGTCCAAGCAAATGGCCCGCGACTGCCTCGATCGCGCCCACACGATCCTGAGCGCCGCCGACATGGCCGACGCGTATCTGCTCGGCATCGGGCGGTGGATCGTCGAGCGGTCGAATTAGTTCGGTGCGAGGGAACGGAGGGGACGGAGGAAACGGTCTAACAGGAGAAACGGAGGAACGGAGATCGGACGGAGAACGCCACGCCGACACCCACAATCACCATCGCTCAGGACGCACCGACTGTGATTGTGGGTGTCGGTGTGGCGTAACTCCGTTCGTTCTCCGTTTCTCCGTTCCTCCTGTTAATCCGTTCCCTCCGCCACCTCCGTTCCCTCCACAGCTACAATCGCGCGACTCATGGCCCGCGTTCGACTCGATCAACTCGTCATGACCCGCGGGCTCGCTCCTTCGCGTGAGCGGGCGCGGGCGTTGGTGCTGGCAGGACAGGTCAGTGTCGATGGCAAGCCGGTGACCAAAGCAGGAACGACCGTTGACGAAGCGTCAGTCGTCGCGTTGATCGCGCCCGATCATCCGTATGTCGGTCGCGGCGGATTGAAGCTGGCGCATGCGCTCGACACGTTTCACATCGCTGTCACCGGCCGCGAATGTCTCGATATCGGCGCATCGACCGGCGGCTTCACCGATGTGATGCTCCAGCGCGGTGCTGCGCGCGTGGTGGCGTTGGACGTCGGCCATGGGCAACTGGACTGGCGGCTGCGCAACGACGCGCGCGTCGTTGTCCTCGAGCACATGAACGCGCGCCACCTCACGCCGTCGGCGCTGCCCGCCCCGGTCGATCTCGTCACGATCGACGTGTCGTTCATCTCGCTTGCACGGATACTGCCGGTCGTGCCGCCGATGCTCGCGCCCGGCGCCGATATCGTCGCCCTCGTCAAACCACAGTTCGAGGCGGGACGGGCGGAAGTACGAAAGGGGATCATTCGAGATTCCGCTATTCACGATCGCGTCCTGGAAGAAGTGGCGGCGGCCGGCGCTGAGGTAGGATTGATCCGCGTGGCCTGGACGCCCTCCCCGGTCACCGGACAGAAAGGGAACGTCGAGTTCCTCATCCACTTCCGCGTCGCATGACCCAGACGAACATCTCGCGCGTCGGCATCGTCGCCAAGCGAGGTCTGCTTGCCGCCGCCGATCACCTCGAAAAGCTCGGCGACTGGCTGAAGAACAGAAACATCCAGCCGGTGTTCGAGTTGGAGACCGCCAGGCTGGCGCGGCTGAACGCCGACGCGTCCACCCACACGCGCGACGACCTTCCGAAAGCCGTCGATCTGATCGTCGTCATGGGCGGCGATGGGACGCTCCTTGGCATGGCGACGCGCACCGCACAGTCCGGGCGCGACATCCCGATCCTCGGCGTCAATTTCGGCAGCCTCGGCTTCCTGACGGAAACGCGGATCGACGAGCTCTATCAGGTGCTCGAATCCGCAGTCGACGGCACGGCCGCGATCGACGAGCGCGCAATGCTTGCTGCCGATGCCTACCGCGCGCGCGAACACTTCGACGCGCGCATCGTGCTGAACGACGTCGTGTTCACGAAGGCGGCGCTCTCGCGCATCATCGAGCTCTCGATCTCGGTCGGCAGCGGGCTGGTGACGAAGGTGAAGGCGGACGGCCTCATCATCGCGAGCGCCACGGGATCCACCGCTTACAATCTGGCCGCCGGCGGTCCGATCGTGCATCCGCGCGCGAACGCGATCGCGCTGACGCCGATCGCTCCGCATACGCTCACCAACCGGCCCATCATCATCCCGAGCAGCGAAGTGATCGAGGTGCGTCCTCAGGTGCAGGGAACCCTCGACGAGATCTTCGTCACGTATGACGGGCAGTCCGGGTATCCGTTGCAGGAAGGCGACGTCGTGCGCGTGCGGACGTCGGAGCGTACACTGCGGTTGATCAAGGCGCCCACGCGCAGCTACTTCGAGTTGCTGCGCGAGAAGCTGAAGTGGGGCGAGCGAGGGGGACGGGAATGAGTCGCACGCTAGCGGTCGTATTCGTACTGCTCGCCGTGAGCGCGGCGGCAGTGGTCTCGGCACGGCAGAAGCCTGCCGCCGTGAAGAGCCTGCGCCTGTACATTTTCGATAACGGCGTGATCAAAGGGCTCGATCCGAAGTTGTTCAACTTCACACGCGAGGAGCTGAAGGAGGTCGATTTCCGCAACACGTCGTATCTGATCGTGCATCCCAGAGGCACGTTCGTGTTCGACAGCGGCGGCATCCCCGACAGGCAGTTCAAGGGCGACGAACCAGCGAGCGAGGGTGTGATGTCAGCCACCAGGCGGCTGCTCCCTCAGTTGAAGGAGGCCGGCTACACACCAGCCGACATCACCTACTTCGCCATGTCGCATTACCACTCGGACCACACCGCCAACGCCAACGCGTTCGCCGGTTCGACCTGGATCGTCCAGAAGGCCGAACGCGACTTCATGTTCTCCGAGAAGCCGCAGGGCATCATCCAGCCGCAGACGTACAGCGCACTCGAGACGGCGAAGACCAAGCTGCTCGTCAACGAAGACTTCGACGTGTTCGGCGACGGTACCGTCGTCGTCAAGTCCGCGCCAGGCCACACGCCGGGACACCAGGTGCTCTTCGTGAAGCTCGCGAAGACAGGTCCGGTGTTGCTCGCTGGCGATCTGTATCACTACCCGGAGGAACGCACGACCGGCCGCGTTCCGACATTCGAGTTCAACGCCGAGCAGTCGAAGACGTCGCGCCAGAAGATGGAAGCGTTCGTGAAACAGTCGAAGGCGCAGCTGTGGATCGAGCACGACATCGCCACGCACGCCAAGCTGCCACTGTCGCCCAAATTCCTGGACTAGTGGTGCGTACCTCGCGAAGGGTCTACCCCCTCTTGCCTGATTTCTGAGGCTGCGCCGGCCCTTTGCTTCCCGCCTCCCTGGCCCTTCGGAAGTACTCCACCTGATACTTGTAAACGTTCGCGTTGTGCTCGGTCAGTGTCTCCGCGAAGACATGCGTGCCGTCGTTGCGGCTGACGAAGTAGAGATAGGGCACATCCGCGGGCGTCAGCGCAGCTTCGAGCGAGGCGCGGCCTGGTGAGGCGATCGGTCCGGGCGGAAGCCCCGGGTATCGATATGTGTTGTATGGCGAATCGATGCTCAGATCAGCCTTTCTGATATTGCCGTCGTACCGGCCGGCCTTGACAAGTGCGTAAACGACCGTGGGGTCGGCCTGCATGCCCATGCCCTGCTTCATGCGGTTGGCGTAGACCGCGGCTACAACCGGGCGCTCTTCGGACTTGGCCGTCTCCTTCTCGACGAGCGATGCGAGCGTGACCACCTGACGCAGGGTCAGACCCTGGGCCAACTCGCGATCTCTGAGCACCTCACCGTAGGTCGTCCGGAACCGCTCCACCATGAGCTCAACGATGTGGCTTGCCGGGGTTGTGCGCGGCAGGGCGTAGGTTTCCGGGAAGAGATACCCCTCGAGATCCCTGGCCTTCGGATCGAGATCGTTGATGAGCGCCGCATTGCTGGCGGCCGCCACGAACTCCTTCGCGCGCCCGAAGCCATGTTCTTCGTAGAGGGCAGCCATTTCGCGGATCGTCAGCCCCTCGGGAAATGTGAGCCGGCGCGTGTAGACGTCGCCGGTGGCCATCTTCTCGACGACAGCCAGCGGGGTCATGGGTTGATCGAAGCGATACTCGCCCGCCTTCAGCGAGCGCGATCGCC
>Ga0126377_10002177_pt1 | contig 13370 bp, 16 predicted proteins | sample PanSoiMetPlot_22_FD_92647 | JGI IMG/M metagenome (GOLD analysis project Ga0126377, IMG submission 92647) | Tropical forest soil microbial communities from Panama - MetaG Plot_22 | ecosystem: Environmental > Terrestrial > Soil > Tropical forest > Bulk soil | place: Panama | collected 2016-02-17
CCCTGGGACTCGCTCTCGGACGACGAGCAGAAGCTCTTCTGCCGGATGGCCGAGGTCTATGCCGGCTTCCTCTCGCACACCGACCACGAGATCGGGCGGCTGCTCGACTTCCTCGAGCAATCCGGCGAGCTCGAGAACACGATCGTCGTGTTCGTCTCCGACAACGGCGCCAGCGGGGAGGGCGGGCCGAACGGCTCCGTCAACGAGTCGAAGTTCTTCAACGGGATCCCGGACACGATCGAGGAGAACATGCAGTACCTCGACGAGCTCGGCTCGCCGTCGACGTACAACCACTACCCGGTCGGCTGGGCGTGGGCCTTCAACACGCCCTTCAAGATGTGGAAGCGCTACAACTTCGAGGGCGGCGTCGCCGACCCGCTCCTGATCTCGTGGCCGAAGGGGATCCAGGCCAAGGGCGAGCTGCGGCACCAGTTCATGCACGCCACCGACGTCGCCCCGACGATCTACGACCTGCTCGGCGTGGAGCTACCGGAGACCGTCAAGGGCTTCCAGCAGATCCCGCTCGAGGGCGTCAGCTTCCGCTCGACGTTCGAGAGCGACGACGCGCCCACGCCGAAGGAGTCCGCGTTCTTCTCGATGCTCGGCTCACGGGCCGTGTGGCAGCAGGGCTGGAAGGCGGTCAGCGTCCATCCCACGATCGCCGGCTGGGGCCACTTCGACCAGGACCGCTGGGAGCTCTACAACACGGACGAGGACCCGACGGAGTGCCGCGATCTCGCCGGCGAGAACCCGGAGAAGCTCGAGGAGATGATCGACCACTGGTTCCACCTCGCCGAGCTGTACAACGGGCTTCCGCTCATGGACAAGACTGCAGTCGAGGTCCTGTCCGACCCGACCCGCCCGCAGGTGGCGCCGCTTCGCGACCGCTACGTCTACTACCCGGACGCCGCCGAGGTGCCGGAGTCTGCGGCCGCGAACATCCGCAACCGAAGCTACAGCCTCGCGGTCGACGTGAAGGTCGACTCGGTGGACGCGGAGGGCGTGCTCTTCTCCCACGGCTCGGCCTTCGGCGGGCACGCGCTGTACGTGAAGGACCGCAAGCTGAGGTACGCCTACAACTTCGTCGGGAGCAAGGAGCAGATCGTGGAGTCGACCAAGGAGGTCCCGACCGGGAACGTGGTCCTCGGCGCCTCGTTCGTGCGCGAGGGCGACTCGATGCCCGCCACCGGCACCCTCTCGCTGTTCATCAACGACGAGAAGGTGGGGGAGGGGACGATCATGACCCAGCCCGGCAACTTCTCGCTCGTCGGCGAGGGCCTCAACGTCGGCAAGGACCCGGCGTCGCCGGTGACGAGCGACTACCCCGGCGAGCGGCCGTACGCGTTCACCGGCGGGACGATCGTCGAGGCGATCGTCGACGTCTCCGGCGAGCACTACGTCGACCTGGAGATGGAAGCGCTTGCGATGATGAAGCGCGAGTAGGGTGGTTCCCGAGGCGAAGCTCGAACAGACCGAGGCAGGGGTCGTGCCCGTCAGCGCGGGCTGGTTCGTGCTGAACGGGCGCGACGCGCGCTGGCGGCGCCGCGAGGGCCGCGGCCAGAGCCTGGCCTTCACCGGCATCACGCACGAGGAGCTCGTGGCGTTCTTCCCGCAGGTCGGCGTGAACGTGTCGCGGCTCGGGCCGGGCGAGCCGATGTCGATGTACCACCGGGAGGACGACCAGGAGGACTTCCTCGTGCTCGCCGGCGAGGCGCTCCTGATCGTCGAGGGCGAGGAGCGGCCGCTTCGGCAGTGGGACTTCGTGCACTGCCCGGCCGGGACGGAGCACACGATCGTCGGCGCGGGCGAGGGGCCGAGCCTGGTCGTGGCCGTCGGATCGCGGGTGACCGTCGGCACGGACGAGTGGGGCGCCTACACCGTCGACGAGGCGGCGATCCGCCACGGAGCGGGCGTCGACGAGGAGACCACCGACGCTGGCCGCGCGTACGCGCGGTTCCCGGGAGCCGAGCCGACGGCGTACCGCGACGGCTGGCTCCCGGGGTAGCGCCCCGTCAGCGGGTGGCCAGGGCCGGCTCCGCGCGCTGAGCGCGGCGGATCAGCGCGGCGAGGCTCTGCGTGTGGTCCTCCTCGCCCTCGCCGGTCGGCTCCCCCTGGCTCAGGTCGAGCTCGGTGTGGACGGCGCCCACCTCGAGCCCGAAGAAGTACAGCGCCGTGAAGAACACGGGGCTCTCGGTCTGCAGCAGGTGGTGGACCTGGTCGAACTCGTCGGCCGTCATGTAGAGCGTGGTCGACGACGCGTCGAACTGGAGCCAGTCGTCCGGCCGCACCTCCGGGAACGCGATGAAGGCGGTGCCTCCGGACTCGAGGCTGAGCCTGATCGACCTCGTGTAGTCGACGTAGTTGTTCTGGGAGACGTAGACCTCGTACCGCTCGATCTTGTCTGCGATTGCCATGGGATCCTCCTCGGTGGAGCGGGGCTCCCCAACGAGCCCGCTTGCGTTCAGGACGAGGGCGCCCGCCGCGCTCTTCCGCGAGAACTGGCCGTTCGGAGGGGCGCTCGGAGACGGACTCTGGCCTTGTCCACAGCGGGATTGAGGCGAGAGTTCGACTCGGAACGTTCCAATCGGAGGTGGGGCTTACATGAATCTCAAACGGGCGGTCGCTCTTGCGGCCGCACTCGGCGCGTTGGCCTTCGCTGGCACAGCGATGGCCGCGCCGCCCTCGAACGACAACTTCGCGAACGCCACGGCGCTCGCGGGCTCGTCCGGCTCGGTGAGCGGCACGACGGTCGAAGCGACCGACGAGGCCGGAGAGCCCGCCGGCGGGTCCCTGGGCGTGTGGTACTCGTGGACGCCGTCCGTGTCGGGCGCGACGGTCTTCGACACGTGTGGTGCCGCGAGCTACGACACCATGGTCGACATCTTCACCGGCACGTCGCTCGGCTCGCTCACCCTCGTCTCCTCGGGAGACGACGGCTGCGGGATCAAGCAGAGCGTCACGCCGTTCCGGTCGAACGCGGGCACGAAGTACTGGGTCCGGGTCGGCGGCTTCGGCGGGCAGCGGGGCACGTTCACGCTCTCGTGGAACGTGCAGACGAACGACGACCTCGCGACGGCCCGGGTGCTGACGGGCGTCTCGGGGAGCGTCGCCGGCAACACGCTGGGGGCCACCGACGAGGCCGGTGAGCCGGCCACCTACGGCGGCGGGCTCTGGTACTCGTGGACGGCGCCCGGCACGGGCACGGTCACGTTCGACACGTGCACCGGCGCCGGGTTCGACACCGTCGTCGACGCCTACACGGGGAGCGCGGTCGCGACCCTGACGCAGGCGGCGCACAACGATGACGCCTGCGGCCCGGTCTCGGGCCCCGGCGACCACGGCCGGCTCAGCAGCGTGACCTTCGCGACCACGGCCGGAACGACGTACTCGATCCGCGTCAGCGGCTCGCCGGGCACGTCGCCGCGGTCAGGCTCGTTCACACTCGCGTGGAGCTACACCGGCCCGGTCACCACCCCGGTCACCGGCAGGAGCCTGTGCCTGCTGACGGCGCAGTTCGTGCAGGGCTCGGCCCGCTACCAGGGCCTGGGCCTGACGCCGACCCAGCAGAAGCAGGTCGACGCGATCGTCGACGCGCAGTGTGCCGCGCTCGACACGTTCATCGGCCGCCTCAACACGACGCAGAAGAAGCTCGTCGTCGTGCTCTACAAGGCGGTCGTCAGCTCGCTGTACGCGGGCAACTGGCTCACCGCCGGGCAGCGGACGACGCTGTTCGGCATGGCAGACCAGCTCTGATCGACCGGTCGCGCGCCGGCGCCTACCCAGGTGCCGGCGCGCGTCTGCCGTGAGGTAGCCGTTCGGTTGTCACTTGATTTCGCGACCGCCCGGGGCGGAAGCTTTCCCTCGCCGTCACCGTCAAGTGGACAACTCGACCCGAGGAGACGGACATGCCGTACGAGGAGCTGAAGCAGAAGCAGAGCGTGATGTGGGGCAACGGGCCCTACCAGCGGATCACCGAGACCCTCACCGATCTCCACGAGGCGGTGGTCGGGAAGCTGGCGCCGGCGGAAGGCGACCGCTGGCTCGACCTCGCGACGGGCACCGGGGCGGTTGCGGAGCGCGCGGCCGAGGCCGGGGCGAACGTGACCGGCATCGACCTCGCTCCGGCCCTGATCGAGACCGCGAAGGAGCGCGCAGCCGAAGCCGGGCTCGACATCGACTACCGCGTGGGCGATGCCGAGAATCTCGACCTGCCCGACGCGAGCTTCGAGAAGGTGTCGTCGACCTGCGGGATCATGTTCGCCCCCGATCACGAGGCGGTCGCATCCGAGCTCGCGCGCGTCACGGCGCCGGGCGGGAGGCTCGTGCTCGCCAACTGGACGCCGCAGGGGGGCCTCGGACGGATGTTCAAGGTGATGGCGCCGTACCTGCCCGCCCCGCCGCCGAGCAGTCCCTTCGACTGGGGCGACGAGAGCCGGGTGCGCGAGCTGCTGGGCGACGCCTTCGATCTCGAGATCGAGGAGCGCGTCTCGACGCTCACCGTCCCGACCAGCGAGGACTACTGGGAGCTCTTCTCGACGAGCTACGGCCCGACGAAGACGCTTGCCGACTCACTCGGCGAGCGGCGCGAGGATCTCCACCGCGACTGGCTGGAGTTCTTCGACACGAACTACGCGTCGGACGGCGAGATCGCGCACACGCGCGAGTACCTGCTCGTCTCCGGGCTCCGCCGCTGAGGGACTAGCGGAGGTTGATGCGTGTGAGCGGCCAGTAGGTCATCAGGACCGGGCCGATCAGGTCGCTCCGCGGCACCGTGCCCCAGGTGCGCGAGTCGCAGGAGTGGATCCGGTCGTCGCCCATGAAGAAGTAGCGGCCCTTGCCGATCCTGGGCCAGCTGCCGCTCTCGGTGCCCCGGAACGAGCGCTCGATGTACGGCTCCTCGAGGGCCCGGCCGTCGATGAAGATGCGGCCGCGGCGCTCCGAGACCTTCTCGCCGGGCAGGCCGATCAGCCGCTTGACGAACGTGCCGCCCTCGTCGCCGCACACCTTCGCCGCCGGCGGGGCCTTGAACACGACGATCTGGCCTCGCTGCGGGCTCTCGAAGCGGTACACGAGGCGGTTCGCGATCACGCGGTCGTTGTGCGAGCCCTGGCACCACGGGCCGGGCTTCGCGCAGTGGAGCGTCGGCTCCATCGACGACGAGGGGATCCGGTACGGCTTCGCCACCTCGGCCTCGAAGACGAGGATGAAGCCGATCGCGAAGCCGACCGTGACCACCCAGTCGAGGATCGTTCGCCACGGCTGGGGGATGCGGCTGGTGGCCCGGTCGAGGAGCGACATCGCTCCTCACGGTAGCGATCAGCGGCCGCCGTTCGAGGACGGATCGATGCGGCAGCGCCAGGTGCCGTCGACGCGGATCGGTTTCGCTCCGGTGGAGCGCTGCAGGAGCGCGTGCACGACGCCGCTCACGCTCCCGCTGTGGCCGGCGCGGCCGACAGCGTGCGCCTGCGAGACGGTGATCGTCCCCGAGCGGGCGACGTAGAAGCCGGTCGCCGCGCCGGTTGCGGCATTCCGCGCCGTCGAGACGAGAACCGCGGTCCGCCGATGCGGGCCGGGTGTCGTGGCCGGGTAGCGGCCGCGGCCGCGGAAGCGGCGGATGTAGAAGCTGACCCGAGCGACCGACGGGCCCTTGCCGAGCCGCATCGGGTCGCTCGCGTAGATGACGACGTGGTTCGGGCGGGACGCACAAGCCTCCTCGTGCGCCACCGCGCGGGCGCTCGACGTGCGGATGGAGCCCGTGATCGCGAGCCGGCTGGAGCCCGCCGCGCCGGCGAGCCCGGCCACCAGGAGGGCGGCGAGGAGCAGGAGGGCGGCCGTACCCGCGTCGCGAGAGAGCCGCCCCGTCATGCTCTGATCCTAGGCCTGGCGCTGGGTCAGGCGGAAGTGGTTCCCGAACGGATCGCGGAAGCCGGTGTCGATGCCGTACGGCTGCTCCGTCGGCTCCTGCGTGAACTCGACGCCGCGGTCCTTGAGCTCCTCGTAGCTGCCCCGGACGTCGTCCGTCGTGAAGAAGAGGCCTCCCGACGCGCCCTTGGAGAGCAGCGTGTGGATCTGCTCCCGCGTCTCGTCGTCGAACACCGGCGGGCCGGGAACGGCCATCAGCGTGATGGCGACATCCTCCTGCCCCGGCACGCCGACCGAGAGCCAGCGGAAGTTGCCCATCTCGGGCACCGTCACGTCCTCGCGGAGCTCGAGCCCGAGCTTCTCGGTGTAGAAGGTGAGCGCCTCGTCCTGGTCGTTGACCCAGACCTGCACGTTGGCCAGTTGCTTCAGCATCGTGTCCCTCCCGATGTCGTGTGTCGGTCGGTCTCGACGTTAGCCGCGGTCGGTTGCGCCGTCTTCTCCAAACGTGCTGTAGGGCGGACGGGCGAAGGTGCTGTAGCGCGGGCGCGCGTATGCACGGAGCACGCAGGTCGGGATGCTCACCCGCGAGGAGGCCGGCGGATGTGCTGCGCGGTAGGCCGTGGGGGAGAGCCCGTAGGCGCGGCCGAAGCTCGTCGTGAACGACCCGACGCTGCGGAGGCCGACAGCCAGGCAGATGTCGGCCACGCTGCGGTCGGTGTTCCGCAGCAGTGCCGCGGCCCGCTCCAGCCGGCGGGTCAGGAGGTACTGGTGCGGGGACTCGCCGAACGCGCGGCGGAACTCGCGGCTGAAGTGGGCGGGCGAGAAGTGCGCAGCCTCCGCGAGCGTCTTGACGTCGAGCTCGTCGCGGTAGCGGGCGTCGATCAGGTCCTTCGCCCGGAGGAGGTGCCTGGCGGGTGGGAGGACGACGGCCATCGCCGAAGTATTGCCAGCCCGACTAGGGTGCCCGCGTGGACTCGCTGGACGACGAGCTCGACCGCCTCTATGCCCTCGACCCGGGAGAGTTCGTCGCCGGGCGCGACCGCCTGGTCAAGGAGCTGCGCGGCGCCGACCGGCGCGAGGAGGCGGCCGAGGTCGGCGAGCTGCGGAAGCCGAGTGTCTCAGCCTGGGCGATCAACCAGCTGGCGCGGCAGGACCGCCGCGACGTCGACCTCCTGCTCGACGCCGGGCACCGGTTGCGCGAGGCGCAGCAGCGCCTGCTGGCGGGCGAGGCTCCGGAGGGCCTGGACGAGGCGCGGCGGATCCAGCGCGACGCCCTGCAGAGCCTCGCCAAGGCGGCGCGCGGGATCCTCGCCGGGGCGGGGCGCGAGAGCGACGTCACGCTCGCCCGCATCGCGACCACGCTCCAGGCCGCCGCGATCGAGGAGGAGGGCCGCGAGCTCCTAGCGCGGGGGCGGCTCACCGGAGACCTCGAGGCACCGGGGTTCGACCTGCTCGCGCCGATGGCCGGAGCTGGACCTCCGAGGAAGCGGACCGCTAAGCCCAAGGCGAAGCCCACGGCAACGAAGGGCCGCGACCGCGAGCGCGAGAAGCAGCAGCTCGAAGAGGCTCGGTCGGGCCTCCGCGATGCACGCGCGTCGCTGCGGGACGCGGAGAAGGAGCTGCGCGCCGCCGAGCAGACCGCGTCGAAGGCGCGCCGTGAACTCGGCGCGGCCGAGGCGCAGGTCGAGAAGCGGGAGGCCGCGGTCGAGGCGGCCAGGCACGGCGTCGAGGAGGCGGAAGGCGCCTTGCGCGAGGCGCAGGGGAAGGGCTAGCCGTGGAAGTCGTCCGGCTCGAGACCGCCGCGGAGTTCGTCGACCGCGCGGGCGAGTTCCTCGCGGCGCGCGAGGCCGAGCACAACCTCCTCCTCGGGATCTCGTCCCGCCTTCGCAGCAACCCCCGGATGTACGGCGAGGATCCGTACCTGGCGGTGGTCGAGGACGGCGGCCGGGTCGTGGCCGTCGCGCTGCGGACACCGCCGCACAACCTCGTGCTCTCGGAGATGGACGACGCCGGGGCGATCGAGCCGATCGTCGAGGACGTGCGCTCCGTCTTCGACTCCCTGATCGGCGCGATCGGGCCCGCCGACCGAGTCGCGCGCTTCGCGGCCGCCTGGGAAGACGCGACGGGTCAGGACGGCCGGCGCGCGGTCGCGGAGCGCATCTTCCGGGCCGAGCGAATCGAGGCCCCCGAGGGCGTCCCCGGCCGGATGCGCGACTACGAAGACACCGACCGCGACCTCGCCGTCCTGTGGGCTGGCGCGTTCGAGGAGGAGGCGATGCCCCACGCGTCCCCCGACACCAAGGAGGCGTTCGTGGACGGCATCGTCGCCGACACCGACGGCGGCCTGGTCTTCTGGGAGGACGAGGGCGAGCCGGTCTGCATGGCCGGCTTCCGCGGCGCGACCCCGAACGGGATCCGGGTCGGGCCGGTCTACACGCCGCCCGAGAGACGGCGTCGCGGCTACGGCAGCGCCCTCACCGCCGCGCTGTCGTTACGGCTGCTCGAGACGCGCCGCTTCTGCTTCCTGTTCACGGACCTCGCGAACCGGACGTCGAACAGCATCTACCGGCGCATGGGCTACGAGCCCGTCTCCGACGTCGACCTCTGGGTCTTCGCCTAGACGCGCTCCTCCGCGCGGCGGAGTCGAGTACCGAGGGTCTCGAGGATCCTCATCGCGACGCCTCGCTCCTTCACGATCTCCATGAACGACTGATGCGGCAGGCGCATCAGGTGGAGCTCCTCGGTCGCGACGACCGACGCCGTGCGATGGCCGCCCTCGATCAGCGCCATCTCGCCGAAGTAGTCGCCGGTCCTGAGCCTCGGCGCCCTCGGGCGGTCGCGGACGGCGGCCTCGCCGCCGAGGATGACGTAGAACGAGTCGGCGGGCGCGCCGCGGGCGATCACCTCTTCCCCGGGCGAGATCTCGGCGAAGTGGGCGTCGCGCGCGACCTTCCGGAGCTTGCGCTTCCCGACCTTCGAGAAGAGCGGGAACCGGGCGAGCACCTCTGCCCAGTCACGGTCGGTGGGATCACTCGAATACGAAACAGCAGTCATGTTCAGGCCTCCTTTCCGCGTTCCAACGAGCCGGGGAGGCCGAGAATTCCGTTCGCGTACGATTCGCCGCGTGAGCACGTTCGACGAGCTCCGCGCACTCTGGCCGCTGCCCGTCTGGCCCGGCGTGATCGCCCGGACGGTCGAGGGGAGCGAGATGACGCTCGCCGTCGTCGAGCTCGACCCCGGCGCGGTCGTCGCGGAGCACCACCACCCGAACGAGCAGCTGGGGATCGTGCTGAGCGGCTCGATGACGTTCACGATCGGCGGCGAGACGCGCGAGATCGCCCCCGGCGACACCTACGTGATCCCCGCCGACGTGCCGCACAACGCGACGGCCGGGCCCGAGGGCGCGGTGGTCATCGACGTCTTCGCGCCGATCCGGGCCGACTGGAAGGCGTTCGAGCCGGGCGAGCCGACCGCGCCGCGCTGGCCCTAGCGCTCTCCGGGCCAGACGAAGTCGGGCTCCGGAAGGCTTCGGGGCGGCTCGAAGGCCTCGACGATCACGCCCAGGTCGGCGGCCGTGTCGAAGTAGGCGTACGCGCCGTCGCCGCCGGCGCCGAACCCCGAGCCAGACTGGATGACCGGGTAGCCCGCCTCGGTCATCCCGGCGACCTCCTCGGCGAGCGAGTCCACGACGACGCCGACGTGGTGGACGCCCTCGCCGTGCTCCTCCAGCCAGTCGCGATGGATGCTGTTCCCCTCGAGCGGCTGGATGAGCTCGAGCTGCGGCGACTGGTCGTTCAGGGCGAGGAGCGCCGAGAACTCGGCCGGCACGCCGTGGTACTCGGCCTGCTCGTGCATGGAGGCGGAGAACGTGTAACAGCGCCACGAGCTCGGGCCGAGGAGCCGCGAGTAGCGCCCGAGGGCGGCGCGGATGTCGCTCACGACGAAGGCGATCTGGGCGATGTGGTTCACGGCGGCCCGCGGATCCTACGCCGCCAGCTTGAGCTCCACGGCCTCGTAGCCCCAGATCACGAACGCGTCGTTGCGCCGCGGCTCGGCCCTCAGCGCGAGGGCGGGGCTCAGCTCGACGAGCGCAGCGAGGCTCGCCTCGAGCTCGATGCGCGCGAGCGGCGCGCCGATACAGACGTGGATCCCGCCGCCGAAGCCGATGTGCTCGGCGGCATTCCCGCGGCGGATGTCGAGGCGCCCGGGCTCCGGAAAGACGCGCGGGTCGCGGTTGGCCGCGCCGAAGAGCATCGCGATCCTCTGGCCGCGCGGGACGGGGATGCCCGCGACCTCGACGTCCTCGAGCACCCAGCGCTCGAAGAGCTGGAGCGGGGGGTCCCAGCGGATCAGCTCCTCGACGGCCGCTGCCGCCGTCACTTCGCCGTCGACGAGGCGCGCCCATTCGTCCGGGTGCCGGAGGAGCGCGGGGACGCCGTTGCCGAGGGTGTTCACCGTCGCCTCGTGGCCGGCGTTCAGGAGCACGACGATCGTCGAGACGATCTCCGCGTCGCCGAGCCGCTCGCCGTCCACCTGGGCTTCGACGAGCGAGGTGACCATGTCGTCGCGGGGCTCGCGCCTGCGCGCCTCGATCAGCCCGAGCACGTAGTCGCGGAACTCCCCCGCAGCGGTGTCGGCCGCGACCGCCTGCTCCTGGGTCGTGTCGAACTCGTACATCTTCACGATTGCGTGCGACCAGTCCAGGAGGTCGCGCTGCCGGTTGGTCGGCACGCCGAGCATCCGGCAGATGAGGCCGATCGAGTACGGCTGCGCGAAGTCGCGCAGGAGCTCCATCCCGCCGCGCTCGACCAGCGGCTCGAGCAGCTCGTGCGCCAGGTCCCGCGCCGGCCCGCGGAGGCGCTCGACGCTGCGCGGCGTGAACGCCGCCGCCACGAGCTTCCGGATCCGCGTGTGCTCGGGCGGCTCGATCCAGAGCAGGCTCCAGCGCTCGCTGTCCCAGAACGCCTGCCACCGCGGGTCGAGCAGGTCGGCGCCGAACTCCTCCTCGGTGCCGACGTGCCGGAAGTTGCGCCCGAGGCGCCGGTCGCGGAGGCAGGCCCGGACGTCCGCGTGGCGCGAGACGAACCAGCGCCCGAGGGCGTCGTGGTGGAACACCGGCGCCTCCTCGCGCAGCGCGCTCAGCGTCGGATACGGATCCGCGAGGAAGGCCGAATCGGTCGGATCGAACGCGCCCGGGTCGATCAGCGAAGGCTAAGCGGTCTTGCCTCGCGGATGACCGTCTCGGCCATCACGTAGCGCTCCCTGCCCAGGCGAACGTACGAGTGGCGGCCGAGGCTGCGAGGGAGAACGCCCGCGGCCTCGACCGGCGGCGCTTCCCGCAGGTCGTCCAGCGCGAGGAGCGGCCGGATCGCGAAGCTCCAGGCCCAGCGCTCGCGCGAGGGGTCGTTCTCCGGGTCGGCGGTCACCTCGACCAGCGCGAACACGACCTGCCAGACCGACGCGTAGCAGACGGCCAGATCGCCCTTCTGCACTGCAGGACGACGCGTGGAAGAGTGACGCCGAAGCGCGGACGGAGCGACGCGCTCCGGCAGCGGCCGGTCGCCGGTCCCGCGGACGAGCAGCCAGTGCTCGGGCATCGCGTGCGACCATAGTGGCGGTGGTCGACCGGAGAACGCGCGAGCGGACGCTGAAGCGGATCCGCGGGATCTGTCTCGCCCTGCCGGAGGTCTCCGAGCGGCCGAGCCACGGGGCGCCGACGTTCTTCGTCCGCGGGAAGCGCGCGTTCCTGATGGTGCTCACGAACCACCACGGCGACGGGCGCTTCGCGATCTGGTGTGCCGCTCCCGACGGCATGCAGGCGATGCTGGTCGAGGCCGATTCGGAGCGGTTCTTCGTCCCGCCGTACGTCGGGCACCGCGGCTGGCTGGGCTTCCGGCTCGACCGCGGGCTCGATCACGACGAGCTGGCAGGGATCGCGGAGGACGCCTACGCCTCCGTCGCGCCGCCGGCGCTCGTGAAGCAGGCCGGAGAGCCGCCCGGCTAGTTGGCGACGAAGGTGCTCTTCCCGAGCATCGGCCCGTAGCGGCCGAGGCTACGCGGCCCCCGGCCGGGCCAGAGGTACCACTGGTACTCGCCGTCTACCAGGCGCTGCTGCTTGCCCTCGAAGCGCCAGCGGGCCGGGAGACGAAGCCAGGCGTGCGACGGCCACCATGACCCCATGCGCCGCGACCCGAGCCAGAGCTGGAGGTTATAGTAGCGCGCGTTCGGCACCGGTGACCAGCGGAAGAGGAGCGCGCGGCCCGCGGCCACCCGGGCGCCGGGCACCGGCGCGAACAGCGCGGGCTTCGGCGTCGCCATCATCGTGCGCGTGACCTCGTTGCCGGCCGCGTCGCTCGCCTCCAGCGTGTAGCGGTACTTGACGAAGTTCGAGACGCTGCGGTCGCGGTAGGTGCTCCCCTTTCCGTTGTAGAGCGCGCTCGCCGCCGAGCGCCGCACACCGGGCGTCCGCTCGATCTTGACGCCGGTGGCGCCGCTCACCTCCCAGGCGAGGACGACCATGCCGTCGGCCGCCCGGAGACTCATGTCCCTCAGCCTCGGCGGCGACTGGTCGTACCGGAGGGCGAACGGGAGAGGGGCACTCGCGTTGCCTGCGCGGTCGATGCAGCCGCCGCCGAGCGAGGCGGCCGGGTTGTCCGGTCCGCTGTAGGTCAGTGAGGTGCAGGAGGCGAGCCCCGCCGTTGTGTCACTCCCGCTCCAGGTGACCGTCAGCGGCCGGTTGTACCAGCCGTCGTGATCGGGCCTCCGCGCCGCCCCGGCGGTCGTCACGAGTGGAGGTGTCGCGTCGTAGGAGAGAGTGAAGGGAACCTGTGCCGAGGTGTTGCCGGCGTTGTCGCTGCAGCTCCCGGCCTGGGTCGAGGCGCCGGTGTCGGGGCCGCCGTAGGTCAGGGCCGAACAGGACGCGATCCCGGAGGTGGGGTCGCTCCCGCCCCAGCCGATCGCGACCGGGTGGTTGTACCAGCCGTTCGCGTCGGGAGCCCTGCCGGCGGCGACGGACGTGACCGGGGCCGTCGAGTCGTATTTGAACGTGAGGGACGGCGTCGCCGCGTTGCCGGCCTTGTCGGTGCAGCCGCCGAAGGGCGTCACCGCGTCGCGGTCGGGGCCGGAGTAGTCGACCGACCCGCTGCAGGACGCGATCCCCGAGGTCGCGTCGGTGCCGTTCCAGGTGATCGAGACCAGGTGGTTGTACCAGCCGTTGTGGTCCGGCTGCCGGGCCGTCGACACCGACACGGAGGGGCCAGTGGCGTCGTACTTGAGGCCGAAGCCCACCGCCGACGAGCTGTTGCCGGCGTTGTCCGTGCACGTTCCCGACGGGCTGGCGGCGCCGTTGTCGGGGGCGCTGTAGGTCAGGGAGGTACAGGAGGCGATCCCCGAGGTCGGGTCGCTCCCGCCCCAGCCGATCGCGACCGGGTGGTTGTACCAGCCGTTCGAATCCGGGCTCCGCGCGGGACTGGCCGTCACGGACACCGGCGCGGTCGCGTCGTACTTCA
>Ga0126377_10002178_pt1 | contig 13368 bp, 8 predicted proteins | sample PanSoiMetPlot_22_FD_92647 | JGI IMG/M metagenome (GOLD analysis project Ga0126377, IMG submission 92647) | Tropical forest soil microbial communities from Panama - MetaG Plot_22 | ecosystem: Environmental > Terrestrial > Soil > Tropical forest > Bulk soil | place: Panama | collected 2016-02-17
GTGTCATGGATCAGGTCGACTCCAAAGAGGCCCGTCGTTCCTTCGGCGATCATTCGGATGAGCTGCTGTGTGCTCGGCGGCGGCTCGATGGCGTTCCCTAGAATCCCGATGCCACCCGCGTTGGAGACCGCAGTGACGAGCGGCGGATATGCCACGAACCCCATGCCGGCGCTGACGAACGGATACTGCACGCCGTAATCACGGGTCAGCCGTGTGTCCAATGATGGAGCGCGGACGAATCCATCCCGTAGCGAATCGCTTTCGGCGGTGTCTGCGGCCCCTTCCACTCGCTGGCGCGCGGCGATACGCCCCAGGTCGGCGGCTCCAACAGTCACCGCGCCGCCGGCAGCGCCGAGCAGCGCAAGGAGACGCCGCCTGCTGATCTTGACTTGTGATTTCATGTTTCCACCTTCTCTCGCGCGGCGCTGATTGTGGGCCGACGCAATTGGACGGACAATACGAAGGCGCGGAACCGATGCCCTAGCCGTGAGCCGTTGCGAAGCAGCGGCGAGCGCATCGCGCGTTGCGGATTCCAACTACCAGCCTTCACGTCCGTTTTGATTTTCACAGTTGTATTTCCTTTCCTTGACAAGTTGAGACTGATTGCCAGTCTTCAGCCGCCGGCGTTGATAGCGCCATTTTTTTTCGCCAGCTTTCACATTCGTTTTAACTTTCACAGTTGTTTTCCTTTCTTTGAGGTCGATTGCGGCGAGCGTCGCCGCCCACCCATACAGGCGAAAAGGAAATGCGAAATTGCTGATAAAAATATTTTTCCGACACGTAAGCCATTTGTATCCCTTCGGCGCTCCGGCTTGACAACCCCAAACAGTGTCAAGCCGGCGCGCCGAAGGGATACGAAGAATTTGCTCTTCGGCAATATCGGCGAGCAGTGGCGCCGATTCACCAAACGCCGAGTCAATCCTGGACTTGGCTTCTTCAGTTTCAACACGGCGAGACGGACCATCGGCGGGTATGAGGCCATGAACATGACCCGGAAGAGACAGATTGAAGGAATCGGGAAAGGCGGAATTTGTGGACAAGTTAGATTCGTGGCCGATCTCTTAAATATTGCCGCCTGAACTGAAGTAACGTTAAGTATTTTTGTATCCCAGTTACTTTTTGCAACACAACCCCGGAGAAGAATGTCTAACTCCTTACCACCATCCCAGAATCTTCCACCAGACCAGCCCCACCGAAGTCCAGATCAGAATATTCGCCGCGGAGGCGATCAGCCCCAACTGCCACCATTTTTGCTGCGAGACATAATCGGCGCCGAAATAGATCGGTCCGGGCGTCGTGCCGTAATGGGTCAGCCCGGCGGAGAGGTTTGAAAAATAAGCGAGCAGGGCGGCGGCCAGAAACGGCGGGGCGCCGGCCAGCGTGACGACGATCAGAAACGGCGTGTACATCGCCAGCGCGTGGGCCGAGATGCTGGCGAATCCGTAATGCGCGTAAAAATAGATCAGTGAGAGCAATCCAAGCGCGGCCCACCATTTCCATCCCGAAGTGAATCCGGCGGACGATTCGGCGAACTTCTTCGTGATCCCGCTCTCGCCCAGGGCTTCGGCCATTCGCACCATCCCGCCGTACCAGATGAAGACGTCCCAGGCCGCGCGCTCCGCGAGCGCGTCCTCCCAACTGATGACTTTGGTCAAAAGCAGGAGGCAAACTCCAGCCATCGCCACGACCGAATAATCGACGCCGTGCAATCTGTTCGTCGTCGCCCACATCAATGCGACGACGGCGAAGACGCACAACATGACTTTTTCGCGCCAGGTCATCCGCCCCATCTTTTCAAGCTCCGACCTGGCGAACTTCGCCGCGTCGGGCGTATACGTGACTTCCGGCGGGAAGAGCCGGTAGAGCAGCGGCGGCGTGATTATCAAACAGACCAGACTGGGCGCGATGGCTCCCAACAGCCACGTCTGATAGTTGAGATCGATCCCGCCCTGCTGTCTGGCGAATCTCTGGATCAGCAAATTGCCCGCCTGCCCGGTCAGAAACGTGGCGCTGATGATCACTTCGCACTGGTACATGAAGCTCATCAGAAACGAGCCGAGACGCCGCGCGGTCGGCCCCGGTTTCGAGTCGTAAGTCTCGGCGACGCTCTTGGCGATAGGGAAGATGATCCCGCCCGATCGGGCGCCGTTCGACGGGATCACCGACGCGAGCAGAAAGTCTGTTCCGACCAGCGCATAACCCAATCCGAGCGAACGATGGCCGATGGCGCGAATGAAGAGCAGCGCGATGCGCCGCCCCAATCCGGTATTGATCATCGCCCGCGACAAGAAGAACGCCGCGAGCACCAGCCACACGACCGGATCGGCGTATCCGGCCAGCGTCGATTTGATGCGAAGCGTCTCGACGGCTCTCAGATCCGGCCGGGCCGGATCTGTCACGGTGGCGATCATCGCCTCGCTGAGCGGCATCGATTTCGTCAGCGCAATAGCCGCAATGCCCAGCAAAACCATCGCCCCGCCGGGCGCGGGCCGCAGAATCGAACCGACGATGGTCGCGATGAAAATCGCCAGTAACCGCCAGGATTGCGGCGTGACTCCTGCCGGAACCGGCGCCAGGTAGATGGCCAGACCCGAAAAAATCGTGATTGCCCATTTAAGGATCAGATTGCGCATTTGAAATTGGCCATCTTTCTCTTTGGCGCGCGAAGCGGGACTGGTTTCCATAATTGAGATGAATCGTATTTAACTATAGTTTTACCGATCGGCGGTCAAAAAGGGTCTTCTAACGCCAGGCTATCGATCTATAATCTTCTGCGCGAAAAATCCACCCGTAAACTTTATTACGGATAGTTCAGGCAAGGGGGACAAAATGAGAACGAGATTTTTCCGACACACCATTGCGCTGTTCCTGGCGTTCACGCTCGCAAACACCTGCGCGTTCGCACAAAATCCAGATAAATCGTCACATAAATCGTTGTCGAAACCTCTGGCTAAGGATGAGGATCCGACGTTGATCGGCAAACGCGACATCAATAAGGGCACGATAGAGTTCTATTCACTCGAAAAAGAAGTGGCCATCGGCCGCCAGCTCTCCGCTGAGGTCGACCAGACCTCTAAGATCATCAACGATCCGATTGTCACCGAATATGTTAACCGCGTCGCGCAAAACATAGTGCTCCATTCCGACTCCAAAGTTCCGTTCACAATCAAAGTGGTCGACACCCAGGATGTCAACGCTTTCGCGTTGCCCGGAGGCTTCCTTTACGTCAACCGCGGTCTGCTCGAAGCCGCCGATAACGAAGCTGAGGTGGCGGGCGTAATCGCCCACGAGGTCGCCCACGTCGCGGCGCGCCACGGCATGGAGCAGGCGTCGAAAGCCAACCTGATCAACTATGCCTCCATTCCCCTGATCTTCTTTGGCGGGATCGGCGGTTACGCCATCCGGCAAGGGCTGGGCCTGGCCGTGCCGCTGACCTTCCTGAAGTTCTCTCGCGGCGCTGAAAAAGAGGCCGATCGGCTCGGCGCGCAGTATATGTGGGCTGCGGGCTACGATCCCACCGCGCTGATCTCCTTCTTCGAGAAGCTGCAGGCGAAAGATAAGAAGAAACCTGGCACGCTGTCGAAACTCTTCAGCACACACCCGATGACCGGCGACCGCATCACCGAGGTGCGCGAGTTGATCGCGCGGTTCCCCGAGCGGGGCGAATATCAGATCAGCTCGTCGGAATTCGGCCAGGTGAAGTCGCGCATAGTCTCAATCAGCGGGGCCACTCGCGGTTCAGGCCGCGATGATTCGGGCCGCCCGACGCTCAAACGACGGCCACAGACCACAAACGGCGACGATACCCGTGATTCCGAAACGCCTAATCGTCCGGTCCTCAAACGGCGTGACGATACGCAGGGCGGAGACCAGACCGGCAATCCGCCGCAACAAAACTCCCCACAACAGTCCGATACGTCAGGCAAGCCGACCTTGAGACGGCGACCCGATTCAAATAACAACTAAATCTGATCAGGCGGCGCCGGGACAGATATAAAAACCGCGAGAAAACCAAGAACATGAAGGGGAGAATAATTTCAAACTCTTTCTCTCTTCGTGTTCTTCGTTTTTTCGTGGTTTGCGCCGAGGCGGTCACGCGGGCGGCGCTGTTCTCTCGAAGGCCAATTTCGCCGCCCCGATCAATGCGGCTTTATCGTTGAGAGTCGCGTTGGCGATGCGGCAATGACGCGCCGAAGCCGGCATAGCCCACCTGAAGGCCTCCTCTCGAATCTGGTCGAGATAGGGCTTGAGCATTAAGCCGAGATGGCCCCCGATGACGATTGCGTCGGGATTCAGGATTGTAACCAGGTTGGCGACGCCGCGCCCGATCCAGCGGCATGTTTCGTTGACGGAGTTGAGCGCCAACGCGTCGCCGCCGCGCGCCGCGCGAATGATGGCCGCGTCGTCGAGATCGGCCAGGTCATCCTTGATCAGATTGCCGACTACCGATTTCGCGTCGCCCTCCCAGCCTTCTATGACGCGGCGTTTCAGCGCGGCGCTGGCGGCTTCGACGGTCAAACATCCGCGCGATTCAAACTCCTGTTTGAAATTTTCGCTGAGCGCGAACCAGCCCGCCGCGCCCGCCATTCCGCCCGCGCCCTGCGCGACGCGCCGGTCTAAGATAATGCCCGCCTCGATGTCCTCGCCGATCGAAAGGTAGACGACGTTGTTTTTTCCGCGAGCCGCGCCTATCCAGGCTTCGCCCGCCGCCATCGACGCCGCGCGAGAATTGATGACCATTGCCGGGAATGACGAATCGCCGTATCTGGCGCGCGCGCGCCTCTCGTCCGGCGGGACGCGAACGTCGACGCCCGCGCCCTTCAATTCCTCCTCGATCATCTGACGCAGCGCGACGCGAGTCCAGCCTTTCAATCCGGGAATCGAAACGCGGCCGGTCGCCGGGTCGACAAGACCCGCGACCGAAAAACCGATCGCGTTTATAGGGGCGCCGGCGCGCGATTGCGAAACCCCCAAGGCGACTATTATCTTTGTTATCTCCACGACGGCGGCGCGCGTCGTTCGCTGCGGCGTGGGGATCTCGCGCTCTTCGACAGCGCGCCCATTTTCATTGACCAGCGCCGCGATGATCTTCGAGTGATCGAATCGGATTGCGATGACCAGGGGCTGCGCCTGCGTTCGAGGCGGGGCTTTCGACGTTTCTTTCACAGTCGGATTCTCCATAATGAATTTAACATTAGTATAGGCGACCGCCATTATACTCGCCGGCCGGCGTTATCGCCTCGCGGACGACAGAAATTTGCCCTCGCCTTTTCTTTGCCCGCTCTTTGGCCTAAATTGTCATGCGCCGCGTCGGATCAGTACCGCGACCGGCGCTGATCCGATTTTCAAAATCCCAACAATTGGAGACACGACTTATGATCGATCGAAGGAGCTTCCTGTCCACCGCCAGCCAAAGTGTAATTGGAGCCGTCGTCCTGACCGCTTTGAACCGGGTCAAAGGCGAAGCGGCGACGAACAAGCTCGGAAACCTCGGCGTGCAGCTCTACACCGTGCGCGCCGAGATGGAGAAAGATTTCGAAGGCTCGCTCGAAAAGATCGCGGCCATCGGCTACAAAGAGGTCGAATTCGCCGGCTATTACAATAAATCTCCCAAAGACATAATTGCGGTCCTCAACCGCTGCGGTCTGACCGCGCCGTCGGCTCACATGCCGCTCGCCGACATTCAGACCAAACTCGACCAGACAGTCGAGACGGTTAAGGCCGTCGGCCACCAATTCATGATCTGCCCTTACCTGGAGGACAAAGACCGGCGGACGCTGGACGATTACAAACGCCACGCCGAGACCTTCAACCGCGCGGGCGAGGCATGCCGCAAAGCGGGCATCCAGTTCGGTTATCACAATCATAACTTCGAGTTCGAGGCGAAGGACGGAAAGCTTCCCTACGACCTGCTGCTGGAGGAGACCGATAAAGACCTGGTGAAGATGGAGCTCGATCTCTACTGGATTTCAAAGGCCGGTCAGGACCCGATCGCTTACATTGACAAACACAAAGGTCGCTTCGTCCTGTTCCATGTCAAAGAGATGGACAAGACTCCTAATCGTGGCATTACCGAGGTCGGGCGCGGAGTGATCGATTTCAAATCCATCTTCGCCAAGACGCCGAAGGGCGCCATCAAACACTACTTCGTCGAGCAGGACACCTGCCCGGGCTCGCCGTTCGACAGCATCAAGGTCAGTATCGATTATCTGAAGCAGTTGGAGTTTTAAGATGATTGAGCGATGATGACCCGGCTGGTTTTTGAACAATCGTGAGAAGGCTCCCATGAGCATGAATATTTGTTGAAAGACGGTCCCCACAATTCGGAAGGAGGAAACATTGTGAACGCGATGCGCATGATTACAAGTTTCTGTCTTCTGTTTGTGGCGGCGAGCGTCGCGCTAGGACAGAAGGTAAATGTCGATTGGGAGCGGGGCGCCAATTTCCTGCGATACAGAACCTACGCCTGGGGCGAATGCGAAGACACGGGGGAATTACGGCTCTGGCAGCCGCGCATCGTCCAGGATATAGAGTTCCAGCTCACGGCCAGGGGATTCAGAAAGGCTCCGCCGGGACAGCAACCCGACGTCATCATCAATTACCGAAGCGACGTCGAGGAGCGCGCTTCGTTCGTCGAATACGACTATGGCTATGGGCCGGGTTGGGGCCTGGGTCCGGCTCTGGGCTGGGGCCCGGGTTGGGGTTGGGGTTGGAATGGCGGCCCGGTCACTGTAGAGCCGGTTGTGGAGCGGAAATTTGAATTGACAGTGGAGATCGTGGACGCGCGACAGAACCAATTGCTCTGGCGCGGCGACGCCACGGATAACCTGTCCCACAAATCGGAAAAGAATGTCCAGAGGCTGAGAAGGGCGGTCGGGAAGCTTTTCAGTAGCTATCCCTACGGCGACTAAACAGTATATATGCCACAGGCAGTTGAGACAGGGAGACAAGGAGAAGGGGAGACAAGGAGAAGGGGAGACGAGATGCGGCGATCTCCTTGTCTCCTTGTCCCCTTGTCTCCCTGCCTCCTTGTCCTGTCTCTGTGTCTCTGTGTCTCTGTGGCAAATTCATCGGCGCAAGCGCAACCTGCGCCCGCCCAAAACGTCCCCGCGATCAAGGATCCCGCCGCCCGCGTCACAGAGGCGCTTGCCGGGGCGGTCCACGTGGCCGCAGAGATTATCGCGATCAAGGATCCTGCCTCCCGGGCCGCAGCTCTGCATAAACTATTCGAGACCGGCGTCGCCTCCGAACAGATTCAGGCGGCGCGTGAAGCCGTAGTCACGAAATGGGCGCAACTGGCCGAGAGCGCCCTTGGGCAGAGCGACCTCGAACACAGCATGGAGAATTTCCGCCGCGCGGTCGCCGCGATGCCGGAGCGCGTCACCGACCGTTTCTTCGAGGATGCCGTCATCCGCATCCCGTTCGCGCTTTCGGCGCGCGGTTATCGGAACGAAGCCGTTGAGATGGCGCGAGAGCTTGAACGGCGGTTCGCCAAGGACCCGCCGAGACTCGCCTCGATCGGCGAGTTTTATATGACAATCGAGGCCACCGGCGACGCGATCCACGCGCTCGAAGCGGCGTCGAAACTCGCCGGAGAGGACGCCAAACTGGACCGGCTGCTGGGCGCGGCTTACCGGATGGGGCTGCGACTTGACGATGCGATCGCTAAATACCGGCTCGCGGTCAGTCTCGACGCCAACGACAAACGGGCCTACTACGAGTTGGCCAACCTCTACCGCGCGCAGGGAGCTTACGCCGAGGCGATCGAACTCTATCGCAAACAGCTCGAGATCGCCCCCAAGCATTCATCGTCGTACAAAGGCCTGGCGCTGGCGTATCTGGCGCAGGGCGACGAGGAGCGGATGACGGCGGCGCTCGATCAGGCGCGCGACCTGCGCGGCTCGGACGAAGAGATCACCGGCGACGTCTATCTGCAAACGCAACTGGCCTTCCACTACCTCGCGCGGAACAAACTGAAAGAAGCGCAACAGGCCGTCGCGGCGGCGCTGCTGGTCGAGCCGCGCTACAGTTGGGCGCGCATCGCCGCCGCCGAAGTCGACCTCGCCAATGGAAAATATTTCGACGCCGAGCGCAACCTGATGGCGGCCCGATCTTACGCCAACTTCCCGACGCTATATTTCACGTTGGGCAAACTCTACCTGATTGTCGAAGATTTCGACGGCGCGCTGGAACAGTTCTCCAAAGCCTTCGACTATTCATCCCAGGGGCTGTACACGGCGAAGCTCGGCGGCGTGTTCGACGCCCAGGCTGACAACCTGAAAGATCTGCTCTCGCGCGAACATCGGGCGGCGATCTTTCTGGCAAAACCCCCGACCAAAGACGAAACCTTCAAAATCGCCGAGGCGTTGGTCCGATTCAACGCCAGGCTGCGCGCCATCAAAACGGCGATGAACTCATCTCCAAAAGTCGAAACCGGCGATGGCGTAGAGGGCGCTGCGGAAAACGCCGAAGCGCGGCGCGGACAAATAAAAGAGATGGAGCGCGCCGCAATGGATTTCATCGATGCCGAAAACTCGCGGCGCTCGTTCAGGATGCTGAGCGTCGCCGAGAGGCTGGCGCAGGTCGGCGTCTCGACGGGGCTGGCGGTCGAGTTGGCCGAGCAGGCGTTGGGGGTGGCCCAGGTGGCGACCGAACCTGAAGGGTCGCTGCGCGAATATCCGAACTACGACCGCAACGGGAGACTGGCCATATTTCGCGGACGCGCGCTCAACGCGAAAGGATGGGCGTTATTCAAAGCCGACAAAAATCCGGAGGCCGCCTCCGCCTTGACTGAGTCGACGCGAGCTTACGGCTCGCTCCCCGAAGGCCGGCGCGCGCTGCGGCGTCTCGCGACGGTGAAAGAGACGCAAGGAGAGCTGAAAGAGGCTCTCGATCTGTACATCGCGGGATACGAAGCGACGGCGTCAGGCTCAGAATTGGACCGCGCGGTGATCGAATCGCTCTATCGCAAAATCAATGGCTCGCTCGAAGGGCTGGACAAACTATTGCAAACGCCGCGCGCCGCTTCCCAGTGATCGACAGATATCGACCCGCCAGTTTTACGCTCGGAATCATAGGCCTCTCCATCATTCCGACGAAAGGAAACACGCCACTGGTCGTTGATCCGAATGCTATATTTTCCCTTGAATGGAGATCAAGCTAATGAAAATCGAAACAGGCGTAATCGCCGCCGCCGGTTCGGGCACCAGAATGCTGCCGGTCACCTTGGGCTATCCGAAAGAGCTTCTGCCGATCATCAATAAACCCGCTATTCAATTAATTGTCGAAGAGTTCATCGAAGCCGGGCTGAAGAAGATCATCATCGTGACGGGCGAAAACCCCGATCCGCTGCGCCGCCAATACAAGCACCCCTCTCCGCCGCCGCGCGGCAAGCACAAGCCGCTCGACGAATTTATCGATAAGCTGTCCGGCGTCGAAATCCTGTTCGAGCCTCAATCCGGCCCGTATGGCAACGGCACGCCCTTGATGGTCGCGCGACCGTACATTCCGGAGGGCGAGGGCTTCATTTACGCCTATGGCGACGACATTCTGAAGACCAGGGTCTCCTTTGCCAGACGGCTGGTCGAGACCCATCGGTCGGCCGGCGCCTTGGTCGCCGGCGTACAGGAAGTCCCCTGGGAAGACGTTTCCCGATACGGCGTCGTCGAACTCAAGGAAGGCGGCGGTTATGAGATGAAAGACGTGATCGAGAAGCCGCCGCGCGAAGAGGCGAAATCGAACATGGCCATGTTCGGACGCTTTCTTCTTTCGACCGAAGTGATCCGGATTCTGAGCGAGATTCCTCTGGGCAAATCGAATGAGTTGTGGCTGACCGACGCGGTGCGCGAATACATACGTCGAGGAGGCCGCGTCGTCGCCCAACCCGTGACCGATGGCGAGTGGCTGACCATCGGCGACCCGGTCAATTACTTGAAGACCATGATCGAGTACGCGATGGATGACGCCGAGATGCGCGCGGCGCTCGAGCCGAGAATACGCGGATTGTTATCATAAAACTATTGACGCCTTTAGCGGGTATTTGTATTCTCAGCCCCGCCATACTTTACCTCCAGCCATGTGGGAGGCTTCCACACAAAGAAATTCGCAAGCGATGGAAATCCCCTTGATTTCCTCGGTGGATGGCCTACCTGACCATTTGAAAGCCCTGTAAAGAGAGACGAGGAGCATAAATGCGCCGTTTAATAATTGCCGCCTTACCCGCTTTGATATTGCTGAGCGTATCCATCTTAAACCTACAGGGCTCAAACCCACAGGGGCGTGGGTTGCATTCAATCTGCCGGACTCCTCCAATGATCAACCTGTTACAGGTCGGGGCCGCGCCTCCGCAAGCCTCCGCCGATGAACACGGCGCGGCGCCAAGCGCTCAGGAGAGTATTTCGCTGGATCCCGGCAAGCCAGTCGAACGAGAACTCTCGGGCGGTCAGTCGCATTCCTACAAAATCACGGCGATCTCCGGTCAGTACCTGCATGTAGTAGTCGAGCAACGAGGGATAGATGTGGCGGTAGCGCTGTTTACGCCTGACAGTAAGAAGATCGGCGAGGTGGACGGTGAACAGGCGGCTGTAGGGGCGGAGACTATCTCGGTTATCGCAGAGGCGGCAGGCATATACGGGATTGAAGTGCGTTCCCCTGAGAAAACGGCCGAAACAGGACGCTACGAAATCAGGATAGAAGAATTGAGAGAAGCGACCGCTGAAGATAAGGATCGCGCCGCCGCAGATGCGCTCTTTCGCGAGGGATGGCAATTAAGGCAAGGAACGATGGAGGAAAAAAGAAAGGGCATCGAAAAGTATGAGGAGGCGTTGGAGTTGTATCGAAAAGCAGGCGACCGCAGTAAGGAAGCCGTCATACTCAACAATATCGGGATGGTCCATGTGCTTTTGGGGGAGATGCGGAAGGTGCTGGACAAGAGCAACGAAGCTCTGGCGCTCAGTCGGGCAGTGGGTGACCGCCGTGAGGAGGCCAGAGCGCTCCTCTACATCGGCGCGGCCTATCGGTATCTTGGGGAAGCGCAAAAGGCTCTGGAGAGATACAACGAGGCTCTGCAACTCAGTCGGACGATAGGCGATCGCCGTGGGCAGGCCCACGCGCTAAACAACATCGGCATGGTCTATTGGGCGCTGGGAGAGACGCAAAAGGCTCTAGGCAATTTCAATGAGGCCCTGCCGCTCAGTCGTGCGGCAGGCGACCGCTATAGGGAGGGGAACATACTCAGCAACATCGGGGTGACCTATCAGTCACTGGGGGAGACGCGGAAGGCTCTGGAGAAGTGCAACGAGGCCCTGCTGATCTTCCGGACGGTAGATAACCGCGGCGCGGAGGCCTCCATGCTCAATAGGATCGGTGAGATCCATTGGGCGCTGGGGGAGACGCAAAAGGCTCTTGAGAAATACAACGAGGCTCTGCCGCTCAGTCGTGCGGCAGGGGACCGCAATGGGGAGGCGAACATACTCGACAACATCGGCGAGATTCATCGGTCACTGGGGGAGAGGCAAAAGGCTCTGAAGAAATACAACGAGGCTCTGCCGCTCAGGGAGGCGATAAGCGACCGCCGTGGAATGGCCGGCACGCTCCATAAAATCGGCGAGGTCTATCGCTCGCTGGGAGAGACGCAAAAGGCTCTAGACAAGTTCAATGAGGCCCTGGCGCTTGAGCGGGCAGTGGTTGACCGCGACGGAGAGGCTGCTACGCTTCTGGCGATTGCGCGGGTGGAGCAGACACGCGGTAACCTGACGCAGGCCCGCCAGACCATTGAACAGGCTATCGGCATAGTCGAATCTCTGCGCGCCGATATCGGCGAGGAGCATCGCGCCTCCTACTTAGCTTCGCGGCGGGAATACTATGAGTCTTACATTGACATCCTGGCGGAGCAGCATCGGCAGAACCAGACCGCGGGATTTGACGCCATGGCGTTCGCGGTCAGCGAGCGCGCGCGCGCCCGCTCCCTGCTGGATCTTTTGACGGAATCGCGCGCTGATATCCGTCAGGGCGTTGATGGCTCACTCCTGGAGCGCGAACGCTCTTTGCGGCAACTTCTCAATGCGAAGGCGGCGGCGCAATTCGCCCTGTTAAATCGCAAGCACACCCCCGCCCAGGCCGAAGCCGCCGCCAAAGAGATAGACTCCATCACCACCGAGTACGAGGAGGTGATGGCGCAGATTCGCGCCCGCAGCCCCCGATACGCCTCTTTGACCCAGCCTCAGCCGCTCGGCCTGGAGGAGATTCAACGGCAGGTGTTGGACCCCGACACCCTGCTCCTGGAGTACTCGCTGGGGGAGAATGCGAGTCACCTCTTCGTCGTGAGCCAAACTTCGATCACCTGGCGCCGACTGCCTAAGCGGGCGGAGATAGAATCGGCGACGCGCCGCGTGCGAGAGCTGTTGACCGCGCCGCAGCCGCAGCCTGGCGACACCGTGGCTAAATACCGGGCCCGCGTCAAAGAGGCCAGCGAGGGCTACTGGGCGCAGGCCGCCGCGTTGAGCCGGATGTTGCTCGGCCCCGTCGCCTCTCAGCTCGGCAAGAAGCGGTTGGCGATAGTGGCCGACGGCGCCTTGCAGTACATCCCCTTTGCCGCTTTGCCCGCGCCTTCACCTGGGAATGACAAAGGGCGTAATTCCGGAGCCGAACCGCAGCCGTTATTCGTCGAACATGAAATTGTGAGCCTTCCGTCGGCCTCCACGCTCGCCACACTGCGGCGTGAAATGGCCGGACGCAAGCCGGCGGAAAAGTCGCTCGCGGTACTGGCTGACCCGGTCTTCACAGATGATGATACGAGAGTCAGGCGGAATGTGGGCGAGGCGATAGCCCAGATGAAAGCCAGATCCGCCGATCCGGATGAGACGGACATCGGTTTCCTGCAGATGACGAGATCCGGCAGGGAAACGGGAGTGATCGACGCCGAAGCGAGTTTCGGGCGATTGCTTAGCACTAGGCGTGAGGCCGCGGCAATATTGGCCTTCGTCCCGGAGCGGGAGCGCATGCAGGCGCTGGATTTTGAGGCGAGTCGAACGACCGCGCTGAGCCCGAAGCTGGGCGAATACCGCATTGTACATATCGCCACCCACGGAATGCTCAATAACATTCATCCCGAGTTGTCGGGCATAGTGCTGTCGCTGGTTGACAAAGAGGGGCAGCCGCAGGATGGATTTCTCCGGCTGCAGGACATCTATAATTTGAAACTCCCAGCGGAGCTGGTGGTGCTGAGCGCCTGCCAGACCGGACTGGGCAAGGAGATCAAAGGAGAAGGGCTGGTAGGGCTGACGCGGGGGTTTATGTACGCCGGCGCGCCGCGTATCGTCGCGAGCCTGTGGAAGGTGGACGATCGTGCGACCAGCGAGCTGATGAAAC
>Ga0126377_10002179_pt1 | contig 13368 bp, 13 predicted proteins | sample PanSoiMetPlot_22_FD_92647 | JGI IMG/M metagenome (GOLD analysis project Ga0126377, IMG submission 92647) | Tropical forest soil microbial communities from Panama - MetaG Plot_22 | ecosystem: Environmental > Terrestrial > Soil > Tropical forest > Bulk soil | place: Panama | collected 2016-02-17
CACCCACGACGGCCGCTTCCCGATCACCACCGTCCCCCGCACCCTGCTCGACCTCGCCGCGCGTTATCACCACGGCGCACTCCTGCGCGCCCTCGCAGAGGCCGAGTTTCACCACGACACCAGACCAGCAGACATCCAACGCACGCTCCGCCGCGGCCACCCCGGCTCAGCCAACCTCAGAGCCGCCCTCGATGCCCACGCCCCGGGCCACGGCAAGGTCAAAAGCGAACTGGAGCGCAGGTTCCGGCGCCTGCTGATCAAGCACGGCATCCCGCTGCCGCTCAGAAACCAAGAGCTCGGCCCGTGGACCGTCGACTGCCTGTGGCCACAGCACCGGCTCGTCGTCGAACTCGACGGCGCCCAGCACACCCGCCCCGCGCAAGCCACCAGAGACCACGACCGCGACCTCTGGCTGCGCTGCCACGGCTACACCGTCCGCCGCTACGGCGAGAGGCAACTCGCCCAGCAGCCCGACGCCGTGATCGAGGATCTCCTCTACGCCGGCGCCGGCGTCCCGCTCAAGCTGTGATACGCCTCGGCCAGCCGCCCGATACCCGCGTCGATCTGCTCCGGCGTCACGCCGGAGTAGGCGAGCCGCAGCGTGTTGCGTCCACCCTCGAGCAGGAAGTCGGTGCCCTTGACGAAGGTCACCCCGCGCTCTCCCGCGGCGGCGAAGAGCTTGTCGACGTCGGTGCCCTCGGGGAGATCGACCCACATGAAGTAGCCGCCTTCGGGCGCGACGAACCGTGCGTCGGGGAGGTCGCGTTCGAGTGCGGTGACGAGCGCGTCGACGCGGGCCTTCAGGTTGGTTCGCACCGTCTCGATCGAGCGCTCGAGCGCTCCACTCGTCGCGAACTGGTGGACGATCGATTGGGCCACCATGTTCGGGCTGATGTACGTGCTGGTCGCGCGCTTTACGATCCGCGCGATGAGCTCGGCGGGGCCGACCAGGTACCCGACGCGGATGCCAGGGCACACCGTCTTTGAGAACGAGCTCGCGTAGATGACGTTCTCGTTGCTGTCGAGGCTCAGCATCGTCGGCAGCGGGTCGCCGGCGAAGCGGATCGAGACGTAGGGGTCGTCCTCGAAGATCGTGAACCCGTGGTCGCGGGCGAGGGCGACGAGCGCGTCGCGCTTCTCGCGGCCGAGCGTGTAGCCGGCCGGGTTCTGGAAGTTGGGAATGATGTGCGCGAGCTTCGGCGCGACGCCGGATTCGATCAGCGTCGAGAGGCCGTCCACGTCGATGCCGTCCGGCTCGAGCTCGACCGGCCGGATGTCCGCCAGGCGCTGTCGCAGCGCGAGCAGCGTCCGGTCGTACGTCGGCCGCTCGACGATGACGGTGTCGCTCGGCTCGACGAGCTCGTCGAACAGGAACGCGTCGGCCTGCATCGAGCCGTTGGTCACGACGACCTGCGCCGGCTCGACGCCGTGCTGCTGGGCGATCCACTCGCGCAGCGGCGGATACCCGATCGCCGTGCCGTACGCCGTCGCCCCGCCGGGGTCGTTGGCGAACGCGCGCGCGGCCGCCTCCTTGAGTCCCTCGACGTCGACGATGTCCAGCGAGGGCGCCCCGCGGGCAAACGAGATCGTGTCGGCGGCCATGGCCCAAGGGTAGGCGACCACGCGGGAGGGCGTGGTTCCGCTCAGCGCGCGAGCAGATAAGCCGCCACCGCGCCCGCCGCGACGATCAACAGCAGCAGAACGAGCAACGTGGCGACGGCCCGCCGCCCCCGACGCCGCGGGGTCTGCAGCCACGACGGCTCCTCACCCTCCGGCTCCGAAGCCGCCAACCCCTGCCCGGCCACCTCCTCCTCACTGCCCGTCGAGGTCGCCGCAACGGCCGACTCGGGGGAAAGCCGGGGCGGCTCGCCGAGCGACGAGTCGGGGGCGAGCGGCTCTGGCTCGGGCGGGAGCGGCGCTGGCTCGCGCGGGAGCGGCTGCGCGGGGGCGGCGGACGCCGGCTCGGGGGCGGCCGCGACCGGCGGCCCGAGGACGGCATCAAGCTCCTCCCGCGCCGCGATCACCAACTCCACCCGCCGCCCCTCCAGATACGGCGAGAGCGCGCTCAGATCGACGCCCGGATCAGCGACCGCAACCCGCACGTGCGCGGCGTCCGCCGAGAGCGGCAGCGCCCGGGCGGCACGAGCGGCGTCGGGGGGAACGACGCGGTCGAGGTCTGGATCGTGATCGTGGTCGCGCAGGCCGACGAACGGGAGGTCGGCCTCGAAGGCCCGGGCGATCGCTTCGGCGCTCACGAGGGCGGTGCGAGCTGGACCTCGATGACCGCGCGGCCGTCCTCGACGCCGCGGACGTAGGCGTCGCGGGCGCCGGGCTGCTCCGCGAGGGCGTCGCGGAGGCGGACGACCGCGGCGGCGTCGGCGAACGGGCCGGCCTCGACGACGACCGTCGCCGCCAGCCGGCCGGCCTCGCCGGCTGCCTCCTCGGCGCGCGCAGCGGCGGCCGCCGCGCGCTCCATGCGGCCGAGGGTGCGGCCGTGGTCGTCGACGACGGCGCGGGCCTCGGTGGTGATGCGCTCCGCCGTCGCGCCCACGGACTCGACCGTCGCTCGCAGGCCCGCAAAGAGGTCGCGGGCCTCGCGGAGCGCGTCGGCGTCGAGGAGGGGCTCGGGCGGCGGAAGCGGCGGCGGTGGCTCGGGCCCGGGCGGGGGCGCGGGCGCCGCAGGCGGCTCGGGCGCCGGCGGGGGCGCCGCCGCAGCCACCCCCTCATGCCCACGCAGCAACTCACGCTCGAGCTCGCGCAGCTTGGCCTCGAGCTCGGCCAGCGTCCTGCGGGCGTCGTCGTCGGGCGCGGCCGCCATCGTCCGCGCGAGCGTATCGCGCGTGCCGGGCGGCTCAGCCGCCGAGGATCTCGACCGCGATCTCCGCGACCTGGGTCGGCGTGCGGCCCACCCGGACCCCGCGCGCCTCGAGCGCCTCGGCCTTCGCCGCGGCCGTCCCCTGGGACCCCGAGACGATCGCGCCCGCGTGACCCATCGTCTTGCCCGGCGGCGCCGTGAACCCGGCGATGTACGCGACGACCGGCTTCGTCACGTGCGCGGCGATGAACTCGGCCGCTTCCTCCTCGGCCGAGCCGCCGATCTCGCCCGCCATCACGATCAGCTCGGTCTCGTCGTCGGCCTGGAAGAGCTCGAGGATGTCGATGAACGACGAGCCCGGCACCGGATCGCCGCCGATGCCGACGATCGACGAGTTGCCGAAGCCGCGCTGGGCGATCTCGTTGCCGATCTGGTAGGTCAGCGTGCCCGAACGGGACACCACCCCGACGTTGCCCTCCTTGAAGAACGCAGCCGGGATGATCCCGACGTTCGCCTTCCCCGGCGACAGCACGCCCGGGCAGTTCGGACCAATCAAACGCGTGCCGGGGTGCGCCTGGACCAAGTGGTTGTAAACGCGCAGCTCGTCGTGGGCCGGGATGCCCTCGGTGATCGCGACGATCGTCCTGATGCCCGCGTCGGCGGCCTCGAGGATCGAGTCGGCGGCGAAGCGCGGCGGCACGAAGATCATCGCGGTGTTCGCGCCGGTCTCCGCGACCGCGGCGTGGAAGGTGTCGAAGACCGGGACGCCCTCGACGTCCTGGCCGCCCTTGCCGGGCGTCACGCCCGACACGACCTGCGTGCCGTAGCGGCGGTTGTTCATCGCGTGGAAGGTGCCCTCGCGGCCGGTGATGCCGCTGACGCACAGCCGCGTCTCACGATCGACGAGGACGCTCATCGCGCCGCCCCCGCGGTCGCCGCGAGCTCGACGACCTTCTCGGCCGCCTCGTTCATCGTCGCCGCGGTATACACGTTCGGCAAAGCCGCCTCAGCCAGGATCTGCCGCCCCTCTACATCGTTGGTCCCGTCGAGGCGGACGACGAACGGCACCGACGGCGAGATCTGGTTGAACGCCTCGACCAACCCTCGCGCGACCTCGTCGCAGCGCGTGATCCCGCCGAAGATGTTGAAGAGCACGGCCTTGACGTTGGGGTTCGAAAGGATGACCTCGACCGCGCTCGTGATCGCCTCCGCCTTCGACCCGCCGCCCGCGTCCAGGAAGTTCGCCGGCGAGCCGCCGTACTGCGCGACGACATCTAGCGTCGACATGACGAGCCCGGCGCCGTTCCCCAAGATCCCGATGTCCCCGTCGAGCTTGACGTAGGTCAGCCCGCGCTCCTTGGCCATCTGCTCCTGCGGGTCCTCGGCCGACGGGTCGCGCAGCTCCGCGTTCAGCGGGTGGCGCATGAGCGCGTTGTCGTCGAGCGTGACCTTCGCGTCGAGCGCCCGGACCTCACGCTCCGGCGTCACGATCAGGGGGTTGACCTCGACCAGCGTCGCCTCCTCGGCGACGAACGTCGCGTACAGCCGCCCGAGGAACGCCCCGATCGGGCGCACCAGATCCGCGTCGACCCCGGCCTCGAACGCCAGCCGCCGCCCATGAAAGGCCTGGAAGCCCAGCAGCGGATCGACGTGCAGGGTGGCGATCGCGCTCGGGTCCTCCTCAGCGACGGCCTCGATGTCCATCCCGCCGCGCGTCGACAGCATCACCAGCGGCTGCTTCGCCGAGCGGTCGAAGATCACCGCGGCGTAGTACTCGGCCGCGATCTCCGAAGCGCCCTCGACCCACAGCTCATGCACGGTGAAGCCGCGGATGTCCATGCCGAGGATGGCGCTCGCGTGCTCGCGCGCCGAAGCCTCGTCCTCTGCGACCTTGATCCCCCCCGCCTTGCCGCGCCCGCCGATCTTCACCTGCGCCTTGATCACACACGGAAAGCCGATCTCCTTGGCGGCCGCGACCGCCTCGTCGACCGTGCGTGCATGACGCCCGTCCGGAACCGGGATGTCATGGCGAGCGAACAGCTGCTTGCCCTGATATTCGAGGAGGTCCATAGCCGGCGGCGGACTCTAGCGACACCCCGCCGCGCGGCGTCGAATGGCGTTCAAATGGCACAATGCCCGCCCCATGGCCCTCCCCTCCAAGGTCAATTTCGTCACGTTCGACGTCTACGGCACGCTCATCGACTGGGAGAAGGGGGTCTTCGACGCCTTCACACGAGAGGCGACGCGAGACGGGTTCACCATCGACGACCCGCAGGAGATCATCCCGCGCTTCCACCAGTACGAGCGCGAGATCGAAGGCGGTTCCTACGAGCTCTACGCCGAGGTCCTGCGGCGCGTCGCGGTCCGCATCGCGAAGGAGATCGCCTGGCCGCTCGAGCCCTCGCGCGCCGGCTTCCTGCCCGATTCAGTCCAGCGCTGGGCGGCGTTCAAGGAGACCAACCCGCAGCTGACGAAGTTCGGCAAGAAGTTCCAGACCGGGCTGATCTCGAACATCGACGACAAGCTGCTCGGCCAGACCCGCCGCCACATCCCGCACGACTTCGACCTCGTCGTGACCGCCCAGCAGGTGCGCAGCTACAAGCCCGACCCCGCGCACTTCAAGGAGTGCGCGCGGCGCATCGGGACCAAGAAGGGCTGGGTCCACGTCGCGGCGAGCTACTACCACGACGTCGAACCGTGCATCAAGGAGAAGATCCCCGTCATCTGGGTCAACCGCAACCGCGAGGAGCTCGACGCCGGCGCGAAGAAGCCGACGGCCGAGGTCAGGAACCTCCTGGAGGCGGCCAAGCTCCTCGGCGCTGCGTAGGCCCGCTTTGCGCGTCGTCACGCTCCACCCCGACGTCGCCGTCGCGACATCGCGCGTCTACCAGACGAACTGCACCGCGATCCGCTCCGGCGACGAGGGCTTCGTCGTCGACTCGCCGGTCTACCCCGACGAGCTCGACCTCCTGCCCGCGGTGCTCGAGCAGGCCGGCTTCGTGGTCAGCGGCCTCCTGGCGACGCACGGCGACTGGGATCACGTCCTCGGGCGCCTCGCCTTCCCGGGCGCCGCGCTCGGCGTCGCCGAGACGACCGCCGCGCGCCTGACCGGCGAGCCCGGCGAGGCCCAGCGCGAGCTGCGCGACTTCGACGAGGAGCACTACGTCGAGCGCCCGCGGCCGCTGAGCCTCGGCCAGGTGCAGGCCCTGCCCGTGCCCGGCCACGTCGGTCTCGGGGAGCACGAGATCGAGCTGCACCCCACCGACGGCCACACCGCCGACGGCATGGCGCTGTGGCTGCCGTGGGTGCGCGTCCTCGTCTGCGGCGATTACCTCTCGCCGGTCGAGATCCCGATGCTCTCGCAGACGGGCTCGCGCGACGCCTACCTGGCCACGCTCGAGCGCCTGCGGCCGCTGGTCGAGCAAGCCGAGTGGGTCGTGCCCGGCCACGGCCAGCCGATCGACGGCGCCCGCGCGCTCGCGGTCATGCGCGAGGACGTCACGTACCTCCAGACCTGGGAGCTCCCGCTCGCACGGCGCACCGGCGCGCAGCGCGCCGCCGACAAGGCCAACCGCGAGCGCGGCTAGCGGTCCAGCCGGCGACGCAGGAACAGCGCGCGCCCGCCTTCGTAGGCGTCGTTGTCGAAGCCCATCGCGTAGTAGAGGGCGAGCGCGGCCTCGTTGACCTCGGCGGTGTCGAGCTCGATGCGCCGGCAGCCGCGCGCGCGGGCGCGGTCGACGGTCGCCGCCACCAGCGCGCGCCCCAGGCCGCCGCGCCGCGCCTCGCGATCCACGAAGAGATCCTCGAGCAGGCAGTCCTCGCTGTCGCGCCAGACCGACCAGCGGTAGCGCAGCTGGACGAGGCCGACCGGCGGCGCTCCGGGCGCGCTCGCGGCGAGCAGGTACTCGGTGTCGGGATCGTCGACCAGGCGCTCGACGCTCGCGAGCATCGCCGCTTCCGGCGGCCAGTCCTGGTCCAGGTGATCGCGGAACGCGACGAGCAGCCGGGCCACATCGCCCGCTTCATCACGTTTGGCGAGCCACACCTGCGGGGAGCCGTCGGGCATCCATGGAGCGTAAGGTCCGCGCCGGTATGCGGGAGCCTGAGACCGTCTACCGGCGGCGGCGGCTCGCCGCGCTTGGTGTCGTCGCAGCCGCGGCGGTGCTGGCGGGCGCCGCGGTCGGGGCGCACGACGGCAGCAAGGGCGATCAGGGCGCAGCCACGACCGAGTCCGCTTCGGCGTCGCAGGCCAAGCCGGCGGAGCTGCCGCTCGGCGGCCGGCGGATCTTTCCGGCGTACCGCGTCGTCGCCTACTACGGCGCCCCGCAGAGCCACGACCTCGGCGCCCTCGGCATCGGCTCGCCCGACCACGCCGCACGGCGCCTGGCCAAGCAGGCCGAGCCGTACGCCCGCAAGACCCGCCCGGTCCTGCTCGCCTTCGAGCTGCTCGCCGACGTCGCCAACCGCGACCCGGGTGCCGATGGCATGTACCGCACGCGCCAGCCCGACGCGATCATCCGCCGCTATCTGAACGCCGCGCGCCGCGCCAAGGCGCTGCTCGTGCTCGACATCCAGCCCGGGCACGCCGACTTCCTCGCCGAGACGCGCCACCTCGACCGCTGGCTGCGCGAGCCCGACGTCGGCATCGCCCTTGACCCCGAATGGCACACGCCGGGCGCCGTGCCCGGCACCGTGATCGGCTCGGTGCAGGCGGAGACGGTCAACGCGGTCTCCGCACACGTGGCCGAGATCGTGCGCCGTTACGACCTGCCCGAGAAGCTCTTCGTCGTGCACCAGTTCACGCCGAACATGATCGCCGGCAAGGAGCGCGTTCGGCAGCGTCCCGGGCTCGCGATCACGATGAACGTCGACGGCTTCGGCGACCGGCCGAACAAGATCGCCAAGTACCACCAGTTCACGCACGACGGCACCCGTTTTCGCAACGGCTACAAGCTCTTCTACGAAGAGGACACGAACATGATGCGCCCGGGCGCGGTGCTCGAGCTGCGGCCACGCCCGGACTTCATCGTGTACGAGTAGCCGCCGCTCGTCGGCCGATAGCAGCCGCCCGCCGCCCACCGACGCGTCGGATCCGCGAAGCGGGCATCCTCGAAGCCGTCAGACCGCTGCTCGCCACGACGTGCGCGCTCGCGCTGCTGCTTCTGCCGGCGCCAGCACAGGCGCTCTCGGTCTCGCGCGTCCTCGTCCGCTTCGCCGCGGGCACGACGGCCGCGCAGCGCGGCGACGTACGCAGCGCGGCGGACGTGCAGCGCCAGGCGACGCTTCCGCTCAGGGGACTCGAGCTCGTCGCCCCTCAACAAGGGCAGACCGTGGCGAATGCGGTCAGCGACCTCGAGCGTCACAAGGGCGTGATGTACGCGGAGCCCGACTACGAGGTGCACGCGGCGCTCGTGCCCAACGACCCCTTCTACGACCAGGAATGGGGGCTCGCGGCGATCGGCGCGCCCGCCGCATGGGATCTCACGACCGGATCGCCGCAGGTGCTCGTCGCCGTGATCGACACGGGCATCGACGCCACCCATCCCGACCTCGCGCCCAACCTGTGGCGCAACCCCGACGGATCCGGCGCAATCGGCTACGACTTCGTCGACGACGACACGGTGCCGCAAGACGACAACGGCCACGGCACGCACGTCTCCGGGACGATCGACGCGCGCGGCAACGACGGCTTCGGGGTCGCGGGCGTGAGCTGGAACAGCACCCTCATGGCGCTGCGCGTGCTCAATGCGGCCGGCAGCGGCTTCGTCTCCGACATCGTCCGTGCCGACCTGTTCGCGGCGCAGGAGGGCGCGCGCATCGTCAACGAGTCGCTCGGCGGCTCCAACTTCACCCAGTCCGAACGCGACGCGATCGCATCGGCGCCCAACACGCTGTTCGTGGTCGCGGCCGGCAACAGCGCGAGCAACAACGACACCACGGGCGCGTACCCGTGCGACTACGACCTGCCGAACCTCGTGTGCGTCGCGGCGAGCGACCGCGACGGCTCACTCGCGTCGTTCTCCAACTACGGCGCCACGAACGTCGACCTCTCGGCGCCCGGCGTCGGCATCGTGAGCACCTACCGCTTCAGCTCCTTCGTGCCCATGAGCGGCACATCGATGGCGACGCCGCACGTCTCCGGCGCCGCGGCGCTTCTGCTCGCGCGCAATCCCGCGCTGAGCGTCGCGGGGCTGCGCGCGGCACTGCTCGCCAGCGTGTCACCGGTCGCGGCGCTCTCGGGCCGCGTCGCAACCGGCGGCGAGCTGCGCCTGCCGTCCGCGCTCGCCGCCGCGGGCGTACCGTCGCCACCTCCCGCCGCACCTCCGGCGCAGCCCGTCGCCTCGCCCGCGCCGGCTCCGGCGCCCGTGCCGCAGCAGGCGGCGTCGACCCCCGACCGCGTCGCCCCCTCGCTGCGTGTCACCATCGTCCGCGCCCGCATCGGCGCCGTGCGCAAGCGCGGGCTGCGCGTGGCGTTCACCGTCTCGGAGCCCAGCCGCGTGACGGTGACCCTCCGGGTCCCGGCGAGCACGCGCAAGCGCCTGCACCTGAGCTCGACCGTGGTCGGGACCGCGACCCTGCGCGTGACCGCCGCCGGCCGGCGCGTCGTGCCGGTGCGACTCTCGGCACGGGCCCGCCGCGCGCTGGCACGCGTCAAGAACGTCCGCCTCACGGCCAGCGTCGTTGCCGTGGATCCCGCGGGAAACCGAGGGATCGCAGGGAGCGCGGCGACGCTGCGCCGCTAGCCGCCGTCGCTTTTGATGACGGCGATCGTGGCGCCGGAGGAGATCGGGTCGCCCTCCTTGACCGCGAGGCGCTCGATCACGCCCGCCTTGTGGGCGGTGATCTCGTTCTCCATCTTCATCGCCTCGATGATGCAGACGATCTGGCCCTCCTCGACGGTCTGACCCTGCTCGACGAGGACCTTCCACAGGTTGCCCTGCAGCGGCGACAGGAGCTCGTCGGCTCCGCCGCCCGCGCCGCCTGAGGCACGCTCGGCGCGCCGCGGCTTCGGCGCCGCCGCCGGGGCGGGCGCGGCGCCGTTGGTGCCGTTGCCGAACGGCGGGCCGATCACCCGCACGTCGAACTTGCGACCGGACACCTCGACGGTGTAGGCGTGCTCGACGGTCTCCTCCTCGTCGGCCGCCGCGGGCGCGACCTTCGGGAACGCGAGCGCCTTCAGCCACTCGCGGTCCTCGACGAGGTCGCGGCACGTCTCGCCGTTGGCCCACTGCGCGGTCGCCAGCAGCGCCGTGTGGAACGGGATGAGCGTCTTGAGGCCCTCGATCTCGTACTCGCCCAGCGCGCGCAGCATCCGCCGCGTGGCGTGCTCGCGATCGACGTCCCAGACGATGAGCTTGGCGACCATCGGGTCGTACATCGGCGTGATCTCGCTGCCGGCGAGCACGCCGCTGTCGACGCGCACGCCAGGCCCGGCCGGCTCCCGATACGACCCGATTCGCCCGGGTGCAGGGGCGAAGTTCTTCGACGCGTCCTCGGCGTTGATGCGGCACTCGATCGCGTGGCCGCGCAGCACGACCTCGTCCTGGGAGACCGACAGCGGCTCGCCCGCCGCGGCGAGGATGCCCTCGCGCACGATGTCGATGCCGGTGGTCATCTCCGTCACGCAGTGCTCGACCTGCACGCGCGTGTTCATCTCCAGGAAGAAGTACTCGCCGTCCTGGAGCAGCCCCTCGATCGTGCCGGCCCCCACGTAGTTCACGGCGCGCGCCGCCTCGACGCCGATCTGGCCGATGCGCTCGCGCAGCGCCTCGTCGACGGCCGGCGCCGGCGACTCCTCGATGAGCTTCTGGTGGCGACGCTGCACCGAGCAGTCGCGCTCGCCCAGGTGGATGACATTGCCGTGCCGGTCCGCGAGGACCTGGACCTCGACGTGGCGCGGATCGGGCAGATAGCGCTCGAGATAGACCGTCGCGTCCGAGAAGAACTTCTCGCCCTCGCGGGCGGCGCCCTCGAACGCGTCCTGCAGCTGGTCCTCGGACAGCGCGACCCGGAAGCCCTTGCCGCCCCCGCCGCCCGCCGCCTTGACGGCGACCGGATAGCCGATGTCCTCGGCGATGACCGTGCGGGCGTCCTCGACCGTCGGCACCGGCTCGGTCGTGCCGGGAACGATCGGCACGCCGGCGCCGCGCATCAGCTCGCGCGCGCGGGTCTTCGACCCCATCGCCTCGATGGCGGCCGCCGGCGGCCCGATGAACACGATGCCCGCGTCCTCGCAGGCCTTCGCGAACGGCGCGTTCTCGGCGAGGAAGCCGTAGCCGGGGTGGATGGCCTCGGCGCGGGAGTCACGGCAGACCTCGAGGATCCGCTCGACGTTGAGGTAGCTCTCGGCGGCGGTCGGGCCGCCGAGCAGGTAGGCCTCGTCGGCGCGCTCGACGTGGAGCGCCTCCCGGTCGAGCTCCGAGTACACGGCTACCGAGGCGATGCCCATCTCGCGCAAAGCGCGGATGACGCGGACGGCGATCTCGCCGCGGTTGGCGACCAGGACCTTGTCGAACATGTGTGCTCCGAAGCGTATTCAGTCCAGGCGGCGCTCCGCCGCCCACCTCGACAGCTCGTGTCGATTGGACAGCTGGAGCTTGCGTAGCACCGCCGAGACGTGCGCCTCGACCGTCTTGGCGGAGATGCCCAGGCGAAGGGCGATCTCTTTATAGAGGTACCCGCGCGCGATGTGGCGCAGCACCTCGCGTTCGCGGGCGGTGAGCTGGTCGAGCTCGGGGTCCTCCGGCTTGGGCGCCGGCCCGGCGAAAGCGTCGAGCACGAAGCCCGCCAGCCGCGGCGAGAACACCGCGTCGCCGGCCCGCACGCGCTCGATCGCGTCGACGAGCTCGTCGGTGGCGATGTTCTTCGTCACGTACCCGCGCGCGCCCGCGCGGATCGTCGCGATCACGTCCTCTGCCGCGTCCGAAGCCGAGAGCGCCAGGAACAGCGTGCCCGGCGCCAGCTCGGCGGCGCCGCGAATGACCGCGACGCCGCCGCCCTCGGGCATGTGCACGTCGAGCAGCACGACGTCGGGGCGCACCTCGGTCACAAGGGCCACCGCCTCGGGCACGCTCGCCGCCTCGCCGACGAGCTCGACATGGCCCTCGAGCTCGGAGCGCACGCCGGCCCGAAAGAGCCCGTGGTCGTCGACGATCGCCACCCGCGTCACGACGCCTCCGGCAGCGTGAGCTCGACCTCGGTGCCCGCGCCCGGCGCCGAGTGGATGGCGGCGCGGCCGCCGTGGCGCGCCATGCGCCCGACGATCGACTCGCGCACGCCGCGCCGGTCGGGCGGGACGGCGTCGGGATCGAAGCCGGGACCGCGGTCGCGGACGAAGACCTGCAGCTCGCCGTCGCGGGCCTCCGCGTAGACATCCACGGGCGAGCCGTCGCCGAACTTCGCCGCGTTGACCATCGCCTCGCGCGCCGCGGCGACCAGCGCTTCGCCGCGATCGTCGAGCTCGCGGTCGCCGACGACGACGATCTCGACCGGCACGCCATGGGCACGCTCGACCTCGCCCGCGGCGCCCTCGAGCGCGGCCGCGAGCCGGTCATGCCCGCCTTCCCGTCCCGCGAGCCAGGCGCGCAGCTCGCGCTCCTGGGTTCGGGCCAGCGCGGCGACGGCGCGCGGGTCGTCGGCGCGCTTCTGGACCAGCGCGAGGGTCTGCAGCACCGAGTCGTGCAGGTGCGCGGCCATCTCGGCTCGTGCCTGCGAGCGGACGCGCTCCTCGCGCTCGGAGGCGAGCGAGCGCACGAGCCGCGTCACCCAGGGGGCGAAGATGATCCCGAGGACGGCCGCGACGACCACGGCGGCCAGCACCGCGTCGCGGGCGGCGGTCAGCGCGCCCGTGACGTAGAGGAAGACGACGCCGGCGGCGATGACGAGCGCGGCGCCGAAGCCGCTGCGCGAGAGCACGCGCGTGCGCTCGCGGCGCTCCTCGTCGGGCGCGGCCGGCTCGGGCTTCTCGGCGCGAGGAGCCGCGAAGGACTGGCGCCACAGCAGGCCGGCGCCGGCGGCCACGAGCACCGTCGGCCACACGATGACGTCGGACCACAGCAGCCCCAGGGCGCGGGCGGTGAGCAGCAGGCTGAGGACGATCAGCGCCATGCCCACGGCGACCTCGATCGTGCTGCGGCCCGTCCGCCAGCGCCGTGGCGCCGCGCCTTCGGCCGTGTCGGCCGGGATGAGCGCCCACGCCGCCAGGTAGATGACGACACCGATGCCGCCCGCCGTCGCCGCCGCGATGAACGCGATGCGGACGATCAGCGGGTCGATGCCGAGATGGCGGCCCAGCCCCGCGCAGACGCCCGGGCCCCAGTTCGATGGGGCCCGGCGCAGTGGTGCACGCGTAGGGGTCGAGGCCATCGTTCCGTCGATCATGCCAGCGCCGCGGGCGGGTCAGTCGCGGCGGGTCAGCCCGGCGGCGAGCAGGACGTCGCCGACGAGAAAGCACGCCAGCGGCGCGTACGCCGCGAAGGTCAGGTGGATGGCGTCGAGCGCATCGGCCAGGAGGACGCCGCCGAAGACCAGGAGGCCGACGCCGGCGACGAGGG
>Ga0126377_10002180_pt1 | contig 13366 bp, 12 predicted proteins | sample PanSoiMetPlot_22_FD_92647 | JGI IMG/M metagenome (GOLD analysis project Ga0126377, IMG submission 92647) | Tropical forest soil microbial communities from Panama - MetaG Plot_22 | ecosystem: Environmental > Terrestrial > Soil > Tropical forest > Bulk soil | place: Panama | collected 2016-02-17
CTCCGACGAGCCACCCCACGGGCGCACCGACCGATCACCCGACCGGGCCACCCGGCCACTAGCTGTTAGCGCCGCGCCCCGGAGGACAGCCTCCCTCTCCTCCGGGGCGCCTCAATGGGCCTGCGATGTGCACTGGTCCACGCCGGGTGCACCACGCCACGGCCGATATCTGACGGCTGGCCGGCAACGTCCTAACTCGAGTGTGACGAATCCGCGTCAGCCGGCGCTGTACATGTGACATGCGGATGCCTCATCTGCCAGGATGCAGCCGCGCCACCATCCGCGGCGTGGCCCTTCGCGTGTCCGTGTCCAATCCCCCAAACCCACAGGAGGACCCATGCGCGCCACCATGCGTGCACTGGCCGTTGCCGCGATCGTCGCGGCCACGGTAGGCGTGAGCGAGTCAACCGTTACCGCGGCACCGTCGCCGAACGGCACCGCGCACCGATCGGCCCACGTCTGTGCGGCCGCCACAGCGGATACTGCGGCCTGCAACGCGCTCCTGCGCACCGACGTGAAGCCATCGGCTGGCAGCCCGTCCGGGTACTTTCCGGCTGACCTGCGGTCGGCGTACAACCTGACCAGCTCCGGATCGGCGAGCCAGACCATCGGCATCGTGGACGCGTACGACGCACCGAACGCCGAAACCGACCTGGCAACCTACCGGTCCCAGTTCGGGCTGCCGGCGTGCACGACGGCCAACGGCTGTTTCCGTAAGGTCGACCAGAACGGCGGCACCAACTATCCGCACCGCAACACCGGCTGGGCCCAGGAGATCTCGCTGGACGTGGACATGGTGTCCGCGATCTGCCCGAACTGCCACATCCTGCTGGTGGAGGCGAAGTCGAACTCGTTCACCAACCTGCTGACGGCGGAGAACCGGGCTGCCACGATGGGCGCCACGGTAATCAGCAACAGCTGGGGCGGGTCGGACGCGTCCGACGCCACGTACGGCTCGGCGTTCAACCACCCGGGAATCATCATCACTGCCAGCACCGGTGATTCCGGCTACGGCGTGCAGTACCCTGCGTCGTCGCAGTACGTCACCGCGGTCGGCGGCACCCACCTAAACGTCGGCGGCGGCACCCGAGGTTGGACCGAGACCGCGTGGAGTGGCGCAGGCTCCGGTTGCTCGACCCTGAACAACCCGCTGCCTGGCCAGGCATCCGTGGGTACTGGCTGCGCGAAGCGGGCGGTGGCGGACGTGTCGGCGGTCGCGGACCCGAACACCGGCGTCGCGGTCCGGTACAACGGCAGCTGGCTCGTCTTCGGCGGCACCAGCGTGGCCGCGCCACTGATCGCGGGTGTCTACGGTCTGGCCGCCAACGCCGCGAGCATCACCAACAACTACCCCTACCAGCACACGTCGTCGCTTAACGACGTCACGTCAGGCAGCAACGGCTCGTGCCCCACCAGCCAGTGGTGCAACGCCCGGTCCGGATGGGACGGCCCAACCGGCCTCGGCACCCCGAACGGCACCGGCGCATTCTGATCCCACACAGACCCCGGGGGCAGAGCGTCCGCTCCGCCCCCGGGGATGCGCTCGCGGGTCAATGACAGTGGACCTAAATGGTCTACGGGCGCTTCGTGCGCCATGTGGGCCTCGTGTTTCGGCCGCTTGGGGCACGTCTTTATGGGCGTGGCTGACGGCCCGTGCTCGTTGTGCGATCCGGCTGGGCAAGCGATAGCGGTCATCGGCCTCCAGTGGACGAACGTTGGTCGAGGAGGTCGCGAAGAGTCTGCCACGCTGTGCCGGGGAATGCTGGCGTGGTGCGGTGGTGTCGAAGGTCATCCCTGTCGGGTGAGGAACCATCGAATCAGTTCGGCCCGTGAGGTGTGTCCGGTCTTGGCGAGGATTCTGCGTACGTGGGCTTCCACGGTTCGTTCCGATAGCACCAGCCTGCGGGCCACTTCACGATTCGACAGGGCCTGGGCGACGAGTTCGACGACTTCGCGCTCGCGTTGGCTGAGTGGGTCGGCGGCGCGGGCCAGGGCGGCGGCCTCGGCGAGGAACACGTCGGCGGCACGTACCAGCCCCGGCATGTCCAGGCGACGCGCTTCGGCTGCGGCGGCGCGGGCTAAGGCGGCGGCGCGCGGCTGCTCGCCGGTGGCCGCCAGCGCCCGGGCCAGACCGATCTTCCCGCGAGCCACGTACGGCCGGGCGCCGATCTGTGTCTCGAGCCGGAGGCCGGCCTCGAAGCGTGGGACGGCAGCTTCGGCGTCGCCGGATGCGAGCGTGAGCTCGGCGATGATGCGGTCGACGGATCCGCTGAACGCTACGGTTCCGCTTCCGATGATCGCCGAGTGGCCGTACCGGGTGGCCACGATGTCTCGAATCATTCGGCATTCGTCGGGGTCGCCGAACATCGGGGCGAGTTCGACGAGTGGGTTCAAGGCCGCGACGGTCTGGACGCTGTTCGCGTCCGCGACGATGCGGGTCAGGGGCTCATACAGCGTTCGTGCCTCGTCGTGGCGGCCGACCATGAACAGCGCGGTGGCGAACGCGCCGTGGGCGGCCGGAGGCATGGCCGCGACGAGGGGCAACAGGTCGACCCAGTCCGTGGTCAGCTCGCCTGGGTCTCCCCGCAGGAGGGCCACGATCACCGATTGACCGAAGTGGCTACCCCATACCCACAGGTCTTGCCAGTCAGCGGCGATGTCCGCCGCTTGTGCTGCTAGTGGCCGCCAGCCGTCGAAGTTGCCGGCCAGGATGGCCAGCGCGGCCTGCCGACGCAGCAGATGCCAGCGCACGAGTGGAAGCCTGGTGCGGTCGGCCAGTGCGCGCAGGTCGCTCATGTGCAGCTGCGCGGCGGCCATGTCTCCGCGGTGTATGGCGTTGTCTGCCAGCCATCCGTACCCCCACAGCTCGGCCACTGGTCGTTGTGTCTGCCGGGCCAGCTCGATTGCGCGCCGTCCGAGCTCGGCCAGTTCCTCCGTGTAGCCGGGTTGCCAGACCAGGTCGGCGCGGGCCCGGATCGCGTCTAGTTGGGCGTTGGCGTCGCCGCTGGCCGCCGCTTCGGCGAGCGCCTGGCGCGACCACGGTGCCGCGGCGTCGACGTCGCCGATCAACAGCAGCGCGCATGCCAGCTGGGCCTGCACCTTGGCCCGCAGCTCCGGCGCCGAGTCTTCACCAAGTAGGGCCAGCGCGCGCCGACAGATCTGGATCTGACGGTGGACGGTGGGACCGCCGAATCCTTGCACGATGATCGCGGCGCGTGCGACAACATCCGCGCGGCCGGTGCGCTGTCCGTCGTCCGCGGCCTGAGCGCAGGTGTCCACGCTCAGCTGCATCTGCCCGGCGAGGTACTGCATCCGGGCCAGGTCCAGCAGCAGTTCGGCCCGGTCGACCGGGTCGGCCGGGTTGGCGCTGGTGCGGCCCCGGTCGAGCGCGCTGAGGGCAAGCTCGAGGTACGACACGGCCTCGTTGTACGCGGCCGCGGCGCGCGCAGCGTCTGCTGCTCGTACCGCCCAGATCACGGCCCTGGCCGGTTCGCCGGCTTGCTGCCAGTGCCGGGCCACCGCACCGGCGCGCCGGTCGTGGCCGATTGAGAGCGGTTCGAGCAGCTCCGCGGATCGGCGGTGTAGCGCCGCACGGCGCAGCGGCGGGAGCGAAGCATAGACAGCATCCCGCACGAGCGCGTGTGCGAACCGGATGGGACCGCCGAGTGCGGGCGATGGCGCCGCGATCAGGCCGGCGGGCACTGCCGGGTGTAGGCGCTCGACGGCGGCGTCGGCGGAGTCGACCTCGATCAGCCGGGCGAACACCTCGGGCTCGGCCTCCGGGCCGAGTACGCTCAGCGCCTCGACGGCCTCGCCGGCCTCGGATCCGGCGGCGCGCATCGCCGCGGCGATCAGGTGGCGCAGCTCGGGAGCCTCACCGACCTGTTCTCCCCAGGACGCCCGGCCGCGTAGTTGGTCGGCCGCGGTTCTGCTGAGGGTGCGCAGGTACAGAGGGTTGCCTCCGGACAGCTGGGCGGCATGGCGAACGGCGTGCGGGTCGGCTCCCTCGACCGCGCTAGTGAGCAGCTCGGCCGCTTCGCCGAGGGTGAGCGGACCGAGACTTACCACGTCGGTCGCATTGCGAATCAGCTGACCCGACAGCGGCTCTGTGAGCCCATCTCGGACGGTGGCAAGCACGACCAGTGGCAGCCGCCGGATCTCGGTGGTGATCCGCTCCAGCAAGCGCAGCGTTGGCTGGTCTGCCCACTGCAGGTCCTCGATGACAAGCACGAGGCCGGACACGACCACCGCGGATTCTGCGACGGCGTCGACCACGTCGGTGTCCGCGGCGAACGTCGCTGCCGCGGCCTCCTGTGCGGATGCGTACTGCCGCGATGAAGCGCTAGCGACAACGCGAGCCAACGCCTCGCGTGGTGCCGGCAACCCGCGCAGCGCCCTGCTCCACGGCCATAGCGCCGGCATGCCAGCGTCGTGTATGGCGGCGCCCCAGCCTGTCGCTAGCCCGTCGGCGGTTGTGACGGCCTCCTCGACCAGCCGGGTCTTGCCGACACCGGCGGATCCTCCAATGAGGACCAGGTGACCGGATCCGGTGCGGGCGTCGGTGAGCCTGCGCTGCAGGAGGTTGAGCTCCTCGCGCCGACCGACGAACGGTTCCCGGGTGGTCGTCACACGCGCAGTATCCCCGACGCACATGTAGTACCCGATTAGGTACTAGCACGGATGTTGCCAGCCGTCTGGGGCGCCAGCGTGACGGGCATGGACCTGAACACCGCAGTGCAAAGGCTGTTCGCACCGGCTCGGCAGCCGGGCCGCATCGGCGTCGAGGTCGAGCTGATCCCGGTCACCGACACCACGCGGCCACAACCCGTCGACCCGGCGCACCTGGCCGAAGGTTTCGACCCCAGTTTCGTGCGGGCCGCGGTGCCGAGCTTCGAGCCCGGTGGTCAGCTCGAGTTGAGCCCGCCGCCGCGCCCCAGCATCGCAGCCCTGGTAGACGACCTCGTCCGGCTGATCGAGAGAGCCGATGCCATCGCCGCAGCCCGCGGCGTCCGACTCGAGGCGGTCGGCACGAACCTGTACCACTCCTGCGCGCAGGTGCCGCTGCGCACTCCGAGCCCGCGATACCGCGCAATGCAGCGGATCTTCGACCAGGCGGGACCGGACGGCAGGCGGATGATTCGTCTTACCGCGTCGTTGCAGATCTGCGTCGACCTGCTGCCCGGCCCGGCCGGGTACGAACAATGGCTGGTGGCCAATCTCGCCGGTCCGCCGCTCGCGGCGGCATTCGCCAACTCCACGGCCATCGACGGCAGCCCATCAGGTTTGGTCGGTGCCCGTACCCGCATCTGGCAAGGCATCGACCCGGTCCGCACCGGCTACGACGGGCGGCATCTCGACCCGATCGACCCGGTCGGGGCGTACCTAGCCTTCGCCGCCGCGGCGCCACGGCTGCCCATCCCCGCGGCCGCCGACGCTTCGTACCACCTAAGCACGCTGTTTCCGCCGGTCCGACCGCGCGGCGGGTACCTGGAGGTGCGCTACCTCGACGCGCAACCACGAGGCCGCATCGGCGAGGCCGTCACCGCGGTGGCCACCCTGCTGTGCGACCGGCGAGCCCGACGTGACGCCCTGGACCTGCTGCTGCCCCGCGGCGGCGACCAACCAGACGCCTGGCACGAGGCAGCGCAAGGCAACTCACCGGACAGCGCCGCCCTGCTGTCCATAGTCGACAGTGCTCGCCGAACCGCCGACCGCCTCATCGGGGCAGGCCTGTCATGAACATCGCGTTCGTCACCGACCCGCTGGAATCACTCGACGCATCCATCGACACCAGCGTCGGCCTAATGCATGCGGCACAGGACCGCGGCGCCGAAGTCTGGGTCAGCGAGGCCCGGCTTCTCGAAGCCGTCAACGGTCGAGCACGGGCACTGGCCCGCGGCATCCGGCTGGCGCCGTCGCACCCGGCCGGCGACCACCGGTGGACCGTCTCCGACAACTGGTTTTCCGCCACCGACCCAAAACACGTCTGGCTCGACGACATGGCGGCTGTCTTCATGCGTACCGAACCGCCCGTCGATGCGGTCTACACGGCCGCGACGCTGATACTCGACCTAGTCGACCCCGTGCGTACCGTCATGGTCAACGACCCGCGCGGCCTGCGCGCCTGTAGCGAGCACATGTTCCCGCTGCGATACCCCGACCTGATCCCGCCGACGGTGGTGACCGCGGACCCATGCACCGCCCGGTCGTTTCTGGCCGACCACACGACGGCCGTGGTCAAGCCCGTCGACGGCTTCTCCGGCCGTGGCGTGCTGCGACTTGACCGCCACGACCCTAACCTCGCCTCGCTCCTGGAGATCTCCACACGGGGCGGCACGCGCGCGGTCATCGTCCAGCGGTACCTGCGCGAGGTCGCGGAGGGAAACAAGCGCATCTTCATGGTGGCAGGCCAGCCGGTCGGCGCCGTCTACCGCTTCCAGGCGCCCGGCGACTTCCGCATCGGAAACCCGTCAGCCGAGGCGCCGATCACCAGCCGCGACCGCGAGATATGCGCACGGCTGGCACCGGCCCTGCAGCGCTTCGGCATCCACCTCGCCGGCCTGGACGTCATCGGCCGGCACCTCATCGAGGTCAACGTCACCAGCGTTGGCGCACTGCGCAAGGCCGACGCCTTGCTCGGCTGGACGCTGTGCGCCGACCTGCTCGACACCATGCTCGGTTCGCGAGCCACGCGGACCACACAGGAAAGGAAATCGGCATGACCACGGCAATCATCTGCGCGGCGATCCTCGCGGCGATGCTGTTCCTGCTCGGTGCCAACGTGTCGCGTCTACGCGGCGCACAGGCCAACGCCGGTGGTTCCCAGCTGCCCACCGATCCGTCCGACCGGTTACTGATCGCGATCCGAGCCCACGGCAACGCCTCGGAGTACATACCTACATTGATTGTCTTGTTCCTCCTGGTGGGTGCCCGCAGCCCGGCTGGCGTAGCGATCCCGTTGATCGTCGCCGCCACGCTCGCCCGGCTGGTGCACGCCTACGGGCTGCTCACCGCCCGCAGCCTTGCCGCGCAGACCCTGCCACGGGTGGCCGGCGCCGCCGCCACATACCTGTGCGGCCTGGCGCTGGCGGTAGCAGCCGCCTTCTCGATCTGATGGCCGGCCGCACATCGAAGGCTCGCCCGGCGGTCGCCGACCGCCGCGCGAGCCGCCCCGTGCTCGCCGCACTGCGCTCCAAGCCGCTGCGGCGCTACCTGATCGGCCAGCTGCCATCGGTGACCTGTTCCTGGGCCCAAGTGGTAGCGCTGTCCTGGGTGGTCGTCCAGAAGGACCCGCACGCGCTCGGCTGGGTGGTCGCGTTGCAGTTCCTGCCCAGCCTCATTCTCGGACCCTGGTTCGGCGCCGTCGCCGACCGCCACGACCGGCGCCGTCTGCTGATGCTCGCGGAAGCCGGACTCGGACTCGTCGCGTCGACCTACGCGCTGCTGTCCGCCACAGACCACCTGACACTGCCGTGGATCTACTCGCTCACCACGGTCTGGGGCGTCGTCAACGCCCTCGACACGCCGGCCAGACGAGCGCTGATACCGATGTTGGTACCAGCCGAGCACGCCGCACGCGCGTCGGCGCTGGCCGGCGCCGTCATGCTGGCCGGCATGACTGCCGGGTCGGCGCTCGGCGCCGCATTGATCGCCACGGTTGGCGTCACAATGACATTCGCGGGGAACGCCGCCTCATTCCTGGCCGACCTGGCGATACTGAGCACCATCCGGGTCGGACCGTCGCCACGCATCATGCGAGCGCCCCGCCAAGTCCGCGACGGCCTCGCCTACGTTTGGCGAACGCCGACCCTACGTGATGCGCTGCTCACCCTGGCCGTGGTTGCAACGCTCGCTTTCAGCGTTCAGGTATCCGTACCCATTCTCATCCGGGCGTCCTTCGGCGGCGGCACGGAGCTGATCGGCGCCGGGTTCACCGCGGTGGCCGTCGGCAGCCTCGCCGGCACCCTGGCCGCCGCCGCGCGCGGCGTGCCAGGCCTCACCCACCACGCCGCACTGCTGATGGCCGCGACCGCCGCAACAACAGCGCTCGCGCCCACCATGCCCGTCGTTTGTGTGGGTCTCGTCGGCGTCGGGTTCGCGTGGTCGCGGCTGCTGATGTCAGTCATCGGTGCGCTCCAAGCCACCGAACCGGCGATGATGGGCCGAGTCATGTCCTTGCTCGCAGTCGTCCTACTCGGCGGCAACGCAGCTGGCGGCCCAGTAGCCGCCACCACCGCGACACTCGCAGGACCACACGCGCCGTTCGTACTAAGTTCGCTCGCCGCAGGTTCCGCGGCCCTAATCACGGCTCACCGACGCACCCGCGCACCCCCCGACACAGCGAACGCACCTGAGCGACCGGAACCCGGACGCTGCTCGTGATGTTGAGCAACACTGTCAGTGTGTCCGAAGTCGGGTATTGGCGACTGGCTGATCTGTCCGCAAATCCCCCTCTGCCGATATTCATTGACGGCCGCGCCACGCAGGGAATCCAGTTCGTGGCCATCTGCACCGAAGCCGTCGGCGACGTCATGCTCGCCGTCGGCATCCTGACACTCGCCCGCCTGTGCCGCGGTTCCGACCGTGTTCCGGAGTGGTTGACGTCGTCGGGTACGCCGGGGTCGCAGCGGTCACGGCCGACGCACCCGGCAACCTCATGCCCGCGGACACGCTCCTGAACATCGGTGGCGTCGCCGCAGGCATCCTGCTCGGGCCCACTGTCCTGATCAGTCTCGGGCTCAGCCTCGGAAGGCGCCAACCCGGCTAACACCACGCACGTTCCCGAGAATCCGAGACGTATCGGCCGCCGTCACATCGCCACTGTCGAGGGCAACACCGGTGCGTCTTCGACTCAAATCTGCGCGCGGCCGCGGGAGCCTCGCGAATCCGTCGGTTACGGCTGTCAGAGGCCGGCCGTGGTTAGGTGTGGCTGGTCATGTGGGCGAAGACGACGATGTTGTCGCGGTAGGAGCCAGCGACTTTGTCGAACGGTCCGCCACAGGTGATCAGACGCAGCGCCGGGTAATCGGTGTGGCCGTACACCAGCTTGGTCGGGAATTTCGCCTTCAGATAGGTACCCAGCGAATCCACGGTGAACGTCACGGTGTGCCCATCGGCAAGCGTGATGACGACCTTGGCCCCCGGGTGCATGAGGCTGAGTCGGAAGAACACGGCTTGGCTGTTCTTGGTATCCACGTGCCCGACGATCACCGCCGGACCCACCTGGCCCGGTGACGGACCCAGCCGGTACCAGGCGGCGTCTTGCGCCATCGACAGTGGCTGCTCGTCGAGCGTGCCGTCCGGAGCCAGCCCGATCTGATCCACTGTGGCACTGACCTTGATCGACGCGATGGAAATTTTCACCGGCGCCGAACGTTGAAGGATGTCCGCGACGGCGACCGGCGGCACGGATGGCGACGCCGTGCCGACGGTCGTGGGCGCCGACGGCGGCGTGGTGTGGCCGGCTTCCGCCCGCCACACCTGCCATCCGCCCAAGCCGGCGACCAGAATCACCACTAGCCAAGCAGCGCGGAACATCACCGCACCGTGCGGCAGCCATCGCCGCAGCTGCCACCGCGTGCGCAGACGATGATCAGGCATTGTCGCGGCGTCGGCGGGCAATAAGGAGTGCAACACCCCCACCCGTCGCAAGGCTTAGCGCGGCAAGTCCCCACGCCAGGCCCGCGGGTGAGGTGCCGTCCCCGCCGCCGGCCTTCACTCCTCCGCTCGGCGTCACGCCGGTCGACTCGGAGGATCCGGGTGATGTCGATGTCGAGGTGGAACCCGACGGCGACACGCTCGATGACGGCGAACTAGACGGCGAACCGGATGGCGACGGCGACGTTGACGGCGAGCCGGATGGCGACGGTGACGGGCTCGACATGGCCGGGCAAGTGTGGGTCAGAACAAAGAAGTCAGCCGTGCCGGTGATCACCGCGCTCGCGCCGGTAAGGGTCCAGCCTGCCGGTGTCACGACCCAAGCCTTCGACGTCGCAGGCCCACCATTGGAGAAGTTGCCAGGGTCTGCCGAACTCGTAATAGTGACCGTCCCGTTAGCGCCGAAGTCCGCCACCACCGACACGAAGTCACCGCTGCCGCTGTGGTTTCCCGGCAGAACGAACACCCAGACATCCTGGCCGGTGAACGGGCCGCCGCCCTGATTCGGGTCACAGGAGTGGGAATCAAACCCTGCCGCGGTGGTAGGAACATTGCCAGGATTGATGTTGATCGTGGTATCCGCCCAGGCTGGCGATCCAACGGCGAGCGCAACGGCCGCGCCGCACGCCACCAGGCCGATCCGCACAAGCACCGATGCCCTCATGTTCCGTCCTCCTGATTTCGCGTCCGCCCGCGTCCACGCACCACTCGGCGCGTTGCCTATGATCTGCCGCACAAACGGGTAAGCGTCGATCAATGGCCCGGACGGCCGAAACAGCGTAGCGAGTCCGAAACGCGGTTGCAAAGCATCCGAAGCGCCAGATTCGCGGGTTACTCGCTGGTGTCCACATGGCGCTGTTGCATTCGCGGATCAGTGCTCGACAGGATGAGTCGATGAGCCTGTCAGGTGGCCGGCGTTCGGAACCGCTGTCCGGCTCTGTTGCATTCGCCGATCGATAGACAGCTCGATGCCATGGCGATTGGTTTGTCAGATCGCGTGGGCGAGTTCGGCGAACGGGGCGGCGACTCTCAGCGGGTGCTGGGTTTCGGTGGCTAGTTCGTAGTGGCCGCGGCGCAGGTTCTGCATGAAGGCGATGGCGGCGATGATGGCCCGCGCGGTCCGGTCGGTGCGTAGCCCACGCATCGGTCGCAGACGGTGCTTGAGGCGGCTGTGGTCGGCTTCGATCCGGTTGTTCGCATAGAGTTCGACGTGGTGCCACGCCGCCGGGACCAGCTCGTCGAGCACCCGCGGGTAGACCGGTGCGGCATCGGTGACGACCTCGGTCGGGGTCACCGGCACGGTAGCCAGTGCTCGCTGGAAGAACCGGCGGGGCGCGTTCGCGTCGCGGCGCTTCGAGACCAGGACGTCGATGACTCGGCCGTGCTGGTCGACCGCCCGATATACGTAACGCCACACGCCGCCCACGTTGACGTAGGTCTCGTCGACGAACCAGCGATCGCCCGGTGCGTGCCGAGCGAAGCGTGCCGCGTCGGCGAACAGCGCCGCGAAGCGGTGCACCACCGATAGACGGTGACGTGATCGACGTCGACGCCGCGTTCGGCCAGAAGCCTTTCCACGTCCCGGTACGACTGTTCGGGTCGGCGACCGCCGAAACGCGTTCACCGAACTCGCCATAGCGATCTGACACCAGGTTCGGCTCCGCCTCAGCCTGCCTACCGATCAGGCAACGCGACGGCGTCCTCACCGGCGAGCAGGACGCGCAGCGGTGATCGGTATGGACATGCCTGTGCAGATCGGGGAAGAGTGTGATGCCGTGGCTAACTCGATGGGTGTACCCGAGATCGGCGATGTGCTGCGTGAGCACGCGTTGCGGCACTCGGTTCCGGGTGCCGCGATCGGGATCCTCCACGACGGAATCACCACGACGGCCTACTGTGGAGCGGCCGACATTGTGACGGGTGAGCCCGTTAGGCCCGAGACTCGGTTCGCGGTCGGATCGCTTGGTAAGTCGATGGCCGCGACCGTGGCCGTCGACCTTGCCGAGGCCGGCAGGTGGTCGCTGGACGATTCCGTGGCGGCCCATGTCCCCGAGCTGCGCGGTATCGAGTGGGCGCAACGCGCAACGCTGCTCGATCTGCTGGCCAATCGGTCGCGAGTTCCGCTTACTGTGGAGACCGAGTTTGTCGGTTGGCCCGACGCTGACGATTCGGTGCTGATGAGGTTTGCGGCGAAGATCGGGGCAGGCGACCCGACCCCAGCAGCCTGGTCCTACACCAACGCAGGCTGGTGCGTTCTAGGTCGTGCCATCGAGGCCGTAACGGGAATCAGCTGGGAAGACGCGGTGAAGGCCAACCTGCTCGATCCGCTGAACATGAGCCAGACGACATTTACCTCGTGGCCGAGTGATGTTCCCCGAGTCTCTGGGCACAAGATCACCGCCGAGGGTCCGGAGCCTGTCCCGCCGTGGATACCACGCAACCTTGGCCCGGCCGGCAGCACACCACTATCGACGGTCACGGATCTGTTGCGCTTCGCTGGTCGCCATCTTGACGACCCGTCGCTTTCCCCGATGCGCACAACCACGGCCAACATACGAATCCACGGTTGGCTCGACGGATGGGCGCTCGGCTGGGGGCGGTTCGACTGGGAAAGTGGACCCGTGTGGGGGTGGGACGGCCTCACCGCCGGCCAGCGCTCGGTGCTGCGGATGGTGCCACACCGGCAGGGCGCCATCGTCCTTCTCACCAATAGCGGTAAGGGCCGGGCGCTATACCGGTCCGTGTTCCCCGAACTGATGCGCACCTACTTCGGAGTCGGCGTGCCGCCGCTGCGGCTGGACCCCTCGCCCGGGGCCGCAGGCGACCTGTCCCGCTTCGCTGGCGTGTACGCATGGCCGGACCAACGGTGGGAGGTGACCGCCAATCACAGCAGCCTCAACATTACCGACACACACACCAGGTTCGATGCGTGGCCGATCGATGAACAGACATTCCTCGTCGACGCCGATGACCCAGACACCCCCACGATGACCTTCGGCGAGTTCGACGACCAGGGTCGCCCCCATGTGCTGTACGAGATGCTGTGGGCGCACCCACGCATCTAGGCAGACGGCAGCCGCGCCGCCGCCAGCCCACATCGCGCATGTCCCCTGCCCCGCCATGCACTCACCGCGACCGGCCCGCTCGAGGGCTGGAATGTCGGGCGTTGGTCGGGTGACCCGAGTCGCTCCATGACCATTGCCCGGCCGCCCACTGCGAGTCCACGTGCCGCAAGACTCGTAACGCCTCCGCGGCTCAAGGCAGTCCGAGAAACCAACTCATCCGTCCACATTGGCCCGACGACGCCGTCCATCGGAGCAGTTTGGAGCACAAAGCCGCTCGGTACTGTGTTGTACTGCGTCGTACTGCGCTGAACATTCCGGTACTGCACGCCGTGTCCTGCATCGCCTCGCATCGCCGCAGGTCAGCGAGGTGGTGGACGGTCCCTGACACGGAAGAGGTCACTGGTTTAATCCCAGTATCGCCCACCACGAAAGCCCAGCTAGACGGGCTCCTTATCAAGATCTGGTAATGAGCCATTCGCATTGTGCTCGTTACCTGGGAGCGAACGGGGAGCACAAGATCGACAACCGCTGATCGTGTTTGGCCACGGCGCCAGCAGGGGAACGCCGCTTCCGGTATCAGGCAGATTGGCGCCATGAGGCGCTGTTGCGTTGAGCGATCGTCGGCGGGCTCGGGCAGGATGGGC
>Ga0126377_10002181_pt1 | contig 13361 bp, 10 predicted proteins | sample PanSoiMetPlot_22_FD_92647 | JGI IMG/M metagenome (GOLD analysis project Ga0126377, IMG submission 92647) | Tropical forest soil microbial communities from Panama - MetaG Plot_22 | ecosystem: Environmental > Terrestrial > Soil > Tropical forest > Bulk soil | place: Panama | collected 2016-02-17
CATCCCCAGGTGCTTCGCGGAGAACTCCACCTGCGTGTGGTACGGGTCGAGTTGCCAGTTGCCCATGGGACCTGCCCTCCGTGCCGCCGGCGTCCCGCCGGCTTCGAGTGGGTACCTCCGGGTCCGGAGGCCGCCGTTCAGCATAGGCATATCCGGAGGCTCGCCTCAACATAGGCGCGCCGACTCGTGGGGGAACAGAAGATGATCTATGTGGGTACGTCGGGATGGATGTACGACGACTGGCGCGGCCGGTTCTACCCTGCCGACGTGCCCAGGAAGGCCTGGCTGGAGTTCTACGCCGGCGCCTTCGCCACCGTGGAGATCAACAACGCGTTCTACCGGCTGCCCGGGCGGGACACGTTCGAGGCCTGGCACTCGCGGGTCGGCGGCGACTTCCGCTTCGCCGTGAAGATGAGCCGCTACCTGTCGCACATCAAGCGCCTGCGTGACCCGGTGGAGCCGGTCGCCCGGTTCATGTCGGGGGTGACCGGGCTCGGCGACCGGTTGGGACCGTTGCTGTTGCAGCTGCCCCCGACGATGCGGCGGGACGCCGGCCTCCTCGACGCCACGCTCGCGGAGGTGCCGGCCGGCACGCGGGTCGCGGTCGAGCCCAGGCACCCGTCCTGGTGGCACGGTGACGTGCGGGGCGTCCTGGAGTCGCGGGGGGCCGCGCTGGTCTGGGCCGACCGCCGCGGCCGGCCGGTCACCCCGCTGTGGGTGACGGCGGGCTGGGGGTACGTGCGCCTGCACGAGGGCCGTGCCCGACCCTGGCCCGGGTACGGCCGCGCCGCGCTGGACTCGTGGGTGCACCGGATCGGCGCGTTCGGCGGCGGCGACGTGTACGTGTACTTCAACAACGACCCCGGTGGCGCCGCCGTGCGGGACGCCGTCGCCTTCACCCGGCTCGCGACGGCCAAGGGCCTCCCGGTATCCCGGGTCACCGGCGCAGTTCGGCAACCCTGTCCAGCCACCGCAACTTCTGGGGGTTCCGGATCGCGTAGATCCGGGTGATCCGGCCGCCGTCGAGCACCAGGCTCACCGCGGTGGCGTCGCCGCCGACGTCGACCCGGGCGCCCGGCGTCCCGTTGAGCCAGGTGGCGGTCGCCACGAGGCCCGGGACCCCCGCCGCGCGGGTCAGGAACGCGGTCACCTTCCCGACGCCGACGACCGGCTTGCGTACGCCCGCAACCAGCCCTCCGCCGTCGGTGACCAGCACGACGTCCGGGGCGAGGACCTCCACCAGCGCCCGGATGTCGCCGGTGGAGACGGCGGCCATGAACGTCTCCACGGCGGCCTGCTGTTGCGCCCGGTCCACCCGCGTCCGCGGCCGCCGCTGCGCGACGTGCTCCCGGGCGCGGTGGGCGATCTGCCGGACCGCGGCCGGGGTCTTGCCGACCGCCTCGGCGATCTCCTCGTACGGCGTCTCGAAGACGTCCCGCAGCACGAATACCGCCCGCTCGGTGGGACCGAGGGTCTCCAGCACGGTGAGCATGGCGATCGAGACGTTCTCCGCGAGCTCGATGTCGTCGGCCACGTCGGGGCTGGTGAGCAGCGGCTCGGGCAGCCACGCCCCGACGTACTCCTCGCGACGGCGGGACACCGACCGGAGCCGGTTCAGTGCCTGGCGGGTGACCATCCGGACCAGGTAGGCGCGGGGGTCGTGAACGCCGGCCCGGTCGACGTCGGCCCACCGCAGCCAGGTCTCCTGGACGACGTCCTCGGCATCGGCGGCGGAGCCGAGCATCTCGTAGGCGACGGTGAACAGCAGGCCGTGGTGGGTGACGAACGGGTCGTCGGTCATCGGGTCGAGGGTACGGCCAGCGGCCTGAGGTCGCAGGCCGCGGAGAACTCCTGCGACTCGATGCCGAAGGCGGTGTTGGCCCGGGTCATGAAGTTCGCCATCGCGATGTACGTGGTCAGCTCCACCATCGCGGCCGGGCCGAGTGCCGTCAGGATGCGCGCCGACAACTCGTCGGTGACCGTGGGCGGGGTCTGCGACATCGCCTCGGCGTACTCCATGACGTCCCGTTCCAGCGGCGTGAAGACGTCCGACTCCCGCCAGCGGGGCACCTCGCGGGCCTTGGTCAGGTCGAGTCCCTGGTTGTGCGCCTGGAAGTAGCCGAGGTCGAGGCAGAAGCTGCAGCCGACCAGGCTCGCGACCGCCATGTGGGCGAACGACTTCAGGCTCTCGTCACACTCGTCCCACTTCTGGATCTTGCGACCGATGCCGAGGCTGAAGCTCAGCACCTTCCGGTTGTGCCAGGCCACCTCGACCGGCTCGGGTACGTCCCCCATGAGCTTGCGGGACATCCGCTTGATCACGGCGCCGTAGACGCCGGTCAGCTCAGCCTTGGGGACCCTGGTCCTGCTGGCCATGTCTCCTCCTCCGATAGACGTGCTCTCGGCATGGAGACACCGGCCACCCGCCGCCGTGTGACATCGCCGGCCGTGTTACGTGCTACATCAGGTTGGGCAGCAGCTGGATTGCGCTCTCCGACGCCCCCCACAGGGCCGCGAGGATCGCGGGTACGGCGACCAGCCACGTCTGTGCCCCGCCCCACTTGACCTGTGTCCACGCCGCGCCCGCCGCCACCGCCAGCAGGACCTGCATCCACAGCACCAGCGGCACCAGGGCGCCCGGGTCCCCGTGCAGCGCCTGCTCGGTGTCCGGCACCCCGCTGACCCGGCCGGACGGCGTCGGCTGCGTTGTGCCCTGCAACTCGGAGTCGACGTACACGACCTGGTTCGCGGCCCAGCCGTTGCGCCAGCTGGTGCCCTCGGCGGTCACCAGCCGCAGCCGGCTCGCTCCGGAGGCGAGCTGGTCGGGGATCGGGTCGCCCTGGCGCCGGATCCGGTCGACCAGGTACGTGAACGTGCCCTGCTGCGTTGTCACCAGGATGGTGTCGCCGGACTGCAGCTGGGTGATGTGCTGGAACGGTCCGCCGAAGGCGAGCGAGCGCCCGTAGACGACGCTCACGCCCGCCTGGCCGGGCAGCGGCGTGTAACGCAGGTGCCCGGGGCCTGCCCGCAGGTCACCGGCGCTGGTGCCCTCGACGACCACGTACCGCAGCTTGATCGCGGGAATCTCGATGAGCGCGATGGGCTCGCCGGGGCTGATGTAGCCGCCGATCTTCACCGTCTCGAGCGCCAGCTCGCTGCGCAGCTGCGAGTACAGCATCTGCTGGTCGCGGCTGGTCTCCATGCTCGAAAGGCCGACCACGAAGAAGACGCACCACGCGGCCAGCAGCGCGACCGCGGTGGCGACGCGGGTGAACACCCTTGCCAGGCCGATCCTGGGGTCGCGCAGCCCGTCGAGGGCCCGGGCCTGCGGCCCGCCGATGACCCGCGGCCCGAACGCGTGCCGGTCGACCCACTGCGCCGGTGGCGGGAGAGGCTCGTCGTAGTCGGGCGACCGCGGCGCGGGGTACGGCTCCGGCGGCGGCGCCAGCGTGACCGGCTCGATCGCCTGTGCGTCACCGGACAACGGGCCGGCCTGGGTGTTCATTCAATGTCCTTCGTCGCGGACAGCCGGATCAGGCGGTTGCGCAGGTTGTTCGAGGCGCGCACGGAGGAGACGGTCCGGAAGATGATCGCGATGATGGTCGCGCCGATGGTTATCAGAACCCCGACCGGTAGGGCCCAGCCCGCGGCGCGGGAGTCGATCGCCGCGACGTAGCCGGCGGGCACGTCGACCGGCGGGTGGTACGGCGACGGCGGCGGCTCGGCCCCGGCCGGACGCGTGGTGCTCGGGGTGCCGGTCGGCGTGCCGGTGCCGCCGCCACCGGGCTGTCCGCCGCCGGGCTGGTGCGTCGCCGTCGGCGTCGGGTGCGGGTTCGGCGTCGACACGGGCCCGGTCGGTATGAGCTCACCAGCCTGGCGGCTGACCGCCCCGGAGGCCCATTCGGTGCGGGCGGCCAGCGCTCCGAGGCCGTTGGCCGAGGTCATCGGCAGGAAACCGGGTGGCAGCTGGCCCTGGTCGGTGCCGCTGCGCTGTCCCGCCGACGACGTGAAGTCGAGCAGCTCGCCGAGGTCGCGGGCGGTTGTCGCGTCGAGACCCGTGGTGGGTACGGCGGCGTAGACCACCATCGTGCCCGGGTACGCGCCCGACCCGGCCGAGCCCCGCAGCTTGGAATACGGGATCGGCCAGGTGCGCGTCCCCGGGTCGTACGAGGTGAGCTTCATCGCCGCCGACATGCCCGCGTTGGTCGGGGCGACGAAGTGTCCGGGTGAGCTCTGCAGGGTGGCGCTGTGCAGGCCGTACAGGTCGGAGTCGCCGAGCGCGGTGAGGCCCAGCATGAAGCGCGCACCCGGCTGCTCACGGCCGAGGGGCTTGAGCGTGCCGCCCACGATCAGGCCACCCGGGGTGAGCAGCGGCGAGCAGTTGGTGTTGGAGTTGGCGATGGCGAACTGCATCGACTGCGCGATCGAGGTGAGGCTCGCCATCGGTGCCGCGATCAGCGGCAGGATCGGCACCGGGACGATCTGCTGCTTGTCGTTGCGCAGGCAGCCGTCGAGGTCGATGTCGGGGGACAGGAACGTGTCCAGCAGCGGCCAATCGGGCTGCGGCAGCGAGATGCCCTTGTAGGCCGGGTTGACCACCATGCCCCACGGGTCCGGCTTGCCGTTCAGGAACGCCCGCGCGTCGGGGTCGGCGTTGATGTACGACGTCAGCGCGTACATCACGTCGGAGTTGCCGGACAGCACCAGCAGCGTCGAGGCGGCCTGGGTCTGGATGGTCGGCCCGATGCCCGGGTTGAGCTTGACGAACTCCGGGTCGCGCGTGATGTCCTGCGGGTTGGTCTCCAGCTTCTTGTACGGATTGGAGTTCCCCAGGTTGTGGTAGTCCTGCTGCAGCGCCAGGCGCCCCCAGTAGGACTCCGACAGCAGCTTGGCCAGCAGCCTCGGGTTGAGCTTGAGCGTGGCGACCGGCTTCTTGTTCGCGTCGTCGGCGACGAAGGATATGGCGAACCCGGTGACCGCGACCGGCGCGTTGACCGTCGGGCCGGTATAGCCGCCGTCGGGTGGTCGGCTCACCAGGGCGGCCGAGATCGTCCCCGCGGCCAGGGCGCTCTTGGCCTGCGGCTCGCCGGTGCGTACGTGCTGGAACTTGAACAGGCGCGGGTCGTGGCAGAACAGCGCCGCCCACTGGATGGTCGCCTGGTTCATCAGCTCGGAGCCGTAGATGTCCAGCGGCGGCCGGTTGTCCAGGACGTCGCAGGCGTTCGGCGCGGGCGCGAAGGACAGCGGCACGCTGATGCGGTTGTTCCAGTTGGACGCCGACCACCACAGCGCGCCGACCACGGCGGAGTCGCCGAATCCCTTGTCAACGCCGCTGGAGAACGGTTCGCCGGGCGCGTACCGGCCGGTCTTCTCGCATTTGCCGACCGCGCCGGTGGCCTGGTCGCCGGGGGCGGGCTCCTGGCCGGCCGGAAGCTGGGTCCCCGACGCGTCGCAACTGATGCCGACGATCGGGATGATCACCAGCGCGCACGGAACCGTGTTCGAGCAGCCCAGCGAGGCGTTCTGCTGCGCGGTCCAGACGACGAAGCTGGCCCGGCCGGTGCCGTCCAGCCCGGTCGCGCCGTACGTGGTGTCCGCCGGCGGCGCGGAGGGGTCGACGGTGGTGGACGCCTCGGGCGGGATGCCGCACAGGCCGTTCGCGCCGCCGAAGTAGGTGACGCCGGTGGTCGCGACGAACGGCGTGTACCGCCGGGTTCCGGCGCCGTCGCTGCAGTCCGCGCCGGTCGGCGGGTTGACGACCGCGGTGCGCTGTGCCGCGGGTGCGAACTGGTCCAGGCGCCACTCGGGGAAGACGTTGGGGTCGATGTCGACATCGTTCGGATCGAAGAACGTCTCCTGGTAGCGCTCGTCCGGGGTCTGCGTCCAGCAGGTGCTCGGGTCGACGCGCTGGCCGGCGGGGGCGGCCGGGCTGTCGATGCCGCGGCACTCCATCAGCACCACCGGGTACTCCTGGCGGCTGGCCGCGGCGCTGTTCGGATCGGCGACCAGGCCGCCGGTCGGGTGGGCGCCGGACCAGGCGACCGTGATCTGCTGGCGGCCACGCAGGTCGCTGATGGTGTCGACGTTGACCGAGAAGTGCCGGGTGTCGACGACCGTCTCGCTGCCGTCCGGGTTGAGGAACTGGCGGGTCACCGTGCGCGAGGCCTGGAACCCCGTGGCGGCGCTGGCCGCGCTGGCGCCCAGCAGCGCGACCGCGGCGGCGGTGAGCAGGGCACCGCCCGCGGCGGTCGCCCGCCGGCCGGCCCGCCTCACCAGTCGTCCCGGCGGCGGGTGAGGCCACGGTGCAGCAGCACGGGTACGACCAGGATGGCCAGCAGTTCTATCACGACGAGCGGGGTCAGCACGCCGGACAGGCCGTTGTCGTTGGACGCGGCGAGGTTGGCGGCGACCTGGGACCCGTCGGCGTTGCCGCCGGAGGTGTCGCCGTTGCCGCCGTTGCCGGGCGGGATGATCTGGCCGGTGTTGGGGTCGATGACCACGCCGCCGCTCGGTGTGGCGCCCGGTGTGCCGTTGATCGCACCGGGTGTTGTCGTGCCGGTCGACCCGGGTGTCGGTGTCGCGCCGGGGTTCGAGCCGCCGTTGCCGTTGCCACCGTTGCCGCCGGTGCCGGGCGCGGGTGGCCGCTGGCCCGGCAGGCACGGACCGGCGCCCGCCTTGTCGCATGCCAGTGGCAGCGGTGCGATCTGAGCCAGGTAGTTCTGGTCCGGGTGGCCGGCGACGAACGTCGGGTTGTTGCAGGTGCTCACGTCACGGCGGGTGATGTCGACCGCCGGGTCGGCGATCTTCAGCTTCTGGATCTGGTCGAAGCCGGCCTGCACCAGGTTGACCGGCAGGGGCGAGTAGCCGATGGGGCCCATCTCCCGCTGACCGGTGCAGATCGAGTAGTAGAGGAAGTCGGTCAGCGTCTGGCGCTTGGCCGTGGTCAGGCGGGGGTCCTGGGTGTTGGTGCCGGTCGGCAGGATCATGTACGAGTACGACGACAGCGGGTACGTCCGCGGGTCGTTGTAGACGTAGACGTTGTCCAGCTTCTGGATCAGGTACGTCGGCGACGCCGGGTTGGTGTCGATGATCGCCTGCGTCAGCGACTTGGCGACGTTGTACTGGTCCGGCAGCGTGAAATAGCCCGCCGTATTCTCGATCTTCGCGACCGGGTAGTTCTTGTTCAGGGCGTACGAGTACTCGTCGTACCCGATCGCGCCGTTGGCGGCGGCGGAGCCGACGAAGTTCATCACGCCGTCCGACCCGTTCTGCGCCACCATCTGGTTGCCGCTGCGCGGGTAGTACTCGGTCAGCCGGTCGTCGTTGTGGTTGTACGGCGTCCAGAGCGTCGGGAACTCCTTGGCCAGGTACGACGTGAACTGAGCGGTCGAACCGGAGCCCTCGGAGTGCACCACCGGGATGATCGGGATCGCCGGCAGCACCCGTCCGTTGTTGTCGTGGGTGATCTGCGGGTCGTTCCACATCGTGATCTTGTTCGTGAAGATCTTCGCCAGGCTCTCGCCGGACAGGCGCAGGTTCTGCACCAGCTTCCCGGCGACCCGGATCTGGTACGGGAACGAGGTGCCACCCGCGACGATCGGCAGGTACGCGAATGGCCGCCCCTGCGCGCTGTCGATCTCGTGGCTGATCGGGTCCTCGCCCTGGAAGGGGATGTCGGTGACCGCGTAGTCGACGTTGCGGAAGCCGAAGTCCTTGCGGCCCTGCGCCGATCCGCTCGCGGTGAAGACCACCTGCAGGCCCTGCGAGTCCACGTCGGCGATCCACTGGTTGACCGCGTTGGCACTCCACGACGATCCGGAGCCCTCGATCGGACCGTGCGCGGCCGCGGCACGCGCGGGCGCCCCGGTTGCCCCGACGGTGAGCACGACTGTTGCGACGGCGACCTGGGCGAGCAGGCCCCGGCGCCGGGGCGGCGACGGCTTCATGACCTTCCACCTCTCTGGCGGGCCAGCCGCCTGGCGATGACGAAGAGGATCAGGACCACGGCCAGCAGCACCATGGCCAGGCCGTACGCGCGGTCGATGTAGTGCGGCTCGCCGCTTCGCGCGCCGAAGTAGATGAACAACGGCATCGAGTTCATCGTGTTGGGCAACGGGTTGACCCTCATGAAGCTCGGCGCGCCCGAGGTGAGCAGCACCGGTGACGTCTCGCCGATGCCGCGGGCGACGCCGAGGATCAGCGCGGTGACCAGGCCCGGCCGGGCAGTGGGCAGCACCACGTGCCACACCACGCGCCACTGTGTCGACCCCAGTGCCAGGCCGGCCTCGCGCAGCCCGTTGGGCACGATGCGCAGCACCACGTCGGCGGCGCGGGCGATGATCGGCAACATCATCACGCTGATGGCCATCGCCGCGGCGAAGCCGGAGCGCGGGAAGTGCACGTACACGATCAGGACGGTGTAGATGAACAGGCCGGCCACGATGGACGGCAGCGCGGTCATGGCCTCGACGACGGTGCGCACCACGCGGGCGAACCTGCCGCCGACCTCGGTCATGTAGACCGCGGTGCCGACGCCCAGCGGCAGCGTCACGATCACGGCGATGCCGATCTCGATCAGCGAGCCGACCACCGCGTGCAGGATGCCGCCGTGGTTGAGCGGGTCCTGCGGGCGCACGCCGGACATGTCCTCGGTGTAGAAGTTGATGTGCGGCAGCGCCGGCCACGCCCGGTACGCGATGAAGGCGATCGCGCCGACCAGGATCAGGCCGCAGGTCGCCGCGCCCGCGTGCATGACGGCGCTGGCCAGCCGGTCCTTGACGACCACGAGGCTGTTGCCGACCCCGGTCACCGCGCCGTAGATGGCGACGTAGCACACGAACCACACGGGTACGAAGCCGGCGAACCCGTGTACCGGCATGATCCGTTCGGCGATGAGCCAGGCAAGACCCAGCGACCCGATGGCCGAGGCGATCACGCTCACCTTGTCGTCGAGGGTGCGGCGGTGCAGGTCCCGCGGTATCTCGGGCAGGTCGTCGCTCGGGCGGTACGGCCGGCCGGACCGGGGCGGAGCGGCGGGCGGTGCCGCCATCGGGGGCGGCGCGTACTGGGTCGGGTGGTAGCCGGCCAGCGGCCGGTCGGCGATCTCGGCGGTCGGCAGCGTCTCGGTCCCGATCGGGGGGCCGGGCCATTCGGGCAGCGTGTGATCGGTCATCGCGGTCCTCAGATGTCCGTGGCGGCGCCGCTGCGGCTGCGGTTGACGATCGTGGCGGCGATGGTGTTGACCAGCAGCGTTATCAGGAACAACACGAAGCCCGCGGTGAGCAGCGCGGACAGCTGTCCGGCCGATGCCTCCGCGAACCTGCCCGCGATCAGCGACGACACGGTGATGGTGCCGATCTCCAGGATGCGGATCTTCAGGTCGAAGGCGGGCGAGATGATCAGGACGACCGCGATGGTCTCGCCGAGCGCCCGGCCGAGGCTCAGCATCGTGCCGCCGATAATGCCGCCGCGGCCGAACGGCAGCACGACGGCGCGGATCATGCCCCAGCGGGTGGCGCCGAGCGCCAGCGCCGCCTCCCGCTCGGCGAGCGGCGCCTGCGAGAACACCTGGCGCATGACCGCGCAGGCCATCGGGATCACCATGAACGAGACGGCGATGCCCGCGATGAACGCCGAGCCGACGTAGCGGCTCTGCTGGAACACGGCCGCGTTCGGGTCGGTCTCCACCTCGAAGATCGGGATCCAGCCGGCGTGCTGCTGGATCCAGTGGGACACGTACACCAGGAAGTGGTCCTCGAGCAGGTCACGGCCGAACAGCCCCCAGATGATGCTGGGTACGGCCGCCATCAGGTCGACCATGCTCACCAGGAAGCCGCGCAGCCTAGGCGGGGCGTACTCGCTGATGTAGAGCGCGGTGGTGAACGCGATGGGAAACGCGACGGCGAGCGCGACGGCGGCGACGCAGACCGTACCGAGCAGCACCGCGGAGATGCCGATGATGTCCTGCTCGGGCTGCCACTGGTTCTCGACGAAGAAGTGCAGGCCGTAGTGACGCAGCGTGGGTATGGACTGGAAACCCAGGAAGACGCCGATGGAGCCGGTGATGGCCAGAACCAGGAAGCCGATGGAGAACGAGCCGCCACGGAAGATCCGGTCCGTTGTGGACGGTCTCGGGCGCAGCCGCCTCGGCACCTCGGTTACCGGGGCCATCACCGTCTCCCTCCCGCGCACGCTTGCCGCGCCGCGGCTCGTGATGGCGCCATTCAAAGCCAGTCACGCGGACGCGCAATGGTGCGACGGTGAACGCCAGTCGAACACCCCACCGACGTGGTGGATTGTGGCCGTACGGTCAGCCGAACCGACCGTGCACGTAATCCGCCGTACGCCGGTCGGACGGATCGTTGAAGATCTTGGCGGTCGGGCCGTGCTCGACGATGTACCCCGGGGTGCCTTGTTCGGCCAGGAAGAAGGCGCACTGCGCGGACACCCGCGCGGCCTGCTGCATGTTGTGCGTGACGATGACGATGGTGACCTCGTGCGCCAGCACGGCCATGGTCTCCTCGATGACCCGGGTCGAGGTCGGGTCCAGCGCGGAGCACGGCTCGTCCATCAGCAGCACCCGCGGCCGGACCGCGAGCGAGCGGGCGATGCACAGGCGCTGCTGCTGGCCGCCGGAGAGCGCGCCACCGGGCTGGCCGAGCCGGTGGCGCACCTCGTTCCACAGGCCCGCGCGGCTCAGGCACTCCTCGACCAGCGCGTACTTCTCGTCGCGGCCGGCCCGGGTGCCGGTGAGCTTCAGCCCGGCCACCACGTTGTCGTAGATGCTCATGGTCGGGAACGGGTTGGGCTTCTGGAACACCATGCCGATGTCCCGCCGGGCGTGCGTCACCTGGCGGCCGGGCGCGTAGATGTCCTCGCCGTCGAGCAGCACCTCACCCGCGAGGCTGGCCGACGGCACCAGTTCGTGCATCCGGTTGAGGATGCGCAGGAACGTCGACTTGCCGCAGCCGGAGGGCCCGATCAGCGCGGTCACCTGCCCGGCGGGCATGTGCAGCCAGATCCGGTCGAGCACCTTGCGCTCGCCGAACCACGCCGACACCGAGCGTGCCTCCAGGTCGGCCAGGTCGTAGCCACCCTGCGGGACGTACTCCTCCGGGGAGAGCAGGTCCGAGGTCGGAAAGGTCATCGCGGGTTCCTCACTCTCACGGGTACCGGCGGTTGCGCCGGAGGATGTGCACCAGGGCACCGACCGCGGTGACCGCGAGCAGTGCCCACAGCCCGATGAACGCGGTCAGCGAGGTCGAGCGGCTGGACAGCGACAGCGGCCCACCGACGTCGGTCGGTGTGCTGACCACGACGATGACCGAGGCGCTCGGAAGCGGCTGCCCGCTCGGCGGGGCGGTCGGCGTCGGCGACGCCACCGGTGGCGTGGTGGGCGGTGCGGTGGTCGGGGCCGCCGCGGGTGTCGTGGGCACGGGCACCGGTGTGACGACTGGCGGGGTGGTGGGGGCGGGACCGCCGGTATGCGGCGTCACGGTCAACGTCACCGGCGGATTGGAGTCCGCGTTGGTGAACGCCGTCGGGTCCGCCGGAGTGAACTCGGCGAGGAACACCACGGGTCCGGGCGGGCCCGCGACCGACATGACGGCGAGCCCCAGCGAGGGCGTGTACGTGCCCGCGCCCAGGTCGGAAGGCCCGGCGAAGAAGTGCACGCTGCCCGCGACGCCGACCGGGAGCACGGCAGCGGCCAGCAGCACGTGCCCCTCCCCGGAGGCGTCCGCGACCACGGTGTTCGAGGGCGAGGTCACCAGCGTGACGCTGACCTTGGTTATCGAGTTGACCACGTGGAACGCCACCGACACGGAGTCCGAGCCGGTGAACGAGGCCGCGTCGGACGGTCTGAACTGCGCGCCGAACACGTGGGTGCCCTCGGTCGGGGTGAGCGTCAAGGTCGCCGTACCGGTGGACGCCGTGTAGTCGGCTTTGCCGAGGTCGGAGCGGCCGTCCCGGATGTCGACGGTGCCCGCGACGCCGGCCGGGGTGACCGTGGCGGTCAGCGTCACGGAGCCGCCGATCGGCCCGCTGCCGGACGGGTCGACGGCCAGGGCGGTGTTCGTGACGGTCCCGGTCGGGCCGGTCGGGGTGGACGTCGGTGTGCCGGTCGGGGTCGCGGTGGGGCTGCCGGTCGCTCCGCCGGTGGGCGGGTACACGACGTCCCACACGCCGGTGAACTCGCCGTTGTTCTGGCCGAGGATCGTCACCCGGATGTCGGTGCGGAAGTACAGCACGTCCTGCGTGCGTCCCGGACCGGACGTGTAGAGGCGCAGTTCGTACAGGTTGGTGTAGCCCGGGTCGGGGAGGTTGTTCGGGAACTCGCTGATGTAGTCGGCCAGCGACAGGTCGCCGGGCGTACCCGCCGCCACGGGCACGGTCATCGCGGCGATGTTCGGCGGCGCGTTGGTGTTCGGGTAGTCGGTGGCGCCGGTCAGCGTGTCCCCGGTCCACAGCGGAGGGGGGACGCCGACCTGCGGCGTAAACGCCTTGAGCTGGGCCTTGGTGTCGCCGTCGCGGCCCGGGCCCGAGGCCGCCGCGTAGAAGGCGGACGGGTGCTGGCCGATGTCGCCGCTGGTGACCTCGGTGCCGTTGGCGTCGAAGAACGAGATGGAGCCGAGCACCCCGGGCTCCGGCTCCCACGCGGGAGGCTGGTCACCCGACGCGGTGCCGGCGACGACCCCCATCAGCACGGCGGTCGCGCCGACCAGCACCAGCGCCCCGGCCAGCGCACGCCCGACGCGGTTCATGCGCCGACCACACCGGTACGCCGGGGGAGCGCGCCCACCGCTCGGCGCGGTTCGTCGCCGGCCGGGAGCAGGGGCGCCGTGGCGCCGTCGAAGGTTGCCTCGGCCGAGCCGGACGGGCTCGCGACGTGCCAGGTGTCGCCCGAGACGACCAGCGTGGTCGCCGCGTACGAGGTGTTGCGCACCGGCATGTTCGGGCCGCTCAGGTAGATGCGCAGCTGCACCCGGCCGTCCCAGCGGGGCGGGAACTCGTCCAGGAAGTCCTGGAGGGTGAAGTCGGTCGGCGCGGAGACGACGGTCGGGTGCGCCGGGTCGGTGTAGGCGCTGGCCCCGGTCAGCGTGTCGCCGCTCCAGTCGTTGGACGCGGCTCCCTGCCTCGGCTGGTACGCGAGCAGCGTCGCCTTCGCCCCCGGCTGGTCGTACGGGGCCGGCGCCGCGTCGGACTCCACCGCCTTGGCGACGAACGGCTTGTCCCGTACGGATCCGGAGGTGATGGCCTGCCCGGCGGCGTTGTACAGCGTGATGGTCCCGTCGACGCGCGGATCGGCGTAGGTGTCCGACGTACCCGACCCGTGCGGCCAGAAGAACGCGACCGCCGCGACC
>Ga0126377_10002182_pt1 | contig 13360 bp, 10 predicted proteins | sample PanSoiMetPlot_22_FD_92647 | JGI IMG/M metagenome (GOLD analysis project Ga0126377, IMG submission 92647) | Tropical forest soil microbial communities from Panama - MetaG Plot_22 | ecosystem: Environmental > Terrestrial > Soil > Tropical forest > Bulk soil | place: Panama | collected 2016-02-17
GCCTGCAACAACAACTGGAACCAGTGGGGCGTCGGTTCCCGCACCCAGTACAACTTCACGCCGTGGTTCTACGTGGGCTTCGACGTGATCTATTCGAAGCTGGAGACGGCATCGAACGGGGCGGTTGTGACCTACACACAGCTCGGCGGCACCGCCAAGCCGACTGCGCTCTACGGCCTCACGAATCAGGACAACTACGGACTTCGCATCCGTGTCCACCGCGACATCGTCCCTTGATGCTCGCGTGATAAGTTGAGCTGACGAACCCCCCGGCGGGGTAACTCGCCGGGGGTTTTTCTGTCGCGAAGGCTGCAACAAGCACTGCGCCTGCGACTAATGCCGGGCCGCCCTCTCACAAGATGCGATGAACTCCGCGATTCGGCTGGCGATTTCTGGTTCGGTAAGTCTTGGGGCGTGACCCTCGTCTGCCACCTCGAGGACGTCCAGGCTGCTGCGGCGCTCACGCATAGCCGCGACGGTGGCTTGGGACAGAATGTCGGAATTGCTGCCGCGCACCACCATAACCGGAAGCCCCGCAAGGGCGTCGAACTCCTTCCATAACGGCGGCAGCGGCCGGTCGGGGGTGAGGCCCGCAAGGGTCGTTGCGAGCCTCGCATCGTAATCCACCACGACGCGCCCGTCCGCCTCCTTGAACGTCCGCCCGGCAAAGCCAAGCCAGTCGGCATCGCTCCATTTGGGAAAGTGGCTGCCGAAGCGCCGCTGCAAAATGTCCGCTGCGTCGCGAAAGCTTGCCGGCTGCGGCAGCTTGCCGACGTAGCTTTTGATTCGCATCAGACCCCCGGACTCGATTACCGGGCCGATGTCGTTGAGCACGCAGCCGGCGATCGCGGTAGGGCGGGCGACGGCGAGCAGCATGGTCAAGATGCCCCCGCGCGAGGTTCCAATGAATGCTGCGCGCTCGATGCCGAGCGCGGTGAGGACCGCGAGCAGGTCGGCGAGCTCGACCTGCAGATTATAATTCGCCGGACTGCGGTCGTACTGCGATTTGCCGCGGCCGCGATAATCCAGCGCGAGGACGAGACGCTCGCGATCGCTCAAGAGGACGAGCGCCAAGTCCGCAAAATCGGCCGCGGTGCGCGCCAGGCCGGGCAGACAAACGATGGGCAGAGCGCTCGATGCGCGGGCACCGTAGGCGCGTGCGTGCAGCCGCAGCCCGTCCTGCGCGGTGACGAAGACGCTTCTACCGGCGGCGGGGCCTCCCCCGTCGGCACGGATGGTGGCGACGGCATGCGGCATCGGTACGCAATCCACAGCGCAGTGCCCGCTCCTTACGGAGATTGCTATCTTCTGTCGAGAGGGGCACCTCAGCCTCTAGGCCTGTGATGTCGACGATCGAACAAGGAAAGGCACTGCATCAGATCGGACGGGTTGCCGAGGCGGAGGCGGTCTATCGCTCCGTGCTCGCCCGCGACCCCCGCCAGTTCGATGCGCTACATTTGCTGGGGCTCATTCTTTATCAACGAGGCCGCCTCGGCGAAGCCCACGATCTGCTGAGCCAAGCGGTCAAGCTCCGCCCCCGGTCGCCGCAAGCATTGATGCTCCTGATGGCTGCGCTGCTCGCGATGGGGCGGCTCGAAGAAGCGTTGGCTGCTTGCGACCGGCTGATCGCGATCGATGGACGCAGCCTGGAGGCGCTGTTCAATCGCGCCCTGGTGCTGTCTCGGCTACGCCGGTTCGGGGACGCGCTCATCGCGTTCGACAAGGTTCTGGCGCGCGACCGCGGGTCCGTCGACGCGCTGTTCGAGCGCGGCAACGTCCTCGCGGCACTGGCGCGTTTCGACGAAGCCGTTTCCGCCTACGAGGCAGTCCTCGACAAAGCCCCCACGCATATCGGCGCGCTTACTAACCGCGGAAACGCCCTCATGAAGCTGGAGCGGCAGGCGGAAGCGCTTACCTGTTATGACCAGTTGCTGGCGCTGAGGCCCGCCGATACCAACGCGTTGAGCAACCGGGGCATCGCGCTCAGGATTCTCGGCCGACACGAGGAAGCGATCGCGAGCTGCGATCGAGCCTTGAAGATCGATCCCAATTCCGTCGCGGCTTGGATCACGCGCGGAAATGCCCTGGCCACGCTCGCGCGATACGAGGAGGCATTGGCCAGCTTCGAGCGCGCTGCGGCGATCGAGCCGCGCGATGTCGAAGCGCTCAACAACTGCGGTTTTGCGCTTACGCAGCTGCGACGATTCGGAAAGGCGTTGGCGAGCTTCCACCAGGCACTCGCGATCGACCCGGCGAATATCGGCGTGCTGGATAATCGGGGGGCGGCGTTGTTGGCGATGAACCGATTCGAAGACGCGCTCGCCAACTTCGACTGCGCGCTTGCGCTCAAGCCCGAGAACGCTGAAACCCTGTATCATCGCGGGCACGCGCTCGCCAATCTCGCGCGATACGACGAGGCGGTGATCGCGTGGGAACGGGTGCTCGCGATCGAGCCTGATCATCCGCACGCACTCGGCGCGCTTGCCTTCTATCGGCTCATGCTGTGCGATTGGCGCCAGGCTGACGAGTTTGAGGCCAGGCTCAAGCGGGCGCTCGCCGACGAGCGGGCGGTGGTCGAGCCATTCACGCTGCTTGCCTATTCCCTCGACCCGGCTGATCAGCTGCGGCACACGCGGCGGTTCGTGCGCCATCGAATACCGGCAGTGCCACAGTTTCTGTCGGCCTCAAGGCCGCGCTCAACGGGTAGGCTAAAGGTCGCCTATCTCTCGTCGTCGTTCAATCGGCATCCGACAGGCTGGCAGATCGCAGACCTGTTTGAACGCCATGATCGGAAGCGCTTCGAAGTATTGGGCATCTCCTACGGTCCCGACGATGGCAGCGACATCCGTGCACGTCTGGTCAAAGCATTCGACCATTTCCATGACGTGATGTTGCGCAGCGACCAGGAAGTGGCTCAGATCTTGTTTGATCTCGGTGTCGACATCGCCGTAGACCTCAAGGGTCATACCGAGCAAGCGCGCCCCGCAATCCTGGCGTACCGTCCCGCGCCGATCCAAGTCAGCTATCTCGGCTGTACCGCGAGCATGGGCGTGGACTTCATAGATTACATTCTGGCGGATCATATCGTACTGCCGTTCGATCAGCAGGATCATTACAGCGAAAAAATCGTGCACCTGCCGGACAGCTACTGGGTCAATGACTCCAAACGTTCAGTCGCAGATGAAATCCCGTCGCGCAGGACCGTTGGCCTGCCGGAAGACGCCTTCGTGTTCTGTTGCTTCAACAACAGCTACAAGAATACACCGCAACTCTTCGACATCTGGATGCGGCTTCTTCGACAGGTCGAGTGCAGCGTATTGTGGCTGTTGCAGACGAGTGAGGCCACAACGCGTAACCTTTGCAACGAAGCACGCACGCGCGGCGTCGATCCGTCGCGCCTCCTATTCGCGCCAAGGGTGGAAATATCCCGGCACTTAGCGCGCCACCGGTTGGCCGATCTTTTCCTCGACAATCTTCCGGTCAATGCCCATACCGCGGCAAGCGATGCGCTTTGGGCGGGACTGCCGGTGCTCACGTGCATGGGTGAGAGTTTCGTCAGCCGCGTGGCTGCGAGCCTGCTCCGTGCCGTCGGCCTTCCCGAACTCGTCACTCGGAGTCTCGACGAATACGAGGCTTTGGCCTTGAAGCTTGCAACCGATCCCGTGCTGATCGCCTCGGTACGGCAAAAGCTCGACGGTGCTCGCAAAACGTGCCCGTTGTTTAATACAGATCGATTGTGCCGCCATATCGAGAGCGCCTATATGACCATGCGGGATATCGCGCAGCGCGGTGAGCCTCCGCAAAGTTTCGCGGTCGAACCGGCGTAGCGGGAAGCAGACCGAGGTTGCTCACCTAGGGCTTCGTGGATTTTGGGCGAGGAGCGCGGTGTTGTGGCGGTAGCGATCAGCGTTTGGTTAGGAGGCGATCATGCGATTCATCCTCATCCTCACCGTCGTGGTGGCTGCAATGTTGTTGGATGTTCGCGCCAGCCGAGCCTACCAAGGTCCTTGGTGCGCGGTAGAAAACATCGGGCAGGACGTCAGGTACGATTGCAGCATGCGAACGCTGGAACAGTGCACCTCTCTGATCATTGCGGGCAACCGCGGATTTTGCAATCCGAACCCGTATTACCGCGGGCCCGAGTCTGATCAGCCCAGGGGCAAGCGCAAACGCTATCGTTATTGACGGCGGTATGCTGCATCGAGAAGAGGAGAGGCAGGACAAGCCATGCACTTCATGCTCATCGTAGTGGCAATCGCAGCGGCAATCTTGTTCGACATTCGTCCGAGCGTAGCCTACGAAGGTCCGTGGTGCGCAGGCACGAATAGGGGCAGGGCATTTGTTTACAATTGCAGCATGCGAACTCTCGAACAATGCGTCTCCGAGGTGATTGCCGGCAATCGCGGATTTTGCAATCCCAACCCGAATTACCGCGGGCCGGAAGCTGTACCGGCCAGGGGCAAGGGGAAGCGCTATTATTATTGACGGTCCTAGCCCCAGGAAGCGGATTGGAATATTGCGCGGCGTCCCTTGCAATCCGGTGGTCACCGGCGGGCTTTTCGCGCGGGCCTTTTATAAAGGGCTTTCGCGGACAAAAATGCATTACCGGTCAAGCCCAGCCATGACGCTCAGACTTGAGTGCCAATGACCGCGACGCATCGCTTGCCGGATATCGCACGAGCGCTCCGCGAGGCGGTGACGCTGCAGCAACAGGGGCGGCTGCGCGAAGCCGAGAAGATTTACACGCGCGTGCTTAAGGCAGCCCCTGATCAATTCGACGCGCTCAATCTCCTCGGCACGATCAAAGCGCAGCGCGGACAAGCGGGAGAAGCCTACCGGCTCATCAGCGCCGCGCTTAAGATCAACCCGCGCGCTGCGGATGCATGGGTCAATCTCGGTATCGTGCTGCACGCGCTCAAGCGAGACCAGGAGGCGCTCGAAAGCTTCGACAAAGCCTTGGCGTTGAAGCCCCGCGATGCTGATGTGCTCTATCAGCGCGGCAATACGTTGCTGGCGCTGGGACGTGCGCAGGACGCACTTGCCGCTTTCCACGAAGTCTTGGCGCTGCTCCCTAGTCATCCGCAAGCGAGGCTCAATCGCGGCCTCGCGTTGGCCGGCCTCGGCCGCCATGAGGACGCCATCGCCGATTTTGAAGTCGCGTCAGCGAACCCACCCATCAGTCCGGCGGCGCATTACAACCGTGGACTGAGTCTATTCAATCTGGGACGCTACGCGGAAGCGGTTGCCGCTTACGACCGAGCCCTGTTGCTCGCCCCGGATCACGTCAAGGCGTTGAATAATCGTGGCTTCGCGCTGCAGGTGCTCAACCGTCACAACGAGGCCTTGGCGAGCTATTCCCGAGCGCTCGAATTGCAAAAGGATTTTGCCGACGCGCACTTCAATCAGGCGATATCGCTGTTGACCATCGGCGAGTTTCGCCGTGGTTTTGAGAAATACGAATGGCGTTGGCGGCGGACCGGGATGCCCACGCGACGCCGCAGCTATGGCTGTCCACTCTGGCTCGGAGAGTACCCGCTGCGAGGGCGCACGATCCTGCTGCACGCAGAGCAAGGATTGGGGGATACGATCCAGTTCGCGCGCTACATCGGCCTGCTCGCGAGGGCCGGAGCTAGGGTCGTGCTGGAGGTGCAGCCGCAGCTCAAGGCATTGTTGGGGCAGATCGAGGGCGTAGCCGCCGTTGTGGCGCGCGGCAAGCCGCTTCCGCCCTTTGATGTGCATTGTCCTCTGGGCAGTCTGCCGCTTTCCTTTAAGACGGAGCTTGCGACGATTCCGAGCACCGGCTCCTATCTAGCGGCAAACGATGCGCATATCGACAAGTGGCGTCCGCGCCTCGAGGCGCTCGCTCGGCCACGTGTGGCGGTTGCTTGGTCCGGAAATCCCGAGCACATGAATGATCGCAATCGATCCATTGCGCTGTCCCGCCTCGCTCCGCTGTGGTCGGCCGGTACGGCGCGCTTCGTCGCCATTCAGCGCGACCTGCGCAGCGGCGACGCCGAATTGCTGGCGCGCGAACCGCGCGTGACGCAAATCGGAACCGAGCTCGACGATTTCGCCGATACGGCCGCCGTCTGTACTCTCGTCGATCTCGTCATCACGGTGGATACGTCTGTCGCGCATCTTGCAGGCGCTATGGGCCGGCCGGTCTGGATCCTGCTGCCGTTTTCACCGGATTGGCGCTGGACGCTTGAGGGCGAGAGCAGCTGCTGGTATCCCAGCGCGCGATTGCTCCGTCAGCCTTTGCTTGGCGATTGGGACAGCGTGATCGAGCGCCTGCGCGACGAGCTTGGCCGCTTTGCAGCCGTAGCAAAACCGCTCTAGACGTTTCGCGCCTGAGCAAGCGCGCGCACCGCATCGGCAATGCGGGCGAACACACCATGCCAATCGCCCGCGCGCGACTGCCGAAACAGCCGCGTCGTGGGGTACCAGGGACTATCGGTACGATCGAGCAGCCAGCGCCATTCCGGAACGTGCATGAGCGCGACGAATGTCCGCCGGCCCAGCGCGCCCGCCACGTGAGCGATCGCGTTGCAAGGAGTTACAATCAGATCGAGGCCCGTCATCACGGCGGCGGTATCCAGAAATGCGCCGCCGCCTGCGTCGAAACTCTCGCCCAGCGTCTCAATCCGCTCGGCGAATTCCACTTCTCCGATCTCCTCGACGCCCGGACCTTTTTGCAGCGAGATAAGGCGCACGCCAGGAATTACGGATAGGCAGGCGAATTCGCGGAGCGGAATCGACCGCAGCTTGTCGAGATGGGAGGCGCCGGCATTCTGCCACGCGATGCCTATCTTGAAGCCATGCTCGCCGAGACGTTCTCTCCAAGCCGTCACGCGCTGCGGCTCGGCCGCCAAAAACGCTCCGTTGCGGGGCACCGTTTCGGGCGTGGTGCCGAGAAGACCCGGTACGCTCATCATCGAGGCCCAGCGGATGTCGGTCGACCCATGGAGAACTGCGACATCGGAAACGACGCGTTCGACGCCAGGTACCGTCCGCAGCAGCGGCTCCAAGCTGGGCTTGGTCCACAACGCGATGCGATACCCGAGCTTGGCAAGATGCGCGGCGAAGCAGGAGAATAGAACATGGTCGCCAAGACCCTGTTCGCCGCGCAAGACCAGCAGTTCGTTCTCGAGCCGCTCCCCGCGCCAGGGCGACCATGCAGGCGGAGAAAAGCCCTCCGGAATCCCGACTTTGAGTGCAATGCGCCGCTCGTATTTCGGCCACGCCTCGCGCCAGCGGCCGTGCAGCAGTTGGATCAACGAAATTGCATACAGAACCTGATCGTCGTTCGGCGCCACTTCCAGGCAGCGGCTCACGTCGGCGAAGGCCTCAGGAAACCGCCCGAGGAGATTGAGCCCCTCGGCGCGGTGCGAGTGGAATAGACCGCGCACGGCGTCGTTCCGATTGAGATCGATCGCTCGATCGAAACATTGGACTGCCTCCTCGAACCGGGTCTGATCCCTGAACACGATGCCGCGGCCGAATTCTGCTTCCGCCATATCGGACCTAATCGCCAGCGCGCGGTCATAACTGGCGAGCGCTTCCTCGCGCCGGGCGAGCCGCGCCAGCGAATTGCCGCGATTGAGATGGAGTTCGGCGAAATCGGGCTTGCTGGCGAGCGCGCGATCAAAGCTCTCGACCGCCGCTTGGTGGCGGCCCAAGGCGGCCAGCGCATTGCCGCGGTTCGCATATGCTGCCGTAAGATCCGGTCGTAGCGTGATCGCGCGGTCGTAGCTTGCGACTGCGTCCTCGAGCCGCGCCATCCTCTCGAGCGCGACGCCCCGGTTGCACCAACCTTGGAAAAAATCGGCTCGAACCGCCAGCGCGCGATCGTAGGTTTCAACCGCCTCCTCCCACCTGTTGAGCGTCATCAGGAGATCCGCGCGATTGATATAGGCGTCCATGAAATCCGTCTTGTGCGAGATGGCGCGGTTGAAGCTGGCCAGCGCCTCGTCCGTGCGGCCGATCTCTTTGAGCGCGGCGCCCAGAAAGTTGTGAGCAGGCGCGTGCTTCGGCGCGAGCTTGATGGCCTTGCGCAACAGATCCACGGCTTCCACGAAGCGCTTGAGCTCGCCACAAGCCAACCCGAGCAGGCAGAGGGCGTCGACATTCTTCGGTTCGAATTTGAGGATCTGGGAATACCGCGCAGCCGCATCCGCAACCGCGCCGCGGCGGTGCATGTCCAGCGCGTCCTGCAGCAACCGCGATGCCAGCGCGCTCGTCACCGTGGCCCTCGTCTTGGCGATCTCAGAATAAGCTTGGGCGACGCCATGGCCTAACGTCTTGTCCCGTCATCCGCGGGTCCATCATCTTCGTGAGAAGATGGATTGCCGGATCAAGCCCGGCAATGACGACTCAGTAGCCCGGCGGTCATCCAATCCGCACCTGGTCAATTCTGCGCCGCCCCGCGATGCAGGTCAGCTTCGATCAAGAGCTTTGAGCTGCCTCCGAAGCGGACGCGATACACCTGCAGATTCTCGAGCACGCGTTGCACGTAGTTGCGCGTCTCGGAGAAGGGGATGCGCTCCACCCAGTCGATCGGATCCACCTTCGGATCACGCGGATCTCCATACTTGGCGATCCATTCCTTCACGCGGCCTTTGCCCGCGTTGTAACCGGCGAAGGTGAGGATGTGGGAGCTGCGGTAATCGACGTAAAGATCGCCGAGCTCGGCTGCGCCCAGTTGCACGTTATAGCTCTGATCGCTCAGCAGCCGCTTCTCGTCGTAGGTGGCGCCAAACTTCTTAGCCACGTAGCGGGCGGCATCGGGCGTGACCTGCATCAGGCCCATGGCGCGGGCGCTGGAAACGGTTTTCGCGTTGAACGTGCTCTCCTGGCGGGCAATGGCGTAGACCACGGCGGGTTCGATGCGCGGACCGATAGGGTGGTACTCGGGGATGCCCATTGTCGGAAAGGCATAATGCTCCAGCGGAAGGCCGCGCCCGAGCGCCGCCTTGCCCAGCAGCAGCATGGCGCGGGCATCCTTGTGGCGGGCTGTGACCTCACCGAGCGCGGTGAGCGCGACCGTATCGAGCGCCCGTTCACCGAGGTCACCCAGAGCACCTGCAATCAGGTCTCGTTCGTCGATTGCGTAGAGAAGCTCGATCGCCCGCACGATCTCGAGCCGCGCGACCTGATCGCGCCGACCCGGCGGCGGCTCGGGCGCGGGCCGCAGGACGATGTCTTTGTGACCAAGCCGCGCGCGCGCGAGTTGGCCATAGTAAGCGGTGGAATAGCGCGCCGCCGCCTCGTAATGCGCGCGCGCCTCTTCCCTTCGGCCCAGCGCTTCCGCCGCACGCCCTTGCCAATAGCCTGAGCGCGCGAGCGTGATCGGATTGCTGTGGCCCTGGGCGACTTTGGCAAAATGCGCGAGCGCCGTCGCTGGATCGTTGAGGAAGCGCAGCGCGATCCAACCGGCGGTGAATTGATGCTCGGCGCGGTAATTGTCCTTGCTGGGAATTGCGGCATCACGCGCGAGCCGATAGGCCGTTTTGACGTCGCCGATGTCGAGCAGCTTGCGGGCGACGAGCCGGCGCTCGATCCACCACTGGTCGGTATCGATCGTTTGGCCGTGCTCGGCTGGCAGCGACAGGATCCATTCGGCGGCCTCGCTTGCCTCGTCGGCGCGACGGAGAAACTGGGCGCGGCTCAAGATGTAGCCGGCGTCGCGGTGCGCCTCGGGCGGCACCGCGTCCAGCAACGCCTTGGCATTCGCCGCCTTGCTGATTACGGCGACGCGCGCCTTGGCAATCACCGGAGCATAGCCGCCCGCGCGGTTGGCCGCGCGCAGCGCCCCGTCGATGTCCTCGGCGTAGAGGCGCATATCCATGCGCGCCTTGTGATCGGCCGACGTGATCAAATCCCTAAATACGTCGAGCGCCGGATTTTCGAGGTCGCTCGAGAAGCTGTCATAGCGCCAGGCCTCGCGCACCAAACTTTGCGCGCTCGCCCGATGGCCTTGTAGCAGCAGCGCGCGGGCGAGGGCGAATTTACCCTTGGTCGTTGTGGGAGGTTCTTTGCCGAAGAATGCACGCACGAAGGCGGGATCAAGGCGATCCGCCCACAGCGTCGCCTCGGCGCGGCGGCGTAGCAGGGCGATCGATGGCCAAGTCGGATTCTCGGTAATGAACGCCATGTAGCGGCTGACATCAATGCTCTGGGTGTCATCGCTGCGCAGGATGGTCCATTCCACGAGCTTACGGGCAACAGGGTCTACAATCGTCGTCTGTAGGTCGGCGGCTTGTGTCGTCTTGCCCCTGCGCACCGCCGTGACCGCTTCTCGCAAAGCAGCGATATCGGTGGCGGAGGCGAAATCGCTTGCGGCGAGTGTGAAACGCGCCGCAGGGGCCGCAGAATGTGCAGCTGCGGGGGCTGACGAGGGGTCCTTCGCGGAGGAGCGCTCGGGCCGCGGTTTCGGCAGCGGTATGCTGTCCGCGACTGCCGGCACGACGAGGAGGGCCACGCTTGTAACGAGGCCGGCTAGAAGTCGAATGCGCATATGAATGATCAAGGTCACTTCCGCTTATCGTTTGCGGGCATATGAATACTTATTTGATAGAACCTTGATGAAGGGCTAAGCTGCGGACCATCAACCCGGACCGCGGCGAAAAGGCGGCAGGGAGGGGGTCGGATTTTCTTCACGTCCGGGCGTCCGGTAACAAAAGTTTGGCCTTCCGCTGCGGAGCTGTGGAGGTTGCAATTGGTCGGTGCAATAGGGCATCGGCTCGCTGTCCCTTGACGACTCAGAGGATTGCATCATGGCCGCCAGAACGAGCTTTCGCGGCTCGTTTACCGCGTTGGTGACCCCCTTCGGTAACGGCGCGCTCGACGAGAAGGTTTTTCGCGGCCTTGTGGATTGGCAGATCGCGGAGGGCACTGCCGGCCTGGTGCCGGTAGGTACCACGGGAGAGAGTCCGACGCTCTCGCACGAGGAACACGGGCAGGCTGTTGAATGGTGCATTGAGCAGGCGAAGGGGCGCGTTCCGGTTATTGCAGGGGCCGGGTCGAATTCTACGGCAGAGGCGATCGAGCTCGCCCGACATGCAGAGAAAATGGGTGCGAATGCGGTGCTGGTGGTCACGCCCTATTATAACAAGCCAACGCAGGAGGGCCTCTACCAGCATTTTAAAGCGATCAACGATGCAGTTGGGATTCCTATCCTCATCTACAATATCCCAGCGCGCTCAGTGATCGACATGTCGGTCGAGACGATGAAACGGCTGTTCGAGCTCGACAACATCGCAGGTGTGAAGGACGCGACGGCAAATGTGGCGCGCGTCTCTCAGCAGCGCGCGGCCATGGGGGAGGGGTTTAATCAGCTGTCGGGGGAAGACGCTACCGCGCTGGGCTTCATGGCCCATGGTGGGCACGGGTGCATCTCCGTTACCTCGAATGTGGCGCCGCGGCTTTGCGCTGAGTTTCAAGATGCCTGCTTGAGAGGCGATTACAGAGCGGCGCTTAAGGTCCAGGACAAGTTGATGCCGTTGCACACGGCCTTGTTCCTGGAGACCAGCCCAGCCCCGGCGAAATACGCCCTGTCAGTTCTGGGAAAATGCGCGGATACGGTCCGCCTGCCGATGGTGAGATTGGCGGAGAAGACGAAAGCCGCCGTGCGCGAGGCGATGGTCCACGCCGGGTTGATCAACTAGGTCGTAGGGCTAGTCCAAAGGGCGATTAGGTCAACGACCGCCAGGCCGCCGACCTAGTATCTCGCTATGCATTAGCGGGTCCGGCGGCGGTAGAACCTTCCCCGGCGTTACAATGCATAGCTGACATCGACGGCCCGTCGCCACACTCGCGCCCGCGCAGGATGACCGGTCGGGGAGTGACACCAGCCAGCCGCCGACCACCTGAACTCAGGAGCGACATATGCTCGACGAATTCAAGAAATTTGCACTGCGGGGAAACGCCGTCGATCTTGCCATCGGCGTCATCATCGGCGCGGCTTTTGGCGCGATCGTCAACTCCTTGGTCGGGGATATCTTGTCGCCCATCATCGGCGCCGTGACCGGAGGCTTCGATTTCTCGAACTACTTCATCCCGCTTTCTTCGAAGGTCACGGCGGATTCGCTGGTTGAAGCCAAAAAACAAGGGGCGGTTCTGGCGTGGGGCAATTTCCTCACCGTCGTCATCAACTTCATCATCATAGCTTGGATTTTGTTCCTCGTCGTCAGATTGATGAACCAACTCATACACTCCGAGCCGCAGGCGCCTGCATTGACCAGGCAGGAGATGTTGCTCACGGAAATCCGCGACCTGCTCAAGCGCAGGCAGGAGTGATCGCGTCCGGGCGGCCAAATTCCCATGCGGAGGCAGTTCAAAAACGTGGGCCCCTGCGGCAGATGCGGGGTTCCAGGGGAGGCGATTGGGAGTGCGCCGTTCCTCCGTTATCGGTTTCGCGCCGGTACGCGCACGCCTCACGGTGCTGGAGGGCTTGCGGCACAATGAAAACGGACAGCAAGATACGTGTGGTCGCCCAGAACCGGAAGGCGCGCTTCAACTACCAGATCGGTGAGACCTTCGACGCCGGCATCGCCCTTACCGGCACCGAGGTGAAATCGCTGCGTGCAGGCAAGGCGACGATCGCCGAAGCCTACGCCGATACACGCGGCGGCGAGATCTGGCTCATCAACTCCAATATTTCGGAATACTTGCAGGGGGGCCGTTTCAATCATGCGCCAAAGCGCGTGCGCAAGCTCCTGCTTCACCGCCGCCAAATCAACAAGCTTGTAGGCGCCGTCGAGCGCGAGGGCATGACGCTGGTGCCGCTTAAGCTGTATTTCAACGAGAAAGGCCGCGCCAAGCTCGAGCTTGCGCTCGCGCGTGGCAAGAAGCTGCACGATAAGCGGGAAACCGAAAAAAAGCGCAGCTGGGAGCGGGAGCGCGGACGGCTGTTGCGCGCCAAGGGTTAGCCATAACCAAGCGTCTTCAGCGCCACGTGGGCAGTTTGGCCATAGCTAGTCTCGGATGCGCTGCGGCGCAGCTGCGCCAAAGCAAGGCCCCGGAGCGAACCCCGGGGCCTGTCGTCAGCAATACTCTGTGGTGTGATTACCAGAACTTGTAGTTCATGCCGGCGCGCCAGACGTAATCCTTGACCTTGACGTCTCGCGGCTCGATGCCCGCCGCGCCGAACGGCGGGCTGGTGAACGTTTGGAAAGTGCCGAAGTCGGCGTAGAGGAATTCGCTCTTGACCGACCAGCCGTAGCCCAGCGCGTATTCGATGCCGCCACCGACGGTCCAACCGCTGCGCGTGCTGCTCTCTTGGTGGCCGGTCGCAATCGGGTTGGTGGTTAGCCATTCGGAGGCGTCGATTTTTGCCCAGGCGCCGCCGCCGGTCACGTAC
>Ga0126377_10002183_pt1 | contig 13359 bp, 5 predicted proteins | sample PanSoiMetPlot_22_FD_92647 | JGI IMG/M metagenome (GOLD analysis project Ga0126377, IMG submission 92647) | Tropical forest soil microbial communities from Panama - MetaG Plot_22 | ecosystem: Environmental > Terrestrial > Soil > Tropical forest > Bulk soil | place: Panama | collected 2016-02-17
CGAACAGCCAGAGGGTGACGAGTGCACCCAGGCCCGCAGACGGCAGCCCCGACAGAATCGTCAGCGGGTGGATGTAGCTCTCGTAGAGCATGCCGAGCACGATGTAGACGACACCGATCGCTATCACCAAGAGCAGTGACAGGTTCGAGAGCGACGCCTGGAAGACCTTCGCAGAGCCCTGGAAGCTGGTGGTCACGTTGGCCGGCAGCACCTGTTTGGCGGTGGCGGTCACCTTGTCGACTGCGTCCCCGAGCGATGTGCCAGGCTTCACGTTGAACGAGATCGCGACCGCCGGCAGCTGTCCGACGTGGTTGACCGACTGCGGGCCGACTGTATCCTTGAACGCGACGACCGACTCGAGCGGCACCATGTTGCCGGATGGCGTCTTGATCGAGATCTTCTGCAGCGAGTCGGCCTGCTGCTGATACTGCGGATCGAGCTCGAGCAGCACACGATACTGAGAGCGTTGCCCGTAGAGCGTCGTCGCCCAACGTGGGCCGAGCCCGTCGCTCACCGAGTTGGCGATCGTCGAGGCAGTCAGTCCGACGGCGGCGGCCTTGTCGCGATCGATCAGCAGATCGACACGGGGACTTCGCGACTCGAGGTTGGTCGAGACGTCCTGCACCTCGGGCAGCAGTGAGATCGCGTTCATCAGCCGCGGGGTCCAGGTGTAGAGATCCTCGGTGTTGACACTCTGGACCATGAGGTTGTAGCCGCTGTCGCCGCGGAATCCACCGATCTGCAGCGATTGGGGAATATTGACCCCCGCCCTGAACTGCGGAAAGCGCTGCAGGACGCCGCGGAGCTGCTGGGCGATTTGCGGCGCACTGACCGGGCGCGTCGCTCGCGGCGTGAGCTGGATGAAGATGCGCCCCTGGTTCATGCCACCGGCATTTCCGCCGCCGGTGTTCACCATCATCGCGTCGATGTAGGGGTTGCGATTGATCGTGTCGGCGACGCGTTCGGTCGTGTCGACCATCTCGTAGAACGATGTGCCCTGGGCGGCGCGGAGATTGATGAACAGCGCGTCGTTGTCGGTGTCGGGGATGAACCCCTTGGGCACGACGCCATACATGTGCAGCGTCGCCCACAGCACGACCGCGAACACGACGAGCATTGCGAACCGATGTCTCAGCACCAGACGCAGGCTCCGCCCATATCCGCGTTGCAGCGCGTCGAACGCGCGGTCCATCAGCCCGGCGAATCCGACCTTCGAGTGCACGACCTTGAGGAACCGGCTGCACAGCATCGGCGTCAGCGTCACCGACACGATGCCGGAAATCAGGATCGCCGTGGTGATCGTGACCGCGAACTCGCGGAACAGGCGGCCGAGAATGCCGCTCATGAACAGAATCGGGATGAACACGGCCGCGAGCGACGTGGTCATCGTGAGGATCGTGAACGCGATCTCTTTCGATCCTTTGAGCGCGGCCGCGAGCGGCTTCTCGCCCATCTCCATGTGACGCACGATGTTTTCCAGCATCACAATCGCGTCGTCGACGACGAAGCCGATCGAGAGGATCAGCGCCATCAACGACAGGTTGTCGAGGCTGTAGTTCATCATCGCCATCACCGCGAACGTGCCGAGGATGGAGAAGGGCAGGGCAAGCGCGGGGATGAGCGTGGCGGAGCCGTTGTGGAGGAACAGGAAGATCACCGCAATCACGAGGACCAGCGTGATCCCCATCGTCACCTGGATGTCGGTGAACGCCTGGCGGATGGTCTTCGATCGATCCTGGCGGATGCCGAGGTGCACCGATGGCGGCAGCTGCGCCTCCAGCGACGGAAGCAGCGCGCGCACGCGGTCGGTTACTTCGATGACATTCGTTCCGGGCTGCTTCTGCACCTGAAGCTGGATCGCTCGCTGACGGCCCGTTTTCGTGTAGAGCCAGGCGGCCTGCGTGACCGTCTCCACGCTGTCGACGACATTCGCCACCTGCTCGAGCCGGACCGGGCGTCCGTCCTTGTACGAGATCACGATCGGTCGAAAATTCTCGGCGGTGCTGAGGATGTTGCCGTCGGGCCGCTGCAGCAGGCCGTTCGCCGTGATGGTATATGTCGACGCCGAGCCAAAGAGCTGTCCGGTCGGCTCATTCGCATTCCAGTTGGCGAGCGCCTGGTCGACTTCGTTGATGCCGACCTTCTGCGCCTGCAGCTTGTCCGGGTCGAGTTGCACGCGCACGGCGTACTTCTGCGCGCCCTGCACCTGCACCTGAGAGACGCCTGGAACCTGCGAGATCCGCGGCGCCAGGACGTTCTCGGCGAACTCGTCGACCGCCGACATCGACAGCGTGTCCGAGGTCAGATTGAGCTGGAGGATCGGCTGATCTGCCGGGTTCTGCTTCCTGAACGACGGTGGGGCGAGCAATGTCGACGGCAGCAGCGGCATCGCGGCCGCAATCGCCGTCTGGACGTCGACGACGGCGCTGTCGATGTTGCGATCGAGATCGAACGACAGGGTGACCTGACTGCTGGCTGCGCCGCTGCTCGATGTCATCTCGTCCACGCCGGCAATCGTCGTGAACTGGCGTTCGAGCGGACTTGCCACCGTTGACGCCATCGTTGCCGGATCGGCGCCCGGGAGATTGGCCTGAACGTTGATCGTGGGATAGTCGACCGCCGGCAGATCGCTGACCGGAAGACTGCGATAGGCGATGACGCCGAACAGCGCGATCGCCGCCATCAACAGACTGGTGGCGATCGGCCTTCGAATGAAGATCTCGGAGATGTTCATTGGGCGTTGCTGCCGCCGGCGGCATCGCCGCCGCGTCGACCGCCCCGGCCGCCACGCCCGCCTCGTCCGCTGCGGCCGTCGCGTCCGCCGGCCGGCGTTCCGTTCGCGTCTCCGATCTGGACGCGCGTGCCTTGTTCGAGCCGCAACTGACCCTCGGTGACGACCCGTTCGCCCGGCTCGATGCCTTTCTGGACCACGACGTCATCGCCCACACGCTGCCCGGCCGTGATCGCCCGCTGTTCGACCGTCGATTTGTCGGTGACGACGAAGACGAAGGCGCCGTCCTGTCCGATCTGCATCGCTTCCTGCGGAATCACCGTCGCGTTCGGAAGCGTGTCGAGCTCGAGCGTCACGCGTGCGAACTGCCCCGGCCAGAGGCGGTGATCGTTGTTGGTCATCGTCGCCTTGAGCTTGATGGTGTCGGTGGCGGGATCGACCACGTTGTCCCAGAAGGTGAGGCGCCCTTCGACCGATTGCGGATCACCATCCTGAGGGACGGCGATCACTTTCAACCCTCGTCCAGCCGCGGCCGCGCGTTTGATCGTGGCGAGATGAACTGCGGGCACGGAGAACGTGACGAAGATCGGCTCGACCTGCACGACTGTCATCAACTGGGTGGTGCTGGCGGCGACCAGATTGCCTGGCTTGACGGTCAGGTCGCCGGTGCGACCATCGATCGGTGAGCGGACGACGCTGTATCCGAGTTGAACCTTTGCGGCATCGACGGCGGCCTGCTGCACCTTGAGCTGCGCGCGTGCGCTTTCGACGGCTGCGCGATCGGCCTTCACAGCGAGGGCGGTCGCGTCTGCCTGTGACTGTGCCTGATCGCCGGCATCTTTGGCGAGGAGGCCTCGCTCGACGAGCTGCATTTGCCGCTGGGCGCTGACATTCTGGTACTCAGCGGTCGAACCGTCACGTGCGAGCTGCGCTTCGGCCTGATTGACCAGCGACTGGTCGCGCACGAGATTGGCCTGGGATTGTTCGAGCGCCGCCTGAAGCGGTCGAGGGTCGATCGTGAACAGGACCGAGTCCTTCTTCACGAAGTCGCCCTCGTGGAACCCGACCTGTTGCAGGACGCCCGTGACCTGCGAGCGCACTGCGATCGTCGTCGAGGCTTCGACGTTGCCGACGGCGGAGATCTCTACCGGCACGTCCTTTCGCGTTGCCGATGCGACGACCACTGGCTGCGCTCCACCGCGGCCGCCGCCTCGACCACCTCGCCGCCCGCCTCCTCCCGCGTTGGCCTGTTGCTGCGCGGATGTCTGTGTGCACGCCGATACAAGTGCGGCAAGGACCAGACAGATGACGAGTGGGGATGAACGCGAGGAACAACGGGCACGACGCATGCTGAAAGGGCTCCTGACGCGAGAACGGGGTGTTTCGCCTGATAGAAAACCATACTAAGCAGACCGCTGGAGACATTTACGTCCGCCTGCGCGGATCACGCCGATGTCGCGCAAATGTCACATTTGCCCCTCCGGGACATTGATGACTTCGCGACTGCTGGAACCTGCAGTTCACGGTTCACAGTTCAGGGGTTCCAAGTGCCGAGTTCCGGTTCTCGGTTCAAGAGTTCCTCGTTCGGCGTCGAGCTGCCTCGTTGCTGAACCTTGAACCTCGAACCGCGAACCGGAACCCTGCACCTGGAACCTTGAACCCCTGAACTGTGAACTGGAGCATCGGCTGTGATTATTGACCACGGGTCAAATACGAACCATACTCGGTTCATGGCTCGGCGTGCGGTTGCCCGACCAGATGGTCCGCGGTGGCAACGGCGACCGGTTGACCGGCCACATGCCTTGATGGCCTCGGCGTTGAAGCTGGTGACCCAGCGCGGCTACAGCCGGGTGCGGCTCGCCGACATCGCCGCCGATGCCGGCGTCTCCAAGGCGACGGTCTATCACTACTTCGCGGACAAAGACGATCTGCTCACGCGGACGATCTCCGAACGGATTGCGGAGAAGCACGCGGCGAGCGAGAAGCTGCTCGCGCTGACGGGCGGCTCAGCGTCGACGCGGCTCCGCGTGCTGCTCGAGCACTTCTGGACCTTCTGCCTCACCCGTCGTGCCGGCATCTGGCAGCGTCTGCTGGTGAGCGAGATCGTCACCGAGGCCCCGCCGGTGTTCAGGACGTGGGGGCGTGGTCTCGTCCAACGGTGGAACCGCGTTCAGCGGCTGATCGAAGAAGGGCAGACCTCTGGCGAGTTCAGGCCCGACGTCGACGCCGCCGTCGCCGCACGCTTGATCATCTCCGGGTTATGGCATCAGGCGTTCTTTCACGTCCACCTCGGTGTGAACAAGATTGAGCCGCTCGCCACCGATCGGATCTTCGAATCGGCGGTCGAGCAATTCCTTTACTCGCTTCGTCCGTCGGCGGTGAAAGCCTCGACCTCAGGGTAGTGCCCTATGTCTCGTTTCGTTCACTGGTCCTTCATACCTGCATTGCTTTTGGTTCTCGGTTCAATCAGCGGCTGCAGCGGCAGCACTGCGGCACCTGCGCCACCGGCGCCGCCCGAAGTGAGCGTGACGTCAGTGTCGCCCGAGCGCGTGGCGCTCACCCGCGAATGGATTGCGACGCTCGATGGCTTCGTCAACGCGCAGATTCGTCCGCAGGTTACCGGGTATCTCATTCGCCGAACGTTTCAGGAAGGCGCCATGGTCAAGAAGGGCCAGGTGCTCTTCGAGATCGATGCACGGCCCTTCGCGGCGGCCTTGGAGGAAGCGCGTGGCCGCGTCGCAGAGGCCGAGGCGCAGCTCGGGAAGGCGCAGCGTGATGTCGCACGCGACCGGCCGCTCGCCGAGCAACGTGCCATCGCGCAGAGTCAGTTGGACAACGACGTTCAGGCGGAGCTCGCCGCTTCCGCGGCGCTCAAGTCTGCGCAGGCGGCGGTGTCGGCCGCCGAACTGAATCTGGGATTCACCCACGTCGTGTCACTCGTCGACGGCGTGGCCGCAATTGCCACCGCGCAGATCGGCGATCTCGTCGGCCCCTCGACGCTGCTCACGACCGTCTCGCAGATCGACCCAATCAAGGTGTACTTCCCGCTGAGTGAGCAGGAATACATCGAGGCGGCCGGATCGCTGAACGGCGCGCGCGGGGCGCTCTGGGGAGCTGCGCCGCTTCGACTGATCCTCGCTGATGGCAGCACCTATCCGGAGACGGGAACCTTTCTGGCTGCGGACCGCGAGATCGATCCGAAGACCGGCACCATCCGCATCAGCGCGACATTTCCAAACAAACGTCAATTCCTGCGCCCGGGTCAGTACGGTCGTGTTCAGGCAGATACGCACGTTCTGCCGGCGGCGCTGCTCGTGCCGCAGCGCGCGGTCACCGAGCTGCAAGGTACGTATCAGGTCCGTACCGTCGACGAGTCCAACAAAGTGACGACGCGCAACGTCAAGGTGGGGCCGCGCGTCGGCAGCCGCTGGGTCATCGACGAAGGGCTGTCCGCCGGCGTGACCGTCGTGGTCGAAGGCCCGCCGACGCGGGATGGCGCCGTCGTTTCTCCACGGCCCTTCCAGATCTCGGAAAACCGGTAACCCGTCATGTCCCGCTTTTTCATTCGTCGCCCCATCGTGGCCATCGTCATCGCGATCGTCACCGTGATCAGCGGCCTGGTCGCGATGAGCGGTCTGCCGATCGCGCAGTTCCCCGAGATCGTGCCGCCGCAGATCATGGTCACGGCCACCTACACCGGTGCCGATGCGTCCACGATCGAGCAGTCGGTCGCCACGCCGCTCGAACAACAGATGAACGGCGTCGACAACATGTCGTACATGCAGTCGATCAACGGCAACGACGGATCGATGCAGCTCGTCGTGACGTTCGATGTCGCCACCGATCCGAACATCGACCAGGTCAACGTGCAGAACCGGATGGCACAGGCGGCGCCGAACCTGCCGCCCGATGTCAACGCCTTCGGGTTGACGATGCGGAAGTCGACCGGATTTCCGTTGATGGTGATCGGCTTCTCCTCGCCGAACAACAGCCACGACACGCTGTTCATGGCGAACTACGCCAACATCAACCTCGTCGACGCCCTCTATCGCATTCCCGGCGTCGGTGAAGTCCGCATCTTCGGCGCCGGCGACTACGCGATGCGCATCTGGGTGAAACCCGATGTGATGGCGCGGCTCGGGCTGACCATCCCCGAGGTCACGCGGGCCGTCCAGCAGCAGAGCACGGTGAACCCGGCGGGCCAGATCGGTTCTCGGCCGATCCCGACGGGCCAGGAATTCACCTACACCGTGCGCGCACAGGGGCGGCTCCAGACCCCTGAGGAGTTCGAGCAGATCGCGGTGCGATCGAATCCCGATGGTTCGGTGGTGCGGCTGAGAGATCTCGCTCGTGTCGAGCTCGGCGCCGTGAACTATCAGCAGATCGGTCGCGTCAACGGCCGGCCTGGATGCGGCATCGCCATCTTTCAATCGCCAGGCTCGAATGCGCTCGATGTCGCCAACGCCGTCAAGAAGACGATGGCGGATCTGAGCACGCGCTTTCCGCCCGATGTGGCGTATCGCTACAGCATCGACGCCACCCGGGCGGTCTCGCAGGGGATTCGCGAGATCCTCACCACGCTCGTCGAAGCGATGGTGCTCGTCGTCCTCGTCGTGTATCTGTTCCTGCAGAACTGGCGTGCGACGTTCATCCCGATGATCGCGGTACCGGTGTCGTTGATCGGAACGTTTGCCGTCTTTCCGCTGCTCGGCTTCTCGATCAACACGCTGTCGCTGTTCGGCCTCGTACTCGCGATCGGACTGGTCGTCGACGATGCGATCGTGGTGGTCGAGGCCGTGGAGCGTCACATCGAGGAGGGGCTGAGCCCGCGCGACGCGACCTACAAGGCCATGCACGAAGTGTCTGGCCCGGTCGTCAGCATCGCGTTGATCCTTGCGTCGGTGTTCATCCCCGTCGCGTTCATGAGCGGCATCCAGGGGCGGCTGAACAAACAGTTCGCGCTCACGATTGCCGTCTCGGTACTGATCTCCGCATTCAACGCGCTGACTCTGTCGCCGGCGCTTTCCGCGATGCTCCTCAAGCCGCGTCGGAAGACTCGCGGCGTCGTCGCGCGGTTCTTCAGCGTCTTCAATCGCTGGTTCGAACGGGCCACGCATGGATACGTTGGCGTCAGCCATGCGTTGATTCGCAAATCGGCGATTGCCGTGTCGGTGCTCGCGCTCTTTACGGTGTTCGCCGGCGTGCTCGGGATGAGGCTGCCCACCAGCTTCGTCCCCGAAGAGGACTACGGCTACATGCTCATGAGCGTGCAGCTGGCTCCGGCGGCGTCACTCGATCGGACTGACGCCGTCTGTCGAAAGATCGAAGAGGTCCTGGCCAAGACCGATGGCATCCAGGCTTACACGACGATCGCGGGTTTCAGCCTGGCGAATCGCGTGACCGCCAGCAACTACGCGTTCTACTTCATCGGGTTGAAGGACTGGGACGAGCGCGGACCCGCACTGGACGCCCGCACGATCGTGAACCGCCTGAACCGCGAGCTTCGACGCGCCGCTCCCGAGGCGACAGCCGTGGCGGTGATGCCTCCATCGATTCCAGGGCTCGGTTCACAAGGGGGCTTTTCGTTCTGGCTGCAGGATCGCAGCGGTCAGGACCTCGCATTCCTGAGCACGCAGCTGGAAAAATTCCTTGCCGCAGCGCGTCAACGGCCCGAGCTCGCGAACGTGACCTCCGGGTTTACCGCCAATGTCCCGCAGCTGTTCGTCAACGTCGATCGCGACAAGGTGCTCAAGCAGGGCGTGGCGCTCGGCGACGTCTACCAGACGATGCAGGCGTTTCTCGGCGGGCTGTTCGTGAACCAGTTCAATCGGTTCGGGCGGCAATGGCGTGTGTTCCTGCAGTCCGAGGGGACCGAACGCACCACGCCCGACAGCATCTCAGATTTCTACGTACGCAACGATGACGGAACCATGGTGCCGTTGTCGACGCTGCAGACCACGGGTCCATCCTACGGGCCGCAGTACACCAATCGCTTCAACGTCTATCGCGCGGTGCAGATCACCGGGTCGGCGGCGCCGGGCTACAGCTCCGGCCAGGCACTCGATGCGTTGGAGAAAGTGGCGCAGCAGGTCCTGCCTCGCGAGATCAGTTACGACTGGTCCGACTTGTCGTATCAGGAGCGGAAGGCGTCGGGTGGATCGTGGCGCCTGTTCTCGCTCTCGCTCGCATTCGTGTTCCTGATTCTCGCCGGCCTCTACGAGAGCTGGTCGCTGCCGTTCTCGGTGCTGCTCTCGGTGCCGGTCGCGGTGTTCGGTGCGTTCGCCGGCCTGTTTCTCAGGAGGCTCGACTTCGACGTCTACGCGCAGATCGGCGTGATCATGCTGATCGGCCTCGCCGCGAAGAACGCGATCCTGATCGTCGAGTTCGCCAAGGAGCGGTTCGAACACGGCATGGACCTCGTCGACGCCGCGCTCGAAGGCGCGCGTCTTCGACTCCGTCCCATTCTGATGACCTCGTTCGCGTTCATCCTGGGATGCGTGCCGTTGTGGATAGCGACTGGTGCCGGCGCTTCGTCACGCCGCATTCTCGGCACGGTCGTCGTCGCCGGCATGCTCGCCGCCACGATGATCGCTACGTTTCTGCTGCCGGTGCTGTTTGTCGGCGTCGAGCGGCTCGTGCGCAGGCCCGAGCGTTCGACGGACCTCGTCGCTGACGAGGGACTGTCATGACCGCATCACGTTCTCGAGGCGTGCGCCTTGGGCCACGGAGATCACGAAGACCACGAAGTCTGTTGCTGTTCATCGGCGCGCCGCTTCTCTGTGCGGTCGGCGCGTGCACCGTCGGTCCTCCATACTCGCGGCCGCCTGCAGATCTACCGACGACATATCGCGGTTCAACGACGACACCCGCGCCTGAGCAGACCGCGACGTCGATCGCCGAAGTGCCGGCGCTCGACGTGTTCGCGGAGGACGCGCTCCAACGGCTTCTCAAGCAGGCGTTCACCGACAACTTCGACGTCCGCATCGCCGCGGCGCGTGTGACGGAGGCCGAGGCAGCGCTTCGCATCACGCGTGCCGATCAATTTCCAGAAGTCGATGCCCAGGCCGAGGCCATCGGCCAGCGAACCGGTTTCACGACGCCCGGTGCGCGGCGGACGATCGGCGGAACCGGCTTCGGGTTGGCCGCCGCATGGCAGCTCGATTTCTGGGGACGCTATCGCCGGGCGACCGAGGCGGCGCGCGCCGAGCTCGCGGCAACGGAATGGGGCAGGCGTGCCGTGGTCGCTACGCTGGTGAGTGATCTGGCGACCGCCTACTTCACGCTTCGCACCTTGGACGACGAGCTCGACGTGTCGCGACGCACGCTCGATTCGCGACGCGAATCGCTGCGCCTGACGCAGATCCGCGAGCAGGGAGGCGCCACGAGTCTGGTCGACGTGCGACAGGCCGAGCAGCTGGTCTACGACGCGAGCAGCGAGATCGTCACGCTCGAGCGGGAGATCGAACAGCAGGAGAACCTGATCAGCGTCCTCATCGGCAGCAATCCCCGATCGATCGATCGCGATGAGACCGCACTTGCGCCGCTGACCGCCGAAGTCCCCGAGGGATTGCCTTCGTCCCTGCTCGAACAGCGTCCCGACATCCAGGAGGCCGAGCAGCAGCTCATTGCCGCGAACGCGCAGATCGGTGTCGCGCGCGCAGCCTACTTTCCGTCGATCGCATTGACTGGATCGGCAGGCGTGCAGAGCACCGCGCTGACCGCGCTGCTGTCCGGAGCGAGCACCGTCTGGACGGCGACTGCGGCGTTGACGCAGCCGATCTTCACCGCCGGACGCACGCACGCACAGGTAGCGGTTGCCGAGGCCCAGCGCGAAGAGCGGTTGCTTGCCTACCAGCAGGTGATTCAGCGCGCCTTCCGCGAAGTGTCCGACGCGCTGGTCGAATACCGCAGACGCCGCGAGTTTCGCGAATTGCAGACGTCGCTGGTGACCTCCGCTCGCGATGCGCGACGGCTGGCCGAGGTCCGTTATCAAGGCGGGGCCGCAAGCTATCTCGAAGTGCTCGATGCCGACACCCGTCTGTTCAGCGCCGAACTGGGTGTGGCGGACGCGCAGCTGCGGGAGCGGACTGCGTTCGTTGAGATCTACCGAGCCCTTGGTGGGGGATGGCGATAGAGAGGCAACCGGGAAGAAGGGGAGAACGGGACATGAACACGGGGACAACGGGGTTAACGGGGGAAACAGGAAAGAAGATCGATTCCCGTTATCCCCGTTACCACCGTTTCCCCCGTGTGAAATCCCGTTCCCCCCGTTCTCGTTCTCTCTAAAAATCGAATTGCACCGTAATCTTCGCGGTCCGCGCGGTCAGCACGCTGGTCGGCACCAGCCACGCGCCGCCGGGTGTGAAGTTCTGGTTGTAGGTCAGCACCGTGTCGGCGTTGAGCGCGTTGAACATGTCGACCGAGACCGTGGCGCGCTGTTGGCCGAAGCGCAGCACCTTCCCGACGCGCAGATCGAGCTGGTTCACGCGTGGACCGCGCATCTGGTCAGGCGCGAGCAGGTTCACGGTGACGTTGGCGGCGCTGCCGGAGAGCGGCCGGCCGAGCCACTGCGCGACAGTTGCAGTGGGGATCGTCCAATTCGCCTGCAGCGGTTCGGCGGGTGAGCTCTGGAGCGTGGCCGATACCATCACATCCACCTTGGGAACGGTGTAGGTGCCCGCGCTCGTGAACCGCGTGGTCATACCGGGCTCGACGTGGCAGAACGGATTCACCGGGCTGTAGGCCGCTACTTCGCTGGCCGTGGAGAACCCGCCGGTCTGCTCGGGCAGCTGGCCGCGGACGTCGCAGTAGTCAGTCACGCGCTGTCCAGTCGTCGTCCCGGCCTGGAGCTGAATGCCGTTTCGCATCCGCGCGTTGATGTTGATATCGATGCCGTTGTAGACCTGCGAGATCGTCCCGTAGTCAGGCGCGTAGGTGCGCAGGTTGTTCGGCGCCACCGAGAACCTGTCTGGCTTCACGTTGTACAGCCCGCTGACAGTAAAACCACCGCCGCCAGGCAGACGTGGATCAGATGGCGCGATGACGCTGAACTGATCGAAGTCGCCCGGACTGATGGCGAGGTTGTCGGTGACGGTGAAGTTCTGCAGCCACCGTCGCGTGTACCCGACCTCGACCGACACGCGCGGCAGGATCTCCTGCTGCAGCGTGACACCGATCTGCCAATCCGATGGCCGCGTGCCCCAGCCTTTGAGAATCTTCTCCGCGTAGCCGAGGCTGTAGATCGGATTGCCGTTGGCATCGACCGCCTTGCCGAAGTTCGGATTCGCCCACGCTCCACACTGGTCGCCGCCGCTCGCGCGCAGATCCTGCGAGGCGCCGTTCGTCAGATCGCAGTCCGGAATGTAGTTGCCGTTGGCGTCAGTCCAGGACCGATTCTGCGTGAGATCGATACGCGAGCTCGGAAGCAGCGCCGAGTAGTTGCCGTTGCCGTTGACCGCGGCCTCGAGATATTTGCCCGCGTTGAACTTGAGCGCGGTCTTGCCGGTGCCGAACAGATCGTACACGACGCCCATGCGCGGCGTGATGTCGTTGTACCCGATCACGCCCTTCGATTCGGGCCACGTGAACTGTACTGGAATGAAACGCACACCCTGACCGCCGATCGACTGCTCGGGGTAGTAGCTCCAGGAGTGGTCGTAGCGCAGGGCGCCGGACATCGTGAGACGCCCGCGCGTCAACTGGTCCTGCACGTAGAGCGCGTTGTACCGCACGCGCGAGAACGTCCGGTACGGCTCGAGACGCTGCGTCAGCTGATTCGGAATGCCTTCGTTGAAGCGATACGTCAGGTCGTTCGTGCCGCCTTCCTGATTGCGATTGTCCGCATGGTAGGCACCTTGATATCCGATCTTCATGCTGTTGGCGCCGCTCACGATCGTGGCCGCTGCATTCCACGTGTGCGCGCCGATCCAGTCGGCGTTCCACGTCGCCTGGTTGCGGTACGTGAGTCCGGCGATGCCGCCGTTGTCGGCGCACGTGCCGCCGCGGCCGAAGGCGTCGAGTGGCTGCGTGCCCGTGCACTGTTCGTTCACCTGGATCAGGTTGCGGCGCGCGTCCACTGACAACGGCGAGTCTTCCGCGTATCGCTCACGCGTGTTCCAGTTGGAGAGGTACGTGCCAAGGCCCGCTTCGAGCAACAGCCGGTTCGTCGCCGTGGACGTCCACTTCACCTGCTGCACGCGCTGCCACCCGTGGTTGCGCCCGCCGGTCTCCGGCGCGCTGGTCGCCGAACCGGCGCCCAGGCTGTTGTTGCTGATCTGCTCGTCCCAGAACAGATTCAACTTGTCGCGTCGCGACACCTGGAACGTCAGACGCAGGGCGGGCTGCAGAGGACCGCGTCCCCCCGAGAGCGCGGGCCTGGTCGTGTCGGCCACGTAGCTCCACTTCGTCGGGTCCCATTCGTTCTTGTTGTAGAACATGCCGGGGATCGTGTTCTCGCTGCCCCGGTAGTAACCGAGGAAGTAGAACCAGATCCTGTCCTGCTTGATCGGGCCGCCGAGCGAGTAGCTGGTGTCGTAGATGTAGTTGGTTTTCGCCGGCGTGCGCAGTCCCGCGGCCTGCAGCTCTGGAGAGAAGTTGCTCGCCTGCATGCCGCCCTTGAGGCCGGTGAA
>Ga0126377_10002184_pt1 | contig 13351 bp, 9 predicted proteins | sample PanSoiMetPlot_22_FD_92647 | JGI IMG/M metagenome (GOLD analysis project Ga0126377, IMG submission 92647) | Tropical forest soil microbial communities from Panama - MetaG Plot_22 | ecosystem: Environmental > Terrestrial > Soil > Tropical forest > Bulk soil | place: Panama | collected 2016-02-17
ACGATGCGCAGCTCGCCGACGCCGAGGATCTGCAGCGCCTGTGCGGCGGAGCGAGCGACGCGCGAGTGCGCGACGTCGCCGACGATCGCCACGACCAGCGCGCCGAAGCCGCCCTTGCGCTGGCGGATCGTGAGCGCGTCGAGCAATCCCTGGGTCGGGTGCGACAGATGCGCTTCGCCCGCGCTCAACACGCTCACGTGCGAGTCGACATGCTGCGCGACCAGTCCCGGGACACCCGGCTCGGCCTCGCGCATCACCATCACGTCGATCTGCATCGCCTGGAGCGTGTAGACGGTGTCGAGCACCGTCTCGCCCTTGCTGCGCGAGGAGAGGTGCACTTCCAGGTTCACGACGTCGGCGCCGAGACGGCGCGCCGCGAGTTCGAAGGAGCCGCGGGTGCGCGTGCTCGGCTCGCCGAACAGATTCGCCACCGTGATGCCGGCGAGCGAGCTGGAACGCATCGGTGGCGCGCCCAGCGGACGGATGAACTGCTGCGCCCGACGGAGCAGTCGCTCGATCAGTTCCCGGTCCAGCCCCTCGAGCGTGATCAGGTGCTGGAGCGAGCCGTCTTCACGTACTTGTCGTAACTTCTGGGTTGCCATCACTCAAGTCCGGGCGTGGGGCGCTTCCTCGAACCAGCGCTCGAGGATCACGCAAGCCGCCGCCGCATCCACGTCTTCCTTCTTCACCCGTCGCACCCGCTGCCCCGATTGGCGCGCCCACTTCAGGCGCGCCGAGGCCTCGAGCGACGACCAGCGTTCATCCATCAGCTCCACCGGCACCTGCGCGTGCACACGCAACTCCCGCGCGAACTCTCGCGCCGGTTCGGTCAATGTGCCGGGGGAACCGTCCGAATTGTACGGCACTCCGACCACCAAAATCGCGGGGTGCCACTGGCGCAGCAGATCCGCGATCGCCCGCCAGTCGACGCGCTCGCCGGGGCAGTCGAGGGTGGTGAGCGCTGCCGCGCGGCGCGTGACCGAGTCACCCGTCGCGACGCCGATACGCTTGAGGCCGAAATCAAAGGCGAGAGCGACCCAGGTTGCGCCTGGTTCCCTCGACTCAGGCATGTCCCGCTTCGGAGCTGATCTGCGTCAGGTCGATGCCGAGGAGGCGACCCGCCGCATGCCAGCGCTCTTCATAGGGGAGATCGAAGATCACGCTCTCGTCCGCCGGCGCGCTCAGCCACGCGTTCGCCAGGATTTCCTGCTCCAGCTGGCCGGCATCCCAGCCGGCGTAGCCCAGCGCAATGAAGGCATTGGGCGGCCCCTCGCCGCGCGCCATGGCCGCGAGTACATCGCGCGAGGTGGTCACCTCGATGTGCTCGGAGACCTTGAGAGTCGAGTCCCAGCTGCCACCCTGGCGGTGAACCACGAAGCCGCGATCGGTCTGCACCGGACCGCCGCGCAGCACGACCTGCTGGCCGATGCGTGCGTTCGCCGCGTCGAGCGAGAGCTGCTCGAACACATCGCTCAGCTTCATCGGCAGTGGACGATTGAGCACCAGGCCGAGTGCACCTTTTTCACTGTGTTCGCAGATCAGGCTGACGGTCTGGGAGAAATTCGGATCGGTCATCGCCGGCATCGCGATGAGCAGCTGGTTGGTCAGAAACTTGTGTTCGGCCACGGCAGCAAGTATCCGGCGACTACCCGGGCCGCTCAAGGCGGCGAGACGACCTTGACGCTCGAATCGACCAGCTCGCCGCTCAGGAACTGCCATTCGTACGCGAACCGGATGGAGCCGTGCTGCTTGCGCAGCTCCGCGGGGAACGGATCGAACGGTGTGGCGAGCTTCAATATGGCAAGGGCCGCCTGGTCGAGTTCCGGGTGGCCGCTGGTGCGGCGTACCACGATGTCTTCCATCTCGCCGTTGGCATTGATCGCGACTTCGAGCACCGGGTTGCCCGAGAGTCCGCGGCGCCGTGCTTCGTTCGGATAGTTGAGCGTGCCGATCCGCTCCACCTTGCGCTTCCAGGCGTCGAGATAGACCGCCACGCCGGACTCGCGCGTGTTGGGCGTGATCACGAGCTCGCGTTCGTTGCGGCCCTTGAGGACCACCTCGGCATCGTCATCGCTCGAAGGGATGGGCGAGACCGGCCCCGCATGCATGAGCAGGGCGGTCTGCTCGGTCTTGCTCTCGGTCTCGGCACTGTCCGAAGAGTGCGTCGCCTGGGTGCTGTCGCCGCTGGTCGCGAGCAGGTCGGTGCTGGCCTGCTGTTCGCGGCCGGCATCCTCGCTCACCAGCGCCTGGCCCTGCGGAATGCCGGCGTTGTCGAATGGGACGAGGGAGGTCTGGGGACTCTCGGCGCGCCGATCCTCGGTCGTGTTGCCGGCGCCTTGCTGCGTACGGTTGGCGAGGTAGTTGGCATCGGGGTTCTGGGCGCTTTCCGGCAGGTTGTTGCCGACCAGCAGCACCTCGAGGGTCGGCAATGCCTTGTTGGCGACGAAGGCGGGGGCGCCGAAGGAAACGCCGAGGATGACGATGCCGTGAAACAGGGCCGCGAGGAACAGCGTGATCTGCAGCCGGTCGCGCACCGGCGCCTCGCCTTCGTTGCCTAGCGTCTGCTCGTCCACTCGCTACTTCATCGCGATCCGGGACGCTGCAGGCGGCGCTCGATCGCATCCATCAGCATTCCACCCACGTCGATGTGGAACTGCTTTTCCAGCTCGCGTGCACCGGTGGGGCTGGTGACGTTGATCTCCGTGACGTACTCGCCGATCACGTCCAGCCCGACGAACATCATGCCGCGCTCGCGCATCGCCGGTCCGATGCGGCCGGCGAGCCAGCGATCGCGCTCGCTCAGCGGCCGGCCCTCGCCACGAGCGCCCGCCGCCAGGTTGCCGCGGTTGTCGCTCTCGGTCGGGATCCGGGCCAGCGCGTACGGCACCGGCTCACCGTCGATCAACAGCACGCGGGCGTCGCCCCGGGTGACGATCTCGGGCAGGTAGCGCTGCACGATTGCGAAGCGCTGACCGTAGTCGGTGAGTGTTTCGAACACCACGTTGGTGTTCTTGTCGCCGCGCTGGATGACGAAGATCGAGCGTCCGCCCATCCCGAAGAGCGGTTTCACCACGACTTTCTGGTGCTCGTGCAGGAAGGCGGCCATGTCGACCATGCTGCGAGTGATCAGGGTCGGGGCACAGCATTCCGGGAACCAGGCGGTGTACACCTTCTCATTCATGTCCCTGAGGCCCTGCGGCCGGTTCACGACCAGGGCGCCGGCGGCTTCGGCGCGCTCCAATATATATGTGCTGTAGATGTACTCGGTGTCGAAGGGGGGATCCTTGCGCATCAGGATCACATCGAGGTCGCCGAGCTTCTCGGTCGCCTCATCCCCCAGGGTGAACCAGTCGTCGAGATCCTTGCGGACCGCCAGGCGGCGGGTGCGGCCGAAGGCCGTGCCGTCGCGCAGCCAGATATCCGGAAGCTCCATGTAGGCGAGTTCCCAGCCACGCGCCTGGGCCGCCAGCAGCATGCCGAGCGTCGTGTCCTTGACGGGCTTGATGTGGTCGATGGGATCCATCACCACCCCGAGACGCACCCGGTCGGCCATCAGGAAGCTCTGCTACGGGAAACCATGATTCTGATACTACCTGCTGGCGATGAAGTGAGGGAAAGGCCTCGGGCCTGAAGCCTCGGGCCTCAGCAAGAAACCAGGAAGGCTTGCCATGGACGGTCTCAGGCGGCTGGGTGACGCAAGAAAGATCGCCGTTGGCCCGATGCCCGAGGCCTCGGGCCTGAGACCTCTCTTCTTGTGATCTGCATCACGCTTCGATGTGCCGTCGAAATTGTGAACTGTGCGCATTAGCGGACCCGAAACTGATATGTTAAAAGGCGTCCCGTTGCGTGGGCTGCTTCGTAAGCGCGCTCACCGGCGAGGCCGCCTTCAGCAACCACGCGAGGCCTCGTTGGGGTCGCTGGGGAGACACAGCACGTGTTGGATGGCAAGTCGAAGCTGAGCGGACTGAAAGTACTGGTCATCGACGACAGCAAGACCATTCGGCGCACCGCCGAGACGCTCCTGACCAAGGAAGGCTGCGAGGTCTACACGGCGGTCGACGGGTTCGACGCCCTCTCCAAGATCGCCGATCACCAACCCGATATCGTTTTCGTCGACATCATGATGCCGCGTCTCGACGGCTATCAGACCTGTTCGCTGATCAAGCACAACAAGGTCTTCAAGTCGATCCCGGTCATCATGCTCTCGAGCAAGGATGGGCTGTTCGACCGCGCACGCGGAAGAATCGTGGGCTCGGAGCACTACCTCACCAAGCCCTTCACCAAGGACGAGCTGTTGAATGCGATCGAGACGCACGTAGGCAAATGACCGGTCTGCAGCCTGGAGGCTCGGGCATGGCGCTCATATTGATAGTCGATGACTCGCCCACCGAAGTGCACGTCATGCAGATGGCACTCGAGCGTAGCGGCTTCCAGACCGCGGCGGCCGCCAACGGCGCCGAAGGCATCAAGAAGGCGAAGGAGATGAAACCGGACCTCATCTTCATGGACGTGGTGATGCCGGGCATCAACGGATTCCAGGCGACGCGCACGCTGGCGAACGATCCGGCGACGCGCACCATCCCGATCATCATGGTGACCACCAAGGGCCAGGAGACCGATCGCATCTGGGGCATGCGCCAGGGCGCGGTGGATTACCTGGTCAAGCCCGTCGCTCCACAGAAGCTGGTCGAAAAGGCACAGGCGGCACTTGGCGACTGAAGCGCAAAACGTGGTCGCGCTGCGCTCGCTGCGTGGCCGGCCGTTCGACCTGCTGCTCGAGATGGAGCGGCGCGGGCGCGCGGCCGCGACGGAGCAGGGGCGCGACGTCGGCGTCGGTCGCGAATGGGTCGGGGTCGCCTTCCGCATGTCGGGCGAGATCTTCCTGGTGGCGCGCGAAGAGACGCGCGAGGTGATGGGCATGCCCGCGTCCGTCACGCGCGTGCCCGGTGCGCGCGGCTGGGTGAAAGGGATCGCGAATGTTCGTGGCCAGCTGCTGCCGATCCTGGACCTGCGCCAATACCTCGGGAGTGGCGTCACGCAGTCCGGGCGCAATACGCGCGTGCTGGTGGTGAACCACCGCGAGGTGCCGGCCGGGCTGATGGTCGATGAAGTGCTCGGCTTCCGGCGCTTTGCCGACAAGGAATTTTCCGCGGATGTGCCGCCGACGGTGGTGCGCGTCGATCGCTACCTCGCGGGCGCGTTCCGGCGCAACGACGAAGTGTGGCCGGTGCTGAGCCTGCGCACGCTGGTGGAGAGTGAAGGTTTTCTGCAGGCGGCATCGTAGGGCGCCGGCAAGGTTGAAAGGAAAGTAATGACGAGTTCCACGGTACCCAAGCTTCGCGGCGTCCGGCTGCTGCCCGGCCTGATGGCCATCGCGCTCATCTGCCTGCTGCTGGCAGCGGCGCTGCTGTTCTTCGCACCGCAGTCCTCGGAATCCGTCGCGGGTTCGCCTGCCACCGCGGGACGTCTCGCCGTGTTGTCGCAGAGCCTGCCACTCAAGGCACAGGCCGCGGTGCACGGCAATTCGAAGGCGTTCGACGCGCTCAGCAAGGGCCGCAAGGAACTCGATGCGACGCTGAAGAGCGTGGCGGCCGCCGATCCGGCGACCGCCGGCGACGAGCGCTGGAAGAAGCTGCTCGATGCGGCCGACAAGGTGCTCGACGGCCGTGAGCCCGCCGAGGTGGTGGGCAAGTCCGCGGCCGAGGCACGCGAACTGATGCCGAAACTCCTGGCGGAGATCGGGAACCTCTCGGGCGTCGTCGGCGGCAACAAGATCGACGCCATCGGGCGGCAGCTGGAGCGCTTCGAGCTCAACGGTCAACGCCTGCAGCAGGATCTCGATGCGCTGGCGGTCGGCGTCGGCGATCCGACCTCGACTGCGCAGCGCATCGCCGACAGTGCCGACTTCCTCGGCCAGGTGCTGGGCGGGTTCGCCGGCGAGGATGGCTCGCTCGGCTTGCCGAAAGTCACGGGCGCGGAAGGCGAGCAGCGGCTGAAGAGCGCCCAGGGCTTGTACTCACAATTGAACGAGCGTGCGCGCGAGGCGGTGTCCGCGACACAGGCGCTCACTGCCGCACAAGCGGCGGCCGGCGACATGGCGACGACCGCCGAGGCGCTCGCCGGGCTCACGCCCGCGGTGCGCGCGGTGGCCGGTCAAACCGGGCCCAACCTGCTCGGCTCGATGATCCCGCTGATCCTGATCGGCATCGCGGTGCTGGCGCTGATCGCCCTCGGCGTCATTTATCTCTCGCTCGCCAACATCCGGCGCGCGGCCGAGATGCATGCCAAGCAGAACGAGCGCAACCAGGAGGCGATCCTGCGCCTGCTCGATGAGCTGAGCAGTCTCGCCGACGGCGACCTCACCGTGCAGGCCACTGTGACCGAGGACATCACCGGCGCGATCGCGGACTCGATCAACTATGCGATCGAGGCGCTGCGCGAGCTGGTGACCACGATCAACGATTCTGCGATCCATCTCGACGGCGCGGCCCGGCAGACGCAGGCCCTCTCGGCGCATCTCACCAAGGCAGCGGGCGCGCAAGCCAAGCAGATCGCCTCGGCCACCGAATCGAGCAGTGCGATGGCGGCCTCCACCGAGGAAGTTTCCGGCAACGCCGAACGCGCCTCGGACGTCGCGCGCCATTCGGTCGACGTCGCGCACAAGGGCGGCGATGCCGTGCGCCGCACGATCGACGGCATGAACGCGATCCGCGAGACCATCCAGGAGACCTCCAAGCGCATCAAGCGCCTCGGCGAGAGCTCGCAGGAGATCGGCAACATCGTCGAGCTGATCAACGATATCGCCGAGCAGACCAACATCCTCGCGCTCAACGCCTCGATCCAGGCGTCGATGGCGGGCGAGGCCGGCCGCGGCTTCGCGGTTGTCGCCGATGAAGTGCAGCGCCTCGCCGAGCGCGCCGCCAATGCCACCAAGCAGATCGAGGTGCTGGTGCGCACGATCCAGACCGACACCAACGAGGCTGTGGTCTCGATGGAGCGCAGCACCACCGACGTGGTGGGAGGGGCGCTCCTCGCCGAGAACGCGGGCGCCGCGCTCGAGGAGATCGAGCAGGTCTCCAACCAGATCGCGAGCCTGGTGCAGAACATTTCCGCGAGCGCGCGTGGACAGTCCTCCGCTGCCGGCAACGTCTCGCGCAACATGCAGGTGCTGCGCGAGATCAGCTCGCAGACCTCCGAAAGCACCAGCGCCACCTCGCAGTCGATCAGCAAGCTCGCCGAACTGTCGGCGCAGCTGCGCAAGTCGGTGGCCGGCTTCCGCCTGCCGAACTACACGCCACCTCCGGCAGCGAATGTCACGCCGGTCGCCAAGGCGTCCGGGCCGAGGCCGGCGCCGGATAGCAGCCCCACGGGTACGATGCGCAAGGTCAGCGCAGGCGCATGAGAGACTCCGAGTGCCGGCTCAGCTGCGTGCCACAGCCAGGGTTGACAACGAGATGAGCGATCTCTCGTCGCAAACGTTGCACGTCGTCAACAGGGAGTTGACCACGACGCTCAACGAAGCCCGCGTCGCCCTTGAAGGGTTTGCCGAGCATCCGGATTCCAGCGCGCTCCTCGAACAATGCGCCGCGCATCTGCATTCCGCACACGGCGTGCTGCGCATGGTCGAGGTGTATGGCGCGGCACTCCTCGCCGAGGAGATGGAACAGGTCACGCATTACCTCGCGCAGACCGCGGGCGAGAAGAAGAACCAGGCCGAAGGGCTCGATGCGCTGATGCGCGCGATGGTGCAGCTGCCCGCGTACCTCGAACGCGTGCTGGGCGGCGGCCGCGACCTCGCGCTGGTGCTCCTGCCGCTGCTCAACGACCTGCGCGCCGTGCGCGGCAGCGCGCTGCTGTCGGAAGGCACGCTCCTGCTCCTGAACCTCACCTCGGAACAGCAGCCGGCGCCGCTCCCGCCCAAAGCGGGCGAGCCGCCGATGACGATCGTGCAGTGGGCGCGGCGTCTGAGGCCGCGCTTCCAGGTGGGGCTGCTCGGCTGGATCCGCGGCGAGCGCGTGAAGCAGAACCTCGAGATCCTGGGCCGCGTCGCCGAGAAGCTCGAACAGGTGGCGAGCAAGCAGCCGGTGTTCCAGCTGTGGTGGGTGGTCGGCGCGGTCCTCGAAGCGTTGCGCGACGGCGGCATCGCGGAAGGCGCCACCGTCAAGCGCCTGATGGGTCTCGCGGATCGCGAGATCAAGCGGCTCTACACGATGGGTGAGAGCAGTTACGCCGACGGCGCGCCGCTCGACCTGCTCAACAATCTTCTCTACTACGTCGCGCGCTCCGGCACTTCCGGTCCGCGCGTCATGGCGGTTCGCGCCTCCTTCAAGCTCACGGATCTCCTGCCGGTCGATCCGTCGGTCGAGCAGGAGCGCGAAAGCCTCTCCGCGCCGAGCGTCAAGCTCATGCGCACCGTGGGCGCCGCCATCAAGGAGGACCTCACCAAGGTCAAGGACGTCCTCGATATCTTCGTGCGCAAGGGCGGTACCGGCATCGATGAGCTCGCCCCGCAGCTGGAGCTGCTGCGCAAGATCAGCGACACGCTCGGCGTGCTCGGTCTCGGCGGCCTGCGCACGCGCGTGCAGGGCGAGATCCAGCAGCTGCAATCGCTTGTGAGCCAGGGCGCGCCCGCGAGCGACGGTGTCCTGGTGCAGATGGCGGCGACGCTGATCAGCGTCGAGGACAGCCTCGACGATCAGCTGGTGCGCCTCATCATGCCCGCGGCCACGGTCGAGCGCGGCGAGGACAGCCAGTTCGAGATCGGCGACGAAACCGATTACCGCCAGGTGACCGAAGCGGTGATGCGCGAGTGCATCGTGAATCTCGCGCGCGTCAAGGATGCGATTGCGCTCGCAGTCACCAAGCCCGGCGAAGGCCAGGGCCTCGACGCCGTGCCGGCGCTCCTGCGCGGCATCACGGCGGGCCTGCTGATGCTCGGCAAGAGCCGCGCCGTGGAGATCGTCGAGCAGATCGGCCGGCACGTGAAGGCGATGCTGCAGCCCGGGAGCGGGCGCGCGGCGGCCGACCGCCTCGATCGGCTCGCGGACTCGATCGTGAGTCTCGAGTACTACATGGAGACGGTGCAGACCGGGAGGAGCGACCCCTGGTACATGCTGGACAACGCCGAGCGTTGCCTGGGCGCGCTCGAGGCCATGCATGCCAGCGTCGTCCCGGCTGGATTGCCCGCCGACTCCGGCGTCCATACGCGCACGCTCGCCATCGAGCCCGCGAAGCGTGGCGCTGTCACGGAAGACCTGCCCGCGCACGCCGACACGATTTCGACCGATGCCGCTGAGCGGCAGGCTGCCACGCATCCGGGCGGCGCGGCGCCCGAGCCGCGCGCGCCGGATCCCGAGTTCGTCGCGATCTTCATCGAAGAGGCGAAAGAGGAGCTCGCGTCGATCGAGCGGCGCTTCCCGGTGTGGGAGCAGAACCCTGCGGAGATCGACTCGCTCGTCGGCGTGCGCCGCTCGTTCCACACGCTGAAGGGGAGCGGTCGCATGGTCGGCGCGCAGCAGCTCGGCGAGTTCTGCTGGTCGATCGAAAACCTGCTCAATCGTCTCATCAACAAGACGCTGACGCGCACGCCGGGAATGATGGCGGTGCTGCGCGAAGCGGTGCAAACACTGCCGCAGCTCATCGCGCACCTCGAGGGCGGCGCGGCACCGACGGCGGACCTGCATGGCATCATGAGCCGGGCCGAGGCCTATGCTGAAGGGCGCGAGCCCGAACAGCACGGCGCCACCACGACCGCGTCCGAGGACCTGGTCGGCGGCGCTGATTCACTGGTCGATTCCGCCAGCATGCGAGTGGCGGGCCCGGGACGGGAAAGGGAGGCTCCCCGCCCTACCACGCCGGCACGGCCGGCGATGGATCCCGTACTCCACGACATCTACAGCCGAGAATCCGCGGAACATCTCGCGACCATACGTGACTTCCTGGCGCGCTCGGCGTCCCTGCCGCCGCCCTGGACCGTCACCGAAGCGCTGTACCGCGCGTGCCACACGCTGAGCGGCAGTTCCAAGATGGCGGAGGCGCGCCAGGGCATCAAGATCGCCGAGCCGCTCAACCACTACATGCGCAAGCTCTTCGAGAGCGGCGTCGGCCTCAACGGCGACGGACGTGAAGTGCTCGGCACCGCTGCCGACGCGATCGAGAACGTGGTCGCCAACATCAACGAGTCGACCGGCTTCTTTGGTTCGCACCCGGCACTGATCGAGCGCATTCAGCAGCTCGACAAGGCGCTGGACGCGGAAATCGCCGCGCGGCCGCTCAACATCGAGGCGTCCGCGATCATCCATGCGCCCGTGATCGAAGCGCCCGCTGAGCCCGAGGCCGACACGGAGGAGAGCGGCGAGTTCGATGCCGACATCGCCGCGATTTTCAGCGAGGAGGCCACCGAGCTCCTCGAGGCCGCCGATCGCGTGCTCGGCAATCTCAACGGCGACCGCGCCAACAAGGACCTGGTCGTCGAGCTCAAGCGTCACCTGCACACACTCAAGGGCGGCGCACGCATGGCGGGGATTGCCGCCATGGGGAACCTGAGCCACGAACTCGAGACGCTCGTCATCCAGATGGAAAACGGCATGGTGGGCGCCGACGATCGCGCCTACGAGGTCCTGCAGGCGAGCCTCGATGAGCTGGGCCACATGCGCGATGCCGTGGGCGCAGGCCGGCAGGTGGAACCGGCCCGCGAGCTGATCCAGCGCATTCACGCCTTGTCCGGGAGCGCGCCGGCGCCAGCGGCGGCTGCGGCACCGCCGGCTGCGACGAAGGTCGCGGCACCAGCACCCGCACCGCAAGCGCCAACGCCAGCACGTGCGACGCCTGCCGCAGTCGCGCCGCCACCACCGCCCGTGCGTGCTCCCGAGCCGCCGCGCGTCGAGAAACCCGAACCCGCGCCGTCGCGCTTCGTCGCTCCGCCTGCGCGCGAGCCGATCGCGACGCAGCTCGCCGCAAGAGAGGAGCCCGAAGACGACGAGCCCTCACCGGCGATCGCACTGCCACCGGGACGCGAGCCGCAGCAGGCACCGGAACGCCAGGAGCTGGCGCGCGTCGATGCGGAACTGCTCGATACGCTCCTCAACAACGCGGGCGAGGTGAGCATCTTCCGCTCGCGCCTCGAGCAGCAGGTCAGCTCCATCGACTTCAACCTGGTGGAGCTGTCGCGCACCGTCACCCGGCTCAAGGAGCAGTTGCGCAAGCTCGAGCTCGAGACCGAAGCGCAGATCCTGCACCGCCACCAGTCCACACATCCGCGCCGCGAGGATTTCGATCCGCTCGAGCTCGACCGCTATTCGGCGATCCAGCAGTTCTCGCGGGCACTCGCCGAATCGGCGAGCGACGTCGCGAGCCTGCAAGGCCTGCTCGAGAACCTGACCCGCGAGGCGCACAACCTGCTCACGCAGCAGTCGCGCGTCGTGACGGAGCTGCAGAACGGCCTGATGCGCACGCGCATGGTGCCCTTCCAGCGTCACGTGCAGCGCCTGAGCCGCCTGGTGCGCCAGGTGGCGAACGAGACCGGCAAGCGCGTCGAGCTGGGCGTCGAAGGCGCGGCGGGCGAGCTCGACCGCCAGGTGCTCGAGCGCATGCTGCCGCCGTTCGAACACATGTTGCGCAACGCGGTCGTGCACGGCATCGAGTCGCCGAGCGAGCGCGTCGCGAAGGGCAAGCCGGAAACCGGCCGCATCGGCGTGGTCCTGCATCGCGAAGGCGCGGAAGTCGTCATCGATGTGGCGGACGACGGCGCGGGCATGAACGTCAAGGCGATCCGCGACAAGGCCGTGGCGATGGGTCTCGTCGACCCGCGCCACACGCTGAGCGACGAGGAAGCGATGCAGCTCATCCTCGAGCCCGGATTCAGCACCGCGGGCTCGGTCACCAAGGCGGCCGGCCGCGGCGTCGGCATGGACGTGGTCGCCAACGAGGTGAAGAAACTCGGCGGCGCGCTCTTCATCGAGTCCACCCCGGGCGCCGGCACCAAGTTCACCATCCGCCTGCCGTTCACGCTCGCGATCAGCCAGGCGCTGATCGTGCGCGTCGTCGATGAGCTGTATGCGTTGCCGTTGCCGACGGTCGAAGGTGTTGTGCGGCTCACGCGCGAGGAAGTGCAGCAGCATCTCGAGAACGAAGGACCGTCCTTCGATTACGGCGGCCAGAAGTACCGCTTCCAGCATCTCGGCGCGTTTCTCGGCAGCGGCCCGTCGCTCCTGCCGGAGGGCGATGTTTCAGTGCCGGTGATCCTGGTGCGCGCCGGCGAGCACTCGACCGCGCTGGTCACCGACGAGCTCGTCGGCAGCCGTGAGATCGTGGTCAAGTCGGTCGGCCCGCAGATCTCCGGCATCCGCGGCATCTCGGGCGCGACCATCCTCGGCGACGGGCGCATCGTCATCATTCTCGACGTCGGTGCGCTGGTGCGCTCGGAGTGGCGCCGCGCCGGCTTCGATCCGGCGCAGGGCCGCGATCGCGAGGACCGGCGCACGTTCGCGCTGGTGGTCGACGATTCGATCACCGTACGCCGCGTGACGCAGCGCCTGCTCGAACGCAACGGCATGCGCGTGATGACGGCGAAGGACGGCGTGGATGCGGTGTCCATCATGCAGGAGAACGTGCCGGACGTGATCCTGCTCGACATCGAGATGCCGCGCATGGACGGCTACGAAGTCGCCGCGCACGTGCGCAACGATCCGCGCCTCAAGGACGTGCCGATCGTGATGATCACCTCGCGCGTCGGCGAGAAGCACCGTGCGCGCGCCATCGAGCTCGGCGTCAGCGACTACCTCGGCAAGCCGTACCAGGAAGCGCAGCTGCTGGATGCGATCGAGCCGCTGGTGAGGAAGAGGACCTCAGGCCTCAGGCCTCGGGCCTCAGGCTGAGGAAGCGAGGCCCATCTTATGGACAACGTCCCTGTCACCGAGCTCTACAGTCTCCTCATCCCGCTCGCCGATGAACGCCTGATCGTGCCGCGCGCCAGCGTGGCCGAGGTGATCAGCTACCAGGCGCCGGAAGAGATGACGGGAGCGCCCGTGTGGTACCTGGGCACGATCAGCTGGAACGGACGCAACGTGCCGGTGGTGTCGTTCGAGGGTGCCTGCGGGCACGCGCTCCCGACTGCCGGCGGGCGCACGCGCATCGTGGTGTTCTACTGCCTCGGCCAGAAGCTGCAGGCCGGGTTCTTCGGCGTGCTGACGCAGGGATTTCCGCAGCTGGTGCGCGTGAATGCGGACGTGGTCAAGGCCGATGCCAGCCGCACCTTCAACGAGCGCTCGCCGATTCTCTGCCAGGTGCGCATGATCAACGAGACGCCGCTGGTGCCCGACCTCGAGCGCCTCGAAGAGATGATCAGCGAAGA
>Ga0126377_10002185_pt1 | contig 13346 bp, 18 predicted proteins | sample PanSoiMetPlot_22_FD_92647 | JGI IMG/M metagenome (GOLD analysis project Ga0126377, IMG submission 92647) | Tropical forest soil microbial communities from Panama - MetaG Plot_22 | ecosystem: Environmental > Terrestrial > Soil > Tropical forest > Bulk soil | place: Panama | collected 2016-02-17
CACCAACGCACGTCTCAGAGAACGGCTTGGAGAAAGCGGCCGCGCGTACATCCGCCAGCATCACCGATGGGACGGCGTGCTGGGACGGTTCGAGCGTCTGATCTCGCGGGTGCGCGCTCGCTAGAGCGTCTTCCATATGTCCCTAGCGTCTCTCACAGGGCGGCCGCACGTGGGCCACGCGACGCCGGTGTGGCTGCGGCCTCGCTCCGGTTCGACGCCGGCGCCCGCCTTCGCCAAGGCTACGGCGGGTCTCGCCGTAGCTCGCTTGGAATTCTGTGCGAGCGGAGGCGGAGAAAAACGGCTCGTCCGCGCAGGTGCTAACGCTGCCGGCGACGGCTGATCCTGATCCGTGCAGCCGTGAACAATCGTGTCGATAACGAGGTGGCCGGGGCGGCAGTGGCGAATCAGCGCCGTCGCCGATGGGCCGCTCCCAAGCCGTTTTACTGGCTGTCGCTGATCGCGGCGCGAACAGTCGCTCCGCCGCAGCCACACTGCCGTCGCGTGGCGGGGTGTGCGGCGGCTCACCGGGTGGGCCTGGCGTCGGCGACCTGTTCGCGGCGTGAGGCGCGAAGCGAGTAAATCGGGTCTGGAGGCGCAGCGAGCGCCGGCGCCGGTGATTCGCCACAGGCGTACGGGCGAGCTGGTTATCGACACGATTCTCGGCTGTCGTACGAATCATCCAAGGCGACGGCGTCATCGTCAGCTCCATCGCCGGAAGGCCCGATTTTCCACGCCGACGAACCCCGGGGCCCCCAACGCGCACGCTTGCGCGTTGGGGTGGGAATCGGGAGCTGACCCTAGGCCCGCCCGGTGAGCCGACGCTACGGAGATGTCGAAGGCGCGAGCGTTTTCACAACGACGTAGCAAGGCGATAGCGGCCAGGGCTGGGGGTGGATGGGGCTGATGGGGTGAACGGATGAAATGAATAGCGTGGATACTGTTTCGTGACCAGCTATCTGCGCTGCCAGCGAATTTCCACACCGCCACCCGGCTCGACGCTCGATCCAATTGCTTTGCGAAGAAGCCCGATCAGATGCTCGGTGGCGCGACCGTCGGCGAGCATGTCGATCGTCGACGCGTCGATGTAGTAGTCCTGATCGGTCGAGGACTCCTCTTCGAGTCGGTCAATCAGAACCTGCAGATCGCCCTCGGTGATACTGCCGAGAAGTTGATCGGTGTCGGCGTTGTAGAGGTCAATCATCGAACCCGCCTTCCCCTCTCTCGCGGATGGTAGCACGCCGCTTCGACGGGCAGTGTAGGGCGGGTCTTGCTCTGCAGACCCGCCGATTAGATCGGCGTGATAGCTGGTTGTCCGGTCAGCACGGCGATAACGTTGCGCGCAGCCAGATCGATCATCGCGGTGCGTGTTTCGATCGCCGAACTTCCGAGGTGCGGCGAGAGCACGACGTTTTCGAAGGTCGCGAGCTTCGGGTGAATCTCAGGTTCGCGCTCGTACACATCGAGCGCCGCTCCAGCGATCAGTCTGTTCTCGAGCGCCCACACGAGCGCGGCTTCGTCGACGATCGGACCACGTGCGGCGCTGATGAGATATGCGCCGCGCTTCATCCGCATGAGGGTCGCCTGATTGATCAGATGCGTCGTCTCGGCCGTCAAGGGACAGTGCAGCGACACGATGTCGGACGTCGACAGCAGGCGATCGAGCGGCATCGGCTCCGCAGAAATCGAGGACTGCGTCTCGGCAGATGGACGGCCGCCTCGCGAGGCATAGGCGACACGCACTCCGAACGCGAGCGCGCGCGCGGCCACCGCACGACCGATGCGGCCGAAGCCGATGATGCCCAACTGCTTGCCGCGCAGATCGCTGCCGAGCATGAAATCGAGCGCAAAGCCCTTCCACTGACCGCGCCGCACAAGACGGTCGCCTTCGACGACGCGTCGCATGACGCCCAGGATCAGCGTCCACGTGAGATCGGCCGTCGACTCCGTGAGGATATCGGGTGTGTTCGTGACGACGATTCCGCGCTCGCGGGCGGCAGCGATGTCGATGTTGTTATAGCCCACAGCGATCGTCGAGACGACTTTGAGATCCCGGCCGGATTCGAGCACGCTGCGATTGATGGCATCGGTGACAACGGACAGAAGACCGTCCTTGCCAACCACGCGCGTCAACAGCTGATCGTGCGGAAGATCACCCCGATCGTGAAGGTCGACTTCGACGACCTCTTCGAGCTGCCGCAGAACAGAAGAGGGTATTCGTCGCGTAACGAGAACGAGCGGCCTGGACACCAGTTATCCTACCCGCCCCATCAACCCCACCTGCCCCACTCGCCTTTAATGCCCGAGAGACTTGCAGTAGCCGCAGTGGTTGCAGGACACAGCCGGCTCGATGATGCAGACGCCGTCGCCATCGGCTCCCGCAGCGACCGGAAAGATCGCGTGGCTCGAGTGCAGACGCGCGGTGGCGAACGAAGAGCCGCCGAGCCGGGACACATCCGTCGAACCGCCGCTCGTCGACCCGGCATGACGCGCGATCGCCTCTCGCACCAGCGCGCGCAGCTCCTGTTCGGTCATTCCTCGATGTCCACGCGATCGACGATGCCCACGATTGCGGCGTCGACCGGGGCAACCTTCCGTCCCAGCGCTTCGCCGGCGGCTCGGCCTTCGATCACGACGAGCACCTTCTCGTGGACACCGGCACCGACCGAGTCCACCGCGAGCAGAGCGGTCCCACGTGGAGTGTCATCGAGCCCGATCGGCTGCACGAGCAGAAGCTTCGCGCCTTCGAATTTCAGGTGCTTCTGCGTTGCGACGACGGTGCCCACTACACGTGCGAGTTGCATAGGTATCAGGTCCGGCTCGCCGAAGCCTTCGGCGACGGCGGCCGGACTCTACATCTCTGGAACGTCGACGTGATCCACGATGCCGACGATGCCGGCGTCGGTCGGAACTTCCTGGGGATGGAACGGAAAGCTCGCTTCCTTCCCGCGCACGAAAAATACTGTCTCACCTACACCGGCACCGATCGCGTCGATCGCGACCAGCGTTCGTCCGCTCGCCTTCAGATCCGGACCGAGCGGCTGCAGCAGCATCAGCCTGATGCCGCTCAGATTGCCGTCTTTGACCGTCGCGACGACATCGCCGATGACCTTCGCCAGTTGCATGAAGTTCTGGTCCGGCTGAAGCCGGACACTACGTACTACTACTCAATCGCCAGCGGCGACTTCGACATGATCGACGATGCCAACAACCGCGGCATCAACCGGGCAGTCTTTCATCCCCGACGCCATGCGCGCCGAGCTGCCGCTGACGATGAGCACGGTCTCGCCAACGCCGGCGTCGACCGTATCGACCGCGACCAGATAGTTGCCTTCGGCCTTGCCGTGGGGGTCCATGGGGCGGGCGACGAGCAGCTTGTTGCTGACGAGTCGCGGATCCTTCCGCGTCGCGACGACCGTCCCGACGATGCGCGCCAGGATCATGGATTTGCGAACCGGGCGGGCTTACGCCTTCGCGCCGGTGGTGGACTTTCCGATCGGGAGCGCGTCTTCGAGGTTGGCGTGGGGGCGCGGGATCACGTGCACCGACACGAGCTCACCGACACGACGCGCAGCGGCCGCGCCTGCGTCAGTCGCCGCCTTCACCGCAGCTACGTCACCGCGAACGATCGCCGTGACATAGCCGGCGCCGATCTTCTCCCACCCGACCAGGGTGACTTTCGCGGCTTTGACCATGGCGTCGGCCGCCTCGATCATCGCGACCAGCCCCTTGGTCTCCACCATTCCGAGCGCCTCTCCCATGCTCCCCTACTCTCTCAGATTCTTCACAGCATCAGCGATCAGCGCCGTGAGTTCGCCGTATGTTAGCCGAATTTCCCCGTCTCTGCTCGCTTGCTGCAACGCGGCGTCGACGTCGGGCACGAGACGATCCGGCGATTCGGGTGCCTCGAGAACCTGACAGAGAACTTGATCGTTGATGCCGGTCTCACCGGGATCGGCGCACAGCGGCGCCGGTGCGGCAATGCCGTACATCCCGCGAAGCCCCTGCAACCGCTCGACTTCGTCTCGTGAAAACAGATGCTCGCGACCGAGCAGACGCGCGACCAGGCTGATCTTCGCGAAGTGCTCGATCGTTTCCATCTTGTAGTACGCGGTCATGACGGTACGGCAGCAGGTCACAGCCCCGTGATTGGCGAGCAGCAAGCCGTCGTGAGCTTTGATGTACTTGCGAACGGCCTCGGGGAGCTCCGCAGTGGACGGCGTCCCGTACTCGGCGATCGGAATGCTACCCAACGTCGTGACCACTTCAGCGAGGACCGCGCGCGTCAGCGGGATCCCTGCCACGGCGAAGCCGGTCGCCGTCGGCGGATGGGCGTGCACGACGGCATTCACGTCAGGCCTGTTCCGGTAGATCTCGAGGTGCATCGGGAGCTCGGATGACGCCTCGCGATCGCCGGCGAGTTTCTTGCCGTCGTAGTCGACGATCACCATCATGTCTGGCGTCATGAAGCCCTTCGAGACGCTCTTGGGCGTGGTGATCAACCGCTTGTCGTCGAGCCGCGCAGAGATGTTGCCGTCGTTCGACGCGACATATGCGCGCGCGTAGAGTCGTCGCCCGGCTTCGACGATGTCGGCGCGGATCTGTTCTTCGATGCGTGTGCTCATGTTGGGCAGTCCGGCTAAAGCCGGACACTACGTACGGTCACGACCTGCTCCTGAAGCTGTCACGACAGCGATCGGAGCAGAAATAGTGCGTGACGTCGCCGGCCCTCAGGCCCAATGAGTTGTGCGGAGCCACCCACGTGCCGCACACCGGGTCGCGTACGAGCTTCAGAGGTTTGTTCCGCCGCGATCGATCCGGAAGCCCGCCGAAGGCTTCGATGATGCCGTCCACCAGACGCCAGAACGCCCAGGCGACGACAAACAGGAAAATCGCGAAAAGAACAAAGCGAGTCACTGATTGCTCGGCGGCGTGGTGCCGTTGGCGTGAGCCGCGGCAATGCCTTCGAGCGCACGCCGCGCCGCCTGCCCTTCCGGGCTGTTGGGAGCGAGGGTCACCACTTTCTCCCACTCCGCAGCCGCACCACGCAGATCCTGCTTCCCGAACGCCAGCACGATGCCCTTGTTCAGCAGCGTCTTCGTATGCTTCGGGCTGATCTTGAGCGAATGCTCGAACTGCGCGAGCGCTTCGTCAGCCCGGTTGGAATAGTACAGACTCACGCCGAGATCAGTGCTGGCGTCGGCATTCTTCGGATCGAGCTCGATGGCTTTCCGATACCACGTGATCGCGTCGTCCCAGCGCTCGGCATCGAAGTACGTATTGCCCAGCTGAATCACGGCGCTCACATCCTTGGGGTTGCTGGTCACCTGCTTCTGCAGGTCCTGCACACGAGCCTGATCGAGCGTAGGTGCCTGTCTCCCGGTACCGCCTGCCGCGGCGGTCTGGTTCGCAGGAGCTGGGGTCTCGGCGGCTGGCGTCGCGGCGCGATGAACCTGCTGAGTTCCAACGACCCAGCCGAGGATCGTGCCAAAGGCCATGCCGGCAACGACGTACGCGATGGAATCTGTACGCATTCCACTTGATTTTATTTCATCGGCGCGAGCACCGTCAGATACTCGCGGACGCTGCGATCCAGGCCGACGAACAGCGCGTGGCTGACGAGGGCATGGCCGATCGACACCTCATCCAGGTGCGAAAGCCGTCGGAACAACACCAGATTGTCGAGGTCCAGATCGTGCCCCGCATTGATGCCCAGCTCAACCGAATGGGCGAGCAGGGCGGCGCGTTCGTAGCGCGCGAACGATGCCTGCGCCGATGCCTGCCCAGCCTCGAACGCACGCGCGAACGGCTCCGTGTACAGCTCGACCCTGTCCGCTCCGACGTCGGCCGCCCACCGAATGGGGGCATCCTCTGGATCGACGAAGAGGCTCACCCGGATGCCCGCCGCCTTGAGCGCACGAACGGCCGACTCGATGGTCGCGCGCGGAGTGTCCGGCTGCCACCCGGCCTGGCTGGTGATCTCGCCTGGAACCACCGGCACCAGGGTGCACTGGGTCGGCTTCACTTCGAGCACCAGATCGATCAGGCCCGGGCGCGGATCGCCTTCGATGTTGTATTCGATCCCATCGAACGACCGCAGCAGCGCTGCGACCTCACGGACGTCGGCAGCGGTAATGTGCCGTTCGTCCGCCCGCGGATGCACAGTGATGCCAGGCGCCCCGGCATTCACACACGCCCGCACCGCATCGAGCACCGACGGCACGCGACCGCCGCGGGAGTTTCTGACTGTAGCGATTTTGTTGACGTTTACTGAGAGGTTGATCACTGTAATTCAAAATGCAAAATGCAAAATGCAAAAGCGACGGGCTTACTCATGCCTACATTTTGCATTTCGAATTTCGCATTTTGCATTACATGCATTAGCTCAATGCCGCTTTAGCGGCGTTGACGATCTCCTCGCCCCACTGCTTCAACTCGCCTTCATCACGTCCTTCGAGCATCACGCGCAGCAGCGGCTCGGTACCCGAGTAGCGCACCAGCAGGCGGCCGTGTCCGGCGAGCCTTGCCTCGACATCGTCCATCACGGTTGCGACCGCGGGAATCGTTCGGAGATCGACTTTCCGTCCGACGCGCAGGTTCATCAACACCTGCGGATAGCTCGTGAGCTCAGATGCGAGGTCTGAGAGCGTTCGGCCCGTCCGGGACATGGTACGCAGCACGTTGAGTGCAGTCGCGAGCCCGTCGCCGGTGAAAAGGTACTCGGAGAAGATGATGTGCCCCGACTGCTCGCCGCCAAGTGCGATGCCTCGCCGGATCATTTCCTCCATCACGTACTTGTCCCCGACGGGGCAGCGGTACATGGCAATGCCGGCGTCTGTGAGCGCGAGCTCGAGACCGATGTTGCTCATCACGGTCGCAACGATCGCGTCGCCGGTCAGCCGCCTTTCCCCCTTCATCCGTTTGGCGCACATCAGCATCACGGCATCGCCGGTCACGACCCTGCCGCCGGCGTCGACGAAGATCGCTCGATCTCCGTCTCCGTCGAAGGCGATGCCCATGTCATGGCCTCCCTCGACCACAACCGCCGCCAGCGCTTCCGGCGCTGTCGACCCGCATTTGAGATTGATGTTGCGGCCATCGGGCTGATTGCCGCTCAGGTGGACCTGGAAACCCAGGGCGTCGAACAGAGCCGGTGCCACGGTGGTGGTCGCCCCGTTCGCGCAATCGACAGCGAGACGCAGACTCGACGCGCGCGACTCGCGGGGCAGAATCTCGAGCAGATGGCTGATGTACTCGGCTCTCAGATCAACCTGTTCGACAGGATCGGGTTCACCGCCGGGCACGGTCCAGGACGTATCGGCGACGATCGTCTCGACGAGGTGCTCCATCGTCTCGGTGAACTTCTCGCCGGCCCCGGAGAACACCTTGATACCGTTGTCTTCGAACGGATTATGCGAAGCGGAGATGACGACGCCGGCCGTATATCCCATTCGAGGCGTCAGGTAGGCGATCGCAGGCGTCGGGATGACGCCAGCGCTCGTGAGCGCGCCGCCCTGGCTTCGAGCACCGAAGGCGAGCTCACGCTCGATCCACTCGCCAGACTCGCGTGTGTCACGACCAGACAGCAACCTGATCGACGGCCCGCCAGACGCGTCACCCTGGCGCATCGCACGGACGAGCGCGGCCCCGAGTCGGCGAATCGTCGCAACGTCGAGCGGATGCTCTCCGGCCTTCCCACGCACACCATCGGTTCCGAACAGCTTCATGCACTCTCCGGGATCATCTCAGTGCTCAGGTCTAGCGAGGCTCCGCTTCAGACCGGCGAGCATGCCAATGCATCGATTACTGCCCCCGCCTGATCGTGACCGTCACGCGCGCGGTTTGCGGGTCACGTAAGCGAACCGATGGATCGGTGACGCCGACAGTGACCGTCTCAGTGACGGTGCTGCTGGACCCGTTCACCGGCACCGCCTCTGTGGTCGCCTGCGTGAGATTCTTCAACGCGCTCCCCGGTCCCACGACGACGACCGCAGGCGGCTCGGATCTGTAGCTGCTGACGACGAATCCCGGCGCGGGCTGGCCTTCGATTTCGGGCACCACCGGGACCGTCTTGCTCTCCGACGGCTCGAAGAGCATCGACACGTTCGAGGGGGTGACCTGAACGACCTCCACCCCAAACGGCGCACGCACTTCGGCGCTAGTCAGATGAAACAGGCGCTGCCCCGCGCGCGCCGAGCGCACATCGAGCACCGCGACGAGCTCACCCTGCGCGATGCGGCTCAGGGTGCCTGACGATCCACGCACGCGCACGTCCACGACTGTGGGCGGGTCGCCCACGAGCTCGAGCTGCCGTGGCAGGTTGGTGTACTCGAGCGGTATGCGCAGGGCCCGCTCTACCGTCTGCTCACCCGATACGACGAGCCACAGGAGCGCGGCCAGAATTACCGAGACGAGCTTCAGGCCCAGTCGTCGAAAGATCGGCAAGGCCATCAGGCAACCGATCTCCTCGCCTCGTCACCTCGCGGACGGCTTCTCCCACGAACACCGAGCAGCGCCTGCAAACGCGCCTGCAGTGCATCAGCCGAGAGGGCCCGCTCGAGTGTCCCGCCTGTAGCGAGCGATATGGCACCGGTTTCCTCGGAGATGACGATCGCGACACAATCATTCTCCTCGGTGATACCGAGTGCCGCGCGGTGGCGGGTGCCGAGCTCGCGGCTCACCCGCGGGTTGACGGACAGGGGAAGAAAGCAGGCAGCCGCCGCAATGCGGTCGCCCTGCACGATGACAGCCCCATCATGCAGCGGCGACCCGGTGTTGAAGATCGCGGCCAGCAGATCGTAGGTGACCGTGGCATCGAGTGGAATGCCACCCTCGATGTAGTTGCGAAGCCCGATCTGTCGCTCGACGACGATGATCGCCCCGATGCGGCGGGCGGCGAGCGTGCGCGCGGCCACGATCAACTCTTCGAGCGTCTCGTCATCGCTCGAGGCTCGATCGAAGTATTTGAAGAACTGACCGCGGCCGAAGTGTGCCAGCGCCCGGCGGATGTCGGCCTGGAAGAGCACGATGATCGCAAACACCACGTAGGTGGCCAGGTTTCGAATGAGCCAGTTGACGGTCTCGAGATCGAGCCACTCCGACACGAAGAACAATGCGATCAGGAATGCACCGCTGAGCGCCATCTGCATCGCACGAGTGCCGCGAATGAGCAGCAGCAGCTCGTAGATCAGCACCGCCACGAGGGCGATGTCGAGGAGGTCCCACCAGGAGACCGACGGACGATGCAGGAGATCGAGGAGCTGTTGAATCACGCGGGTCTGCTCAGTGCTCGCGATGATACTTCCGAATCTCATCGGCCACGCGGACGACCTCGACCATCTCGCGCGCCGAATGGACGCGAACGATGTGTGCGCCGGCGAGGACCGCGGCCGTCACCGCAGCGGCCGTCGGCCAGTCGCGCCCTGCCGCAGGCACCTCACGGCCGAGCGGTCTGGTGAGGAACGTCTTTCGCGACGGCCCGATCACGAGCGGTCGACCGAGCTCGATGAACTGCGGAAGACGCGCGAGCACCTCGAAGCTGTGAACGGCTTCCTTGGCGAACCCGAGGCCCGGGTCGACCAGCATCTGATCCTTCGACACTCCGGAACCGGCCGCAAACGCCATGCTCTCACGGATCTCGTCGAGCACCTCATCGACCACTTGGTGGTAGACCGCCTGTTGATACATGTCGCGCGATCGCCCGCGCGTGTGCATCAGGATGATCGGCACCTTTCGCTCGGCGACGACTGCAGCGAGGTCGGGTTCGTACCTCAGTCCGCTCACGTCGTTGACGAGCGACGCTCCCGCGTCGAGCGCGGCCGCGGCGGTCGAAGCCTTGTAGGTGTCGACCGACACGGGAATCGGCACGCGCGAGACGAGCGCCTCGATCACCGGCAGGATCCTGCGCCGCTCCTCTCCTGCCGGCGTCGGATTCGCACCGGGGCGCGTCGACTCGCCCCCGACATCGAGCAGGTCCGCGCCCGCTTCGGCCATGCGCACGCCCGCTTCCACGGCCTGATTGACATCGAACAACTGCCCCCCGTCGGAGAAGGAATCCGGGGTGACGTTGATGATGCCCATGACCAGGGTGCGATCACCTAATGCGAGTGTCTTGCCTCCAGGAAGGGACAGCATATATCGGCGGCGGGGGAACACGGGCGGAACACTGGCAGGTCAAAGGTCAAAAGTCAAAGGGGCGTACATAGAAACGCCCGCCGTGAGGCGGGCGCTCTTGATACCTGACCTTTGACGTTTGCCCTTTGACCTTCGACCTACGCGACCGAGCGCGCCTACTCCTGTGTGACAGGGCGCGGTGGAAGCGGAGGGACGATGGCAGCGGCCGCGGGGCGCTCCTTGGCAGGCTTCGCTTCACGCGGGGCCGCCGGCGTCTGCGTACCGGGCGTCGAGGCCGGCTCGTCGATCGGGAGACCCGCGGAAATCCGCTTCACCTGCTCGGCGTCGAGGGTCTCGCGAGCGAGCAACGCATCGGCCATATCGAGCACGCGCTGCCTGTGCTCGGAGATGATCGTCTGCGCGCGCCCGTAGTTGTCGGTGACGAAGCGCTTGACCTCCTGGTCGATGCGCAGCGCCGTGTCCTCGCTGTAGTCCTGATGCTGCGCGATCTCGCGGCCCAGGAAGATCTGCTCTTCCTTCTTGCCGAACGTCAACGGCCCCATCGTCGTGCTCATGCCCCACTCGCAGACCATGCGGCGCGCGAGGTCGGTGGCCCGTTCGAGATCGTTGCCGGCACCGGTGGTGATGCTGCCGATCGTGATCTCCTCGGCGATGCGGCCGCCGAGCAGAATCGCGATTTGATCTTCCAGATACTCCCGCGAGTAGTTGTGCTTCTCGTCCATCGGCAGCTGCTGCGTCAGGCCGAGCGCCATGCCGCGCGGAATGATCGTGACCTTGTGGATCGGATCCGCATGCGGAAGCATCACTGTGAGCAGGGCGTGGCCGGCCTCGTGAATGGCGGTCACACGCTTCTCTTCTTCGCTGATGATCATCGAACGCCGCTCGGCGCCCATGAGGACCTTGTCCTTCGCGAACTCGAAGTCCTGCATGCGGACGACCTTCTGGTTGTAGCGCGCCGCGTTGAGCGCCGCTTCGTTCACCAGGTTGGCCAGATCCGCGCCGGAGAAACCCGACGTGCCGCGCGCCACGATGGCCACATCCACGTCATCGGAGAGCGGAATCTTCTTCGTGTGGACGAGCAGGATGCCTTCGCGCCCCTTGACGTCGGGACGATTCACGACAATGCGGCGATCGAAGCGGCCCGGACGCAACAGCGCCGGGTCGAGCACATCGGGACGGTTGGTCGCGGCCACGAGGATGACGCCTTCGTTCGATTCGAAGCCGTCCATCTCGACGAGCAGCTGGTTCAAGGTCTGCTCGCGCTCGTCGTGACCACCACCGAGACCCGCGCCTCGATGACGCCCCACCGCATCGATTTCGTCGATGAAGACGATGCAGGGCGCGTTCTTCTTGCCCTGCTCGAAGAGATCGCGGACGCGAGAAGCTCCGACGCCGACGAACATCTCGACGAAGTCGGACCCGCTGATTGAAAAGAACGGCACGTTGGCTTCGCCCGCAACCGCACGAGCCAGCAACGTCTTACCGGTTCCAGGAGGGCCCATCAGCAGAACGCCCTTCGGAATCCGCCCGCCCAGCTTCTGGAACTTCTGCGGCTCACGCAGGAAATCGATGATCTCCTGCAGCTCCTCTTTGGCCTCATCCACGCCGGCGACGTCCTTGAACGTCACCTTCTTCTGCGCGCTCGAGGAGAGCTTTGCCTTGCTCTTGCCGAACGACAGCGCTTTGTTGCCGCCGCTCTGCATCTGCCGCATGATGAAGACCCAGAAACCGATCATCAGGAGGATCGGTGCCCAGTTGTAGAGCAGCGCGGCCCATGGACTGGCTGCCGGCTCGCGCCCGATGACCACAACCTTCTTGTCGAGAAGGCGATTGGCCAGACCCTCATACTGAGGTGGGGCGTAGCTGCGGAAACTCTCGCCGTCCTTGCGGGTTCCTGTAATCTCGTTGCCCGTGATCGTCACGGTGGCCACTTGTTCCTGCTCTACGGCCATCATGAACTCGGTAAAGCTCAGGACCTTGGCGTTGGTCTGGAACTTGTTGGAAAAATTCCAGACCAGGACGGCAATCACGGCCATCACGATCCAGAACACCAAGCTCCGTAATGTTGAATTCAAAACCACTCCCCCTTGCTCCAGGCTAATTCCATGCCCTGAGCCGCCTTACACAGAGTATCACTCCGCCGCCCAGTCAGGTGTTGTCTATCAGTAAGACCAGTTTTTCACGCCGAAGTTCCACGCGGGCACCGGGCATATCGAGACCGCCCGATTGGCCGGATGCCACAAGCAAGGCGCCCTCAATGTGATCGAGACCGATCTCACGGCCCGGAACTGCACATCGTAGCGCCATCAGCAGGATTCGCCGCTGGATCGGACCCGGCTCAGCCAATAGCCCCGCTGCATCGATCTGCACACGCCCGTCGCCTCGCGACACCAATACCTCGTACCGCCGCTGACTCGTTTCATCGAGCCACTGCGCGTCCTCGCGCACCAGTCCGGCTGCTCGCGCAATCGCGGATGTGGCGGAGCCGTACACGCGGTTCAGCTCGGGCAGAACGTGATGACGAATTCGATTCCTCGGGTTGTCGATGTCGTCATTGGTCTCGTCGTCGACCCACTCGTAACCTCGGCCGCTGAGGAAGTCCCGCAGTTCCTGTCGCGAGACATCGAGCAACGGTCGGATCACTTCATCCCGCTGCGGGTAGATTCCCGCGAGTCCTGTCAGCCCCGCCCCCCTGATCAACTTGAGCAGGAAGGTTTCCGCCTGGTCGTCACGCGTATGACCGACGGCCACGCGATCCGCGGTGATCTCGGTCGCAACCCTTCGAAGGAACTCGTACCGAAGTCGGCGCGCCGCATCCTCGCGCGAGAGACGTTGTGAGACCGCATAGGCTTCTACGTCAATCGACTCGACATGGATTGGCAGGTGGAGAACGTCGGCGAAGCGTCGACAGAACGCCTCATCGCGGTCTGCGGTCGCGCGCATCCGATGATTCAGGTGGGCCAGGCCGACCACACTGAAACCGCCGTGCTCCGAGAGCTCGCGCAGAACGACCGCAAGCGCGACCGAATCCGACCCGCCCGACAGACCTACCAGTACGCGGCTGCCAGATGGACACAGACGATGACGCTGAATGGTGCGGCGAATCTGTTGGTGAAGAGCTGTCATTCAGAAGGCCCCAGGGCCCGGGCCTCAGGGCCCAGGGCTGGTCTAGGATTGAGGCCTGACTGAGGCCTGAGGCCTGACTGAGGCCTGAG
>Ga0126377_10002186_pt1 | contig 13344 bp, 12 predicted proteins | sample PanSoiMetPlot_22_FD_92647 | JGI IMG/M metagenome (GOLD analysis project Ga0126377, IMG submission 92647) | Tropical forest soil microbial communities from Panama - MetaG Plot_22 | ecosystem: Environmental > Terrestrial > Soil > Tropical forest > Bulk soil | place: Panama | collected 2016-02-17
GTGCAATATTTGAACGCGCGGAGCATTAATTCGATGGCGGATATGCTCGCTTCACACATTGGAGGGGCCCGGGGAGTGCAAAAATTCCTGGTCGAAGAGGTGGGAATCCATACATACTCGGTCTACATCTCAACCGCCTCAGGTCTCGAGGTCAATCGCATGACACCGCGCGACACAGTCAAATTATTACGTGCGATGATCCAATGGCTGGAGAAGCGCAACCTCAACCCGTCAGCTGTCATGGCGGTCGCAGGGATCGACTCCGGGACACTCCGGGGGCGATTTGGAGGCAATAAATTCGCGGGCAGTGTCGTCGCTAAAACGGGAACACTTTACAGCACCGACACCGGGGTTGCGGCACTGGCGGGAGTGATGTACACGCGCAACCGCGGTCCATTGCTATTTGCTGTCTATGATACTGCGGAAGGAAAGCGTGTCAAACAACTCCGTCGTTTGCAGGATGAACTGCTTCAGCAGATCATCCTCGAATGCGGTGGCCCAAATCCCCCTGCCAGGCCGTCACAACTCGCCAACCCTTCCAATCTTGAGAGTCGAGTGATTGGATTGATGAAGGATATAGTAAGTAGAAAATAGGGAGTAGGGAGTGGGGGAGTAGGGGTTGACTATTTTTCCCTTTCCTCCAGTTTGCGGATGAGGGAACGGAGCATCCTTCCGAGTTGATCTGCCTGACTAAGAAGCGGGGTGATTTGCTCTACCGAACAGAGATTCACTCTGGCTGAAAGAAGTACATGTGTCTCGACTTCCTTTAAACTGCCCTGAGCAATTCTGAGAAACCGTAGATATTCCTTTGTCGTCTCCCGACCGTACCCCTCGGCAATGTTGGCCGGAACAGATGATGCAGCACGTCGAATCTGTGCGGTCATTCCGAATAACTCCTCTTTTCGGAAATGAACGCGTCGCCAGATAACACAATTCAGCCAAGTTCATCCCCGCTTTCCAAACCTCCAGATCCCGGTACGATTCGATTCTCATCATTCCCCTTCCAATCCCCCCACTCCGCACTCCCTACTCCCTATTCCCTATTCCCTTCTTCTTAGGATATTTTCCCTGCCAATCAGCGAGCATAATTCTGATGAGGTCTCTCGCACCGCGCAGCGCATCTTTGATAATTTTGACGCGGCGGGTCTCCTGATAATTCCATTCAACCGGGACTTCCGCAGTGGAATAACCCAGCCTTTCGGCGACAAAAAGGAATTCGACGTCAAAGCCGCTGTTGACGCTGGCGCCGTAAATAGTCTTGATCCGCGCCGGATGATAAAGCTGAAGATTATCGAGTATTTCGATGGCGGCCGTTCGCGTCATCGCTTTGAATCCGCACTGCGTATCTGTGATTCTCATTCCCAGGAGGAGATTTCTGAGAGTAACCTGGCCCCAGCTCAGTAAGTTGCGTGCCAACGGCGCTCCCTGCCGCTCCAGGCCGCGACTGCCGATCGCGATATCTGCGGATTGTTTGATCGCAGCGAGCAGCTTCGGCGACTCGGTAATCGGAGTGGCCTGATCCATATCGGTGAACAAGACAATTTCGCCCCGGGCGGCGGCGATGCCATTGAGAATTGCGGAAGCTTTGCCGGAGTGCTCAATGCGCAGGACACGATCGGCAGTGCCTTCAGCCAGACAGGCTGTTTCATCCATACTTCCGTCATCGACGACGATTAATTCTGTTTTCAACTCCTGCGCCGCCAGCCATTCAGCCACCCGTTTGAGCTTGCCTGCGCGCAAGGCTGAAACCTCATTGTATGCAGGGATAACGACAGTGAGATAGGTCATCGTCACAACTTATGGGCCAAGAGCCAGTTGAACAATGCGGTGCGCGATTCCGCCGACGCGAAGATGGAGGGTCGGAGAAGGGGCGAAGCGAAGACTAATTTCCGGCATAATTATTTTATGACGCTCCGCATAGCGAAGCTGCGATGATCGATCGCCCGATCGGTGGCCAGTATCCCATCGAGATGGTCGATCTCATGCTGGAGCAATTCCGAGAGGTCGTCTCGCGCCGTGATTTGACGCTCTGATCCGTATTCATCCAGATAACGAACGACGATCTCGACATGACGCCGAACCCGCACCAGAAGATCGGGAAATGAAAAACAGTCATCCCATAATTCCATCACCTCGCGGCTCGCCCGGATGATTTGCGGATTGATCAATGGCATGGGGTGTGCCCCCGGCGACATCCGAACGAAAACCACACGTCGATGCTCACCGATCTGCGGCGCCGCTATCGCTCGACCGAACCCCTGGCGATCACGGAAATCCGAAAGAGTCTCTGCCAGGTCAGTGATTATTTCCTGTGTCTCGTATGAACGAGCATTACTGACAATTTGAGAAGGATGCCAGAGTTGGGGGTCGCCAAGATGAAGAATCTCTCGGACAGGCATATCTCATACTCCTGGTCTATTAAATCATCACATCAAACTATAGGGCAGAAGATCATTAAGTCAAAAGTCAAAAGTCAAAAGTCAAAAATCAAAAGTCAAATGTAAAAAGTCAAATGTAAAAAGTTAAATGTAAAAAGTTAAATATCAGCAGTCTAGCCAACTATGTTGACTTTTGATTTTTGACATTTGACTTTTGACTTTTGACTTCACGTCCTGCTATCCCATAGTTACAGATTTTTGATTGGGTTGATAGAATCGCTCGACCGGTCTGCAGTCTACACCATCCTCCTGACTCGCTCCAAATCCTCCGGCGTATCAACTCCAATCGATGGTTGTGTGACCCGAACGACTTTGATTTTGAACCCATATTCCAGGACCCGCATCTGTTCGAGCGCCTCCGCCTGTTCAATTGGCGTCGGTGTCAATCCGGCATATTTCAGCAGAAACCGGCGACGATAGACGTACAGTCCCGTATGTTTTGAGTATAGTTTCAAGAGCTCTGGTTCGGCCTCAAGTGCTTTCTGGATCGATCCGTGTTCGAGTACTGCCGCGCGGGGGAACGGGATTGGATTGCGGGAGAAAGAGATCGCTAAACCATCCCGATCGACAATCACCTTGACGACATTCGGGTCGAGCAGGTCACCGGTGGATTCGATCGGCTCAGAGGTCGTGCTCATGAGGATCGAAGCATCTGCGAGCAGCGGTGTAATGGCGGATTCGATCGTTGCCGGCACGATCAATGGTTCATCGCCCTGAACATTGACGATTATTCCCGAATCCAGTTTTTCGGCGACTTCGGCCAAACGATCGGTGCCGGTGCGATGATCTCTCCTGGTGATCATCGCTTCCTCGCCGGCTGAGGAGACACAATCGTAGACGCGCTGATCATCGGTCGCGACAATCACCCGATCGATCGATTTAACCTGGCGGGCGCGCCTGACGACGCGCAGAACCATCGGAATCCCGCCGATCTCGAGCAGAGGTTTGCCGGGAAGACGGCTTGATGCATAGCGCGCGGGAATAATGGCAGTGATCGTGGTTTTCATAAGGTTGACAATTTGTTGGGGACAGCGGGTATTTTGCCGTGCAATTATATCTGAAAGGTAATCTAAGGTACTTTCTTTTTCCATTCTGAATCTTTAATATCTATGAACAGATCCGGCATCGAATAATTAATTTTATGGGATTTTCAACAAGAGCAATTCACGCAGGTCAACAGCCAGACCCATCAACCGGCGCCGTCAGTGTGCCGATTTATCAAACGTCGACTTACGTTCAGGAAGCGCTGGGCAAACACAAAGGTTTCGAGTACGCCCGCACCCAGAACCCGACTCGATTGGCATTGGAGCGTAACCTCGCCGAGCTTGAAGGCGGGATCGCCGCGCATTGTTTCGCTTCGGGAATGGCGGCGATCGACACGGTCCTCAAATTATTGCGGGCCGGCGATCATGTGATCGTTTCAGAAAATACATATGGAGGCACATATCGCTTATTCGAACGGGTGCTGAAAAATTTTGGACTCGATTTTACCTACGTCGACACAACCGAGGTCGCTCATGTCGAAAGAGTGCTGCGCCAGGAAACTCAGCTGGTTTTTCTTGAGACACCGGCCAATCCAATGATGACGATTGCCGACCTTGAAGGTATCGGCTCACTCGCGCACCGGCGCGGTATTCGATTGGTCGTGGACAATACATTTATGACCCCATATTTTCTCCGCCCGATCGAGTTCGGAGCAGATATCGTTGTCCATTCAACGACGAAATATCTCAACGGGCACAGTGACGGCGTGGGAGGGGTGGTCGTCACAAACAGACCTGATGACTCAGAACAGATCGCTTTCCTGCAAAATGCAGTCGGGGCGATTCTCTCTCCCTTTGATTCTTTTCTTGTCTTACGAGGTACTAAGACACTCGCCCTGCGGATGACACGGCATGCCGAAAACGGCCTCCGGGTCGCGAAATTTCTGGCCGAGCACCGCAAAGTGCAAAAGGTCTATTATCCCGGATTGCCCCACCATCCCCAATACGAACGTGCCAAACGGCTCATGTCGGGATTTGGAGGAATGATTGCGTTTGAGACCGGTTCGCTTGCGGCGGCGCGCTCAGTGTTGGATAATGTGCGCCTCTGCGCGCTCGCTGAAAGTCTAGGCGGTGTCGAGACTTTAATCTCCCATCCGGCAACCATGACTCATGCTTCATTATCTAAGGAGCAGCGCAACATTTTGGGAATAACCGACGGATTGGTGAGAATATCGGTCGGTATCGAGGACGTTGAAGATATTATCTCCGACTTAGAGTCCGCCTTAGGATAATCCTTAGGGTACTCTCAGGATGAAGAGGATTTAACTGAAGGCGGGCTTAAGAACAGTGTCATGTAACAAGACGAAAAGCCTGGCCTGCTTGTTACCCATGCGCTGATCTCTCATCGTTCAGTACATTTTGGTTTTATGGCAGAGCTTCCAACCATTAACTTAGCGCTCTATGCCCAGACTGATGTGGGCATGGTGCGCAGCGGCAACGAAGATAACTTCCTCATTCTGGATCTCTCGACCGGTAAGAGTTGGACAGCGAGTGAGCAGGAACCGAAAGAATTATTGACCTACACACAGGGTTATTACGGCTCGCTGCTCGCCGTTTCTGATGGAATGGGCGGCGCGCTGGCGGGGGAAGTAGCATCGCGGCTGGCAGTCGATACCGTACGCGACAGGATGCTCCAACTGCAGGCGCACGATCGCTACAGCAAGATTCCCTTTCACGAACGCCTGCGCGTCTCGATTGAACAGGCCAACATCCTGATTCACGGCGAAAGCCAGACTAACCCGGCTCACAAGGGGCTCGGCGCAACTTTTACCGCGGTCGCCACCCAGGGCAATCAGATTTTCTTCGCGCAGGTCGGTGACAGCCGGGCATATCTTATTCGCCAGGGCAAAATCTTCCGCATTACCAAAGACCAGTCGCTCGTTCAGCAATTAATCGACGCCGGACAAATTACCGAAGAAGAGGCCGAGACCCACAGTTACCGCAACGTCATCCTCCAGGCGCTCGGCGCACACAACAACGTCAATGTCGAGGTCAGTAGTCTTCCGCTCTGCCAGCTCGATACTCTGGTTATTTGCAGTGACGGTCTCTCCGGGAAGATTCATAACGAGGAAATCGAAGAGGTCATTAACGAGGCGAATGATTTCAAATCAGCCTGTCAAACCCTGATCGATGTCGCTAATGAACGTGGCGGAGAAGATAACATCACGGTTGTCATCGCCCAATTTTCCGGGACCGGACTCTGGGAGAGCTCGAGCGATCCGATTGATCCGCAGATTATCGCGCGCGCGCCCGAGACTCCGACGGAGATCGACTGGGAAATGGGTGAGACGGGCGATTCACCCGATTCTTCACAATTTAAACATGTTAAACATGACGGACCGGTGAAAACGGACGGTGATCCCAGACCCACTGAACCGCTGCAGGCCACCTCGGCACAGACCGCTCCAATCACCGCCCGGCTTCCACGCAATCCGCCGGCGCCGGCGGCGCTCCCGGACCGGCGCGGGCCGATTACTTCGGTCTTTTCCGCGGAAGATATTGCGGAAGAAACTGAACTGGTCACACAACGACTTGCACAGGTCACCGCGCCGCTCGACTCGCGCCAAACCAGGCCGTTTGCCGCAGAACAAACTAATAATCTCTCGAATGAACAGGATAAGGCTCCAGCGACGAACTCAGAATCGGAACAACCCACCCCGCATCCGGAAAAAACCAACAGCAGGAAAGGCATTTATTTCCTCGCCTGTCTGCTCACCCTGAGTGTGGTCGGTCTGGCGGTGGGCGCGACTTTTTATTTAAAACAGCAAGCCGATGAACGCACTGCTACGGAGCAAAGAGAGAAAAAGAGGCAGCGAGACAATCAAGACGATAAGGAAGGCAAGATCGGGCGCTTGCGTGAAAAAATCGCGGAAATCAATAAAAAATTGCAGTCAACGAACAAACAGGCCTTGATCAAGAAACGTGACCTCTTGAGCGAGAACCTGAGAAATATGAGCCTCCGGCTTGACGAAATCAACAAGATCCCCTCAGAGAATCCTCAACTCATCAGCCAGGGATGCAAGGAAGTTGAGAAAGGGCTGAAAGAAATTGAAGATGAGGTTAATAACATCATCTTCCAGGGACTCCAGCCCCTCCAATCAGGATCTCGCCGGCCCGTTAAGGTCTGATCATATAATATATTTAATATTAAATATATTATATGAATGACTCCTTTACTCGGCAATTACAAAAACAGACTTAACCCCTGAGACCTTGCGGATGGCAGAGACAAGTTCGCCGGTATCCTCGTTGTGTTGTGAGGGTGTTTTAACTGTGACTTTGCCGTCTTTGACTTCAGAGTACCAGTTGGCGGTCTCCTCGTTGGCTTCCAATATTTCGCGAATATCCATATGAATGTCGGCATCGCTACGCCCGACGAGCACATCACCCGCGCGGCTGGCTCCGCGGCTCGCACCGCGCCCGACACTCTTCGCGCCATTGGCTGTCGCATTACCCACGTCTTGCGCGGTATCTTTCGATTGTGAGAGGGCATCGGTGGTGACATCCTTGGTTTTTTCAGCGCCTCCGACCGTCTTCCTTTTGACATACACCGCCGCCCCTCCAATAGCTTTTCCGGTGGCGACTGTTGCGTCTTTAACCCCGTAGCCGATTGTCGGCAGGACTCCTCGGCGGCGAGCATTATCTCGTTCCTGACCGGTCGCCGGGTAAGGCAACTCAAATGTCTCATAGGTCTCGCGATCGATGCGTCCGGTAACCTTCAGGGCATTTTTGGATTGATAATTTCTGATTGCCGCCCGGGTGTCGCTATCGAGCACTCCGGTTGGTTTCGATTTGTAATATCCACGTCGGCTGAGTTCCGCCTGTACGGCATACACCTCATTCTCCGTAATTCGCCATACCGGGGCGTCCTCTTGCGGGGCATTGTCTTGCGCCATTACAGAGATCGAGATCAAGAGAACAATTGACAAAACGAAGAGCTTTTTCACAGAAACCTCCATTTTAAGAAAAATGAAAGGGGATATTATTCTAGCAGAAAATTAGGGCTCGGTATCTTTTTTTGTTTTATGCCGGTTCTCACGAGGAATTTGAATTTTGTATTTCCTAATTTTACTGTAAAGCCGCGGACGATAAATGCCCAGAATCTGCGCAGCCGCTTGCTTGTTCCCGCGTGTGCGCTGGAGAGTTTGCCCGATGACGAGGCGTTCGATCTCCTCGAGAGTCATATTCGGGGGGACGTAGAAATTATCGGCCGAGACCTCTCCCACCTGCTCACCGAAAGGCAGGTCTTCAGGCTCGATCCTCGCCCCCTTGGCGAGGAGCACCGCGCGTTCGATGGCATTCTGCAATTCCCGAACATTTCCCGGCCAGCGATGCGAAAAGACCCGCTGATATGCCGCCTGTGAAAATCCCTGGAGCGGCCGGCTATATTTCTCTTTAAACTTGTTGAAGAAAAAATCGGTGAGCAATTGCAGGTCTTCACTTCGCTCGCGCAGGGGAGGAACGTTGATCGTAATGGTTGAGACTCGATAGAAAAGGTCCTCGCGCATGACTCCATCTTTGATGGCCTCGCGCGGCTCACGATTTGAAGCACAGATCAACCGGAAATCCGCTTCGAATGTCTCGGTCGATCCCACCGGGCGAAAGCGTCGTTCCTCCAGAACACGAAGCAGTTTGGGCTGCAACTCGATCGGCATTTCACCGATCTCATCCAACAGCAGGCTCCCTCCTTTTGCCTGTGCGATCAGACCTGTCCGGTTCTGAATGGCTCCGGTGAAGGCGCCTTTGACATATCCGAACAACTCCGCTTCGATCAATTCTTTGGGGAGCGCCGAACAATTGACCTTGACGAATTCGTGACTGGAGCGAAGCGAATTGAAATGAATAGCATTGGCGATCAATTCCTTCCCGGTCCCCGATTCGCCGATAATCAGCACGTTGGCGTCGCTTTTGGCGACGCTTTCGATCGTTTCATAGATCATCTGCATCGCTTTAGATGCGCCGATTATGCTCGAGTACTCCCTCCTCTGAAAATGCTTGCGTAGATTCTGGGATTCACTCAAAAGCCGGCGACGTTCGAGCGCCTTTTCAATCAGCACAGAGATCTGTTCCGGCTCGAAAGGTTTTTCGACGAAATAAAAAGCACCTAATTTGATCGCTTCGACGGCTTCGGAGATCGAGCCGTGACCGGTGATGACAATCACCTCGGTATCCGGCGAGACCTCCTTGACCGTGCGCAATAAGGACAAACCGCCGTGATGGTCATCCGGCAATTGTAAATCCGTGAGGACAATATCGAATGGTTGCTGCTCGATTGCGGTTCTGCCGGCGCTCAATTGTGAAGCTGTTTCAACATCGTACCCTTCGGCACCGAGCAGTAAACGCAATCCGTCAGTGATCGACGGCTCGTCATCAACAACCAGAATTTTATCTTCTTTTCCCAATGACAAATATCTCCAAAAAGGATGAAGGATGAGAGATGAAGGATGTCGGGAAGGCGATTTGTTTCATCCCTCATCCTTCATCCTTTAAATATCACTCGCACTGTTGTACCCGACGTGGGGGAGGCGAAAGTGGTGATTGATCCCTGGTGTTCCTCGATTACCCTACGTGCCAGTGCCAGTTGAAGAGCAGTCTGGTTAATCCGGTCGATCGCCAGAATATCGAATAATGCCAGGCGCTGAGCATCACTGAGCGTTTCTCCCTGATCGGCGATCTCGATCTCAATCGCGCCGGGCCGGGTTCCCAATCTTACTTTGACCACGCCACCCTCAACTGATGAATCAATCGCGCGAGCAATGATTGAACTGATTGATCCGGGTAAATGCCGGGAGTCGAATAAGAGGGTTCGCCCATCTCTCTCGCAGGCGGATTCAATCTTTACACCGCGCATTGCCGCGTGCTGTTGTTGTTCGCTGATCGCATGTTCGATGAGCGATACCGGATCACCAGGCTCAGGTTTGAGCTCGAACCCGCGCGTCAATCTGCTAACCAATGCCGCCATCTCAGCCATGTTGTTTAAACTCTGAATGATTTTCTCAGCAATCTCTATCCCCTCCGGTCGATCGGAAAAACTCTTTTTCAGGTATGCGGCATACAGTTTCAACCCACCCATCTGATTCTTGAAGTCATGAATCAGACGAGCAGTCATTTGCCCGGCCTGAAGCAGATGAAACTCATCCCTCGCTTCACGGGCATCCACTATCTCAACCATGATTATGTCTTGATCATCAACTCCTCCGACCCCTCCGAGTCGATGCAAAAGGAGCTGAAAATTATTCCCCTGGAGCAGTAACGAAGTTTTCTGCCCAGCCCCCCCGGAAACAACGAAATCATCAAAGGATTTCTGTAATTGCCGGCATTCGAGATGCTGAGCTATTTCCGCGATGGTTGAGGCTTTTTCTAGCTTGAACTCCGGGTCACCGGTCAACGAACGGAACGCTGGATTGACGGCTACTATTCTGCCGCTGGTCAGGCAAATGGCAATTTTGGAACCGCTGGTGGTCTCGGAATTCATGTCATCGAAAAGGCGCCGGGGAGATTGTGGAGGGTCTTGCGCCGGTTTTCCTTCAAGAACCACTTGAAAATCTTTTCAGTTATTGAATTTACGGCCGTATGCTAACAAAATCCCCTGTTAATCTCAATTATCGATCTCCGGATTGGCGTGCTATGATTAGACCTTTCCAGACGGGTGAGAGATTATGGACGGAAACTCTTTTTGTATTCTAATCGCTGAAGACCATGAGGATAACCGTATCGCGCTGAAGATGATGCTGCAACTCTCGGGTTATCAGGTGTTGGAGGCTGCTGACGGCAACGAAGCAATTGATGTTGCCGATCGGGATAAACCCGATCTGATTCTAATGGATATCTCTCTTCCGGCGATTGACGGCATCAAGGCGACACGAGAGCTGCGTAACCGCGCACAAAAAATCCCCATCATCATTGTCTCAGCTTATGACCACGAGGAAGCGCGCGATGATGCTTTACGCGCCGGTGTAACCGATTACCTATGCAAACCAATCGATTTCGATGAATTGAGACAGCTGATCGAACAACACCTGGTCAAATCGAGCCAGTCGCATCTCTGATCAACGCGACCAGCTGCGGCAGTTCACCTCGTGTATACAGCGGCAAATGAGCGGCGGCTTGCGCCTGATACTGGGAAATGAGGCTCCTTCTATCTCCATCCCCAAAGAGATAGATCAGATCGATCAACCCATTTATCAGAGCGTACCTGGCTGTTGGCTTTAACTTGACCGGTTCCGGACGAGCAACCAGGACTGCAAGGTCGGCTGAGATATATCTGAGCATACTCGTCCCCTCGATCAGGACATTGCGGGAGTTCACGCGTTCGATTGCCCTGTTGATCCCCTGCTCTACCTGATCGTTAGTCACGATCACCCAATGAACATTGGCAGCGCCTGCATCCCAGTAGCGCCCGGTGTCTTTGCCGATGACTTTCGTCTCCTTTATTCCCGAGCGAATTACCGGTTCATCAGTCAGTAAATGACTGACACAACAAGCGTGCGGATCCTTCCCACAAGAACGATAATGACCACGCGTGAGCTTGATCGCTTCCCACTCCTCTTGATCAGACAGCTCTCGCAGAAGATCGCAGAGCAGGCTCGTTTTGCCGCAATTAGATGTTGTCCCGGCGATGGCAATAATTTTAGGAGCCATAAGATTTAGATGACGAAATAAACGAAAATAACGAAATAAACGAAAAATTTTCGTTTATTTCGTCATTTTCGTTTATTTCGTCATCTCTTTTCTTCCTATGCCGTCGTCGCTGCTGCCGTGGCGCCGGTCGTATCTGCCAGCGCAGCGTGCGCCGCAGCGAGCATCGCGATCGGCACGCGGTAGGGTGAACAGCTGACATAGTTCAACCCCGATTTGTGGCAAAAGATCACCGACTCCGGATCGCCGCCGTGCTCACCGCAGATGCCGATTTTCAGTTCGGCGCGTGTCGCGCGCCCTCTTTTCACGCCGATTTCGATCAACTGGCCGACGCCCTCCTGGTCGAGTGTCTGGAAAGGATCGTCGGGAAAAATCTTCTTCTCGACATAAAAAGGCAGAAACCGGCCGGCGTCATCACGACTTAACCCCATCGCGGTCTGGGTCAAGTCGTTGGTGCCGAAACTGAAAAATTCCGCTGCTTCGGCGATGCGGTTGGCGGTCAAGGCCGCGCGCGGCAGTTCGATCATTGTGCCGATGAGGTATTCAACCCTTTCATTCTCACGCTCAAAAACCTCTTCGGCAACACGGCGCACGACCTCCGCCTGTAGTTTCAATTCGTTCACATTGCCCACCAGCGGGATCATGATTTCCGGTTTAACGACCACACCTTCGCGTTTAACTTTGACCGCTGCTTCAAAGATCGCGCGCGCCTGCATTTCGGTGATCTCGGGATAAACGATGCCGAGACGGCAGCCGCGATGACCGAGCATCGGGTTGAATTCGTGAAGCTGCGCGACCCGTGCATTGGCTTCTTTGAAATTCAGCTTGATCTTCTTGGCCAGTTCTTTGAGCGTCGCGTCGTCGTGCGGCACGAACTCGTGGAGCGGCGGATCGAGCGTGCGGATCGTCACCGGATAACCGTTCATCGCGCGGAAAATGCCAACGAAGTCCTCGCGCTGGAGTTCGAGCAACCCGGCCAGCGCCCCGAGATAGAGCTCGCTCGGTCGCTTGAACTTCTTCTCAATCTCTTTCAAGCGTTTTTTGGCTGCGGGTTTCTTCTCTTTCGAAGCTTTCTCGACATCGGCTTCCGCATAGGCGAGCTGTGATTCGAGGGCTTTATAGTCCCCCGACGAGAGGATCATCTGGCGGACAATGTCGATTCGCTCGCCTTCGAAAAACATGTGTTCGGTGCGGCACAAGCCGATCCCTTCTGCGCCGAAGCCGCGCGCAACGTCGGCATCGTGCGGCGTATCGGCATTCGCTCGCACGCCCAATTTTCGAAACTCGTCTACCCACTCCATCAGCGTTTTGAAATGACCGCTCACCTCCGGCTCGATCAACTGCACCTGCCCGGCGATCACCCTCCCGGTCGAACCGTCGAGCGTGATCCACTCGCCTTTCCCGACGATTTTCCCGTTGGCGGTAAATTGTTGATTTGCGTAATCGACTACCACTTCGGCGCATCCGGCGACGCAGCATTTGCCCATCCCGCGCGCGACCACGGCAGCGTGCGAGGTCATCCCCCCCCTCGACGTGAGGATCGCCTGGGCGGCCACCATCCCGTGGAAATCTTCGGGTGAGGTTTCATTGCGGACAAGGATCACCTTCTGCCCATTCTTCCCCATCTCTTCCGCCGTATCGGGATCGAAAACGACTCTTCCCGACGCCGCCCCCGGGGAGGCCGGGAGACCGAGCGCGAGCACCTCGACCGGCGCTTTGGGATCGATCATGGGATGGAGCAGTTGATCGAGCTGCCCCGGTTCGACGCGCTGCACCGCCGTCGCTTTATCGATCAATCCCTCTTCGACCATCTCGACGGCAATCCGCACGGCCGAGGCTCCGGTGCGCTTGGCATTGCGCGTTTGCAGCATCCAGAGCTTGCCCCGCTCGATCGTGAATTCGAGGTCCTGAACATCCCGATAATGTTTTTCCAGACGCACGGCGACCTCTCCGAACTGCTCATAGATTTCCGGCATCTCTTCCTTCAATTGCGCAATTTTCTTCGGCGTTCGGATACCCGCAACCACGTCTTCACCCTGGGCGTTCTGCAGATATTCACCGTAGATTTCCTTCTCCCCCGTGGCGACGTTGCGAGTAAATGCCACTCCGGTCCCCGAGTCTTCGCCCATATTACCGAAGACCATGGTCACGATATTGACCGCAGTGCCCAGGTGATCATCAATTTTGTGGACGCGGCGATAGTCGCGCGCGCGCTTCCCGTTCCA
>Ga0126377_10002187_pt1 | contig 13342 bp, 7 predicted proteins | sample PanSoiMetPlot_22_FD_92647 | JGI IMG/M metagenome (GOLD analysis project Ga0126377, IMG submission 92647) | Tropical forest soil microbial communities from Panama - MetaG Plot_22 | ecosystem: Environmental > Terrestrial > Soil > Tropical forest > Bulk soil | place: Panama | collected 2016-02-17
AACAACCGCCGGCAAGCTCACGGCAGCGAATAGGTGTTCACGATCATAATTTTGGTGTTCACGATGTAATTTCGCTGTTCACGCCTGATAAGAATCAGTGTTCACGATCATAAGAATCCGCACCAAGTCGGGACGGTCTTCCGCCGCCAGCCCGCGCAATGATTCCACTTGCGTTTTGTAAGTCGTCAGGTAATCGGGCGTCTGCGCCGCCAGAACGGAATCAAGTTTACGCGTGACCGCCCCCATCAACTGACGGCGGACGGCGGGAGCAAATGTTTTGAGCGCGGAAATATTCATTCTTTATCAACCGAAACCATTCTATGGATTGAGCGGCAAGAGTAGCGCAAACTGTCCAGTTTGCACCGGTGATCGACTCGAACACGGATCAAAACTGCGCAGGCGTCGCTAAATGTGCGAGACGTAATCGCTTTTCAAAGGCTGATTCGATTCCCTTTGTCCAGTTCAGCCTGAGCGGCGGCGCGCAAGGCCTCTATCCACAATTCGAGGTCGGCCTGAGTGGCAATGTAGGTCAGCTTGCATTGCGGACGCAGGCTGGCGATGGGCGTGTAATTGATTTGTACAGGCGCGGGCGCAGGCGCCGCGTCCGTGTTTCCGTCAATCTTCAACACTGGCGGAGTCAGGAGAGAAACCAACCTGAGTTGATCCGGATAAGTCTTCGTGATGTAGCGATTGATCTGATCGCGGATTCCGGTGACGAACCGGGCGAACTGGATGGAATTATGCGCGGCCTGAGTTGGCGCCAACACCTGCTGGCGGGCGGTATCATCAATCAACACAAAATCCTCGGTAGCCCGGATGCGGGCTTCATGTTCCGCAAGCGCAGCCAGCGCCTTGTCCCGTTCGGCTTTCAGCAAATCAGCGAGCATCCCGCGCAGTTTCGCCACGGCGGTCTTCGCGGCCGGCACGGCGCCGCCTCGGTAAGGATAAGAGGACGCGGCCAGATCACGCAGCGGCTGAGTCTCTTCCGGCGGAATCTCGACAAAGTTGGCCTCTTCTTCGCGCAGAAAGGCAATGGCCTCGTCATAAGCGTTGCGCTGCGGGCCGTGCATAAACGCCTTGATTGGGGAAAGCAGATCGTCCTTCGCCGTCAGCATTTCATCCTCGAAATCGGCGAGGTTGTTGAGCAGGTAGGTGTAATCCTTCTCGGCGAGTTTACCGAGCCGTGTGGCGATGTGCCGAAGCGGTTCCAGAAAAGCGTAGCGCGCGGCCTGGTCGATCAACATGCCGAGATCGCGCGCCTCGGCCGCAAGGGCCTCGGAAGCAATCTGGCCCACGGAACGAGCGTCCGAGCCGTTGTTCGCGCGATCGAAGAAGTCGTGATGGAATTTCTTCAGGGCATTGACCTTGCTCGCGTCGAACTGCTCCTGCAATCGCACGCGCACATTGGCGCGTTGGTGGCTGTTTTTCAACAGTTCGAAGGCTTTTGCAGCGTCGAGTAATTCCGTGGTTCGCAACTCCACCTTGCTCATCCGAAACAGCCTGCCGAGGAGCGTGAGCGTGGCCATCGGATACCAGCCATACGGGCGGCGGCCGAAGTTGCGGATGATCTCTTCGACCGAGGTGCGCTCGCCATTGTTCTGGTTGCGCATAACATAATTCAGTATCTCTTGCTCGGCCTCCGACAGCGGTTGCGCGCCACCGGTCAGCAGATCATCCTGTTCGAGCAATGCTTTGGAAAGCGTGGTTTCGCTGTATGCGCCACGCAACATCTTCAGGTTGGGATACGCAAAGGCGACCAGGTCCTGGCAGGCTTTGGCAAAACGGTTGCGGGCGTCTCCCTCGCCTACCGTATCGAGGCGCGTGCCGTTGAGATAGAGCGGCGATTTTCCCAGAAGCTCTTTGGCGAGAGTCAGCATGTCGTTACGCCGCTGGGAATTTTGTTGGCCGCGCAGGTCGAGAATGGACTTGCGTGTGTCGTCACCATTGCCAGTGTTCTGCTGGACGTATTTCTGCGTTTTAAGGTAAAGCCGCGCCTGATCGTTCAACCGAGTATCGGCTGGCAACACGGCTAGCAGTTCCGCCTTGCCGACGTTCTGCATCGCAAGGACGCCTGCATTAGTATGATTCGGATGCTCCGTCGTGATGATGTTAATGGCGACTTCAGCCTCTCTGCCGCTGAGCTGGTCATCCAGCTTGCGGGCATAGGAGTAATCCTGCCCGTTGCCCTCGAAGCGGATCTTGGGATCACGAAGAATATCAGCGAAAAGAATCTCGCTGAGCAGTTTGGTTACCTGAAATTCGTCGACGTCCGTATTTTTGATTTCAGTCTCGATATCCCTTTCGATCTCTGTCAGGAATTCAAACAGATCACCGTTGCGCTGAAGATATTGCTGGCTTTCCAGCAGTGCGAGCGCCTCCGACACCGCCTTTTCGTGGGCGCGGATGTCTATCTCGGGCCGATCAATCAGCAGTATCGCCACATTGCGCGGCGTGGCCTTGAACTCACGTACCCACTTGAGCAGGAAAAGCGCCTTGAGAATGCGAATCGGCAGGCCGTCGCCCAACTGCCGCTCGGCGAGTTTGAGCGAAGTTTGCAAGTCGCCTCGAATGGAAGCGGCGATGCTGTCGTACATCAGATCGAAGGTGGCCAGATGTCCGACCTCCTGATTGCGCACGGACTTGGCGACTTCCTGAAAAACAGCCAGCATTGAACGTTCGCCGACCGAGCGATATTTCCCTGTGAAAGCGTTGTGCTCGGAAAGTTGCCTAATGGCCAGTTGAAAGAGATCGAATTGATATGGATGGAAGGGATAAAACTTGCAAAACTCATCGCTGCCGCGCCACCCGCGAAAGTTCCTGGAATCGTCGCCGAAGCGATAGAGAGTTTGCAGATTGTCCTTTTCACGGTCGTAAATTTTCGTGAGGATTTCCGGCTCGTCCTCGGTTTTCGCCAGCAGCCGTTTCTGTATCACCTCGCTGACATCGGCGCTGGCCAACGTGAGCTGCGTTTTGAAGCGGCCTATAATTTTGCTGATGTCCTGGGACTCCATGCCTCTGAAGGAGCCGAGTATGCCTTCCAGATCGGCCTGTGAGGTGACGAAGATCCAGGCCCTCCCCTGGCAGACCGTCCCCAGGGTTTCCGCCACAGTTTGCAGGTTGAGCATAAGCCTAGAATCCTGCCCGATAAACTGGCCCACCTCATCGACGAAGAAATTCAGCCGAAAGCCAGCCGGTTGCCGGTCAATGTAATCCCTGACCATTTGCGCAAAGCTCTCGATGGAGACGCGGTAATCTTCGCGCACCTGCCGCATAAGAGTGGCAGCTTCCGCCTCGGACACGCCGAAATGCGCGGCATAGGCTCTGCCGAACGCCGCCTTGCGCGCGGTTGTGATCGCCTCGCGGTCTTTTTCCCACTCCGAACCGTTGACCCGCAGATAGGTTTCCTTAAAGGGCACGAAATCGCCCCGCACGTCGAGGTCATGCTCGAAGCGTGCGATGTAGCCCTGTTTGCCGTAATATCCCTGCAATTCGTTCAGGACCTTGACGAATACTTCCAGGATCGGGGCCGAATGATCGCCGCCGATCCCGTCGAATTTCTGGTCGATGTTAAAAAGGACGCTACGCGACGGAATCTTGATCGCATTGGCAAAGTCAGCTCGCACGATCTCGTCGTCAATCTTCGGCAGAATAATGTCGGCGGGCCGCTGCCCATTCTGCAATGGCAGGCCGTCCAGGACTAGCGACAGGATTTTTAGCAAATGCGATTTGCCGGAGCCGAAGAACCCTGAGATCCAAACCCCATTGGCCGTCAGTTCATTCAGGTAACGTTCAGTAAAAACACCAAGGCCCCTGGCGACGTCGCGCGTGACGACATATTCCTCCAGTTCGATCTGGAGATTTCGCAGGTCATCAGCTTTGATGACGCCATCGATTGGACGTTCGACAGGTTTGACGAATAGTTCATGTATCTTCATGACGTGATTAAGTCCCGTCTGTAATGGTCGAGGTTTGTCGCTCGATAATGCGGACTGTTGATCCTGGGGCTGGGGATAGAGCCGAACAGCCTTAGGTATGAACCGCCCTCAGGATCCTGGATATACTCCCCTGGGAAAAAGATAACTACCGGATGGCGCAGCATCGCGGGCTGTAAAGATTCCAGGATGGTATGAGTGCGCAGAAACGGATAGACGCGTCCCGAACCGGTCAGGAAAGTCAATTGCGTTCCATCTTCTCCGATAGCGCGGATCAGGCGCGGGATCAAATGAGTTCTAGGGTCGGAATAGTTTCTCAACGTGTCGAACATGTCCGCCTTCTCAAAAGTCGCTTCATCCCGCAGCAAGTCATCCAGGATCTGATGCTCCTCTAACTCCTCCATCACCAGATCGAAGAGGTCCAGCGTCTTCAGCGTGATCCCGGCATTTCGCAACCGCTGGGCAATGCTCTCGATCATACGTCTGGTCTGGTCTTCCCGCGCCTGTTCGTATGTCTGGATGAAAATTGGTAGCTCATTGGCCAATCCTTTCATTTCCAGGAAATCCGGATGTTTGAAAATTTGAAAGAGACGTTCACCGAGATTGCTCATGAAAGGCTCAAACCTCCAATTTCCTGATCAGTAACGAGAAACCCCGCCAGCCATCGCGGATCGTCGGAAGTGATGGCGTGACGCGCAACCGGGGATAGAAGAGGCCGTTGAATCGTTCCGAATGCGATACCAGCGCCAAGTAGACCTGCCTCAGACAGCATCTTTAGCAGGACCTGCCGGATTTTGATCTTCGTCGAAGCGGACAATCTCATCAGTTCTGGATGCGCTGCCGCTTTGGTTTCGACATAGGTTTCGTAATCGGACGGACGTAAGATGTTGTCGTGCGCCGCGAGTTTGTCTCTCAGCGCTTCGGCGGCAAATTCAAAAGCAAAACTGATGCGCTTGCAGGCCGCAAGCCATGCCATCGCCACACGATCTTCCGCAGTAGCTTGAGCCAGAATGACGAGTTGCTCATCACTCAATGTCACCAACCGCTTGCGAAGCTCTAGCTCCAAGCGCTCCGCGCTGCTCGCGCTCCGACATTGGAGCGCATTTGTGGAAAGAATATGTTCTTTCGTCTTCTCCCAATCTCTCACAGCCAAGAAATACTCAGCGACGATTCGCGCCAATTCCGGACGCAACGAGGCCGCAGTAAAACTCAGGTTATATGGGGTGGCGTTTACATACATCTGAAACGCAGTATCCACGATGTCTTCACTATGGAACTTGGCAACTTATATGCCAATCTCAATGTCGTACTTCTTTAACCAATTTGTGAGAGTCTGGTAGCTCGGCAATCCGACCAACTTGGCTGCTTCCGATTTGTTGCCATGAGCCTGTTCCAAAGCTCGGCGCAGATAGTGTTGCGCGACTTCGGTGAGCGGTTGTTGCAGGTTGAAACCATTGCCAAGAGGGCGGTTGAGAATCCCATCCTTATTTTGTGTCGGGGCAGTAAAGATGGCCTGACGAATTTCGGCCTCTGTGATCTGCGGCCCGGATGATAGCACGGCGGCGCGCAGGAGTGTATTTTTCATTTCCCGGACATTGCCTGGCCAACCGTAATTGAGCAGAAAATTTCTTGCGCCTGGAGAAAGCTTTTTACTTCCGGAGATCAGGTCGGGCGTCTCTCGTTTCAGATCGTCCAGCATTCTGTCCAGCAGCAAACCGACGTCGCCCTCACGCTCTCGCAAAGGGGGAAGCCGCAGAACGAAGACGGCCAGCCGGTAGAAGAGATCTTCGCGGAAATTACCTTGCGCGACCTCGTTGATGAGGGTGCGGTTGGTGGCGCTGATCACACGCACGTCAATCTTTTTGGCGCGGCTAGATCCGACGGGCATGACTTCCTGTTCTTGCAGGACTCTGAGCAGCTTGACCTGCGCCGGCAGCGGCAATTCGCCGACCTCATCCAGAAAGATCGTCCCGCCATTAGCTTCTACGAAATGGCCTTCACGTTTCCTAGATGCGCCAGTGAAGGCGTCTTTTTCATGTCCGAACAGCTCCGATTCAATCAACTCGGCCGGGATAGCCCCACAGTTGACTGCGATAAAAGGTTTGCCACTTCGTGGGCTTGAATTGTGTATGGCGCGGGCCATCAGCTCTTTGCCCGTGCCCGACTCGCCTTCAATCAGAACGGGAACCTTGTGCGCGGCCACACGGCGAGCCAATTCAATGGCCTGGTCCATCTGGCTGCTGCGGTAAATGATGTCGGTGAAGGCCGCATTCTCAGGAGGCAGCCCAGGCGTCAACCGCTTCAGCTCTTCGTCAGGCCCCCGCAGAAGATCGGGGATGTATTCAGCCGAAATATCGAATGGCAGTGAGACTCTGCGGACGCCTTCCTCCTTCGACGACTCGATCAATTCCGCCGGGAATCGTGTCTTGGCCAAGATGATCCAAACCGCGCCCATCGCCTGAGTGCCAGGACTGAGGTGAAAAGTCAGTTTGACCTCGTCGCCGTGTTTGGCCCGTATCTGCTCGAGCGATTTCACGACCGCTTTATAGATTTCGCCGAAATGGGTCGGCGAGGGCAGGGGAATTTGGCGCATCTCGATTTCACTCTCGGTCTGCCGCCGCAGCCATTTGATGTAATCGCTGCCTTTCTTCGCGGAATAGTTGTTCAACAGGGCTATCACGTCATATTTGGTTTCGGTTACCGCGGCGCAGATTGGGCCGGAACCGGCCTGGCTTTCACCCGCCGCCGCGTTCTGATCTGTGGCGCCTATCCAGGCTAGTAAGATTTTCATCCTCTCAATCTATAAGATCATTTGTGTTCGCACAAGAATATTTATTCAAAGTTGCGGTTCAGAGAATCGAAACTGCGAAAAAAGGATCAAATGCGGCGTTTTCGGGGTTGGCACGAGGCTTGAATATGTCCAGTTCGCCCAACACACAGAGCTGAGTCGGAACAGCCAGTAGAGGGCCTCTTTGAAAATAGACGCGATGAGCGTCTTTTCGGTAGCTGCAGCGACTGCGTGAGCTTAGTCCGGCTTTTCAAAGTCGAACGCATGGCCGTCCTCGGCCGTCAGATGTGGGGGACGGTTGAGACTGATCTGCGGTCTCAACCGTCGCTGAAGTGGCTGAAATAGCTATGCGCCTTCGCCCTGACTTTGAAGAGTCGGGCTAAGCTCAATCGCCGTCGGCGAAGCATAAGAAATGTTGTCGCATTTATTTTCAAAGACCGTATGCGCCAATTTCCGTCTTGCGTCGATATAGGAGGAACACCTTGAGCAAGAAAATCTTTCTGGATATCGAGACGTTGCCGCCCGTCGAATCATTTCGAGAGAAACTGGCGAGGGAAATATATGCGGAGCCTGGGCCTGACGAGCTTGGGCCTGATGAAGCGGAAACTGATGTGGAGGTCGAACGCCGATTTCGCGACCTCGCTTTGCGGGGCGAGTGGGGGCGTCTGTTATGCATTGGCCTCGTGGTTGAAGAGGACGGCGTCGTCAAACATTGCGGCGTGCTGGGGCGGGATCGCGAAACTCGGCAATTTCACATGGACGAAACGCGCACACTGAAATCCTTTTGGAAACTGCTCACCGGGTTTCGCGAGGGTCAGGATTTGTTCATCGGCCATAACCTGCTCGATTTTGATCTGCCCTTTCTTTACAAGCGGTCCTGTATCCACGGTATCAGGCCGAGCATAAACCTATCGTTCAGGCGGTTTCAGGCACATCCGGTTTTCGACACGATGTGGGAATGGACGAAATGGCGCAAGCTGATCTCACTGCATGAACTGACTCAGGCTTTGGGAATACCGTCTCCAAAAGAATCAGGCGTGGATGGTTTGGAGATCTACGACCTCTACCAACAGGGGCGGCATGAGGAGATCGCGGAATACTGCATGCGAGATGTGAAGTGTACGCGCGAGGTATTTTACCGGCTGCAATATGAAACGGCGCCACCGCTGACTTCATATGAAAGCCCGGCGGTCGAAAGCCCGATGGTTGAGATCGCTTCAACGCCGCCGGCTTCGCGAATCCTGGCGGACGTGTGAATTACGAGGTCGAAATGAATCACAAGCGAAGTAACGGATCGAAGCGTAATCGCTCAAAAAATTATTATGACCCGCTCAATCCGGCAGGCGCCGGAATAGGCCGGAGAAGCGCCCAGGCAGCTTACGCAACAAAGCGCCGAGGCGCGCGGCCATGGCCCGAGCGGCGGCTGGCCCGTCGTTTTTCTCAGGCTCTAGGGTCGCCTTCTTTGGTCGACTTACAACCGTCGAGTAATCAGCAGCCAAGCGTTATGTTTGAGAATACCGACAAAATCGATCTTGCCAAAGTAGAGAGGGTTCTCGCTCGCTCATTCGGCAAAGTTGAGTTGCTTGGCCAACTCAGATTTACGAGCGATGACTACCGGCGTGTAAGTCAGGCCGTCAAAGAGGCCTTGAATAAGAACCCGGAAAATCTCGAATGGATTCCCGATCGGGTATTTCTTACGCTGCTCGTCTTCTGCGCCCGCTATGAAGACACATACACATCAGGTTTTTGGCCCGTTTTTCTGGAACGTTTGGGATTGCGTAACGACGCCGGCGTCCAGAACGCATGCCGCAAACGATTCGATGAAGCGCGGAGCAAGTTGGAGCGTTTATACTTCCCAACCGAAGGGTACAAATACGTAACGCCGATTCTCTATCACGCCGTAATCCCGCAGGCCTGTGTGCCGGAAATGGCGCGCCTGCTGCATGAGATCGGCCAGGACTCCGGCTGGGACGCAGTCTCCGAAATGGAGATTGAAGAACTTGAACGCCAGCTTCCGATAGTTGCCCATAGGGCTCGCGCGACTAGATCGCTCAGCCGGTTCGTCAATACCGGTTATTCACGCCGGCTTGCCGCGCAGTTTGTACATGACTTATGCGAAGCCGCCCACCTGCGCCAACGCGGCGTTTTCCGTCTGCAGGACATCGAGAGTTTACTTGAAGACCATCCAGTGCAACGCGAAGTGTGGGACAAGTTGATGGGGATGGGCTCCGAACGGGATGGGGCCGCGACCATTCGCAAATCGCTGTTTGTCGCCCCGCGCTGGCAATGGGATATCAGATCGCGACAATTGCGGCTCTTCTTCCCCAGGCATAGTATCAGCGGAGGCCTACGACCGGCATCATTCGTGGTCGCAAAGGATCGATATCCCCTTGAGGTCGATCAGGAGGATGGATACTGGCAAATCGAACCGACATATTTTGCGGAAATGAGCGTTGTCGATCCTGGCGCCCAGAAAATTACGGTGGAACTGTGCGCAGAGAACGGCTCCGTCCTGCGGCGCTATGCGGCGAGCCGTTTAAATGAACGAGTCCTGTTCTTTAAGCTCGAAGCCTCGGGCACGGTCGCCACATTCGTCCCCTTCGAGAAGGGGCTGCCCGCCGGCGAATGGCTCGCGCTTATTCGCCGGAATCTTCGTCTGCGCGATGCGGTAGGAGAGGTCAAAGCGAACAGCGAATGGTACGCTCCGCGAGGATTTGAGGAATACCGGGCGCTGTCAGTCGTTCTTTCGCCTCCCGTGACTGTCTTCGCAGACAATGATTCGAAAGAGGAATTGGAACGGATTCCCGTCGCCGAAGAGTCTTCCAGATCGCTTCGGTTAGAAGGACAGATGTTGCTAGAGGCTGATGATCCCAGTGGCGCGGCCACTTTCACCGGCGCTGCGCCGGAGGTTTTCATTGCCGCCCAAATCTGGGAAGAGATCAAGAATCTTCAACTGCAATTTCGCGACCTGACGACGGTCAATGAGAGGGAAAGCGGCGCTCAGATTTACTCGATTCAGAGCCTAAGGAAGTCGCAGATCGCCATCTGGTCAGAATCAGAGCGGCAATTACAAATTCAACTTGATGTCCTCCTGCCGAAGGGCTCCACCGGGCGCTTTCGTCTCAAACTGCTTCGAGGTTTACAAAGCGCCCAATACCGGCCTCTGGAATTCAACCTAGTACCGGCGACGCGGGTCATGCCTTCTACGGAAGAGTTCGATCGTACTCTTTACACAGTTGAAGAGGCTCCGCAGGTTCAAATTGCCTGCCCGGCGGCGAGTGAGGCGACCAGCAAGACCGGCAATATTACTTCTGTCATGCCCGGGATCAACCGCATCGAATGGCCAGCTTTTGAAAATGACTTTGAGGCCACTCTACGCTTCGGCGATTTTCGCATGTCATTGCGGTGGCGTCCGCACATACTGCGGGCGGGCGTCCATCCCATAGGGGCTCCCACATCCTGGGAAGCGCAGCCTCTGGCGCTGGCGCTGGCGGATCTTTCTTTCAACCGCATCCTTGATGTCGAGGGCATGCCGGAAGCGCCTTACCAGGTTTATGCGGGCGATGTTCTTGTAACAAGTGGCCGATTTAACGCGCATGGGAGACTGCAACTCACGCTAGCTACTCTGACCGACTTTGTAAGGCGAAGCGCAGCGGGACACGCGCCTGTCAAAATCATTGTGAAGTTCGGTCAGCGCGTATACCAATTGCTGCCACTGGTTGTTTATAAGGGGTCTGCAGGTAGTTCTGAATTCATAGGCGGCGAACCGATTCGATACATGCGCGTTGGACAACAAGCGCTTCACCCCTATTACGGACCAGGCGTCCTTGAGGCCTTCGTTGAAATATCTGTCCTCGGAGAAACCATCAACGCCGCCAGATTCCATTTCGACCGGTACCCTGGAGTCAGCTTTTTCATCCCGGTCGCCAATCATCTGCCTGCTTATGGTTACAGGCGGGTAGGAGGGCAGTTATGAACGCGATCCAGATCACTGAAACGTTGCGAAGCAATTTCATTCGCTACCTGCTCACGACCTTCAATGTCGAACGAAGCGACGCGATTCTCGCTGACGCCATACGGCGCAATCTGGAATCGCCCGGGGCCCTGTTTCGCGGCCCTTTCCTGGAATTGAATCCGCCTTATAGCGCCGGTCGGTCTTTGCAGGAATTGGCCGATGAAGGTGTTGTGAACAAGGCCGTCTGCCAGCTTCAGGATCACATCAATCCGCCGCACGATCGCCCACTGCCGCCAGACCGCCTGTTGTACATGCACCAGGAGCAGGCCATCCGCAGTGTTCTCGGCAAACGGCGGAATGTTGTGGTTGCGTCAGGGACAGGCAGCGGAAAGACGGAATGTTTTTTGATCCCTATCCTGCATGACTTGCTGACGGATCGGGTTCCGGGCGTGCGCGCGCTGCTGATTTATCCGATGAACGCCCTCGTCAACGATCAGCTCCTTCGCCTGCGCAAGCTGCTTGCGGGAACACCCATCACGTTCGGCAGATATACGAGTGAACTCGAAGAAAGAGAGACGCAGGGCAAGGCCAAGAATCCCGACGCGCCTGACAACGAGGTGATCTCGCGTGAGAGGATCAGAGGAAATCCGGACAAGGGCATCTCGGCCCGCCCGCCTCATATTCTGATCACCAACTACGCCATGCTGGAATACCTGCTCTTGAGGCCGGAAGACTCGCCGATCTTCGATACGAGCAGATTGCGATTCCTGTGTCTCGACGAGGCTCACACTTATACGGGCGCGCAGGGCATTGAGGTGTCGATGCTGTTGCGTAGGCTCAAACAGCGGCTCGGCAAACGGCGCGGGGAAATTCAGTGCATCGCCACCAGCGCAACGTTGACGGAGAATGACCGTGGAGCGGCAGCCAGCTTCGCCTCCAGCCTCTTCGGCGAGGAATTCCTTGAAGAAGATGTGATTTTCGGAACGCCCCTGGATATCACAACAACTGGCGCCGCCACTGACCCGGCTCCGTCCGTCACGTCGTGGCTGCAAATCTCAGAAGCGCTGCGAGAGCGGCTGCGAGAGGCATTCGGCTCAGAGCAGCGGCGAAATCCGGAATTGATTGAAGAAGCCGCGCAGGAATTCCTCAGATGTGAGCTGGCGACCGCAGAACGAATCCATGCGGCCCGCGCGCAGGCGGAAGACGGCGACATCGGCAGGTTCCTCTGGGTGGCATTCCAACTGAATCCGCAGCTTGCACAGTTGCGCGCGATGATGCGCGAGACGCCGGTGGAATTGCGTATAGCGGGGCGTGAACTATTTGGTGCCGACGACGCTTTGAACGACGCTGAGGATGATTCTCAGCGCGCGGAAGCTGTTTGTCGGATTGTTGAGATCGGCGCGATGGCTCGTGAGTCCTCCGATTCCGTGCCGCTTCTGCCGGCGCGATATCACCTGTTCGCTCGCGCGCCTCAAGGCGCCTGGATCTGTCTCAATCCGAATTGCAAGAACCCGGAAGGCAATGGCTGGAGCCGTCTCTATCTAGAAAAACGCGAACATTGTCCCGATTGCAACGCGGCGGTTTATGAACTAACCGCCTGTCGTAATTGCGGTCAGCCATACGTCCGCGCGTTCAATCGTGACGGCGTCTTCGCCGCCGAGGGGAAGTTCGATCGTGACACGAGCGGTCAACGGTATTTCACCTGGAAACCTTTGACGGCCTCAGATGATGACGATGAACCCGCTGATTCTTCCGACGCATGTGATACCAAGCCTGTCGAAATTTGTTTGCGATGCCGCCGCCAGAGCGATGACTGTAAGTGCGTGAGTGGCGCCTGCCGCATTACTCTACATCAAATTCGAGACACGGCCGGAAATCTGAGAGAAACGCTTCCCTCATGCCCGCGATGCATGGCTCGCGCTGTTGCGGGGGGGGAGATCGTGACTTCCATCCGGGTGGGCAATAGTGCGCCTCTGTCTGTGCTAACAGAGGAGCTTTACAGGTTGTCTCCGCCGAGTCCCAAACCGGAAATCAGGGGTAAAAGTGGTGAGGGGAGGAAACTGCTGACTTTCGCTGACAGCCGGCAGGGGGCGGCGCGGCATGCGGCTTATTTGCAATCCACGGTTGAAAGCGCGCTTTATCGTCACCTGATGGCGCGAGCGGCGTCCGGTCTCAACTCGAAAGGACGCATCCCTGACGTAGAAGAGCTGGCGGAGGAGTGCGTCAGGCTTGCTGAAAGTTACGGATTGCATGGTTCCCGCGCGCAGTATGCGCCGGACGCCGAAAGGCGACGTCGCAAAGTCGATGCCGCTAAACGCATTATGGCGGAATTCTGTTCGCGCATGGATCCTCGCCATTCGCTGTTGGCGCTTGGACTGGTCGGTTGCGATGTTCATTTCCCGGCGGACGCGCTCCCTGACGAGGCACTCTGCTCCCGTTTCGGACTTGAGCCGAGGGCGATGATGACGATGATTCAGGCATTGCTGGACACTGTGCGACTGGACAAGGCCGTCACCATGCCGGACGGCGTCAGGGCTAATGATGAGGTTTTCGGCCTTTCCAAAGCAGAGATCTATTACCAACTGACTCGCCCGTCGACCGAAACGAAGGGCTCATATATCAAGGATTGGGTGAGTCCGAAAGATCAGTTCGCTAGGCGACAGAAAC
>Ga0126377_10002188_pt1 | contig 13340 bp, 11 predicted proteins | sample PanSoiMetPlot_22_FD_92647 | JGI IMG/M metagenome (GOLD analysis project Ga0126377, IMG submission 92647) | Tropical forest soil microbial communities from Panama - MetaG Plot_22 | ecosystem: Environmental > Terrestrial > Soil > Tropical forest > Bulk soil | place: Panama | collected 2016-02-17
CGTGACCCTGTCGACCAACCCGGCCGTCACCGCGACATCGCGGCGCGATCGCTTTCTCTATCGCCGGCTCAAGGACGATCCCGACAGCGGCCTGGTCATCGCGCCGTCGGCACCTAGCCCCAATTACAGCGGCCTGGTCGTTCCACTCGGGCGCGCGCTGCGCGACCCGGAGGGACGGTTCATCGGAATGTTGGCGGCAACCTTTCAGCCCGACCGCCTGCGCGGCTTCTATGAGGCGATCGACGTCGGGCCGCACGGTGTCATCCAGCTGCTGCACCCAGACGGCTACGTGCTGTTTCGCCAGCCCCTGGCTGGGCGCACGGCAGGCGAGCCGCTGGCCGACAACGTGATCCTGAACGCATGGCGGGAGGGTGCCGTCCGCGGCTCGCTGCAGGCGCCGATCGAGGCCGGCGGCGAAACCTATCTCACCGCTTGGCGCACGCTCGCGCAGCCCGCGCTGCTGGTTGCGGTGTCGATCGCGCAACGCGACGCACTCGCCTCCTGGCGTACCGACCTCTTCGTCGGACTCGCCCAGGTGGCCGGAATGGCGCTGATGCTCGCCATCGCCGGATTGTGGATCACCGCATCGAGCCGGGCACACGCCCGCATCGTCGGGGAGCGCGATCAGGCCGACGCCGCCCTGCGCACCAGCCAATCGCAATTTCAGGCGATCATGGATCACACACCTGTTCTGGTCTTCGTCAAGGATGTCGAGGGACGCTACCTGTTCGTCAATCGCGCCGCCGAACGGTGGACCGGCGCCATGCGGCGGCCCGCGATCGGCATGAGCACGCGGGACGTGATGTCCAAGGAAGGCGCCGACGACGTGGAAAAGGCCGATCGCAAGGTGCTCGCAACCAAGACCCCGCTGCAGCGGGAGCTCACGGTCGAGACGCCGACCGGCTGCCGCACAATGTTGAGCGTCAAATTTCCGCTGATCGACGACGCCGGCGAGGTGTCCGCGATCGGCACCATCGTCACCGACATCACGGACCAGAAGCACGCCGAGGACCGGTTGGCGCAGGCCCAGCGCATGGAGGCGGTCGGTCAGCTGACCGGCGGCGTCGCCCACGACTTCAACAACATGTTGACCGCGATCCTGCTCAATGCCGACGTTCTCGCCAGCCAAATCCAGAACGACAGCCTGCGTGAGCTCGCCGTCGCCCTGCGCCATGCGGCCGAGCACGGCGCCGATCTCACGCGCCGCCTGCTCGCCTTCGGCCGGCGCCAGACGCTCGAGCCGCAACCGACCGATATCAACGAGCTGCTGCGCGACATGGAGCCGCTGATGCAGCGGACGCTGGGCGAGCACATCGAGACCGCATTCCTGCGTGGCAACGATCTCTGGCCAGCGACGGTCGACCGATCGCAACTGGAGAACGCGGTGCTCAATCTCGCGGTCAACGCCCGCGATGCCATGCCCGACCGCGGGCGGCTCACCATCGAGACCGCCAACGCGGAGCTCGACGAGGAGTTCGCCTCCGACAATCCCGATGTGAAGGCCGGGTCCTACGTGATGATCGCGGTCGGCGATACCGGCGCCGGCATGCCACCCAACGTATTGGCTCACGCCTTCGAGCCCTTCTTCACCACCAAGGAGGTCGGCAAGGGAACCGGCCTCGGGCTCAGCATGGTCTATGGCTTCGTCAAGCAGTCGGAGGGCCATGTCCGCATCTATTCCGAGGTCGGCGTGGGCACGGTCGTGCGCATCTACCTGCCGCGGTCGAAGGAGCACGCGGCTGCCATCCACGCCCCCATCGCAGCGCCGGCCGAGCTGCCAACCGGAACCGAAACGATCCTGTTGGTCGAGGACGATACATTGGTGCGCACCTATGCCGCTGCCCAGCTCGGCTCGCTCGGCTACCGAGTGGTGACGGCCGAGGATGCACAGCGCGCCATCGAAGCGGTCGAGCACGGTTGCGTCCCCGATCTCTTGTTCACGGACATGATCATGCCCGGCGGCATGAACGGTCACGATCTGGCCGAGCACCTGCGCCGGCGCCAGCCGGGGCTGAAGGTGCTCTATACGTCGGGATACGCGCATGGCGCGACCGACGGCCAGCCGGACAGCACCGGCACGGTTCGGCATCTCCTCGGCAAGCCCTATCGACGGCGCGGCCTCGCGACCAAGGTGCGTGAGGTGCTGGACGAGCATGCCGTTGTTGCCGCGTGAGCGGGATCGATCGCGGCGCGTAATCGAGGATGCATCACTGAGATCCCCGGCCTTGCCTCGCAAGGCCGGGGGGCATTGGCAGCAGGATCACTCGCTGTCGTCGTCGCAGACGTAGACTTTCGCGGGGCCGAGTCGCGTGTCAATCCACCGCCAGCAACTCGAGGCTACCACGCCGCCGAAGTACACCCCGCCACGATGCCAACGGGCGTACCGGTGGTGGTGATGGTGACCATGGTGGTGGTGGTGCGCGTGATGTCGGTGGTGGCCGTGGTGATGGCCATGATGCTTGCCGGGACGGGCGAGAGCGTTGCCGGTGGTAGCAAGCGACACCGCTGCGAGCGCAACGGCCGTGAGCGCAACGGTGCAGATCTTCCTGGAGGTCGTCATCATTGTAGTTTTCCTTCTCTGGGTTCTCGGGCGACCATCGCCCTGGATGCACCGACCCTAGGGAGGCCGCCACCTCGCCGATGTGCCGGCAATCACAAAAATCCGCTTTGCAGGCACCGCGGCAGCCGAGCCCACCGCCCTGCAACCGCCTGGTGGCGCCTTTCATCCTGCCGGGCATGCGCTATTCTCGGCCGCCGAACTTGAATCGCTTCACGGATGGCTCGAGGTGCAATGACGAAATCGGTCCTGCCACCACCGGACAACCTGCTGGCCGCGCTGCCGGCGGAACTGGCGCGCGGCCTATTCGCCAAGGCGCGGACCATGTCGCTCGCGGTCGATCAGATGCTGTTCCTCGTCGGCGATGCCGGGGACGGCTGTTACCGGGTCGAGGACGGCCTGCTCAAGGCCAGCATCGTTGCACCGGCCGGCGGCGAGCGCATCCTTGCGATCCTTGGGCCCGGCGCGCTCGTCGGCGAGCTCGCGATGATCGACGGGGCGCCGCGCTCGGCGTCGGTGTCCGCGCTGCGGGAGTCCAAGCTGAGCTTCGTCAGCCGCGCCGCCTTCGATGCCTTCGGCCAGAGCAATCCCGACCTTTATCGCCACGTGATGACCTTGCTGGCGCGGCGGCTGCGCGACACCAACGGAGCGCTTGCAGCCACGAGCTTCCTCTCGCTGCAGGGCCGCGTGGCGCGCGCGCTGCTCAGCCTGGCCGAGGCTTTCGGCCACGACGTCGGCGGTGGCCGCATTCTGGTGCGGCAGAAGGTGACGCAAAGCGACCTCGCGGCGATGGCCGGCATCGCGCGGGAAAATGTCAGCCGCATCCTGAAGGAGTGGACCACCCGCAAGCTGGTGAGCCGCCTCGCCGGCTACTATTGCTTGGAGAACAAGGCCGCGATCGAGCGCGAAGTGAAGATGTGAGCGACACGCGGACTACTGCTCCTGCTCGATCCCCGCCTTCTCCCGCACGCCTTTCCATTTTGCGATCTCGCCCGCGATGTGGGTCTTGAGCTCGTCGGGCGTGGAGCTGCGGGCGCGCGCGCCGGTATTGGCAATCTGCTGCCCGACGCTGTCGCGCGCCAGCAGCTCCTGCATCGCCTTGCTGGTGCGCTGCACGATCGGGTCCGGCGTGCCGGCCGGGAAGGCGACGCCGTACCAGCTGGTCACCACATAGCCGGGCATGCCCGACTCCAGGAAGGTTGGGACCTCCGGCAGAACCGGGTTCCGGTCCGGCGACGTGACGGCAATGGCCTTGAGATCACCGGCTTGAATCTGGCCGCGGACGGTCTGCACCAGCTCGAACAGGAGCTCCACGTCCTTCGCACGCAAGCCGGTCACCGCCGCCGGCGTGGTGCGATAGGGAATGTGCGTGATGGCGAGGCCCGCCGTCTGCTTCATCAGCTCGCCAGCGAATTGTTGCGTGGTGCCGATGCCGGCGCTGCCGAAGTTGAACTTGCCGGGATTGGCGCGCACGGCGGCTAGCACGCCCGCGACGTCCTTGGCCGGGAAGTCCGGCGCCGTCACCAGCACCAGGCCGGCGGTTGCGACCTGCGACACCATCTGGAAGTCGGCTAACGGATCGTAGCGCAGCGTCTTGTACATCACCGCCGAGATCGCATGCGAATTGCTCATCATCAGCGCGGTGTAGCCGTCCTTCGGCGACTTCGCGACGGCGTCGGCCGCCGCGGTGCCGCCGGCGCCCTGCCGGTTTTCGACCACGACCGGCTGGCCGAGCATCTCCGTCAGCGATTGCGCGACGATCCGCGCGGCGATGTCGGTGCCGCCGCCGGCTCCGGCGCCGACCACCAGCCGAATCGGGCGCGAGGGCCAAATCTCTTGTGCAGGCGCGAGGCCGATACTGGCGCCGACCATCGCAATCGCCACACAAGCCACGGGGATGTCGACGCGGATCTTCATGCGAGAGCTCCGATTCGCCATACGAAACGTTTTGCCGTTGCACTATGTGTAGCACCAACCGACGAAGCCGCCGAGGGCTCCTCGACGGTTTCAAGTCTGGAAACATCGTTGGGTCGGCGACGGCCGCGGGTTATTGGTCGTCATCCTCCTCGTCGTCATCCTCCTCGTCGTCATCCTCGTCATCGTCATCATCATCATCGTCGTCATCGTTCCCCGGCGCCTGCTGGCTCGTGGACGGTGCCGTCGCGACTGGCGCGGTGGTGGCGGGCTGAGTGGCGCCAACCTTCGCCGACAGCGGCGCCTTCTCCCCGCCTCCGGCCAAGGCATCGCCCGACCAGCCCGGCGTGCCCACGCTCAGCGCCAGAGCGGCAACCGACGCGGTGAGGATGGATTTCAAGGTCATGTTCGTCTCCCATCTGCTTTCGCCAGGCGACCCGATCGCCGCCCATGGCCCATGCATGGGACATTGGCGGCGGCAGCGACGGCTCGCCGTGACGGCCATCACGAAATGCCGCTTTTCAGCCTGAACGGCGCGGGCGGATGCACCGGCCTCGCGGCCGCGAGAGCTTCGAAGTGCGAAACGTCACAGCAGCGGCGGCCTCGCGCGGGCCAGGCCGCCTCGCGCTGTGCGCGGGATCACATGGGGTCGCGCGGTGGTGGTCCTAGCTTCCAACCATCGTCGGGCGATGGTCGTCCACGACAGACAGGAGAAGGGAACAGAAAATGACCACTACCAAGAAGATCCTCACTGTTGCGATCGCGGCCGTGGCGCTCCCGACGGCTTCGCTCGCCTCGACCGGCAACGCCTTCGCCAAGGGCGGTGGCCATCATCACCACCACTTCTTCCGCACCGGCGTGATCTTTGCCACCCCGGTCTATGCCACCTGCTGGAAGTGGGTCTTCATCCGCGACTACTGGAAGAAGATCTACGTCTGCGGCTACTGATCGAAAGATCGGTCTTCGACGAAAGCCCCGGCCTCGCCCCTGCGAGGCCGGGGTTCTCGCGCTTGCAAATGCTGCCGAAGGTGCTGTGGAAAACATGGACAGCGGGCATATCGACCGCGGAATTCGGCGCGCGGCTTGCCGCATCCTCCGCCTTGATCTATTGCTGTCGATGCCTGCAGCGATGGTCATCCATCACGTCGGTTCGGCGGCCGCGCGCGGCACGTCGATGTGCAGTGGTTCCCGAGCTGGATACGGCCGGGAGATAGGCCCCTGGTGCGGAGATCCAGCAATCGCCCGCGAAATGTGGAACTGCTGCAGGTGCTAGAAGGGTCGCTCAGGTCGCACTGGCGGCCCTTCTTCCTTTCCAGCGCCGCGATGAGAAATCGGACCGAAAATCGGTCGCGACGAATGGAGCCCACTAACGTCGCGTGCGCTCCGCCCGCCCCGTGGTCTCCGATCTCTCGCCGCCCGGGCCATACTGCAAGTACCAAGGATTCTGCACGCAGTAGCCGCCGGAGCCGGGCGTCGCCGTCATCCTGCATTGCTCGTACGAGGTGAAGGTGCAGGTGCTGGCGCCATCCCTGCCGCTGTATTGCACGCACCAGGGCCGGTAGATTTCCGCAGATGTCGGACGCGCATCAATCGCGGCGAGGGAGCACAAGGAGAGTCCAACTGCTACGGCATGGATCGTCTTCATGGCGAGCCTCTAGATTTCAAGCGTTGCACCGACGGATGGCGCCTGCGCATCATTGCCCGATCCCGCTCAGACCTCGAAACGCGGGCTGTGATATCGGCCCGTTGATCGTGGGCGCCTGCGCCGGCGCCGCAAGCGGCGCCGGAATGCGATTTCTATAAACGGGCACCTGCGGAGCTCCCGCGCCCAAGAGGACGGTTGGATCGCGAATGACACGGTTAGATCCTTGTGCGGCCTTGCGGGCGAAGGCCGACGTCGTTCCGAGGACGCAGGCGAGAGCCAAGATCACTGCAAAGAGACGTCGCATGGCCACACCTCTTTCTCAGCCCACCGCTTTCGTGCCCGCCACGTAATATTGGCCTCCCGCCGTGCCAAGATGCGGTCACCTTGTCGTGAGCCGCGTGGAGCAGGTACGCCGTCGGATCATTGAACGTGCCGTCTTGGCGGAAGGGGTGGGATTCGAACCCACGAGGGGCTTGCACCCCTGGCGGTTTTCAAGACCGCTGCCTTAAACCACTCGGCCACCCTTCCAAGTCTGAGATTTCAATGGCTTGGCTATCCAAATACTCGGTCCTGCTACCAATTTGCTACCATCTCTTCGTAGCTGCCATTCGTCCGTTGTAGCGAACAAATGATAACTGCGCCCTACTGTTTTCGCCGGTCGATAGCTGATCGAAGAATGCCGTCGGTCTGGGCCCGCAGCTTCAGCCTGCATGTTCGGCAGCACATGGCGATAAAGATCGAGCGTAATCCCGATTGTGCTTTGCCCTGGCCGCTCGCTGACAATGCCCTACGGAGTCGTCCGCGCCGCCAAGTCTTGCCAGAAACGCGGGAAAGGCGCAAAAATTTGTTCGGGTTCGGGTTCATATAGGGAATCCCGGCTCAGATCACACGAAAGGGCCAACGATGACCGCCTTCCCATTGCCCACCGCAGCGGCAGTCCGGGGGATATTCATTATGGCGGCTATCATGCTGAGCTCAGCAACAGTTGCGGGGGCGGAGTTGAACGTTTTGATGTCGGGCGGATTCGGTGGCGCATACGAAAAGCTGTTGCCGGAGTTCGAGCGGACGAGTGGCGTCAAGGTCACGACCCGCTCGGGCGCGTCGCAAGGGAGCGGACCGCAAACAATCGCCGCTCAGCTCGCACGCGGTGTACCCGCCGACGTGGTGATCCTTTCCAGGGAAGGTCTCACCGACCTGATCGCCGCCAACAAAATCACCGGGGGAACCGACGTGAACCTTGCACAAGTACCCCTTGGCATAGGCGTGCGTGCGAAGGCACCGAAGCCCGATGTGAGCACCGTAGAGGCCTTCAGGCAAACCATGATGAAGGCCAAAAAGATCGCAATCCCCGGAAGCACCAGCGGCATCTGGCTCAAGAACGATCTTTTTCCGCGGCTTGGCATCGCCGACAAGATCAGCGTCGAGATGAAGCCACGTGGCACGGATGTGACCAATATGGTCGCCGCCGGAGAGGCCGACATCGCAGTGCTACCGGTTAGTGAAATCCTGGTGGCGGCAGGCGTCGATTATGCCGGCAGCCTCCCATCAGAGCTTCAGCTAGTTCAGGTCTTTGCAGCCGCGGTCGTGGCCGGCTCGAAGGAGATCGAGGCTTCCAAACGACTGATCGAATTCCTCGCCTCACCGCGCGCCTCCGAGGCGATCAAGAGCAGCGGAATGGAACCGCTCGCAACCTCAAGGTAGGGTGGCGTTGACGCCGGCTCTTGCGAGCAAGGCAGACGCATCATATCACAATGATTGCAAGCGGTTCCGCGCTCGTTTACAGGGCCCTTGCCCCCTCGCCCGCCCTCGGGTAGCCCCTCCCCCATGAACGACCGGAATCCGGCGGCGGACGTGTCGCGCGCGCCCAAACTCAGCTTCGTCTCGCTCGGCTGCCCCAAGGCGCTGGTCGACAGCGAGCGCATCATCACGCGCCTGCGCGCGGAAGGCTACGAACTGTCGCGCGGCCACGAAGGCGCCGACCTCGTCGTGGTCAACACCTGCGGCTTTCTCGACAGCGCGCAGGCGGAGTCGCTCGCCGCCATCGGCAAGGCGCTCAACGAGAACGGCAAGGTGATCGTCACGGGATGCATGGGCGCGGAACCCGAGAAGATCACCGCAGCCTATCCGGCCGTGCTCGCGGTGACCGGCCCGCAGCAATACGAGAGCGTGGTGGCGGCAGTGCATCGCGCGGTGCCGCCGCAGCACGATCCGTTCCTCGATCTCTTGCCGCCCGAAGGCATCAAGCTCACGCCGCGTCATTATGCGTATCTGAAGATTTCCGAGGGCTGCAACAACCGCTGCAGTTTCTGCATCATCCCGAAATTGCGCGGCGACCTCGTCTCGCGGCCGGCCGCCGACGTGCTGCGTGAGGCCGAGCGCCTGGTCGCCGCCGGGGTGAAGGAGCTCCTGGTCATTTCACAAGACACATCGGCTTACGGCGTCGATGTGAAATATGCCGCGAGCACATGGAAGGGCCGCGAGGTACGCGCCAAGTTCCTCGATCTCGCCCAAGCGCTCGGCGAGCTCGGCGTCTGGGTGCGGCTGCACTACGTCTATCCCTATCCGCACGTGGACGAGGTGATCCCGCTGATGGCGGAGGGAAAGCTGCTGCCCTATCTCGACATCCCGTTCCAGCACGCCAGTCCGGACGTGCTGCGGCGGATGAAGCGGCCGGCGGCGCAGGAGAAGACGCTCGAGCGCATCGCCCGCTGGCGCGGCATCTGCCCCGAGCTGACCATCCGCTCGACCTTCATTGTCGGCTTTCCCGGCGAGACCGACGCGGATTTCGACCTGCTGCTGGACTGGCTCGACGCCGCGGAAATCGACCGTGTCGGCTGCTTCCGCTACGAGCCGGTCAAGGGCGCCGTCGCCAATGATCTCGCTGCGCCGGTGCCCGACGAGGTGAAGGAGGAGCGCTGGCATCGCTTCATGCAGCGCCAGCAGGCGATCTCGACCCGCCGCCTCGCCCGGAAGGTCGGCGGCCGCCAGCAGGTGATCATCGATGAGGTGGGGCCGACCGTCGCCAAGGGCCGCAGCCGCGGCGACGCGCCGGAGATCGACGGCGCGGTCTATGTCGCCAGCCGCCGTCCGCTACGCGTGGGCGAGATCGCCACCGTGAAGATCGAGCGAGCTGACGAATACGACCTGCACGGCACTGCGGTGGGGTTTTGATCAGAGGGCGCCGACGACCCTCACCACCGCCCGCGTCAACCGCGCCAGCTCTTCCTCCGCGATCGTAAAGGCCGGCGTAAGGTAGACGACCGAGCCGAGCGGGCGGATGACCACGCCCTCCTCCACGAAGCGCGCACGCAAAGCGTCGAGATCGTCGATGCGGTCGAGTTCGACCACGCCGATCGCACCCATCACCCGCACATCCTTGACGCCGGGCAGCCCGCGGCAGCGCGCGAGGCCGCGCTCGAGCGCGCGGGCGATGTTGGCGACCTGCTGCAGCCGCGGCTCCCACTCGAACAGATCGAGCGAGGCATTGGCGGCGGCGCAGGCGAGTGCGTTCGCCATATAGGTCGGACCGTGCATCAGCGCGTGCGTCGGGTCATCCGACCAGAACGCGTCGAAGACCTTCTGCCGCGCGATGGTGGCGGCGAGCGGCAGGGTCCCGCCGGTCAGCGCCTTCGACAACGTGATGATGTCGGGCGCGATGCCGGCCGCCTCGCAGGCGAACAGGGTGCCGGTGCGGCCAAAGCCGGTGAAGATCTCGTCGAAGATCAGCAACAGCTCGTAGCGGTCGGCCGCCGCCCGCAACCGCCGCAGCACCTGTGCGTCGTGGAAACGCATGCCGCCCGCGCCCTGCACCAGCGGCTCGACGATGATGCCGGCAAGCTCGTCGGCATGGCGTTCGAGGAAGCGCGCCAACGCGTCGGCCGTTGCGTCGGTCTGCGGCAGGTCGAGTACGTGATGCTCTGGCAACAGCCCCCGGAACAGCGCATGCATGCCGGCCTCGGGATCGCACACCGCCATCGCGCTGGTGGTGTCGCCGTGATAGGCGCCGGTGAAGGCGAGGAACTTCTTGCGCGTGCGCACGCCGCGGTTCAGCCAGAACTGCACCCCCATCTTCATAGCGACCTCGACCGAGACCGAGCCCGACTCGGAGAAGAATACGCGGCTGAGGTCGCCCGGCATCAGCGCCGCCAGCCGGCGCGCGAGCGTGAAGCCCTGCTCGTGGGCGAGCCCGCCGAACATCACATGCGGCATCAGCGCGAGTTGCCGCTCCACCGCGGCGCGGATGTGGGGGTGGTTGTAGCCATGGCAGGCGGTCCACCACGAGGCGATGCCATCGATGAGCTCGCGGCCATCGGCGAGCACGATGCGGCAGCCCTGTGTGCGGGCGACTGGCAGCGCCGCGCGCACGGTCTTCATCTGCGCATAGGGTCGCCAGACGTGGTCGTGCCCGGCCTCGTACCAGGCCGGTGGGCCTGTCCGGGTTCCTGTCTTGCTGCCTTCCATGCCGGACATTATCACTGCTTCCATTCGACCTGCATTGCCGCCATCCTGCCCGGCGGGAGGCTAACCCGAGGCCAGCGCGCGGATGCGTTCACTCGATGAATTCGCGAAGGAGAAGCTCGCCGAGCTCGAACGCGGCAGTCTACGCCGCACGCTCGTCGACACCACCCGGGTGACCGGGATCTGGACGCTGCGCAACGGCCGTCGGCTGCTCTCCTTCTCCTGCAACGATTACCTCAACCTGACCCACCACCCCGCCGTCAAGGACGCCGCGATCGAGGCCCTGCGCAGCTACGGCGTCGGCGCCGGCGCCTCCCGCTACGTCACCGGCAACCACCCGCTTTATGCGGCGCTCGAGGCGCGGCTCGCCCGCCTGAAGCAGACCGACGCCTGCTGCATCTTCGGCTCGGGCTATCTCGCCAATCTCGGCATCATCCCGGCGCTGGTCGGTTCCGACGACCTGGTCCTGATCGATGAGCTCGCCCATGCCTGCCTGTGGGCGGGTGCTCGGCTCTCGCGCGCGACCGTGGTGCCCTTCCGCCATTCCGACGTCGGCCACCTGGAGGTGCTGCTGGCGGAGCTGCGCGAGCGGCACCCGCATGTCCTGATCGCCACCGATGGCGTGTTTTCCATGGACGGCGACATCGCCCCCCTGCACGCGCTCGCGGCCTTGGCGGAGCACCACGACGCCTGGCTGATGTCGGACGATGCCCATGGCCTCGGCGTGGTCGGCGGCGGCCGCGGCTCGAGCTTCGTGCGGGCGACCAGGGCCGACGTGCCGCTGCAGATGGGAACCCTCTCCAAGGCGCTCGGCGCCTATGGCGGTTACCTCTGCGCCTCGCCCGCGACTGTGGACCTGATCCGCAACCGCGCGCGCACGGCGATCTACACCACCGCCCTGCCGCCCGCGATCGTGGCGGCCGCGATCGCGGCGCTCGACCTGATCGAGCGGGAGCCCGCCTACGCGGCGCTGCCGCTCGCCAAGGCGCAGGCTTTTGCGCGCGCCGCCGGCTTGCCGGAGCCGGCGAGCCCCATCATCCCCATCGTTGTCGGCGAAGCCGCGGCGGCGCTGGCGGCCTCGGCGCTGCTCGAGGAGCACGGCTTCCTCGTGACCGCCATCCGGCCACCGACCGTGCCGGCGCAAACCGCACGCCTGCGCCTGACCTTCACCGCACAGCATCCCGACGACGAGATCGAACGGCTGGCCGCGCTGGTGCGAACGCAGGTCCTCGCGTCCGTGGCCGAAAGCGCCGCCGCCGCACAATGAGCACGGTCTTCATCACCGCGACCGGCACCGACATCGGCAAGACCTTCGTCACCGCGGGGTTGATCCGGCACATTCGCGCCGCCGGCGGCACCGCCGACGCGCTCAAGCCGGTGGTCAGCGGGTTCGACCCGGACGCGTGGCAGGAAAGCGATCCGGCGCTCCTCCTGGCGGCGCTCGGCCGCCGGCTCACGCTGGACGAGCTCGATCGCATCTCGCCCTGGCGGTTCAGGGCGCCGCTCTCGCCGCACATGGCGGCGCGGCAGGAGGGCCGCGCCATCGCGTTCCCCGAGGTGGTCGAATTCTGCCGACGCACTATAGCAGCGCGCCGCGGCACTCTTCTCATCGAAGGAATCGGCGGCATCATGGTGCCGCTCGACGATCGCCGCACCGTGCTCGACTGGATGTCGACGCTGCGCATCCCGATCGTCCTGGTGGCGGGCAGCTATGTCGGCACCATGAGCCACACCCTGACCTCGCTCGAGGTGCTGGTGCGGCGCAATCTCAATGTGGCGGCAGTCGTGATCAGCGAAAGCGAGGGCAGCGCCGCCTCGCTCGACGATACCGTGGCAACGCTCCAGCGCTTTGCGAATTCGATCGACGTCGTGGGCATCCCCCGGCTGGCGCCCGGCGCCACCGACGATGCCGCCTTCGGGAGGATCGCGGCGCTATTGTAGGACGCCGCGATCCGCGATGTTGATCATGGAACCAGGATGCTCGACCCAGTGGTGCCACGGCTTTCGAGGTCGCGGTGCGCCTTCTGTGCGTCTTTCAGAGGATACTTCTGATTTACCGGAATCTTCACGGCGCCACTCGACACCACCTCGAACAGATCGTCGGCGGTCTTGAGCAGGTCCTCGCGCTTGGCGACGTAGTTGTTGAGCGTCGGACGCGTGGCGAACAGCGAGCCCTTGGTCTGCAGGATGTTGATGTTGAAGGCATCGACTTGGCCCGAGGCGCTGCCGAAGCTCACGAACATGCCGAGCGGCTTGATGCAATCGAGCGAGGCCGGGAAGGTCGCCTTGCCGACGCCGTCATAGACCACCTCACACAGCTTGCCGCCTGTGATCTCCTTGACCTTGGCGACGAAATCCTCATCGCGATAGAGGATGGTGTGGTGGGCGCCGTTCTTCTTGGCGAGTTCGGCCTTGTCCTTGGAGCCGACCGTGCCGATGACGTTGGCGCCGAGATGGTTGGCCCACTGGCAGGCGATCAGCCCGACGCCGCCGGCGGCAGCATGAATGAGCACGTTGTCGCCCTTCTGCACCTTGTAGGTCCGCCGCAGCAGGTATTGCGCGGTCATGCCCTTGAGCATCATGGCGGCGGCCTGCTCGTAGCTGATCTTCTCAGGTAGCTTCACCGCCCGGTCGGCCGGCAGTAGGCGCTCTGCCGCATAGGCCCCGAGCGCCGAGGTATAGCCGACACGGTCGCCGACCTTGAGATCGGTCACGCCCGGCCCGACCGCGATGATCTCACCCGCGCCCTCGTTGCCGGACACAAAC
>Ga0126377_10002189_pt1 | contig 13324 bp, 11 predicted proteins | sample PanSoiMetPlot_22_FD_92647 | JGI IMG/M metagenome (GOLD analysis project Ga0126377, IMG submission 92647) | Tropical forest soil microbial communities from Panama - MetaG Plot_22 | ecosystem: Environmental > Terrestrial > Soil > Tropical forest > Bulk soil | place: Panama | collected 2016-02-17
CAGCATGAACTGGCTGTGCTCGGGGCGGCTGATGAAGGGGTTGATGATGCCGGCCTGCAGCGCGTAGCCGAACACGAACAGTACCGCCGCGATCGGCACCAGCATGACCAGCGGATCGAGCTTGAATGCGGCAAACAGCGTGATCGCGAGATACATCGCGATCGTCATCATCTCGCCATGGGCGAAGTTGACGACGCGGATGACCCCGAAGATGACCGACAGCCCGAGCGCCATCAGCCCATAAACGAGGCCGGTCAACAGGCCGCTGACCGCAACGTTCAGGTAGATCTCTGCGGGCACCGAATCGGGTCCTGCCTCACAAAGGGCGTTTCACGCCCGTCTCGACATGCAAGAGCAATGCTTCGGCCGCTCGTAACGGCCGGAGCGAGATCAGCATAGATGTGACTCAGCCGCGCTTGTCGTACGGCGCCATCGGGACTTCGGGCTTCGCGTTGGAAGCGGTCTTGGGCGCCACCGTCACGAGCTTGCCGCCGCGATTCTGGATCCCCGAGTTCTTCAGCTTGTCGTTCTGGCCCTTGGCGTCGAACTGGATGCCGGGGCCGGTGCTGACGTTGTCGGTGATGTTGGTGGTGCGGATGGCGTCGGCGAGCGCCTTCGGATCGGTCGAGCGCGCCCGCTTGTAGGCATCGGCCGCCACCATCAGCGCCTCGAAGGTGTAGACGTGGTTGGTGTTCATGTTGATGCCGGGATGGGCCTTTTCCAGAGCAGCCTCGAGCTGCTTGGCCACCTTCTTGTTCGGGTCGTACCACGGCACGAAACTCAACGGGCCGTCGGAGAGCTTGCCGAGGGTCTTGAGATACTGCTCCTCGTACCAGCCCGGGCCCATGCTGAGCACCGCCATCGGCGTCCAGCGCTGCTTGACCAGCTCGCGGGTGATCAGAATCGCGTCGTTGAGGCGGCTGACCATGAGCAGGGCCTCGGCGCCGGTTGCCTTGGCCTTGGCCACCTCGACCGACAGATCGCGGGCGGTCGGATCATAGGAGATCGTTTCGACGATCTGGTAGGGCATGTTGAACTTCGACACCTCGCCCGGGGTGCTCTTCGACATTGCGGTGCCGAAGGTGTCGTTCACGTGCATGAATACCACCGACTTCGGCGCCTTGCCCGTCGCCTCGAAAATCTCTTTCTGGTTGGTCATGGCATCGGCGCTGATCATCGGCGCGGTCGGGAAGTTGCGAAACACGAACTTGTAGCCCTGCTCGGTGATCGGCGGCGCCGCCGCGATGTTGATGACGAGCGGAATGCCCTTCTGCTCCGCCACCTGGCCGATCGCCGTGGTCTGGCCGGAATCGAAGGCGCCGACCAGAAGCTGGGCGCCGTCGTTGATCAGCTTCTCCGCTCGCGCCCGTGCCACCTCGACGTTGGTCTCGGTGTCGGCATTCATGATCGCGAGCTCGGGCAGGCCGAGATCCTTGAAGATCGCATTGGCGAGATCGGCGCCGCGCTTGCAGTCCTGGCCGATGCTGGCCTGCGCGCCGGACGTGGGCAGCAGCACGCCGACCTTGAGCGGACCGCCTTGCGCGCGCACGATGTTGAACGGCGCGGTGCCTGCGAGCAGGGCTGCGGCGCCCGCGCCGGCGGCGAAGCTGCGGCGGCTGACGCCCGCGCGCGCGGACGCGGTTGACGGTCTGCGGATCATGTGGAGTCCTCCCAAGAGACGGTGATTGGCGGTCGCGTGTTTGGTTTGAGGTAATACGACTATTGTTCAATCCAAGATGCAATGGGCCCATTCCCGGGCCCTTCGTCGCGGGGTTGCCGGTGTGGCATTCCGCCCCGGCATGCTCCTGGTTTTGGTCTACGGCTTGATTAATTGTTGACCGGGACAATAGATGTCGTCAACAACAATATGCCCCGCTATGATGCGGCGTTTGTGCCGCGACCGGAAAACAAAAAGCCGAGCAAGAAGCAGGGAGCGACGGCCAAAGGGAGCGAGGAAGATGTCGGATCGACGGCTCGCGCAGAAAGGTGCCCGGCCGGCCGCCTTGCCGGTGGGTAAGGTCCCCGCAGCGCCGGCAAAGCGCCGCACCGCGCTCGACATCGACGCGCTGCACGGGCACTTCGGCTATTTCATCAGGCGCCTGCAGGTCTGGGTATTCCAGGACTTCATCCGCACGCTGGCGCCGATCGATATCCGGCCGGCGCAATATTCGGTGCTGATCGTGATCGCGGCCAATCCCGGCCTCTCGCAGTCGGATCTCGCCGACACGTTGGGAATCGAGCGGGCGCGGCTCGTGCGCCTTTTGGACAAGCTGGAAAAGCGCGGCCTTACGCAACGGCTGGCGTCGCGCACCGACCGGCGCTCGCATGCGCTGAAGCTCACGGCCGACGGCCAGAAGACGCTGAAACGCGCGAAGGCGCTCGCGGCCGAGCATGAAGCGCGCATCATCGCAAAAATCGGGACCGAGCAGCGCAAGTCGCTGATCGACGCGCTCGGGCACCTCCAATCGTGACGATGCCGGCGTTGCGCCGCCAGCATTGCGTTACACTGCTGCGATACGATAGCTGGTACATAACCACAGCCATCGCGGACCTTGCGGTGAGGAGGCGTCCATGAACGACAAACCCATCCTGGTGGAAAAATGCGCGGGCTATCGGGTCATCACGCTCAACCGTCCGCAGCGTCTCAACGCCTTCAACGAGGCGATGCATCAGGCGCTCAAGGCCGCGCTGGCCGAGGCCGAGGCGGACGCCGACTGCCGCGCACTGCTGCTGACCGGCGCCGGGCGCGCGTTCTGCGCCGGCCAGGATCTCAACGACCGGCTGGCCAAGCCAGGCGAGACCGCGGTGCTGGGATCATCGCTGGAGGCCTATTACAATCCGCTGGTGCGCAAGCTGCGAGCGCTCCCCTTCCCCGTGGTCGCCGCGGTCAACGGGGTCGCGGCCGGCGCCGGCGCCAACATCGCGCTCGCCTGCGATATCGTGTTTGCGGCGCGCTCGGCGAGCTTCGTGCAGGCCTTCGCCAAGATCGGCCTGGTGCCGGATTCCGGCGGCACCTGGTTCCTGCCGCGACTGATCGGGCCGGCCCGCGCCCGCGCGCTTGCCCTCACCGGCGAGCCGGTGCTGGCGGACAAGGCCGAGGCCTGGGGCCTGATCTGGAAGATGACCGAGGACCTCGATCTGATGGCACAGGCGCACCAGCTCTGCACGCATTTCGCCTCGGCGCCGACGGTGGGACTCGCGCTCACCAAGCGCATCCTCGACGAATCCTGGGGCAACGATCTCGACAGCCAGCTCGACCTCGAGCGCGAGACCCAGCGCGAAGCAAGCCTCACGCCCGACTATGCCGAGGGCGTGCGCGCGTTCCTGGAAAAACGGCGCCCCGTGTTCACGGGACGCCGGGGGACGTGACGCGCGCGTCGCGCCTCAGCGCGGCGGAATCTGGATGAGGGTTGCAGGGTGGGTCAAGTCGCCCCCGACTGACGCCGATCACGCCACGCGGAAGTCCCCTATTGTCATGGATCTGTCTTGCAATCGTCCTTGTCACGATCCCGCCTTGCCGCGGATGCACTTTGGGTGGCGCGGCCGTCAGGATAATTACACCGCCTGCTCGCCCGCATCGGGACAATTACGGACAAGACTACATGCTTGGCGCGATAAGCCTTCTGCGGCTCAGTGCGATAGGCACGAGACATATCGCCTTGGCTGGCGCGCTGCTTACCCTAACGCCGGCGGCGCCATGCTGGGCCATCTCCGGCCTCACCATCGACGATCCGCAACTCCTCCACAATATCGAGCGAAGCGGCTTCAGCTTCGGTGAGCTGGTGGTTGGAGCAACGGCGGCCGCGGCCGACAATGCGGCGCTATACCGGCAGGCCCCCTATCGCGGTATAGTCGCCAACCTTGCGGCCGACCTCGAAAGCTTGCGCGCAACCGACAGCCTCCTCGGCACCACCATCAAGGCGCGCCATCGCATGCTCGACGCGCGATGGCTGATGTCCGCGTCGGCGCGCTTCGAGCTCGTTGGTGTGATCAACCGTATGGACCGCGCGCCGTTCGGTCCCGGAACATGTGGCGAGGTCCGATTCATCTATCGGCTGGCGTATCGCAAGGATGAGCCGTCCGTCAGCGTCTATTCGCGCTTGCCGATGACGGTCAACGTAGTATTCGTATTGCGGGGGAATGCCGAGCGGTGCCGGGCGCTCGCGCAAGAGTGGGCGACGGTCGATGATCTGAGGTCGTTCGGCGGCGGCATCCTTTCGCGTGTGCACCTGAAATCGGTCGAGACCAACCTGCAGTCGGTGCGGTGGCCATCAACGCTGCGGCCCGACATGGCCGGCTATGCCGAGTATATGCTGCGCGTGTTCAAGCCGCAGGGCGACGGCTACGTGCTGGCGGAGCTCGAGAACACGCCGGACGTGGCGAAGCTCCGCGGGACGCCGGCACTCAAGCGTCGGCTGCTCGCCTGGCTCAGCGAGCCTGCCAATTTTCGGGCAGTCGACGAGGGCATTGCGCGGTTGCCGGACGAATTCCTCGCGCGTCGGGCGACATCGGTCGCGTTGCACGGCACCCATCGCCTCGCCAACATGCCATTCACTGAGCTGTTCACGGAGGCCGAGCTCGCCGACCTGCCCTACCACACCGGACATACCGTGCGCTCGCCGCACGGGTTGTTGCGGCGTCTGAACGATCTGTCGTGCACCGGCTGCCATCAGGGGCGCACCGTGGCCGGCTTCCATTTCCTCGGTATCGACCGCCCGGAGACCGACGCAGGCAACGCCATAGCGGTCGCTGCATCGCCGCATTTCGTGCGCGACCAACCGCGCCGCCGCGCCTATGTCGAGGCGGTCGCCGCCGGCGCATCTCCGATTGCCGCGCGCCCGCTCTCGGTGCGGGCCGACCAGGACGAGGGCGGCTTCGGATCCCATTGCGGGCTCGGCGATCCGTCATTTGCCGCCTGGACCTGCAATCCGGGTCTCGCATGCGAGCCACTTACGGGCGATACCACGGTGAGCCGCACCGGCATATGTCTGCCGGCCACGCCGCTCAGCGGATCGGCGTGCCGGGCGGCGCGCATCGTGCACGACCGCGATCCCCATCGCGATCGCCTCATCCAGGTGATGAGCCTGAACTGCAGCGCCGGCTCCGTCTGCGAGATCCCTGACGTGGGCTTTCCGGGCGGCATGTGCGCGCGTAGCGATTGCGGCCGGTTGCAGGCGGGAGAGGCCTGCGGGTCGATCGCCATTCTGCAGGGCTTCAACGTCTGCCTCGCGGCGCGCCGTCCGTTCGCGGAGTGCCTGCGAAACAACGTGCGGCCGGCCGTGCTCAAAGGGTGCGATGCAAACGAGCCGTGCCGGGACGACTATATCTGCGCGCGGACCGCCGCCGGGCATAGCGCGTCGAAAGACGCGCGTGAACGCGCTCATGGCGCCTGCATACCGCCCTATTTCCTGTTCCAGCTCCGCGTCGACGGCCACCCCGCGCTGTAGCGGCTCCTACGGACGGGGCAATTGCGCTTGGCCACAAGCTCTACAGGCAACAGCTTCAACGCGGCGGAATCTGGATGAGGTCCGCGAGCTGCTCCTTTGTGAGCGGCTTGTCCAGGAACTTCAGCGTGACCGCGTCGCGCATGATGCCGTCGATGTCCTTCATGGCGTCGGTCTGCATCGCGTCCTTGGTGTGATACTTCGCTGTCGACTCGCGGATCAGATCCTGCGGCAGCTTGGTCTTCTCCGCGTACATCCGCACCGCATCCGGGCTGGAATACATCCAGTCGACGGTTTCGCGGTAGGCCTGCATGAAGCGTACGATCGCGTCTTTGCGATTCTTCAGGGCGTCGGCGTTGACGATCAGCGCACGGATGGTCTGGCCGTGCAAAGACGTGGCGTCGCTGCCGCGGGCGATGATGCGGATCTTGCCGTCCTTCTCCTCCTGCAAGCCGAACGGCGGCGCCGACCAGCCGATATCCACCTGGCCCGACATGACCGCGGTGAAGGTCGCCGGCGGTCCGCCGGTCGCGGTCGGCTTCGCCTTGACGCCGAGATCGTTGATGAAGGCGAGCACGGTATTGTTGGAGGTGGAGCCGCTGGTCGAATAGGCGATGGTATGCTTCTCGGTCGCGTCCTTGAGGCTCTTGATCGGCGAATCCGCCCGCACATACCAGTAGATGTCGCCGGTGCCGGTGAACGCTGGAGCGAGGATCCGCACCGGCGCGCCCCGGGCATAGGCGCGCATGACCCCGGCGACGCCGACGCCGGCGCCGATATCGGCGCTGGCGGAGATGATCGGCTGCATGGTCTCGCCGGCACCCGCGGTGCCGAAGTTCTCAAGCACGAGATTGTGCTTCTTGAAGATGCCGGCGTCCTGGCCAAGCGTCGGCGCCTGGTTCTCCCAATTATTGATCTGGCCGATCGCGACCTTGAGATGATCCTGTGCCTGCGCCGACACCGCGGCAACGGTGAGCGCGGCGATGGCGGCGATTGAGCGGGCGAGTTGGCGCCTCATCGCGTCCTCCTTTTCTTTCGATCTTTCGTCGTCTTGCGACTGCGTGATGAGGTTGTACGCGAGCTCCCGGCCTTGGCCGATGCGGCCCGCCGCCGCGCCCCGGCGGCGCGCGGCGGGAGTCCGCCGTCCCGGTCGAGGCGCAAGGTCCAGTATTCCCAGGTCCGGTTGGTCACGTTGGGCAGCGCGTTGAGCGCGCTCGCGAGCCTGGTCTCTCCGGCGGTCAAGGTGGCGACCTCTCCCAGCATCTTGGCCTTGAGCTGATATTCCGCGTTCTGGCACATGAAGATCGCGCGCGAGACCAGCTCGTGCAGGTCGCGCCCAACCACGGTCGCACCGTGATTGTTCATCAACACCGCGCCGTGGGGCCCAAGCGCGCGCGCCAGCGACCGGCCCTCCTCCGGCTTGACCACCAGCAGATTGGTGTCGCCGAATTCGTCGCGCTGGTTCCAGAACGGCACGGTTTCGCCGCCGGCCGCGCCCAGATGAAACACCGGGACGACGGGAACTCCGGCGATGGCAAACGGCATGATCGCCGGCGCGTGATGGTGGCAGACCGCCATCACATCGGGTCGTGCCTGGTAGATGCAGCCGTGGATCACCCGCTCGGCATAGAGGTGGGCTGTGGGCGGCACGACCGGCTCGGAATCGAGCGTGAACTCCAGAATGTCGTCCGCCTCGATCACGCCCGGCGAGCGCGAGCGCGAGAGCAGGTAGCGGCCGGGGTCGTTGGGATGGCGCACGCTGACATGGCCGAAGGCGTCGAGCACGCCCTCATTCCCCAACATGCGGTTGGCGAGCGCGACCTGGTAGCGGACATCGGCGAGAGTATCGGGCACGGGAACGTTTCCTGTCGTTGCGTTGGGACTGGTGTGGCGGATTTGACGTTCCTATCAGCCTTGCGGCGAGTCGTTCATAGGAACGTCAAATCCGAAGCCACACTAGAAATCATAGAGTTGCTAGTGTCCCTTGGTTCCGACGTTCGTAAAAGTGCGTGCTGCAAAGTGATACGAACGTCGGAACCGGGACACTAGTGGGCAGCAGGAAAGCCGAATTACCCACGATTGCCAAGCAGGGCTGCATCGCTGCTTCCGCAGAGCACCCCTTGCGCTGCCGCCGTGCCAAGGTGCACATAGGCCGCGCCGTGCCGGGCGAAATTTCGAGAACGACAAGATCGGAGAACAACACATGAATCCTGTGGTCGCAGTCATTGCACCGGGCATGATGGGCGCCGCGGTCGGCGGCCGGCTGGTCGAGAACGGCCTCAAGGTATTGACCTCGCTCGGCGGCCGCAGCGCGGAGACGCTCGCCCGCGCCAAGAAGCACGGCCTCACCGACGCCAGCGACGAGGAGATCGCGGCGTCCGATTTCATCCTCTCGATCCTGCCGCCGGGCGATGCGGTCGCGCTCGCGCAGCGCTTCGCGCCCGCGCTCACTGCCAGCAACAGCAAGCCGGTCTATGTCGACTGCAACGCCGTGAGCCCGCCCACCACCGAGCGCGTCGCCGCCGTCCTCGCGCCGACCGGGTCGCCCTTCGTCGATGCCGGGATTATCGGCGCCCCGCCCAAGACCGGCGACGCCGGCCCGCGCTTCTACGCCTCCGGGCCGCACGCGCCGCGTTTCGCCACGCTCAAGAAATACGGCCTCGACGTGCGCGTGCTCGACGGCCCGATGAGCGCGGCCTCGGCGGTGAAGATGTCGTACGCCGGCATCACCAAGGGCACGCAGGCGCTTGCCGCCGTGATGATGCTCGCGGCCACCCGCGGCGGCTCCGCCGATGCGCTGTTCAAGGAGCTCGAGTTCAGCCAGCCGCACATGCTGGCCTGGCTCAAGCGCAGCCTCGCACTCATGCCGCCGAAGGCCTACCGCTGGATCGCGGAGATGCACGAGATCGCCGACTTCGTTGGCGAGGATCCGGCCGGCCACGAGCTCTATGTCGGCGCCGCGCACTTCTACGAGCAGGTCGCGCGCGACTTCGAGGGCGACAAGAAGGAGGTCGCCGCGCTCGAAGGGTTCCTCAACAAGGGCGCCGCGAACTAAGCCCCCAGCGCGCCGCGTACGCGCTCGGGCGCGAACGGCAGCTCCCGCAGCCGCACGCCGGTGAGCGTGGCGATGGCGTTGCCGACCGCGCAGGCGAGCACCGGCAGGCCGTCCTCGCCCGCGCCGGTTGGCGGGTTGTCGGTCGAGATCACCTTCACCTCGATGTTGGGAACCTCCGACATCCGCGCCGGCTCGTAGTCGGTGAAATTCACCTGCTGCACGCGGCCGTCCTTGATGACGATCTTCTCGCGCAGCACGTGGCCGAGGCCGTAGACGATGCTGCCCTCGGTCTGCGCGGCGATGTTGCCCGGCTGCACCGCGATGCCGGCGTCGATCGCCACCCAGACATTGTGGACCTTGATCCGGCCCGATGCGCGGTCGACCGAGACCTCGGCAACACCGGCCGCGAGCGTGTCGTCCTTGACCATGGTGGCCGTGCCGAGCGCGCGGCCGTCACGCTTGCGCACCCAATCGGACATCTCGGCGACCGCCCGCAGCAATGTCTGCATGCGCGGCTGGCCTTCCGACAATTCCAGCCGGAACGCGATCGGATCCTTGTTCAGCTCCTTCGCCATCTCGTCGATGAAGCACTCGGCCGCGAAGGCATTGTGGCCGTTGCCGACACCGCGCCAGGGCGCGATGCGCGCGCGGCCCGGCATCACGACGTGCTCGGCGAGCTTGTTGGGGATCGGATATTGCGGGATCGGCGACCCCTTCATCACGATCCGGTCGGTCGGTGCCGGCGTGGTGCCCGCCATTGCGGCCGTATAGGCGACGACCGACTCCGCCACCACGCGATGGTGCCAGGCAATCAGCTTGCCGCTCGCGTCGAATCCGGCCTCGATGTGATGGGCGGTCATCGGCCGGAATTTGCCGAAGGCGATGTCATCCTCCCGGCTCCAAACGAGCTTCACTGGCTTGTCCACGGCCTTCGACAGCCGCACCGCATCGATGATCACCTCGTGCTGTCCGCGACGGCCGAAGCCGCCGCCGAGGACATGCTGATGCAGCTTGAGCTTCGCGCGGTCGGTCTGGAGGACCCGCGCGACCTGGTTGAGCGCGCCCGTCGCGCCCTGCGTGCCGGCCCAGATCTCTGCCGATTTGCCGTCGGCGCTGACCGAGGCGGTGGCGCTCAGAGGCTCCATCTGCGCGTGATAGACGTAGCGCGTGCGGTAGTCGCCGCGGAACACTTTGGTCGCGCCGGCCATCGCAACCTTGGCGTCGCCTTTTTTCTCGTAGGGCACGCCCTCGCGGCTGAGATCCTGGCCGACCGCGGCGAATTCCTCGAGTGCGCGCTCGCTGTCGTGGCTCACGCCGGCCGCGTTCGACCAGGTGACCTTGAGCAGCTTCTTGGCGGCCTGCGTTCCCTCGACCGTGGTTCCGATGACGCCAACGCCGTCGGGGAGCCGCACGATGTCGGTGATGCCTGGCACCTTGCGGGCCGCGGTGTCGTCCACCGTTTCCGGCGCGCCGTGCGGATAGGGCGACTGCAGCACCGCGGCGTAGACCATGCCGGGCACCTGCACGTCCATGGCGTAGGTCGCAGCGCCCGTAACCTTGGTCGGGAGCTCAGCGCGCGGCACGTCCTTGCCGATCAGCCGGAAGCTCGCCGCCGGCTTGAGGTCCTTGTCCTCGATCTTGGGCAGCTCGCTCGGAGCCTTGGCGAAGGCCGCGATCTCGCCGTAGCTGATGCGCCGGCCCGAGGCTTTGTGCACCACCACGCTGGGCTCGGTCGCAAGCTCGCCAACCGGCACATTCCATTTCGCCGCCACGGCTTCGAGCAGCACCCGGCGCGCCTGCGCGCCGGCAATGCGCAGAGCCTTGAAGTAACCATGCACCGACGCGCTCGCCGAGGTCTGGAAGGTCCCGCCATAGGCGGGATTGCCGTATTTCTTGTCGTCCCAGGCCGGCGGCAGGATCGGCTTGACCTTCGCCCAGTCGGCGTCGAGTTCCTCCGCCAGGATCAACGGCAGCGTGGTGAACGAGCCCTGCCCCATCTCGGCGGCCGGAGAGACGATGGTAATGGTGCCGTCGGTGCCGATGGTGAGCCAGGCGCTCGGCGCGAACGATGCCTCGCCGGCGGCGGCTTCGTCGATGAGGGCACGCGGGTCACCCGCGAGCGCGAACGCGAACGTGAGGCCGGCGGTGCCTTTCAGGAAATCACGCCTGCTGTGGTGCGTATTCATAGCTCAGGCCTCCTTCGCGGCGCGTTGGATGGCGCTGATGATGCGCAGGTAGGTGCCGCAGCGGCAGAGATTGGCGTTCATGTGCTCGACGATCTCGGCCCGCGAAGGGTTCTTGTTGTGTGCGAGCAGCGCCGCCGCCTGCATGATCTGGCCGGACTGGCAGTAGCCGCATTGCGGCACCTGCTCGGCGATCCAGGCCTTCTGCAAGGGGTGGCTGCCGTCGGGAGACAATCCTTCGATGGTGGTGACGGACATGCCCTCCACCATCGACACCGGCGTGATGCAGGAGCGGATGGGGGTGCCGTCGACGTGCACGGTGCAGGCGCCGCAGGCAGCGACCCCGCAACCGAACTTGGTGCCGGTCAGCTTGAGATGCTCGCGCAGCACCCAGAGCAGCGGCGTGTCGCCGTCCACTCCCACCTCTTTGCGCTGACCGTTGACGGTGAAGGCAGCCATGCGAGCCTCCTTTTGGACGTGTCCCTTGCATCCGCCGCCGGTATTCCGGCGCGTTATTTCTTGATTGCGCTCGGCGTCGACGCGGCGCGCAATGGCGCAAATTAGAGATCATCTCAACTAGGCGGGCAAGGGCCCGCGGCGGTTTATAACCGCTCCTTCAAGAAGCGGATCAACCGCGGGGCCATGAAGCCGGAATAGCTGCCGGGCTCGTCGATCGGGTCGCTGAGCCAGTAATGCGGCGCGCCCTGCACGATGCAGGGACGAACGAAGAAATTCGCCTGCTTCAGCTTGAAGAGAAAGGCGTCGGTATGCGCCCGGCGGTCCACCAGGTCGTCCTCGGTCCCGACGCTGAGCAGCACGCCGATCGAGTTGTTGGCGAAGGTCGCATAGTTGATCGGCGAGGCGTCGAAATAGAGCTGCGGATTGTCCATCGGCGCCGCGCCCATGAAATTCTCGATGTTGTTCTCGCGCGGGCTCTGCCGCAGATAAGTCTGCCACATGGCTTCGAGGTCATAGACGCCGTAGACGCCGACCAACGCCTTCACCTTCGTGCTGACGCCGGCGTGGGCGCCCCCGGGATAGCCGCCCTTGAATTTGTCCCCGCCGAGGGCGGCGAGCGACGCCAGATGCCCGCCGGCGGAAGCGCCGAAGAGCGCAATGCGCTCGGGATCGACCTTGATCTGGCCGGCGCTGCCGCGCACGAACTGCACGGCGGCGAGCACGTCCTGGACCGCCTGCGGAAACGTCTTCTGTCCCTTCTTGGCGAGACGGTAGCTGATCGCGAACAGCACGTAGCCGCGCTCGGCGAGCCAGGGCCCCCAGAACTGGAAGGCGCTACGCGCACCCGCCTGCCAGCCGCCGCCATGCACGCCGACGAGCGCGGGATAGGGACCCGCGCCCGCCGGCAGGTAGAGATCGCCCTGCAGCGCCACGCCGTCGTGGGTGGCGTAGGTGACGCCGTTGCGGGTTTCTGATTGATGCTCGGCCATTCTTCTTCTCCTGCTAATTTCGTATCAGGTTGCCGCCGAGATGCTCACCGGCATCCATGCGCAGGCATTCGCCGGTCATCGCCACGGCGTGCTCGACGAGGAACAGCGCCGCCCGCGCCACGTCGATCGGCCAGACCCCGCGCTGGAGCGGAAACTCGGTCTCGGCCTGGCGCACGCGGGCGGCGTATTGCTCCTCGGTCATGATCTTCTTGGTCCAACTGCCGAGCAGCCCGCCCGGACAGAGCGCGTTGACCCGCACCTGTGGCGCCAGCGCGCGCGCCATGCTGAGCGTGAGCGTGTTGAGCGCGCCCTTGGACGCAGCATAGGCGATCGAGCTGCCGGCGCCACGCATCGCGCCGATCGACGAGATGTTCACGATCGCGGCGTCGCCGGTCGCCCTGAGATGCGGCGCGGCGGCGCGGCACATCTGGTAATTGCCGATCAGGTTGACCGCGTAGTTGCGCTGGAACTCATCGGCGTCGAGCAGGTCGAAGCGCTGGTGCGGGATGGTCTTGGTGACGGCGGCGTTGTTGATGAGCACGTCGAGCCGCCCCCAGGCGTCGAGAGCGGCCTTAACGAGCGCGCGGCAGTCCTCGTCTGCGGCGACGTCACCTTTGACCGCGAGGGCCTTGGCCCCCACCGCCTCGCAGTCCGCCACGACCTGGTCGGCGCCCCGCTTGTTGCTGGCGTAGTTCACCACCACGTTGCAGCCGCGCGACGCCAGGAGCTTCGCGCATTCGCCGCCGACGCCGTCCCCGGAGCTCGAGCCGGTGACGACGGCGGCCTTGCCCTTGAGCTCCAACGCCCCCTCCCCCTCTCCTCGCAGGGAGCTTATGCCCGCGCGTAGCGCCCGCGATTGAAGAAGCGGTCCTTCTGGTCGTCGTTGGCGGTCTCGCGGTTCGACTTGATGACCGCGACCTTGGCGAGCGCGGCCTTCACCGCCGGCCGCTCGTTGATGGCATTGAACCAGCGTGCGAGGTTGGGGTTGTCTTCCCATTTCACGCCCTGGGCATCGTGGTTGCGCGTCCACGGGAACGTGGCGATGTCGGCGATGGAGTATTCCTGGCCGCCGAGATAGGGCACCTGGCCGAGCCGCTTCTCCAGCACCTCGTAGAGCCGCTTGAGCTCCGTGGTGTAGCGGCCTTGCGAATATTCATTGCCGGTCTTCGGCCCGAACAGCTTGAAGTGGGTCCA
>Ga0126377_10002190_pt1 | contig 13323 bp, 7 predicted proteins | sample PanSoiMetPlot_22_FD_92647 | JGI IMG/M metagenome (GOLD analysis project Ga0126377, IMG submission 92647) | Tropical forest soil microbial communities from Panama - MetaG Plot_22 | ecosystem: Environmental > Terrestrial > Soil > Tropical forest > Bulk soil | place: Panama | collected 2016-02-17
CCTTCCAGGATGTTGAGCATCTCGATCAAGATCACGCCGCCTGATGACGAAGGCGGCATCGATACGATGGTGTGGTCTCGATACGTGCCGCGCACGGGCCGGCGCAGCCGTGGCCGATAGTCCTTGAGGTCCTCGCGCGTCATGATGCCGCCGGCTGCCTCGATCGCGTTGGCGAGCTTCTCGGCGACCCGCCCGTCGTAGAAGGCGCGCGGGCCACCCTGCGCGATGGCTTCGAGCGTGTCGGCGAGGTCGCTCTGAATGAGCGTGTCGCCGGGCGCCAGCGCGCTGCCATCGCTCTTGAGAAAAATCTTGGCTGAGGCTGGCCAACGCGCGAGCCTGATCTGCGCGCGCGGCAGCGAGTCGGCGACGTCGTCCTCGATCGGGATGCCCTCGCGCGCGAGCTTGATCGCGGGTGCGATGAGGTCGGCGAGTGAGAACAAGCCAGACCCGAAGCGCTGGTGCGCCAGCGCGAGGCCCGCGACCGTGCCGGGCACGCCAATCGACAGCGCGGAATCGCGTGACTTGCGTGGATCGGGATCGCCCTTTTCGTTGAGGAAGATGTCGGGCGTGGTCGCCTTCGGGGCGGTCTCGCGGTAGTCGATCGCAATCTGCCGGTTCGTCCGTGCGAGGTGGATCACCATGTAGCCGCCGCCGCCGATATTGCCGGCGCGCGGATAGGTGACCGCAAGCGCAAAGCCGGTCGCCACTGCTGCGTCAACCGCATTGCCGCCCTTGGCCAGGAATTCCGCGCCGATCTTGGCGGCACGCGCCTCCTGCGCAACCACCATGCCGTGACGCGCCGAGACCGCGCCATCGCCGGCATAGGATGGCAGGACGAGAGTGATGAAGAAGAGCAGGGAAACGAAGAATGCGCACGCCTTCCAGGCCTTTCGAGTGCGCACTGACTTCCAGCTCGGCACGGCGGGACTCACTCTCCCCGCAGGGGAGAGAGTTGGGGAGAGCGGGTTCGGATCCACCGATAGTTTGCAACCCCTCACCCCACCGCTCTCGCTTCGGGAAAGGGAGCCGGCCGAGTTTGCCGCAACCAATTCGCCCTCACTCATCGACCCTTCACCGCCCCATGGCGTGGTACTGGCTGTTCGGCCGCATGTCGATCGCGGAGGCGATCCGATTGGTCATGTTGAAGAATCCCGCGATCGCCGCAATGTCCCAGATGTCGCGATCCGTGAATCCGACGCGCCGCAACCCCTCGCGGTCGCTTTCCTCCACTGTCCACGGTTCGACCGAGAGCTTGACGGCGAAATCGAGCATTGCGCGCTGGCGCTTGTCGAGATCGGCCGCCCGATAGTTCATGACGATCTGCTCGCCCAGAATGGGGTCGCCCGAAAGGCCGCGCACCGCCGAGCCATGGGAGGTGACGCAGTAGTAGCAGCGGTTCTGGGTGGAGACAGCGGTGGCAATCATCTCCTGCTCGACCTTGGAGAGGCCGGATTCGCCCTGCATGACAGAGTTGCGGTATCCGACGAAGCCTTCGAGCTTGGCCATGTCAAAGGAGAAGGCCTTGAAGACATTGGGCACGAAGCCGAGCTTCTCCTGGCAAAGCTTGAACAGGTCGGCCATGGCGGGGGAGAGCGGCGCCGGCTTGAGCCTGAGCGCCATGACCTCGCGGTCGTCGTGGGCCGCTCGTGCCGCGGCAGTCGGCCCGCGCTTGATCGGATCCTTTCGCTTTTCGGCAATGGTTTTCGTCTTGCGGGCTTTATCGCGCGTCCTGTCACGGGTCTTGGCCACGGGTCATCTCCCTGACGTTTGGTCGGGCAACCTATACCCTCCGGCGGCGAAGCGATATCGCATCCGAGGGCATACATACGCTGTGGTAATGGTACATGAATGCCCTCGACGGGGCAGCGTGGATACGAAAGACTCGCGCCGGTGATTCCGGGCAATTGAGATGATCGTCATGGCCGTGGAACAGCACGCTGGCAGGGAAGAGGAGCAGGTCGCGGCACTCCTCGTCGCTTCGGCTGGAGCCTTGCTTGAATCCCAGGGAACCGGCGCGCCCAAAACCTTTGTGGACGCGCTGTTCGGCCAGACCATGCCGGAAGATGTGGTCCGCTATGACGGCCGCGAGGTTGCCGCGCTCGCTGAAGCGGCCTGGGCGTTCCTGGCCGAGCGCAAGCCGGGCGCGCCCAAGATCAGGCTCGAGAGCCCTGCCGCTGCCGGTGAGCACCTGCGCTCCATCTCGGTGCTCGAGATCATCAACGACGACATGCCGTTCCTGGTTGATTCCGTGCTGGGCGAGCTGGCCGATCGCGGTGTCGAGGTTCTACTGGTTGCCCATCCGGTGATTTCGGTGACGCGCGATGCGGCCGGCCGGGTGAAATCGTTCAGCGAGAGCGGCAACGGCGCGGCGCTGCGCGAAAGCGTCATCCATATCCATATCGGTCGCATCGATGACGAGGCGCGGCGCGGCGAATTGGTGCAGGGCATCGCCCAGGTGCTCGCCGACGTGCGGGTGAGCGTGCACGACTGGCGCAGCATGATCAGGCGGGTCGAGGAGGTGATCGCCGGTCTCAAGTCCAATCCGCCGCCGCTGCCGGCCGAGGAGGTCGCTGAGGCGGCCGCGTTCCTGGAGTGGCTGATCGCCAACAACTTCACGCTGCTCGGCGTGCGCAACTATGTGTTCACTGCCAACCAGGACGCACTGGAGCCGCGCTTCGAGACCGGGCTCGGCCTCTTGCGCGCGCGTGACGCCACCGCGCTAGAGCGCGGCGGCCGTCTGACTGTGACGCCGGAGGTGCGCGCGGCTCTCGACGAGCCGCATCTGCTCGTGGTCACCAAATCGACGCGGCGCTCGCGTGTCCACCGCCACAGCCACATGGACTATATCGGCGTCAAGCTGTTCGACGCCAAGGGCAAGCTTGCGGGCGAGTTCGTCATTATGGGGCTGTTCACCTCGACGACCTACACCAAGTCGACCGCCACGATTCCCTATCTGCGCCGCAAGGTGATCGCGGTGGTCAGGCGCGCGGGCTTCGATCCGGACGGCCATTCCGGCAAGGCTCTGGTCAATGTGCTCGAGACCTATCCGCGCGACGAGCTATTTCAGCTCGACGCGGACACGCTCTACCGCAACGCGCTCGCGATCCTCAGACTCGACGAGCATCCGCGCGTACGTATTCTGCCGCGGCGCGACCGCTTCGGCCGCTTCGTCTCCATCCTCGTCTTCGTGCCGCGCGACCGCTACCACAGCGGCGCCCGCAAGGTGATCGGCGACTATCTGGCGGCCGCCTACAAAGGCCGCGTCAGCGCGTTCTTTCCGTTCTTTCCGGAAGGGCCGCTGGTGCGCGTGCATTTCATCATCGGGCGCATCGACGCGAACACACCGGAGCCTGATCGTGCCGCGCTCGAAGGCGCGGTCGCCGGCCTCGTGCGCAGCTGGGCCGATGGCCTCATGGATGCGCTGTCGGTCGCGCACGGTCCGGACCGTGGCCAGGCGCTGCTCGAACGTTACCGGGAGGCGTTCTCGCAGGGCTATCAGGAGACCTATCCACCGACCGAGGCAGTCAGCGACATCCGGGTGATCGAGAACCTTTCCGCCGACAAGCGGCTGGCCGCAGATTTCTATCGGCGTGTCAGCGACGAGGGCGCCGGTATCGGGCTCAAGATCTGGAGCCACAATCGGCCCATCCCACTGTCGGAGCGCGTGCCTGTTCTGGAAAACATGGGCTTCCGCGTGGTCGACGAGCTCACCTATCGGGTTTCCCCCGGCACGCCGGAAGAGCCAGACGTCTGGTTTCACGACATGGCGATCGAGCGCTCCGATGGCGGCGAGGTCGATCTCCTAAGCCGCAAGCAGGCGCTGGAAGCCTGCTTCATCGTGGTGATGACGGGCGTCGCCGAAAGCGACGGCTACAATGCGCTCGTGCTGGGGGCCGGCTTAGCGTGGCGCGACGTGACGCTGGTGCGCACGATCTCGCGCTTCCTGCGCCAGGTCCGCGTGCCCTATTCGCAGGATTATATGTGGGCGACGCTGACACGCCATCCCGCGATCGCGTCGAGCATTGTGGCGATGTTTCATGGCCGTTTCGATCCGCGCCTCGAGCTGAGCATCGAGGCGCGCAAGGCGCGCGAGACCGAAGCGCTCGCTGGCATCGAAGCGGCGCTGGCCAAGGTCGAGAGCCTCGATGAGGACCGCATCCTGCGCCAATTTGTGGCCGCCGTGCAGGCGGCGGTCCGCACGACCTTCTATCAGCTCGACCAAAACGGCCAGCCGAAAGCGTTGATCGCCATCAAGTTCGCCAGCCGCAAGCTCGATGTGGTACCGCTGCCGCGTCCGCTATTTGAGATATTCGTCTATTCGCCGCGGGTCGAGGGCGTGCATCTGCGCTTCGGTAAGGTCGCGCGCGGCGGCATCCGCTGGTCCGACCGGCCGCAGGACTTCCGCACGGAAGTCCTCGGCTTGGTGAAGGCGCAGCAGGTGAAGAACGCCGTGATCGTGCCGGTCGGCGCCAAGGGTGGCTTCGTGCCCCAATTCTTGCCCAAGCTCCTGCCCAAAGGTTCGCGCGAGGCGGTGCAGGCCGAGGGTACCGCCGCCTACAAGCTCTTCATCTCAACGCTGCTCGACCTCACCGACAATCTCGGCGACAAGGGTGTGATCCCGCCTGATAATGTCGTGCGCCACGACGAGGACGATCCTTATCTCGTGGTCGCCGCCGACAAGGGCACCGCGACTTTTTCGGATATCGCCAATGGAATCTCGGCCGGGCACAAGTTCTGGCTGGGCGACGCCTTCGCATCCGGTGGCTCGGCCGGCTATGACCACAAGAAAATGGGCATCACGGCGCGCGGCGCCTGGGAGTCGGTGAAACGGCACTTCCGCGAAATGGATCGCGACATCGGCAAGGCGCCGTTCACGGTGGTGGGTGTCGGCGACATGTCGGGCGATGTGTTCGGCAACGGCATGCTGCGCGAGCAGACCATCAAGCTCGTTGCCGCCTTCGACCATCGCGACATTTTCATCGACCCGGCGCCCGATCCGCAGAAGAGCTTCAAGGAACGCCAGCGGCTGTTCGATCTGCCGCGCTCGAGCTGGCAGGACTATAATAAGTCGTTGATCTCGGCTGGCGGCGGCGTGTACTCGCGCTCCGCCAAGGAGATCACGCTCTCGCCCGAGGCGCGCGCCGTGCTCGGCTTCGACAAGCCGAAGGCGACCCCGCAGGAAGTGATGAGCGCGATCCTCAAGGCAGCGGCCGATCTTTTGTTCTTCGGCGGCATCGGCACCTATGTGCGCGCCACCAGCGAGACCGACGAGGCGGTTGGCGACCGCGCCAATGATGCGATCCGCATCACCGGGGCGGACCTGCGCGCCAAGGTGATCGGCGAGGGCGCCAATCTCGGCATGACCCAGCGCGGCCGCATCGAGGCCGCCGCCAACGGCGTGCGGCTCAATACTGACGCGATTGACAACTCCGCAGGAGTCAACACTTCCGACATCGAGGTCAACATCAAGATCGCTCTCGCCCAGCCGGTGCGCAACGGCAAGCTCAAGCTTCTTGATCGTGACCACCTGCTGGCCGAGCTGACCGACGAGGTGGCGGCGCTTGTGCTGCGCAACAACTATCAGCAGCCGCTGGCAATCTCGCTCGCCGAGCGGCGTGGACTTGAGGATCTGGGTTTCGAGCAGCGGTTGATGCAGACGCTGGAAGCAGCGGGTGAGCTCGATCGCGGCGTCGAGTTCCTGCCTGACGACAAGGAGATTTCCGAGCGTCGCCGCCGCTCACAGGCGCTCACGCGCCCGGAGCTGGCGGTGCTGCTCGCCTATGCCAAGCTGTCGCTCAACCACGATCTCCTCGAGTCGAACGTGCCAGATGACCCGTATCTGGGGCGTGAGCTCGGCCGCTATTTCCCCAAGGCGTTCGCCGAGAAATACCCGGATGCGCTGGCGCAGCATCGGCTGCGCCGCGAGATCATCGTGACGCAGCTCACCAACTCGATGATCAATCGCGGGGGCCCGTCGCTGGTGGTGCGCATCGCGGACCAGACCGGCGCCGCGCCGTCGCTGATTGCCTCGGCCTTTGCGGCGGTGCGCGAGAGCTACGACATGGTGGCGCTCAACACCGCGATCGACAGTCTCGACAATCGCATTCCCGGCAAGCTGCAGCTCGATCTCTATGCCGCCGTGCAGGATCTGCTGCTCGATCGCATCGTCTGGTTCTTGCGCAATGTCGATCTGGCGCAGGGGCTCGCCGCGATCATCGAACGCTACCGCTCCGGCATCGTGGCGGTCGAGGCCGCACTCGATCGCGCGCTGGCCGGCGACGTCGCCTCCGCCCGCGCGGCGCGTGAGGCTGAGCTCAAGGCGGCAGGCGTGCCGGAGGCGCTGGCGCGCCGGATCGCGAGCCTGCCAGCGCTCACCGCCGCGCCCGACATTGCTGTGGTCGCCGACCGCACCGGGCAGAACATCACCGAGGTGGCGGCAACGTACTTCGCGGCGGAGAGCTTTTTTCGCCTCGACCGCATCGCGCGCGCGGCGCGCGCTATCAAGGTCTCCGACTATTTCGATCGGTTGGCGCTTGATCGTGCACTCGATTCGATCGGCGATGCCGAACGCCGGATCGCGGCTGCAATGTCGGGCAATGGCATCCACGGCCCGCGCGCGGTCGAGGCCTGGGTGGCGGACCGCAAGACCGTCGTCAATCGCATCCGTACCTCAGTGCATGAGATTGCCTCGTCAGGGTTGACACTATCGAAGCTGACGGTGGCGGCGAGCCTATTGGGCGACTTGGTAAGGCATTGAGCCGGCCGGCTGGCGGAAGCGCCGGCAGCGTGCGACCATTCTTGCCTTTGATCCAGCTGGGGGGCTTGCCATGCATCGTCGCACCTTCCTCGCCGGCACGGCGGCTTCGACCGCGAGCATTGCCAGCCCCGCGCTCGCACAGCTCGCGAGCGGACGGCCGATCCGGCTGATCGTTCCGCTGGCGGTCGGCGGTGCGCCCGACTCCTATGCTCGCCTGATTGCGGAGCACATGGCGCGAACGCTGCAGCGCCCGGTCATCGTCGAACACAAGCCGGGTGGCAGCGGCATCGTGGGTTCGCAGTATGTGGTCGATCAGCCTGCCGACGGCAATCTCATCCTGTTGGCGACGCAGGCGACGACGGAAATCATCATGCATGTCCAGCGCGACATGAAGTGGTCGCTCAGCGATTTCGTCCCGCTCATTCGCGGCGTCACGTCGCCGCTGGTACTGGTCGCCAATCCGAGCGTGCCGGCGAAGTCCCTTGCCGAGCTCATTGCCTGGATCAAGCAGAACCCCGGCAAGCTCAGCTATTCGTCCTATCTTGCGGGCACGCCTTCGCACTTCCTCGGCTATCAGATGAACGAACGCTTCGGGCTCGACCTTGTGCACGTCCCGTCGAAGGGCTCGGGCTTCCAGATGACTGACATGATCGCCGGGCACGTGCAATTCGGGTTTGCGCAGACGCAGTCGTCGCTGCCGTTCCTGCGTGATGGAAAGATTCGTGCAATCGCGATCACTGATGATCCGCGCTCGCGCTATATGCCAGATGTGCCGACCTTCGCGGAGCTCGGCTATCCCGAGTTCACCACTCGTGTCTGGTTCGGATTGTCCGTGCGCGCCGGCACGCCGGCGCCGATCGTCGAGAGCCTGCTCGCAGCCGCCAAGGCCGCGCATGCTGATGCGGATGTGCGCGGCAAGCTCGACGCGCAAGGCTTCGACGTGTCGGGCCAGACCGGACCGGAGCTGGCCGAGGATATCCGCAGGCAGAGCGAGCGTTGGGCGCGGCTGATCAAGGCATCGGGCTACAAGGCGGATTGAGCAGCGCCATGGGTTGTAGGATGGGTTGAGCGCAGCGAAACCCATCCATCGGATTCACCATCATCCCGGCGATGGGTTTCGCTGCGCTCAACCCATCCTACATGCTTCGATCTGCGGGCCTGGGTTTTCGCTTTCGCGAGAACGAGGGATTGGCCGGTTTGGTTTCGTTTACCTGAACGAAAATTGACGCATTTGAATTAAGACTCGCGAAGGGGCCTTGGCGCAATCTCGACGCACGAGACAAAGGGAATGGCGTAAAGAGGTGCCCCGATGGACAACAGCAAGCTTCACGATTTCGTCACCATCACGGTGCTCCACAACCGCATCACATTTGGTGACGTGCGCCGGCTGCAGCGGGATTACCTGCCACACGGGCTCTCAAGCCGTGAGCAGGTCGAGATCCTCCTGCACCTCGACGGTATGATCGACCGCGCCGACCGAGCCTGGGCCGATTGGCTCACTGCGGCCGTCTTCGATTTCGCGGTGTTCAGTGAACGATCCGTTGACGCCGTCGAGAGAGGCACCTGCGACTGGTTGCTCGATCATCTGGCGACGCTGGACATCTCCACCAAGGTGACGCGGCGCTTAGAGCGCGATCTGCACCAGGCGCTCGAGCCGATTGCACCGATCGAATATATCGACGGGGCCGCCGAGCCTGCCGAGACGATCGCGGACGCATTGCCGATCGAACAACCGACTCAGTTCCCATCGCGACTGCCTGCCCCTTCGATGGTGCGGCACAACGCAGCCATGAGCGAACTGGGTCTCGCGGCGTAGCGAGGCCACACGCTCTCCGTTCGTCCCCGCGGAAGCGGGGACCAGGGGCCACAAGTGCGTTCACGCGCGTCTTCAACGCGCTATGCGCTCAAACGTTTCCAAGTCTGGGTCCCCGCTTCCGCGGGGACGAACGGAGACATGTCGCATCTACACTCCGTTTTACGCTGTCGGCATCTGCGCGCCCGGTGTCGAGCGCGAGATCTTCAGCTCTTCCTCATTCATGTCGGCTGGGATGTCGGCGAACAACGGCGTGCTGAGATAGCGCTCGCCGGTGTCGGGCAGCATGCAGAGCACCGTGGCGCCTTTCTGCGCTTCGGCGCAGACCTTGAGCGCACCCGCGAAGGTGGCGCCCGCCGTGATGCCGACGAAAATCCCTTCTTTCTGCGCCAGTTCGCGGCTGTAGCGCAGCGCATCCGGATTCGGGATTGGAATGATCCGGCTGATCACGCCGGTATCGACCGCATCGCTGGTGAGCTTCGGAATAAAGTCGGGCGTCCAGCCCTGCATCGGGTGCGGCTTGAAGGCTGGATGGCCGCTGGCAGGAGAACCGTCGGCATTGCGCGCTTGCTCAGCACCGCTGCCCAGGAGCTGGGCATCTTGCGGCTCGCACACCACGATCTTAGTGTCGGGGCGCTCCTTGGCAAGCACGCGCGCCACGCCCTTGAGCGTGCCGCCGGTGCCATAGCCAGTCACCCAATAGTCGAGCCGCTCGCCTGCGAAGTCCGCGATGATCTCGCGCGCGGTGGTGCGCGAATGCATGTCGGGATTGGCCTCGTTCTCGAACTGACGGGTCAGAAACCAACCGTGCGTCTTGGCGAGTTCCACCGCTTTGTTCACCATGCCCACGCCGCGTAGCGCGGCCGGCGTGAGCACGACCTTGGCGCCGAGGAAGCGCATCAGCCTGCGCCGCTCCACGCTGAAGGTCTCTGCCATGGTGACGACCAGTGGATAGCCTTTCTGGGCACACACCATCGCGAGCCCGATGCCGGTATTGCCGCTGGTGGCCTCGATCACGGTCTGCCCGGGCTTGAGTGCGCCCGAGCGCTCGGCCTCCTCGATGATGCCGAGCGCGAGACGATCCTTGACCGAGCCGAGCGGATTGAAGGCTTCGATCTTGACATAGAGATTAACGTCCGGCGGCGCGAGCCGGGTGATCTTCACGACCGGCGTGTTGCCGACCGTGCCGAGAATGTTTTGAAAACGCGCCATAAGGGTGCTCCTGTGACAATGAATGAACGGTGCCGGGAAGGACTTTATGCCGGTTGGCGGCGGCTGGAAATGCGCTCCGGCGCGGCTTTTTGTTCGAGCATGATCTTTTCCGAAAACCGGCTTCCACTTTTCGGGATTATGTTCAGAGCCGCAGCAGCTTGGCGGCGTTCTTCCAGCAGACGAGCTCGCGCTCGGTTTCGCTGATCGGGGCAGCCTCGATGAAGCGTGCGGCCTCGAGGCTGTCTTCCAGCGGATAGTCGACCGAGAACATGACGCGGTCGGCGCCGAGCGCCGCAATGGTGCAGGTGAGCGCCTCCGCCTGGCAGGCGCCCGCCGTGGTGGCGTAGATATGGCTGCGCACGTAATCGGACGGCATCCGCTCGAGCTTGACCTTCGGCTTGTATATCTTGAAGCGGCTATCGAGCCGCCAGAGACAGAACGGCAACATCTCGCCCATGTGGCCGAGGATGATGTTGAGCGTCGGGAAGCGGTCGAACAGGCCGCTGAGGATGAGCCGCAGCGCATGCCCGCCGGTTTCCGCGGTCCAGCCCCAGATCGAGGCCGCAAGGCCCGGATAATCGTCGAACACCGGCGGGCGCACCGCCATGTGCACGGGATGAATGTAGACTGGCACAGCGAGTGCAGCGACGCGCTCCCAGAACGGCAGGTAGCGCGCCTCGTCGAGATAGATGCCGTTGGTGTGGCCGTTGATGAGCGCGCCCTTGAAGCCGAGAGTCGTGATGCAGCGCTCAAGCTCGCTCGCGGCGGCGCGCGGCTCCTGCATCGGCAGATGCGCAAAGCCGGCATAGCGGATCGGGTGCTTGGCGATCTCGGCGGCGAGCAAGTCGTTGACTCTCTGGGCCGCGCTCACCGCCTTGGCGCTGTCGCGCTCGATCTGCACGCCGGGCGAGATCAGCGACAGAACCGAAACGTCGATACCAGCTGCATCCATCGCGGCGATGCGCAGGTCGGAAAATTCGCCCAGGCGCTCGTCGATGAGGCGCAGGAACCACGGCTCGAACAGATCGGCACCGACCTTGCCGGTGTGGGGAAACCCCTCGGTCCAAAAATGCTCTTCGAGCGCGATTTTCTTCATGTGAGGCTCTTACTCCACTCGGTCAGCGTAGCGCTGCGTTATACGCGGTGTTGTCTTTGTAAGGGGAGCACGGCGGTTGGTTCCCTCCCCCACCGAGGTAGCGAAGTGGTGGGAGGGGGTAGGGTGGGGGGAATACTTGCGGACGCAGTGATCGTTCGTTGCTTGCTGTGCACGTCTTGGTGACACTGACTTGGCGCGTCGACGTAAGCTACCTTCCCACCCTCCCCACCGCTCGCAAGAGCTCGCGGGAGGAGGGGAAGCGGAGAGGCCGTGCCCGCCTGACAAAGAGCGGCAAACGGTCTGAAGCCGAGCAAACAAATCTAATGCCGGAAGTGCCGCGTGCCGGTGAACACCATGGCGATATCGTGCTCGTCGGCGGCCTTGATCACCTCGTCGTCGCGCATCGAGCCGCCTGGCTGGATCACCGCAGTGGCGCCCGCCTCGATCGCGACCAGCAAGCCGTCCGCGAACGGGAAGAAGGCATCGGACGCGACCACCGAGCCCTTGGTGGCGGGTTCCTTCGCGCCGGCGGCCTCGGCTGCATCCTGCGCTTTGCGTGCCGCGATACGGGCGGAATCGATCCGGCTCATCTGGCCGGCGCCGATGCCGACCGTCGCCAGATCCTTGGCATACACGATGGTGTTTGACTTGACGTGCTTGGCCACCCGGAACGCGAACGCAAGGTCGCGCCGTTCGGCGTTGGTCGGCGCGCGCTTGGTCACGACCTTGAGGTGCATGTCGTCGACCACCGCGTTGTCGCGCGAGGATACGAGCAATCCGCCGGCGACTGACTTGACCAGCAGGCCTTGCGCGCGCGGATCGGGGAGGCCGCCCGCGAGCAGCAGCCGCAAATTTTTCTTGGCACCCACGATCTTGGTCGCTTCCTCGGTCGCGTCGGGCGCGATGATCACCTCGGTGAAGATCTCGGTGATGGCGCGCGCGGCTTCGGCATCGAGCGTGCGGTTCACCGCCACGATGCCGCCGAAGGCCGACGCCGGATCGCAGGCCAGCGCCTTGCGATAGGCGTCAAGCAGCGACGCGCCCTCCGCAACGCCGCACGGATTGGCGTGCTTGATGATGGCGCAGGCAGCGGTGCGCTTGGGATCGAACTCGGCGACACATTCATACGCTGCGTCGGTGTCGTTGATGTTGTTGTAGGAGAGCTGCTTGCCCTGCGCCTGGCGCGCGGTCGCAACGCCGGAGCGCGTCTCACCGGTGCGATAGAAGGCGGCGGATTGATGCGGGTTTTCGCCGTAGCGCAGCGCTTCCGCGAGCCTGCCGCCGATGGTGCGGTAGGTCGGCGCCGGATCGGCCAACGTCGCAGCGAACCAATTCGAAATCGCTGCATCATAGGCGGCGGTGCGGCCATAGGCCTTGGCGGCAAGCCGCTTGCGCAGCGCCAGCGTGGTCGCGCCGGTGTGTGCCTGTAGCTCCGCCAGCAGCGGGGCATAGTCCTCGGCATCGACGATCACCGCCACCTCGGCATGGTTCTTGGATGCGGCGCGGATCATCGCGGGCCCGCCGATGTCGATGTTCTCAATGCAGGTCTCGTAGTCCGCACCCTTCGCCACCGTCGACTCGAACGGGTAGAGGTTGACGACGAGGAGATCGATCGGCCGGATGCCATGCGCCGCCATCGCGGACTGATGGCCCGCATTGTCGCGAATGGCGAGCAGCCCCCCATGCACCTTGGGGTGCAGTGTCTTTACACGGCCATCCATCATCTCGGGAAAGCCGGTGACATCCGACACGTCGAGCACCATGAGCCCGGCTTGCGCGAGCGTGCTCTTCGTGCCGCCGGTGGAGATGAGCTCGATGCCGTGGCTGGCCAGCGCACGCGCAAAGTCGACAAGGCCGGTCTTGTCGGAAACGGAAATGAGGGCGCGGGTGATGCGGCGGAGGTTCTCGGTCATGATGGCGTGCCAATAGCACAAGCGGCCGCGGCAGGACCAGCACGTTGCAGGAGCGCCAGGCGGCTGTTGACGCTTCTCTGGCTACGCTTTTTTGGGCTCGGGTTGCGGCTGGACTTTCTGTCCGCTCGGCTGCCCGACTTTGGGTGCGGTTTTCTGCTCGGTCTTCAATTCTGCTTTCGGTGCGGACTTCGGTTCCGCTTTCTGCTCGACCTTCTGTGCGGTTTTCGCCTCGACCTTCTGTTCGGTCTTTTGATCGCTGTTCTGTTCGATCTTGGCTTCACTCTTCTCGCTGGGCGCGGTTTCGCCACGCCCGCGGCGAGTGAGGCCGACAGGAGAGACCGCGGTCAGCGACAACGTCCATTGAATGCGCGCGACCTTGCGGGCGCGACCGTGGATGACGATCTGCGTCGTCCGGCGCGGGCCCTCGTTGCCGGCGAGGTAGACGCTTTCCTCGATGTCGATGCGATCCTCATAGGCGTTGAACGTCCAGACATCCTTGTTCGGCAGCAGCAGCATGGCGCCATGCGAGTCG
>Ga0126377_10002191_pt1 | contig 13320 bp, 13 predicted proteins | sample PanSoiMetPlot_22_FD_92647 | JGI IMG/M metagenome (GOLD analysis project Ga0126377, IMG submission 92647) | Tropical forest soil microbial communities from Panama - MetaG Plot_22 | ecosystem: Environmental > Terrestrial > Soil > Tropical forest > Bulk soil | place: Panama | collected 2016-02-17
CGCTGGCCGGCCCAGAACTTGAGATCGGGCATCGACGGGATGACGCCGCCGGCCTGGGCGAAGGCCTCGCGGACGGTGAAGACGTCGGTCGCGTCGAAGTTCGAGTCGTTCTTGGTGACGAAGGTCAGGAGGATCTCGGTCTTGAAGAACAGGCTGTCGGCCGCCGTCTCGGGCCGCAGCCAGTTGTTCACGAAGATCATCTCGCCGTAGGTCTCGGTCTCGTTGCCGAGTCGGTACTTGGCCCCGGCGTTGGGCGCCTGGAACGCCTCCTGGTCGCCGAGCTTGCCGTTGAAGCCGAAGCCGGAGCGGAGGTACCCGTGATACTCGAAGGGCTTCTGGGCCCTGTCCATCTCCTCGTGGATCATCTTCCGCATCTGCTCTTCGGGCAGGTGTGCGGTCCCGGCGGGCGGGGGCGCGTCGGCCGGAGCCGGCTCCGCCTGCGCGGTGCGCGTTCCCTCTGTGCCGCTGGCCGGCGTCTCGTCGGCGGCGGCAGCTCGCTCCTGGTGCCAGAGCCCCGGAGGTGGAGCGGCCTGGGCGACGCCTCCCGTGGGGGAGACGCCCGTGGGCGAGACGATCGACGCGAGGCTCACGACCGAAAGTAACGCCGGACGAGCAGCACGAAGAATGGTCGAGATTCTATTCATTCGTTTGGCTCGCGCCCGCGACGAGGCCACACCAGTCAGGCCTGATAGGCTAATAAACTAGCCACTAGCATCCACACCCCCCGCTGGAGTCCACACCAGCGGACGGCCACCTATCCCCCGCCATGCCAGCTTGCGCGGAGCGCTCTCCTTTCGCGAGAGCCATAATCTAGATTCCAATCCCGCCCGTAAAGTATTCCGCGCCAGTTTATGGCTCGCGAAACATGGCAAGGGCACTTCCCGCGATCGCCCTTAGAGGTGGCGACGCATCGCGCCATCTGGCGCGGCTCGCGCGCGCGCGGCTCTTCGCAGGGCGATCTCTGCGCGCGCCTCGAGGATCATCGCGGATCGTGCATCGGCATGGCCGCCGATCCCGTGCCCTTGCGCGCGGCGATCACGCGCCGTGATGGCGCGCGGCGATGGCGCGCGGCGATCGCCATCGGAGACGCGATGACCAACACGTCGACGAAGGCGTGAATGGCGGATGCGACGCACTCGTGACGACGACTCGACGCCGCGTGTGTGCGTCAACGCCGACGAGGCCTTCATGGTTCGCGCGGTTCACTCCCGACCCCGAGATCGCACCTGCGCAGATCGATTCGCAGGACGCCTCGGGTTACGCACCTGGGTGCAGAAGGGACTGCGCGACCCCGGCCACGGCCCGGCGGGATTCAAGGGGTTGCACGTGGCACGGGCGCTGCAGCCCTCCGCCGCGAATCCTGCGGACTTGCCGCGAGGAAAACAGCGTGCAGAACGTGCAGACAGAAAAGAACCAGCCTGACCGCACGCGCGGTCAGGCCGACCCGCTCATCCAGAAGAATCGCTCGGTGCGGATCCTCGCCAAGTCGATCTACCGAGAGCTCAAGTCACAGGGCTATGGCGACCGACAGATCGTCGCGCTGGCCACCGAGCTCCTCAGCGAGGTCACCGACGACATGAGCCGCGAATCGGCGCGCCCGCCTGCGGCCGCGCGCCGCACCTCGTCGCGCGCCGTCTAGAAACCGCCCAGCAACGCCGTCCCGGGAACACGTCGATCGCGAATCGCGGCGCCTGAACCGCGCGCTGCATCGACAGATCCCGCGCCTTGGTCTACCCTCCCCGGCGACAGCCAGCCTGCTGTCAGGGAGACAAGGACATGGCCAAAGTGCGCGTCGGCATCAATGGATTTGGTCGCATCGGGCGGAGCTACGTCCGCTCGCTGCTCGGCAGCGCCGGGGCGGCCGGGGCGATCGACGTCGTCCTCGTGAACGACATCACCGACGTCGAGACCCTGGCGCACCTCCTGCGCTACGACTCGATTCACGGGCGCTTCCCCGGCAAGGTCGAGGAGCGGGACAACCAGATCGTCGTCGACCGCAACGCCATGCACATCTCGGCCGAGCGCGATCCGACCAAGATCCCGTGGAAGCAGCACGGGGTCGACATCGTCGTCGAATCGACCGGGCTGTTCACCAGTCGCGAGGACGCGGGCAAGCACCTGGCAGCCGGCGTCAAGAAGGTGCTCATCAGCGCGCCGGCCAAGAACCCCGACATCACGCTGGCCTGCGGCATCAACCTCGAGGCCTACAAGCCGGCCGAGCACCACATCATCTCCAACGCGTCCTGCACCACGAACTGCCTGGCCCCGGTGGCCAAGGTGCTCATGGACAGCTTCGGCATCGTCAGCGGCCTCATGACGACGATCCACAGCTACACCAACGACCAGCGCATCCTCGATCTCCCGCACAAGGATCTGCGCCGCGCGCGCGCCGCCGCGCTCTCGATGATCCCGACCTCGACGGGCGCGGCCAAGGCGCTCAAGGAGGTCCTGCCCGCGCTGGCCGGCAAGCTGGACGGCATCTCCATCCGCGTGCCGACGCCGAACGTGTCGCTGGTCGACTTCACCGCGCGCACCGAGAAGGCGGCCACGCGCGAGCAGATCAACGACGCCTATCGCAAGGCGGCCGCCGGCCCGCTGAAGGGCATCCTGGCTGTCTCCGACGAGCCGCTGGTGTCGCACGACTTCAACGGCGACCTGCACTCGGCGGTCGTCGACGCCGAGCAGACCAACTCGATCGGCGACCTGGCCAAGGTGATGGCCTGGTACGACAACGAGGCGGCCTACGCCCAGCGGCTGTTCGACCTGACGGTGTTCGTCGCCGGCCAGATGTCGAAGTGATGCCGCGGTGACGCCGAAATGACGAGACCATGACAACCAATCCCGGCCCCAAGAGCGCGGCGACCGCGACCATCCGGCACGTCAAGGATGTGCCGGTCGAGGGCAAGCGGGTCTTCCTGCGCGTCGACTTCAACGTGCCGCTCGAGAAGGACGGCGACGATCGGCGGGTCGGCGACGACTCGCGCGTCCGCGCGGCGCTGCCCACCATCCGCCACTGCCTCGAGCGCGGCGCGCGCCTGGTCCTGGCCTCGCACCTCGGCCGGCCCAAGGGCAAGCACGCGGCCGAGTACTCGCTCGAGCCGGTGGCGGGCCACCTGGCCGGCCTGCTCGACATCGAGGTCGCGCTCACCGACGAGCCGGTGGGCGACGGCGCGCGCAAGGTGGTGGCCGACCTGCGCGACGGCCAGGTCGCGATGCTGGAGAACCTGCGCTTCAACCCGGGCGAGGAGGCCGACGACGACGGGTTCGCGCGCGCCCTCGCCTCCTACGCCGACGTCTACGTCAACGACGCGTTCGGCACCGCACACCGGGCCCACGCCTCCACCGTCGGCATGATCCCGCACGTGGCCGACGCGGCGGCCGGCTTCCTCATGTACCAGGAGGTGCAGAGCCTGAGCCGGCTGCTGGGCGACGTGGACCGGCCCTACCTGGCCATCCTGGGCGGCGCAAAGGTGTCGGACAAGATCGAGGTGCTCGAGGCGCTGCTCGATCGGGTCAACGTGATCGCCATCGGCGGCGCCATGGCCAACACGTTCCTGCGCGCGCGCGGCCACGAGCTGGGCAAGAGCCTGGTCGAGGAGGACAAGCTGCCGGTGGCGCGCAACTTCCTGCGCAAGGCGGCCGAGCACAAGGTGCAGGTCAGGCTGCCGGTCGATCTCATGGTCGCCGACGGCATACGCGCGACCCGAGGGAATGTGGTCGGGCTCGACTCGGTGCCGGCCGGCGAGATGGCGCTCGACATCGGGCCGGAGTCGGCGCGCGCCTTCGCCGAGGAGGTGGCGCGCGCGCGCACCATCTTCTGGAACGGGCCGATGGGCGTGTTCGAGAGCCCGGCCTTCGCCGGCGGGACCCTCGCGGTCGCGCGGGCGGTGGCGCAGAACCGGATGGGCTACAGCGTGGTGGGTGGCGGAGACAGCGTCGCGGCGGTCAACCAGGCCGGGGTGGCGGACAAGATCTCGCACGTCTCCACCGGCGGCGGCGCGTCGCTCGAGTTCGTCCAGGGCCTCACCCTGCCCGGCATCGAGGCGCTGGGGCGAAGCGGCGCGCCCGGCTGATCCGACAGTTCGGGCTGGTCGCGCCCGCACGGGATGTGGTACTGGCCGAGGCCATGGCAGGCCGTGTCCCGATCGTCGTCGGCAACTGGAAGCTCCACAAGACCATCGCCGAGTCGCTGGCGCTGGTCACCGAGCTCAAGAACCTGCTGGGCTCGGTGCGCGACGTCGAGTTCGGCGTCGCTCCGGTCTTCACAGCGCTCCACGCGGTGGCGCGCCGGCTCGATGACACCAGCGTCTCGGTCTGGGGGCAGGACTGCCACTTCGAGGAGCGCGGCGCCTTCACCGGCGAGGTGTCGCCGTCGCTCCTGCGCGACGCCGGGGCGAGCGGTGTCATCGTCGGGCACAGCGAGCGGCGCGCGCTGTTCGGCGAGAGCGACGAGGCGGTGGCCCGCAAGCTGCGGGCCGCGCTCGACGCCGGGCTGCGGGTGATCGCGTGCGTGGGCGAGACCGAGGCGGAGCGCGACGCCGGGCAGACCGAGAGCCGGGTCACGACCCAGGTGGCCGCGGCCCTGGCGCCCGTCACCGCCGGCGACCTGGACCGGCTGGTGCTGGCCTACGAGCCGGTGTGGGCCATCGGCACCGGCCGCACCGCGTCCCCCGCCCAGGCGCAGGAGGTCCACGCGCTGGTGCGCGGCCTCCTGCGCGACCGGTTCGCGGGCGCGGCCGACGGGGTGCGCATCCAGTACGGCGGATCGGTCAAGCCGGACAACGCGGCCGAGCTCATGCGGCAGGCGGACGTCGATGGCGCGCTGGTCGGCGGGGCGTCGCTCAAGGCCGAGGATTTCGCTGGCATCGTGAAGGCGGCACGGCCGCGCAGCGGATAGACTTTGCCGGCCAGGGCTGCTAGAACCCTCGGGTCATGGAAACCCTGGTGACCGTGCTTCATGTGTTGGTCTGCGTCTTCTTGATGCTGACCGTCCTGCTTCAGGCGGGCAAGGGCGGCGGCATGGGCGCGGCCTTTGGCGGCGGGTCGAGCATGGGCACGGTGTTCGGCGGATCGGGGGCCGGCAACTTCCTGCGCCGGCTCACCGTCACGGCGGCGATCATCTTCATGGTGACGTCGATGACCCTGGCCTGGATGGCCACGCCGTCGACGGATCCGCTGAAGGAGTACTGGGCGCGGCAGCAGGCCGCCGCCACCGAGCGCGAGAGCGCGCACCGGGAGGCGCTGAAGACCAAGGGCGCCGAGGGCAAGCCGGAGGCGCGCAAGGGCGCGGCGACGCCGGCGGCGGACGAGGGCCAGAGCACGCTGGACAGCCAGGGTGCCGGGACCGCGCCGGCCAGCGGCGCGGCGACCGCGCCCGAGAAGGGCAAGGACGAGGCGGGCGCCGCCAAGCCGGGGGACGACAAGTCCGCGGCCGACAAGGCCGAGGGCAAGGCCGACAAGAGCGCGGCCGACAAGCCGGCCGACAAGAGCACCGACGACAAGAGCGCGGCCGACAAGAGCGCGGCTGACAAGCCGGCCGACAAGAGCGCCGACGACAAGGCCGCGGCCGACAAGCCGGCCGACGACAAGCCCACGAAGTCGTCCGACTCGAAGTAGTGCTCGGCCCGGGAATCGAAGAGGCGTCGAGCCAACGCGCCATGCGATTCGCCAAGTACCACGGGCTGGGCAACGACTTCTTGATGATCGATCTGCGCGCGGGTGAGCCCCCGGGCCAGCCCTCGGCGCAGGATCCGGATGTGGTGCGCCGGCTGTGCGACCGCCACTTCGGCGTGGGCGCGGACGGCGTCATCGCGGCGCTGCCGGCCCGCACGCGCGGCGCGAGCGCCGCGATGCGCGTGCTCAACGCCGACGGCAGCGAGGCCGAGATGTGCGGCAACGGCCTCCGCTGTTTCGTGAAGTTCCTGTGCGAGCGCGACCCGGCGCTGCCCCGGGACGAGCTCACCATCGACACCGGAGCCGGCCCCCTCACCTGCCGGGTCGAGGCGACCGGCGGCGTGGTCGAGAGCGTGTCGGTGGACATGGGGAGGCCTCGCCTGACGCGAGGCGAGATCCCGATGATGGGGCCGCCCGACGAGAGCTGCGTGCAGGCCCCGCTCGTCGCCGGTGGCCGCGAGCTGCGCGTGACCGGCGTGTCGATGGGGAATCCCCACGCCGTCATCTTCGTCGACGAGAGCGGCCCGGCGCTGCTCGCGCTCGCGCGCCGGCTCGGACCCGCGCTCGAGGTCCACGAGTGGTTCCCGCGCAAGGCCAACATCGAGTTCGCCCACGTGCACGCCCCCGACCGGATCGAGCTCGTGGTGTGGGAGCGCGGCTGCGGCATCACCCTGGCGTGCGGCACCGGGGCCAGCGCGACCGCGGTGGCGGCGAGCCTCACCGGGCGCGCGCCGGCCGGCGACCACGTCGCGGTCGAGCTCCTCGGCGGCGACCTGTCCATCCGGGTCGCGCCCGACCTGAGCGGGGTGGTGATGCGCGGACCGGCCCGGCACCTCTTCGACCTGGACGTGGATCCGGACCAGCTCGCGCCGCCGCCACGGCGTGTCACCTGACGCGCCACATCGCCGGCGAGGGGCTCCGGCCGGAGCGCTGACGTGATCCTCTCGATCCTCCTCGTCATCGTCTTTCTCATCGCGGTGACCGCGCTCTACGTGGCCGCCGAGCTGGGTGTGGTGGCGGTGCGGCGCGGGCGCGTGCGGCAGATGGCCGAGGACGGCAACTGGCTGGCCGCGCGCCTGCTGCCCATCGTCGAGCAGCCCGCCGAGCTCGACCGCTCGATCGCCGCCAGCCAGATCGGCATCACGGTCTCGAGCCTCGTGCTCGGCGCCTACGGCCAGGCCACGCTGGCCCCCATCCTGGCGCCGCTGTTCACCAGGCTGGGCGGGTGGAGCGACGCGGCGGCCCAGTCGTCGGCGGCGGCGGCCGTCCTGGTCGGCCTGACCGTCCTGCACATGATCCTGGGCGAGCTCCTGCCCAAGTCGATCGCGCTGCAGTTCCCGACCCAGACCGCGCTCGTGGCCAGCCTGCCGCTCGGCTGGTCGCTGCGCCTGTTCTCTCCCCTGCTCTACCTGTTCAACGGCAGCGGCCTGCTGCTGCTCAAGATCCTGGGCGTGCGCGCGACCCGCCACCACCACGTGCACTCGCCTGGCGAGATCGATCTCCTCTTGACCGAGAGCACCAGCGACGGGGAGCTGGACGTGGAGGACCGGCGCCGGCTGCGCCGCGCGCTGCGCCTGGGCGCGCGGCGCGCGCGCGACCTCATGGTGCCGCGCTCGCAGATCGTCGCGCTCGACATCGGCACTCCGGTGGCCGAGGTGCTGAGGCTGGTCGCCGAGTCGCCCTTCACTCGCTTCCCGGTCTACCGCGGCGGCTCGCTCGACCAGACGATCGGCATCCTCCACACCAAGGACGTCCTCCTGCGCCAGATGGAGGGCGGGCCGATCGATACGCTCACCGATCTGGTGCGGCCGGTCTGCAAGGTGCCGGCTCACGCGCCGGCCGATCACGTCCTGGTCCTCCTGCGCGAGCGCCGCACGCAGCTGGCGGTGGTGGTGGGCGAAGGCGAGGTCACGGTCGGCCTGATCTCGCTCGAGGACGTCCTCAGCGAGGTCTTCGGCGCGGTCACCGACGAGCTCAAGGGGGAGCGGCGCCGGCGCGGCCGCTGATCGAGAGCCGTGGATCCCATCGCCATCCTCGTCATCGCGGTCCTGATCGCGCTCAACGCGCTGTTCGTGGCGGCCGAGTTCGCGGTGGTCGGCGCGACGCCGGTCGCCGCGCAGGAGCGCGCGCGCGGCGGCCAGCGCTGGGCGGCCGAGGTGGCCCGTGTCGTGCGCGATCCGCGCCGCCAGGACCGCTACATCGCCACCGCGCAGCTCGGCATCACCGGCGCCAGCCTGGCCCTCGGCATGTACGGCGAGTCCCAGCTGGCCGCCTGGTTCCACGACCTCCTCCGCGACACGGGAGGGCCGACCTGGCTGCTGTCGCACGGCGTCGCCGGCGCGCTGGCGGTTCTGCTGCTCAGCTACCTCCACATCGTGCTGGGCGAGATGGTGCCCAAGGCGATCGCGCTGGCCGATCCGCTGCGCGCCGCGCTGCGCCTGGCCGCGCTCATGCGCGGCTTCGAGCTGCTCTTCTACCCGGTGGTCGTGACGCTGAACCTGATCGGCAACGGCCTCCTCGGCCTCTTCGGCATCGAGCGCCGGTTCGGGGCCAACCGCCACACGGCGGGGGAGCTGCAGGACATCGTGTGGGAGAGCGAGGAGGAGGGCCTCATCGGATCGCAGTCGGCCCAGGTCCTGGCCGAGCTGGTCGACTTCGGCCAGCTGACCGCGCGCGAGGCGATGATCCCGCGCGTGCAGATCCTCGGCATCGAGACGGGCGCCTCGCTGGCCGAGGTGACGCGGGTGGTGAAGGCCGCGCCGCACACGCGCTACCCGGTCTACTCGCACGACCTGGACCACATCGTGGGCACCATCCACATCAAGGACCTGGTGCGCCGCCTGTCGGAGGGCCGCCCCTTCCGCCAGAGCGACGTGCGCCCGATCCCCTACGTGCCGGGCAGCGCGACCCTCGACACCGTGCTGGAGACGCTGCGCCGCACGCGCTCGCAGATCGCCGTGGTGATGGACGAGCACGGCGGCACCGACGGCATCATCACGACCGAGGACCTCTTCGAGGAGGTGGTGGGGGACATCGAGGACGAGGTCAGCGCCCAGCCCCCCGACCGCAGCGCCGAGGCCGACGGCGCCCTCGTCGCGTCCGGCACCGTCCGCGTCGAGGAGGTGGGCGAGCACTTCGAGCTGTCACTCGAGCACGAGGAGGTGGACACGGTGAGCGGCCTCGTCCTGGCCCTCCTGGATCGACCGCCGGCCGTGGGCGACCGCGTCTCGTGGGGCGGGCTGGATTTCCAGGTGATCGCCGTCGAGGGCCACGGCGTGAGCCGGACGCGGATCACCCGGAGGCCTCCTTCGGCTCCGCCGCCCGAAGGCGAACCGGACGCGAGCTGAGGCGCGAGGGCTCGAGAGAGACCGGAGACCGGGCCCCGGCCTCCTCTCTGGCTTTTCAGAACAGCCGGCCCTGGGCCCCCGACGGCGCTCCCTGCGGACAAGGCAGCCCGAGATGGTCATAGGCCGCCCTGGTCGCGACCCGGCCTCGCGGCGTCCGGGCCAGAAATCCGGCCTGTAGCAGGAAGGGCTCGACCACGTCCTCGAGCGTGCCGCGCTCCTCGCTGAGCGAGGCGGCGATGGCCTCGACGCCCACGGGCCCGCCGTCGAAGCGGTCGATGATGACGGACAGATAGGCGCGGTCGAGCGCGTCGAGGCCCTGCTGGTCGACGCGCAGCCGCTCCAGGGCGAAGGACGCGATGGCGCGGTCGATGACGCCGCTGCCCTCGACCTCGGCGAAGTCGCGAACACGGCGCAGCAGCCGGTTGGCGATGCGAGGGGTGCCGCGCGAGCGGCGCGCGATCTCGACGGCCCCGTCGTGCTGGATGGCCAGCTCGAGCAGCCGGGCCGAGCGGTCGACGATCGACGTCAGCTCGTCGCAGCTGTAGTAGCCCAGCTGCCAGTGAAACCCGAAGCGGTCGAGGAGCGGCGAGCTCAGGAGGCCCATCCGGGTCGTGGCGCCCAGCAGGGTGAAGCGCGGCAGCGCCATCGCGACGGAGCGGGCGTGCGGCCCGTCGCCGACGAAGAGGTCGATGCGGTAGTCCTCCATCGCGGGGTACAGGTTCTCCTCGACCACGGCGGAGAGCCGGTGGATCTCGTCGATGAAGAGGACCTCGCCCGGCTCCAGCTGGGTCAGGAGGCCGGCCAGGGTGCCCTTGTGGTCGATGGCAGGGCCGCTGGTGGTCACCACGCGCACGCCCAGCTCGTTGCCGATCACGTGGGCCAGCGTGGTCTTGCCCAGCCCGGGCGGGCCGACGAACAGGAAGTGGTCCAGGGTCCAGCCGCCGCGCCGCGCCGCCGCGACCGCGACCTTCAGATTGTCGACCACCTCGCGCTGCCCGACGTACTCGTCGAAGTTGCGCGGGCGCAGCGCGGCCATGATCTCGGCCTCGCCCCCGCGCTCCGCGGGGGTGACGTCGCTCTCGATCCGGCCCTCGTCGTGGCGCTGGCGTGCCATGTCGGCTCCTTACTTGGCCCCGGTGTGGCTGCCGGAGGGGCTGCCCACGTGGCTCACGGCGTGGTTGGCCAGGTGGCGCAGGGCCTGGCGCACGAGGTCCTCGAAGCCGGCGTCCTGCCCCACCGCGAGGGCGGCCATCGCCTTCTCCACCTCGGCCGGGCGCCAGCCGAGCTGGCCGAGCGCGCTGGCCACGTCGGCCAGGAGCGGCGAGCGCGCGGGGGCCGCGGCCGCGCGGCGCGCGCCGATCGCCACCACCGCCCCGCCCGACACGCCGACCTCGCCCCAGCCCCGCAGCAGATCTTCGCAGGCGTCGCGCAGCTCGACCACCAGCAGCTCTGCCGTCTTCTTGCCCACCCCGCGCAGAGCCTGCAGCGCGCTGGTCTGGCCGCCGGCGATGAGGCGCGCGATGTCGGCCGGGTTCGCCCCCGCCGACAGGATCTTCATCGCCGAGGCCGGACCCACGTTCTTGACGGTGATGAGGTGGTCGAACAGCTGCCGCTCCTCGGCCGAGGTGAAGCCGTAGAGCGCGATCCGGTTCTCCTGCGCGTGGGTGAAGACGCGCAGCGAGACCTCGTCGCCGACCGACCCGACGTCCCTCTGGCTGTGGCCGGACAGCATGACCTCGTAGCCGACCCCGCCGCAGTCGACGATCACGGCCGCGCCGGAGCGCTCGAGCAAGGTGCCGCGCAGGTGTCCAATCATCGAGCTGGCTCCATTCCGTGTGCGTGGGCGATGGCGACGGCCAGGGCATCCGCCGCGTCGCTGACCGGCGTCCGCCGCATGCCCACGAGGACGCGCACCATGCGCGCGACCTGGTCCTTGCTGGCCCGCCCGCGCCCGGTGACCGCCTTCTTCACCCGCGCCGGCGCGTACGAGAAGACCGGCAGCCCGGCCATGCCCGCCACGGCCAGCACGGTGCCTCGCGCCTGGGCCAGGGCCAGGGCCGAGCGCGCGTTCAGGTGGCTGAACACGTCCTCGACCGCGAGCGCGTCCGGCCCCACCTCGGCGACCAGCTCGCGCAGGCAGCGCGCGATCTCGCCCAGCCGCACCTCGGCCGGCGCCCTCGCCGGCGCGGTGAGCACCCCGCACTCCACGTACCGGTAGCGCCGCGGCCCGTCGACCGCGATGACTCCGTACCCGCAGACGCGGCTGCCCGGGTCGACCCCGAGAACGCGCATGGGGCCGACGCTACCTCTCCCCTCTGACGGGGGCAAAAAACCCGACGGGACCGGACCGATGGATCAGCCGCCCAGCCGGGCCGCGACTTCCTCGGACACCTCGAAGTTGGCATAGACGTTCTGCACGTCGTCCAGGTCCTCGAGATAGCCGATCAGCTTGAACATGGTCTCGGCCCGGTCGCCGTCGAGCGCGACCCGCGTGTCCGGGATGTTGTCGACCTCGGCGTTCTCGACCGGGATGTCGGCACTGGCCAGGGCGTCCTGCACGGCCAGGTAGGTGTGCGGGTCGCAGTCCACCGTCCACACCTCTTCCTCGTCGCGCACGTCGTCGGCGCCGGCCTCGATCGCGACCTCCATGAGCCGGTCCTCGTCGGCCTTGTCCTTGAGCACGTGGATGATGCCGCGCTTCTTGAACAGCCACGCCACAGAGCCGCTCGCGCCCATGTGGCCGCCGAACTTCTCGAACCCGTGCCGCACCTCGCCCACCGTCCGGTTGCGGTTGTCGGTCATGCACTCGACGACCAGCGCCACGCCGGCCGGGCCGTAGCCCTCGTAGACGACGTCCTCGTAGCTCTCACCGCCGGCGCCGCCGGTCCCCTTCTCGATGGCGCGCTTGATCGCGTCCTTGGTCATGTTGGCGGCCCGCGCCTTGTCCAGCGCGAGGCGAAGGCGCGGGTTGCCCGATGGATCGCCGCCTCCCATGCGCGCGGCGACCTGGACCTCCTTGATGACCTTGGTCCAGATCTTCGAGCGCTTCGCGTCGACCAGGGCCTTCTTGCGCTTGATCGTCGACCACTTGCTGTGACCCGACATGGCGCCCCGATTCTACGAAAAACCGAATCAGCCGTCACCGCCGGGGCGCCGGCCGAAGATGGCCGTCCCCACGCGAACCAGGGTCGCCCCCTCGGCGATGGCGACCTCCAGATCCACCGTGGTGCCCATGGACAGGACCGCGAGGGGGCGAGCCGGGGTCGCCAGGCGGTCGCGAAGCTCGCGCAGCGCGCGGAAATACGGCCGACTGTCCTCCGCCCGCTCCGGCAGGGGCGGCATGGTCATCAGCCCGCGGCACTCGACGCCGGGGCCCAGCTCGGCCACCTCCGCGAGCAGCTCCGGCAGGCGCTCCGGGTCCGCCCCGGTCTTCTGCTCCTCGCCGGCCGCGCTGACCGCGAGCAGGATCGGCTGGGGCGTGTCGCCGGAGCGCCGCGCGATCTCGCGCGCCAGCTCGATCGAATCCACCGCGTGGATGAGCGCCGCCCGCCCCGCGACCAGCTTGGCCTTGTTGCGCTGCAGGTGGCCGATGAAGTGCCAGGCGAGCGACGCGCAGGCCGGGTCGTCGGCCAGCGCCTCGATCTTGGCCACCATCTCCTGGGCATAGTTCTCGCCCACCTGGCCCACGCCCGCGCGGCAGGCGGCCGCGACCGCCTCGGGCGGATGCAGCTTGGAGACCGCGAGCAGCTCGACCGAGGCCGGGTCGCGGCCGGCGGCCTGGGCGGCGCGGGCGATGCGCTCGCGCACCGCCGCCACGCGCGCCGCGACCACCTTGACCACGGCGTCGCTCATCCCGGCACGCCCCGCGCGTAGTCGGGCGCCGGGCCGCCGGCGCGCGCGAGCTCCTCGATCACCTCGCACAGCGGCAGGCCGACCACGTTGCTGAAGGACCCGCGCAGGCTGGCCACGAACGCGCCGGCGATGCCCTGGGCGGCGTAGGCGCCGGCCTTGTCGCGCCACTCGCCGCTGCGCAGGTAGGCCGCGATCTCGTCGCCGTCGATGGCGCGGAAGGCGACCTCGGTGGCGACCTCGCGCACCACCGGCGCGCCGGCCGGCGCGTGCAGCGCGAACGCGGTGACCACCCGGTGGGTGCGGCCGGACAGCCGGGCCAGCATGGCCTGGGCGCCGGCGGCGCCGGCGGGCTTGCCCAGGATGTCGCCGTCGATCTCGACCACGGTGTCGGCCGCGAGCACCCAGCGACCGGGCGCGCGCCCGGCCACCGCCAGCGCCTTGTCGGCCG